>Ga0129333_10002090_pt1 | contig 18489 bp, 38 predicted proteins | sample CPB6_08_DNA_FD_94474 | JGI IMG/M metagenome (GOLD analysis project Ga0129333, IMG submission 94474) | Freshwater to marine salinity gradient microbial communities from Chesapeake Bay, USA - CPBay_Sum_0.6_0.8_DNA | ecosystem: Environmental > Aquatic > Marine > Coastal | place: USA: Chesapeake...
ACTCTTTATCTAAACAAAAATCTGCCAATTTTCCCAGTTCTTGCAATTTATTCAATATATAACCTTCGTCTATACCTATATCATGAAACCTATCACGATGCTCTGGACTTCTGGTAAATTCAACTAAAAAATTAGGATTTTTACTATAACGGTCCAAAACAATGTCTACCTTATTTGCCAAAACTCTTGCCTCAACCCTACCAGAATACCAATCTTCATCACCAGCCGATAATCCCAAAAGATCAATAATATTCTTGGCGTTCATATTAGACATCTGAACATCCAATGAATCTTGCTCATCAACAGGAGTCAAATAAAAAATAAATGTCTTCTTGCCCTTCCAAAATAATTGAAAACTATTGTCTTCAGAATCATAAGCAATATCATCACTAATCTTACGGACCTCACTCATCCAAAAACCCTTGGATCTTGGAATCTGACTCAATCTCCAAAACGCATGATCAACATCACCCTCATAATCCCTATCAATAATTTCTCTCAAATCATCTGGCAAAGGTCCAAGAACTCCAGGCATATAAAACAAAGACCCCTCAAATAAAGTATCGTCTGTTATTTGCCTTGATAAATTTGCTGAAAATGTAATACTCATACATATTTCCTTATTCTTATGATATTGTTAATTTCTTTTAAAAACATAACAATTTCCTATAAAAAAGGATGGTTATTTTTTTGGGATATTGATTTTCAAAAGACACCCCCGTCTTTACTTAATATCTAATCTTTCTTATAGCTCTAGCACTTGGCATTAATTCTGGTTTTTCAACAACATTATTAGATGGTTTTTGTGAATCCGTTTGTATTTTCTTCAAATACTCAGAACCAGAAATCCAATTATCATCAAAATATACCTGAATGTCTGTAGTGGGATCTATGTGAATATTGTATTTACCATTATATTTCAAAGCAATCGGAATATTCTTGTTAGGTCTATTCTTAATTCTTTCAAAAACTTTATTTTCCTCAACTTTGAATTCAGAAGGAAAATTTTTCTTCAAATAATCAATCAACTTACCTACTAATTCAGCAATATCAATATCTAAAGACGTATTCATTGTAGTAATAATTCGAAAACTTTCCCCTAATCTCGAATCTTTATAAACCAATTTAACACCAATATTCTCACCAAATTGTTTTTTTTGTATTTTAGAAGTAAGAATCTCAGTTGTTGTTTCAGGATCATCAAAAGGCCTGTATGAAATAGAACCATCTGGAATTTGTTTAATCAAATCAAAAAGATTGAAAAATATCCTTGCACATAATGAGGGTAAGCTTTCAGTATCAACATCAAATATATCAGAATTAAAATCAACAGGCAATCTTATAACCATTGGATAAGAACCACTTGGAGTAGCACTATAACCAGTTTGTCCGAAAGAATTAAGTTCAGTTTTGCCACTTATTAAAAAAGATTGTCTTTTAGCTGCTTCTTCATTATCATAAACATAAAAACCAGAACCTTGACCTCTACCTTGAGCAATCTTAGGATCTAATCCATTTTTTAAAATATTATTTAAAATAGAATTGTCTATTCCAACAGTAGTACCATGATAAAACTCACCATCTATAGTTTCTGCAATCTTAATCCACTTTGACATTCATTTACTCCATTTATGTTTTAATATATATATTATTAATAAAAATTAAAATATATACTTTTAATACAAAAAGGATGGTTATATCTTAAGGAAATTGATTCTGAAACAAGCCCCCCCTATATTCTAAAAAAATATAGTGCCAATTAGAAAGGCCATCGCGATTTTTTGACGGGGGGCGTAACACTCTTCCTTATGGTACCAAATAAAAATATAGCCCCCCCCTATATCCTATTTAACACATCTACTTATTCTATCTGATTTATGTCTATGTCTTACTAAGGTTTGTGAGGCTACTGTTTGATTTTTACTGTCAGTCACTAAGCTGCCGTCTAGATATATTAAGTCATATCTACCTATTGACCAACCATATAGAGCCACATCTTTATTCACTATTATATCTATATTGCTTTGCCCAGGTAGATCTCTTATACCTTGGATTTCAACATCCTTGTAGACTATGCCATTCTCTGTATATGGATCAGTCTTGTATTCGATCAACGAGGCTGCTTTACCATCAGGCTCTATGGTTTCAAATAAACCATCTCTATATATCGCTATTACTACACCAGTCTTGTTTATCATCTAACCACTGTAATATAATCATATTTGCCAGACGTTTCTTTTCTGGCTATATGTAACATTTCGTCCCAGATAGCATAATATCCTATCATTCCTTTCAATATATCAGACTTAATTTCATAAGCCCTACCAATGTTCTCGTCTTTGAAAACAGCCAATGGACTATCTGCAGTATTGGACTTAGCGTGTTTACCAGTGAGAGGATTAACATATAACCAACACTCCTTACTTATCACATCATCGAGTAAATCAATATCTTCCTGAGCTTCTGTCATTTTATATATCCTGATAAATTTGGGGTTATAATATTATAACCCCATAAATAAGAATTAGCATATAAAATTAATAAAAGTTCTTTATTTTGAATATTTGAGCATAAAAAAACCCGCTTAAATTAATAAGCGGGAAAGAATAAATAAATTAATTACTTTTCGTTAATAATTTCGAAGATCTTTTCCATACAGGCTTTGCGGGAAATACACCATCCGCACCAGTGATTGTTGATGTAGTAGTGGTAGCCGTCCAACATCTGCGCCTTTTCAATCCGGTAAGTCATAGCATCCTCCTCACAACCCTAGTATATAACACCCTATATCTTTTGTCAAGGGTTGGGGGAAAGATTTTTCAACCTTTCCCCCGTTTATTTAGTCGAGAAATTCGCAGGGGCCGTTATACTTGCCACTGATGAAACTAGCCGCTTTCCCATACGATCCGGTAAGGTGAACGAGGCGGGTGAAATCGTGGATCATCTTTCGGTCGCCATTGAAATAGTAGATGACGTTGCTGTTGTGCCACTTGATAAACATACCATCTTCGGTGACCCCGTATTGCTCAACAGCGGACGACGGGATGTGGGGCTTGATGCCACCTTGAATTCGTACCATAGTTCTTATCTCCTCCAACACCACTAGTATACCACTCTATATCAGGATCGCAAGGGTTTTTGAAAAGAAAAAAAATTTATTTTTTTCTTGACAAGTGGTAGCAAATGTGATACAATATAGTATGATAAGAGAAATAACTGACAGAAAAATTTTATATAAAAATCATTCATTGGGGATTTTCTAGAAAATCCCCAATCCCAAGAATTATAATTATTTGTTTAACTTATCCCGCTTTAGTATATCATCCCCCTGACCTCGTTGTCAAGGGGATGGTTAGATTTTTTTAGGCTACGGGAACCATCTTTGTGATAATAGCCAAGACGTCTTCAAACCCTTCGTCCTCGGCTCCGTCCTTGTATTCCCTCACCTGCTTATAAATCTCGTCCGAAGTTCCCGTGAAGGTGAAAGTGTACGAGAAGTGGGTGGCATCTTCGGCCCACCGCCACATCGTGAACTCAACCGTCGCAACTTGAATCATTGTCTTATCTCCTCCAACACAATCAGTATACCATCTTATATCAGAACCGCAAGAGTAGAAACAAAAATCCCCCAATCTTTTTTGGAGATTGGGGGACTATTTCAAGCGGTGATATTGTTAAAGAAGATGCTCGTATCTCCAAACGAGATCACCGTCAATTTATCATCACCGGCTTCTTCGACGTGCTTTTGGACACAGGCAATCACATCGTCCAACTCAGGTTCGAGCAACCCATTGTCGAAGTCCCAAACGTTGCCTTCTTCCTCTACCATAACACCATTCCGAAGAACGGTGTAAGTGAAATCCGAATTGCGATCAAACATATCTTATCTCCTCCAACACACAAAGTATACCACACTATACTACCCTGTCAAGAGCAAAACAAAAATAAATAAAAGAAAAATTCTACTTGACAATCTGATATGCTATGGTATACTTCTTTTGTGAGGAGATGAGATGAAAGTAAGAAAAGGCAGTTTCTACGTTTTCAATCCAGTTTTGATGGATCGTGTACATAAATGTGCTGATCTTAAACCCGGTGACATTGTTAAAGTCATTCATCCCAATGGTTGCCCTCCTCCCAACACAATGGGCCAATGTCACGTGGAATTGGATGGGAAATTTGTAGGAATGGTTTCTACTGCTTCTCTCTCCAAGCATTCATAACCCTCCAACCAAAGCCTATCTTTTTATATAAAGGATAGGCTTTTGGGGATTTTCTAGAAAATCCCCAATCCGTTAAACTATAATTTTTTTTCATCTTCCCCTGCCTCATTGTACCATCCCCTTGACTGGTTTGTCAAGGGGATGGTAACATTATTTTTCAGGCTTCCGGGATGAGATGTTGCATTTCTTCCCCAACCAAAGCGTATCGGGCACAAACATCTTCGAAGCCTTCCGCCCTCATTTCTTCGGCGAGAACCTTGGCCCGGGCGAACAGTCCGCCGGAAAGGCCGTGATACACTTCCTTGTAGGTTTTGGGGGTATCGTCTTCTTGGCACCCCTCAAGGACAAGAACCGCGTGAACAGTGAGCAAACCTTCAGACATTGTCTTAACTCCTCCTACACAATCAGTATACCACCCCATATCAGGAATGCAAGGGTTCCGAAGAAAAAAACCCTATCTATTTCGGAGATAGGGTTTGGTCGGCGATGGGGTTTGGTGCTAGTTCTTGAGGTAGTGGAAACCGAGAATCTCCACCGATTCGACGTCTTCAATCTGCTCAAAGATGTCATCTACCATGTTCGCGATATCGGCAACCATGATACCCGGCTTCTCTTCCTTCAGTTCGGCGATGGTGTAAACCTCGAACGTCTTGTCGAAGACGATGGTGACTTGGGTTTCCGGCTTGAGTTCCATTGTGTTCTCTCTTTCTTGTAAGTGGGGTCTAACCTCCCCAACACAAGTAGTATACCATCTTATATCAGAAGAGCAAGGGAAAATGAGAAAATAAAAAAAGATTTTTTTGAGCCTCTAACACTTGACAGATGGTATAGAGTGTTATATACTTTGTCTGTTGGAGGAGAAAAAACAATGGACTATGATATCGTAGAAGGCGGGTTGTTTATCGAATTCGCCAAGAAGTCTGGTTTGAGTGATGAGCAAATCGATTGGATTTTGGAAGAAGTTTCTTCTATCATCTATCGATTTCCCGTTGATGAAGGTTTCAATTTCGTTGTAAACGTTGACGCTCTCAAGAAGGCGTTGAAAGATCTGTGGTCGGAAGATAACAGCCATATGAAGTATTTCCAATGGCTTGACACTCTTAAAACCTATCAGTATGTTCTGATCGGTTAAGACAATCCCCAAGGCAGATAATCTGCCTTGGGGATATTTTTTTTTTTTGATTTTTACTTGACACGGCTGGAAATCTGTGGTATAATAAAAGTTCGGATTTTTTTATATGAAAACGCCAATTGGGGATTTTCTAGAAAATCCCCACAATTCTTAAAATTATAAGAAAATCCCCTTGACTTCATTGTCAAGGGGATATATTTTCAGTTAAGATTGGGAAGAATTCTACCGCCTGCCATAACCCTACCATTCAAAACATACTTCCATTGTACGGTATAGACATTGTAAACATTCATAAGTCGATTACATTCGTTACTAATTTTCTGGTCAAGTTCTTCTTCCTCACACTTGAAAAAAGTGGTGATATCTCGATCCTCAACCACAAAACTGACTGGATAAACGTTGCTCATAACTTCCTCCACTCGTATATTACTCTATACCATTCGAGATGTCAAGAAAAATTCGAAAAATAAAAAATATAGTTTTCTCTAAAATTGGGGTTAAAATATTTTAACCCCAGATCCCTCCAAAAATTAAATTATTTTTTTCTTGACAAGTGAGATAGAGTGTTATATAATAGAGACATCAGGGAGGAACAAGATGCAGGACACGACTTACAACGGCTGGAAGAACTACGAGACTTGGAATATGGTGCTTTGGATCGATAATGATGAAGATTTGTATCGATCTACTCGTGGCAAAAAGTTTCGATCTTGGACGGCTTTTCGTGAGTATTTGAAGAACATCGGTTGGACTTCCACTGGTGACGATGTTTCGATCCATTCCAAGAAACTCTGCGTTAAAGAATTGACCGATTTTGTCAAGGGTTATTTTAGTTGACCTTGACATAACTTCTTAGTGTGGTATACTTAGATTGCTATTCAGTAGCGTGTGATCTCCTAAAAATCTTCCCCCGGTGTAAAAAGCCGGGGGATTTTTTTATGCCTTCTCTAACTTTGGGGATAAAATATTTTATCCCCAAATACCTCCAAAAATTAAATTATTTTTTTCTTGACACATTGTATAGGGTGTTATATAATAGAGTTATCAGGAGGTAATGGAATGACTTGGGCTGAAGCGGTGGAAGCAATGAAGCAAGGTAAAAAAGTTTGCAGGCATAAATGGGGCATAGGTATTTGGATATTCATTGATGAAAAAGGAGTGAATATGTCTCCTGAATTAAGAAGCAATACGGAATATTTGAGTAAAGAACTAGATTATAATAATGTATATGATGCATTAGATGCGTATAATGATGCAATTGCTAGCGATTGGGAAATAGTGGAATAATCAAAACTCCGATGTAAAATTCGGAGTTTTTTTTATAACATCATCTACTGGTTGGAGATAAAATATTTTATCTCCAAGAGCTCAAAATAAAAAAGAAATAATTTTGTTTTTGATTTTGATATATTGTGGTATACTAAGTGTGGAGGAAGTTATGAAAGACTATTTGTATCTTGGCTCTGCGCCTTGTGATGAGAATTGTGTTCAAGTAGATTCCAAGGTTGATTATTTACCCGCTTTAAGGGCTGAATGTAAGCGATATCAAGAATTGTTGGAAAAGATCTTCACTTCAATTCCTGATGGTTGTTCTTTCTTCATCAAATCTCAAGGTCATGATTTTGGAGAATATTGCGAAGTTTGTGTGCGTTTTGATGATGATGATGAAGACCAGTGTGAATTCGCTTATTTTGTAGAGGCTAACATTCCGAATAAATGGGACGATGATGCTGTTATGGATCATCGTAAGCCTCGAGAAACTATTTTGAATTATTAATCGCTCGAGAAAATTCCCTCAAATTTTTAGATAAGTTTGGGGGAATTGGGTTTTTTGTTCAAAAAACCCAAAATGGTCAGACTATAGAAATCCCTCCATTTTTATTTATTTTAAGAGTTAGCGTAATTTTTCAACTTTCCATATTGTTCGTAGATGTAGTTTATAAGCATGAACGGGGATGTCAAAACAACCAGCATCATGTAGCAGTAGTAAAGGAACAACTTACCAATGAGTTCACACACTACAACGAAACCATAAGCAATCTTCTTAGCCATGCATTAATTATATCATGTTATATTTTTTTGTCAAGAGGCGGTTTTTTCTTGACAAGGTGAGGGGATGATGGTACTATAGAGACGTGGATGAGTTGACCGGATACTTCTCAAACACCATCTGAATATGGCTTTGGTCTCTTCTAAATGTGCTTAGATTGTGCGTGTTACAATCCATAGGTATAGTGCCACCTTGAAGATTGGTAGATAACTCTAGAATATTCTACCATGTGTTCAGATAGAAGGGCAGAGGAACGCACCTCTGCCCTTTGTCTTTTTTATATTGTGTTGTTGGTCTTGGGAATTTTCTAGAAAATTCCCATATTTCAGGTTTATATTATTTTTCAATTAATTCAACTTTTCCATTTAAATTGAATAAACGAAATAATTTTTCAATTTGATATTTTTTGTGTTTTGTTCCTGAATGTGAGTCAATAAAGTATTTACCATATTTAGTAAGTTGATTTTGCTTGAATTCAGCAAAATCGTTTGTTTCTTTTATAAATGTTAAACTTTCATAATTCACAAAATCATCACCTAATTTATCTATCACATATTTAATTGTTTCAATAAATGTATTTTTAACTTGGTTATTGTCAAAAACTTTATCATCAATACTAATTTTTAATTTAGAATTTACTTGCTTCTTATTTTCAATTCTAATTTCGCTTTCAATTTTGCTTTCATCATCATTTGATTTAGATTTCAAATTTACTTCTTCAAATTGAAAATTAGCATCTACAACCATTGTGGATAAATTATCAAAAATGTCCTTTATTTTTTTCTGAAATTCGATAGAATCATTTTCATCGGATATGTCATACCATTCACATCCTTCGTATTTCTTTTCAGAAAAAACAGTAGAGATAAGTTTTTCTACTTGTTCCCTTTTTACATTAGATGGTAATTTCCATGCACGAAGCAACATATACTTAATTGGAGATTTTGTTCTGCTTAATGAAAACTCACGAGCATCTAAATTATCAGTAACTCCAAATTTTAAATCTAGTGGCAGTTCTTTTTGACCAATGTGAAAATATTTACCAAGATAAACGTACTGATCTTTACTCATAGAATTCTCTGTCATATAATACCATATATTAGTAAGTCAAAGCAAGTAATTTATAAAAAATAATATCTTGGGAATTTTCTAGAAAATTCCCATATTTTTTTCATATAATTCTTGACAAGTCTGGTATAGAGTAGTATACTGATTGTGAAGGAGCAAGGTTATGGTTATCGACAAGTTGGTTTTGGCTGATTGTGTTGTCAAAGCACTCCAGGGTTACGGTTTCATTCTTCGGGCCAATGGTGATATCGAAGAATTTAATCCTCAAATTCAATCCGGCGCAAAGTTTGTCTATAATATGGATGAAGTGCGAGGAAAGTGCGGGTTTGATTACTTTGAACTTGCTCGTATGGACAAGATTATGATGATTTGTGATGAAGAGGGATTGCTGGTAAACAAGCCCATCAATCAGAATGCCACTATGATTTGGCAACTCTATACGTTCTGCAAAAGCCCTATTGTTGGTGATGTAGTTCTCTGTAATAAGAATGCGGTAAGATGAAAGGAGGGGAGAAATCCCCTCCTTTTTTATATAAACAATTTTTGGGGATTTTCTTGAAAATCCCCATATTTAAAAAAAAGATCTTGACAAGTGAAAAAGTACCCAGTAGAATTAAGGTGTAAGTTGATCTCTATCCCTTTCACTATGGCCGGTAGAAATATCGGCCTTTTTTTATTGCTACTGATTCATAATGTGATATAATGAGGGAGTGAAATTTGAAGAGATATTGCCTTATCTTCGCGCTGGAAATGTGGTAAAGAGAAAGAAAGAAAACTCTGAACTTTACATCATTTTCAAAAGCAATCGTATTTTCTGCAAAAGTGTTTCAAAAAATCAAATAACCAATTACGGTTTTTACTCATTGAGATTTGATGACATTGAAGCAGAAGATTGGGAGAAATCGAATGAAGTTTGAGACTGCTCTTTCTGCCTGTAGAACTGCTAGCAATGTTTCTATGAGGCGTAAAAGTGCTGATCATTTAGAGTATTGTCTCGAAAATGGTAAGATGCTCCTCAGTGTAAGAAAAAACTCCTGGCATTACTGGGGACATTATTTTTCTGTCAAAGATATCCTTGCTGACGATTGGGAAGTTGTATATAAGTAAAGTTGGGGATTTTGAATAAAATCCCCAAATCCCTCCGAAAATATAATTCTTGACAGGCTGAGGTATAGTGTGGTATACTGAGTCATGCTTAATCAGTTCCCCAAGCAATGTGTATATTGCAAAGAGCGTTGTGGTGTCGGTGAGGGTCAGATTTGGAAACATGGCCGAGTCTGGTATGTTGCTCACCCTGATTGTGCCAAGGTTGCTATGGCACAGGCTTTGATGAAGAAAAATCAAAACAAAAATAAAAATCTTGTTCTTGACTTTTAAGTATATTGTGGTATACTAATGTTGTTGGAGGAGATAAGATAATGGAATTCGCTACTACTTCTTATGGCGTTGCTAGGGTGAACAAGACCACCTATATGGATGGAAACCTTGCTATTCTGTTGACGGATGATATGGGTGGGCCTCTTGCTAAACTCTCCGTCAATCTTCCTGAACATTCGGAGTTCTTGAAGGAAAATCAGTTCTTCGCTAAAACCTATGCGGAGAATGAAGAAATTGCCAAGGATGCTCTGAAGTCTGGTTTCTTCCGAGAACTTGACAAAGTAATTATGAGTGGTTGGGTCACTTTTCCGGTGTGGGAGGTGATTGAATGAATGGTGTTGACGCTTTGAAGAAATTGCGTGATGGTGAAGCAAAACAAATTCAATATAGCGATAGACTCATTACTATAACACATAAGGATTTAGTAGATTCTTATTCTCAATTTCATTTTTTAGTTGAAATATATCAAAGTGAATATGACAAATTTGCTATTCATGAAGTTTTAAATGATATAATAATGTCAGATGAATGGGAGGTGATTGAAAATGGGTCTTGATAATTACTGGAAGAAGAATAGTGGTGAAACTGCTCATATTGATGAAGTAGATGGTGTTTGTGGTGGTATGCTGTCTGACAATGGGCAATCTAGTTTTCGTGGCAAGGTCTATGCTGATTTAGTGGAACAAGCAACTGGAGTGAATCTTTATGACGAAGAAATTGCTAATGATGTTGTAAAGAAGATGGCAGATGATCTTGAAAACTATGATTTGAAGTCTTACTCTAACTCCGGTCATGGATATCCTATTGATAAAATTGAATTTGAAAGTTTGAAGAAAATGTTCCGTCTTCATGCTGATGCTGGACACTACTTGATATCATGGTGGTAAAATGGAAAAATTATTGAATCAAATGCGCGGTCTATTGTATGTTGTGTTGTGCTTGGATGTATTTATTCTGTCGCTGTTCATTTACAGTCACATGAAGTAGATCATTTTGTTGACACTAACAAAACGATAATACCATTTTGTTGACATTAACAAGATGGTATTTATAATTATGAAACTCTTTTGGGGATTTTCTTGAAAATCCCCAAACTCTTGATATATAAAGTATAGTGTGGTATGATCTTGATATGATTACAGAAAAGAAATTTAGCATTCCGGCATTGAATCATGACAATTTCAAGGCAGCAGGATATAAGTTTTGGGAAAGTAGAGGCTCAAGTGTTAATGCTGATGGGTTTTGGCAAAAGTCATTCAAAGATGAGTTGGGCATCAAGTATATGATAGCGTTTTATGAATATGACTGGTCTAAGATTGAACAACATCCCACTAAGGACATTTCTTATGAGCCTAAAGGGTATTTGAGTTTGCCAGACGATGAAAATCTTAGGATTTCTGTCCTTGTGAATAAAGATGCAACAATTGAACACGTTGAAAGTATTGTAGAAAAAGCATTTATTAATATGGGTTGTGTGTATCACGAAAAATATTAAGAATTATATTCCTAGACTAAAACTGGGGATTTTTTCAAAAATCCCCAAAAGTTACACAAAAATAAATTATTTTTTTTCTTGACTCTCATAGATAAAGTGGTATACTGGTTGTGGAGGAAGTTGAGATGGACTTTGATGATGCGATGATGGAGATGGTGCTTTATCCTTGGTTGGATGATCCCTCGCTCGTTGAAGAGTATGATGAAGAGTACTATCCTGAACCTGACAACTTTGAAGATGATGGTGACGCTTTGGCCTCTGCTGGAATGGGTACTGACGAAGACTACTTTTGTTTTGGAGGAGATGAATAATGGAAACTGAAGAGCCTAGGATGTTTGCCAATGTGGGATGGTGCTATGAGGATTGTTTTTTCCACAATGAAAAAATCAGCAAGGAAGATGCTGAAAAGTTCCTCCAAGAATGGGAAGATTTTATTCGACGACGTATAACCGAATATGGGGTTGAATTGCTCGGAAATTTGATGACCTCACAAGATTTTAATAATTCCGAGGACTAATTGAAACGACAACAATCGGCGACTGAAAATGTCGCCGATTGTTTTTTATATGTAACGTTAGGATTGGAGATTTTCTAGAAAATCTCCATATTATTTTTGATAAATTTTCTTGACAGATTTTGTATAGCCTGATATATTGTGAGTGTGAGGAGGTTGGAATGATTTTGCGTAAACCGGAACCTGTTGAAGATCGTGCAAAGATGATGTTGGAAAATATCAAGAACATCGCTCTTGCCACTAATGATTTGCGCTGGAGCATTTTCAAAGAAGGTACGATGGAGCAGTATGATCTTTTGGCTCATCTTTGTGAAAATCTTGAAACTTGCGTGAAAGAGGCCACACAAGTTACAAATCTTCTTGAACAAAGTAAAAAGCCTGAAAAGCCTCTTGTAAAACTTTTCGCCAAGATGTAAACTAAAGACCCTACAGAGATGTGGGGTCTTTTTTTATGATATGACAATGAAAAATCCCTCAACTTTTTGTTGAGGGATTTTGTTTACATACTTGCGATTTTTTTTAATTTCATAGTTAGTTCAAATGGATCTTCTTCAAGAACTTCAGCGAGTTTGTATAGGCTAGTTGAATTTGGCATACGAACACCATTCAACCACTCAGATACTTTTGGTTGATGAACACCCATACGGTCAGCAATTTCTTTTTGAGACATACCTTTTTGCAGATAAATTACATAAGTTTTACGGTCTATCATTTTTACCAGTCATTTGAACCCTCTAAGGAGTAAAGTAGTATACCATGCTATGCCCGAGATGCCACACATTTTAGTGATTAGCAAGACATTGGGGATTTTCTAGAAAATCCCCATATTTTTTCATAAAAATATTTGATACAATAACGTAACGAATGCTGTTCCCAAAACGATTAGTATATGAAAGGGCATTGAAATGACTGAAGAACTCAAGCACAAGCAAGCGAAGAACCTCCTGACCAACGATCAAAAGGCCATTGTTGCCACTATGCGTCTCTTTCCCGGTCAAACCTTGGAATACTTGTGGCTTCCTGTTGATACGAAGAGTGTTGACGATGAGGCGGTGGAACTTGTCATTAAGGAAGGCGCATTTCTCATTGACATTGTGAATTATTTCCATGACAAGCACAATATTTGTCCTGATCTTACGGCAAATATTAGTATGTTTAAAATGCTTACGGAATCTATTCATAAGACCATCAATTGGTGTATTGAACTTTGTGAAGAAGATATGCAATTTAGTGATGAAATGGATATCTTCACTCATATTGAAAATTCGCCTGATGAACAATTCGCCAAATACGCTATTGATGTGCGTGAAAAGTTTGAGGCTTTTTCACGATACATTGGCGATGAATTTGATTCTGAATTCTTTGTTTTGAATCCAGTATCCAAAAACACTGATATCTTTAGTTATGATTATTGGATTTCTGTATTCGTTGACAATGTAATTCGGGTTGGTTTTGATTTGGAATTGCGGGAAGGAAAGTATTGGGAATAAAGTATCACTTAATACTATATTTTCTTTAATATAGTATATTGGCGCAAAAAAAGCCCTCGCTACGGTGGGGGCTTTTTTTATATAATGTAACAAATGGGGATTTTTTAAAAAATCCCCAAAAAAAGAGACTGTATAAAAACAGTCTCTGAATATTGTCAATACTAGATAGTGAATCTATCATAATTTTTGTAACGCCAAACAGGATAAGTATGATATCCTGATACAATAACTTTTCCTGTGTGTTCAAAGAAATTACTGTCAAAAATATCATTCTCATATTCTGCCAACTTCTGTCGATTGAAGAAAAATTCTCCTGGCTCCAATGTGTCCATAAATTCTTCTAATCGCACAGTTAAATTAGTAGTATAAACATGACCTTGATACAAACTGAGATACATATGGCCATCACCATAAATGCCAAATTTCAAATCTAAATCACCGTAAAGAGGAAGTTGCACCTTAAGCACAGGACGTATAATATCGTGCAATCCTCGCAAAATCAAGAGGTTGACACTCGAAAAAAATATGATAGGATAGATGTATGAAACGAAATAAACTCAACCTTCCTCGGGTCATTGAGGAGATTGGTTACGCTAAAGGAACCGAAGCGATGAAGGCTAGTCAGATGAGGTCTACGACTTATAAAGACAAGTCGAAGTACAATCGAAAGACCAAACACAAAAATCACCAGAATCAAAACCCTGGTGATTTTTTTATGTTGTTGTAGATTTGGGTTTTTTCTTGAAAAAACCCACCCCTGAAACTTTGCTATAAAATCTCAGGGGTGATATATTACAAGGTAATTTCGTGACGTTCAACTGGAATATGATGAAGAATCCCATTGTCATCAACCGAACCCTTATAAACAATCTCGTACAAAGGGAGATTGTTCAAACGGGCATACCTGTGAGCAACTTGATACACACCACTTTTGCTGGTGCCTTGATAAACGATCTTCTTCTTGTTTACATCAAAGTCAAACACATAGTAAGTGGTTTCTGAGATGTCAGTATCAAACTTCTCGATACGGATATGTCGATTCTTCATGTTCATATTTTATCAGACCTCGTAGGCTTTTTCAAGACTTTTTTCAACAATGCGGTCAAAAGCACCCTTGAATTTCCGTTTTTCAGCGATTTTGTAAGTCATATCAACTAAGAAGTAAAATACTCCAACATACATAGCAACAGCAAGATATTCGCTGTTTTTAGATGTAAGGAAAACTAGAAAACCAACGCAACCAAAAAGAATTGCCATCATTCCAGAAACCATGGCAAAAAATCTACCACTTTGCCCCAAGATGAAATAGCAAATGAGAATTGTACCAACAAACGGCACAAGAAACGATTGAAACAAATTTACCATCATTTTACCTCAAATATGAGAGGGGACTTGATATCCCCTCTCATATTTGATTATATCACACTTCTGCTTGTGCTTCAAGTGCCCGAATAATATATTTCATTTGATCCACTTCATTTCGGGCCTTTTGTTCCTTTGCACGAGCCAATTCCAACTTGTTTTCAAAGTCCCTTACCAACTTCTGCTCTTCACTGGTCATCAAAGCAATGTTGGCATTTCGGGTTTCAGCGTTAGACCCAAGTTCCTTCGCATCCTTTTCCCGATAAATGGAAGCAACCTTATCAGCCAAAAAGAACTCCGCTTCATTGTGAGCGACCTTGATCTTGGCCGTCTCATCAATTGCCTTGTTGTAAGTAGAGACGGACTTCATGAACTTCGAGATGATTTCTTCCTTAGTCATAACAACCTCCTGATGCTTAACTATACCACTCTATCTAGTCACTTGCAAGAAAAAATAAATATTATTTTGAGATAATTTTATATGACAGATTGATGGTTTGGGGATAAAATATTTTATCCCCAAGGTAAAAGTACTAATTTTTTTGTAAGGAAAATAGTATGGAGGTAATAATTATGATAGAATTTATTGGTATCATATTAACAATATCAATCTTCACTAATGGAATTTTGTTATTTATATTGGACAACTACAAAAAAGATAATTTTAATATTACTAGAGAAAACAATATCTTATCTGAAGAGATTTGTCAACTTAGAAACAATAATGTTAAACTTTTGAATGAAGTGAAATCAATAAGCGAGATTTCTGAAGAACAAAAACTTAAACTTAAAGAAATTGTTGAAAAGATTGATATTCATGAGTATCCCATTGATGCTAAAGTATCCTGGTTAGATAAAACAGGAGAAGTAGAATATGGGATTGTAGTAGATGATTCGAAAATTGATGGCAAAACATTTGTACATCTCAGAAGATTAAACAAAAAAGGAAAAATTGTTGGCGGTGTAATTACAATCAACGCTAACAAGATAAAACTCGAAAATTGATAGAAAAAACCCTCGATTTACGAGGGTTTTTTTATGCCTTGGCTTTGCTCTGTCCTAAGATATATGTTTTAAACCTAGAAGCAAGTTCTTCGATTTCTTTTTGCTCATATATAGGATTCATGTATTTCAGCTTATGAGAAACTTTATCAAAATAAAGTATAGAGATTTTTTCTCCCTCAACTTCAACAATAACAGCGTCTCGTTTTTTTGAATAGATCGCATCAAAAGCAGAAGGAATCGTTTCTGCTGTGATTTCATAAGAATGCAAGAAATCAGACATAAATATATAAGACTTCATGATACCATCTCCACGTATTGATCTTTATAATAACTGGACAAGTTCTCAATAAATTCTGTAGTTAAATCTTCTGTATGAAAAGTGGTGCCATTTTGTATCTGTACTGCAAAATGAAAAGTATTATTGTAAATGTGTAGTCGTGGTTTTGCCTTTTTAAATTGCTTCTTTATAGTTTTTGGGCCATATATAGGAGCGAATAAAACATCCCTCAACATATCACCATTGAATAGATTTGTGGTATTGGCATATTCATAGATTTCAAAAAAATCATTCTCCATAGGAAATGATAATGAATTTCCTACGCTGTTATCTGAAACAATTTCCAAGATATCATTAAAAAATTCACTATCATAGCAGAAACCAATGAAATACTTATATGGAGTGTCAAAGTCAGGAAATGCTTTGAGGACATACTGTTTACCCATTATTTTTCACCAAGCCGATAACAAAATATAGTACCACAAGTATAGACATTTGACAAGGATTATATAAAAAGAAAATTGGGGATTATCTTGATAATCCCCAATTGATAACAGATATATAAATTAGGCTACGTCAAAAACCGCAAAATCATAGCCATAAGACCAATTAACAAACTTAGTCTTAATCTCATTATCAGGTAATGACTGAATAATTTTATTAATATTGATAGAAGAATTAGAACCCATCAATCCATCGAAACAATTCTTGGAAACTTCATTGTATAACTGTTCGAAGGCATTGTGACCGTGCTTCTTCTTGAATTGCGAAATTTGAATTTTCTTCATTTAACTCTCGGTATATTTTATTGTATCAAAACAAGATACAATTATATGATACCTAGAATTGATTAATTGTCAACAAAACAAGGGGAGAATTTTCTCCCCTTGTTTCACACCTTGACCGATTGATGACGCTTTGTGTGATTAAGCATAACTTCGATCAACTCTTTCAATTGATCAGGATTAGGCTTAACATCATTCAAATAGGAACTCAAAGTATCCGTAGAAGCACCATGATTCAACAATGCAATATAAAGTTCAACAATTGAAGAATATTTTGCCACTTGTTGTTCTTGGATTTCTTTTTTCAAGTTATTTGCAATCTTGATTTGTGCATGAATCCAAGGTTTTCGCTTGGTCATATCATTGCTCTGCCACAATGCATATGTGCCGGGACGATTGCCAAGAAATTTATCCACAAGCGGGTAATTGTCATAAACCTTCTCAGGATGCAATGGAAAACCCTGAGAAACAAGATTGTTAGCCTTGATATAAGAACGGTATTGAACAAGATTAACAAACTGACCTGCTATCGCTTGCATAACTTGTTCCATAGGGAGATACGATGTTTTCCGCATTACAACTCCTCCTGCAACCAACTGACCAAAGTATACCATCTCATATGTAAATGTGCAAGTGAATAATTTATATTTTTTCTTGACCTTGGGAATTTTCTAGAAAATTCCCAAATGATTATGGGAGGGATATAAATCCCTCCCATAAAGTCATGTGAACATTTTTGGTTATGCAAGTTGTTTATGCTTGCCAATACCAAAGATTTGCTGTATTATACGCCAAGCAACACTACGAGGTGCTTGTTCTACGTTGTTTGTAGGATATCTATGTTTTTGCATTGCCAATGAAGGCGTAGTGTCATCAGTATGCCCAAGGAAGTGTTTCACGCTAATCCATTCATTCTTCCTAATGTATACTGCTTGAGGATAAAACGGGTAACCTTCACAACGTCCCTCAAGACGCTCTTCACGCACCCATTCTCGATACTCTTTCATATTCTTGAAGTTCTTTGATTTAATAAGAAGACGAACTTCAGAGTAGGGGAGAGAGTTGCCCCAATTAGGATTACCCCGCTTGCGCTTTGTATCCTTAAGATCAGATTCCTTAGTATTTGTCATTGTAGTTTAACCTTCGTTTATTTTGTGATCTATCACAAGTTTCCGGTTTCACAAACAAATTTAGTATACTCTCGAAATTATTCAATGTCAAGACTTCCAAAAATTCTAGTAAGAGTACCTGCTCTCACTTATTTTTAGTTGTATGAAACACTTGGGGATTTATTAATAAATCCCCAAGCATAAAAAAATATCCCCTCATTCACTATCTCAGTAGTGTTTAATGAGGGGATTTAGTTAAGTGAAGGAGAACTTACAGAAACCGACCGACCAAATGGGCCTGGATAGACTCGAACTATCAAAGAGGGATTATGAGTCCCCTAGTATAACCTTTTACTTACAAGCCCTCAATTTTAAAGATAAACTTCAACCTTTTTAGTATGAAATAAGACTTTGTTGAGTAATCAGTCTGTCCGATGGGTCGGGTGGGATTCGAACCCACGACCAATGCCTTAAAAGGGCACTGCTCTACCGCTGAGCTACCAACCCAAATTAAAGGGAGAGGTTATGTGCTGTCTGGTTGGAGACTAGTTATCCAGAGCCAATTTGTCACACATCCTTAAATTTCTTCTACGACAAGACAG
>Ga0129333_10002091_pt1 | contig 18487 bp, 16 predicted proteins | sample CPB6_08_DNA_FD_94474 | JGI IMG/M metagenome (GOLD analysis project Ga0129333, IMG submission 94474) | Freshwater to marine salinity gradient microbial communities from Chesapeake Bay, USA - CPBay_Sum_0.6_0.8_DNA | ecosystem: Environmental > Aquatic > Marine > Coastal | place: USA: Chesapeake...
CCTGCTTCCCCAAGGACGTGAAGGCGTTGATGCGGACCTCCGAGGAGCGCGGCGCCCCGATGGGCGTGCTCAACGCCGTCGAGGCGGCGAACGAGCGGCAGAAGCACCGGCTCTTCGAGAAGGTGAGCGCGACCTTCGGTGGGGCGCTCCGCGGCAAGCGGATCGCGCTCTGGGGGCTCGCCTTCAAGGCGAACACCGATGACATGCGGGAGTCGCCGGCCCTCGTGCTGATCGACGAGCTCCTCGCGGCGGGGGCGACCGTCGTCGCGCACGACCCGGCCGCGATGCACGAGACCCAGCGACGCATCGGGGACCGCATCACCTATGCCCCCTCGAACTACGCCGCCGCCGAGGGCGCCGACGCCCTGGTGATCGTCACCGATTGGAACGAGTACCGCTTCCCGGACTTCGCGCGGGTGAAGGCCGCGCTCAAGACCCCAGTGCTCATCGACGGCCGGAATCTCTACGATCCGGCGAAGATGCAGGGCCTGGGCTTCACCTACCGTTCGATCGGGCGGGGGGGCGAGTGAGGGTCCTCATCACGGGGGCGGCGGGCTTCCTCGGGAGCCATCTCGCCGACCGCTTTCTCGCGGACGGTCATGAGGTCGTCGGACTTGACAACTTCCTGACCGGTCGGCCGGAGAACATCGCGCACCTCATGGGGCACGAGCGCTTCTCGTTCATCCGACACAACATCTCCGAGTACACCTACGTCCCTGGCGACCTCGATGGGGTGCTGCACTTCGCCTCGCCGGCGAGCCCGGTGGATTACCTCGAGCTCCCGATCCAGACCCTGAAGGTCGGGTCGCTCGGCACGCATAATGCGCTCGGGCTCGCCCTCGCCAAACGCGCCCGGTTCCTCCTCGCGTCGACGTCTGAGGTCTACGGCGATCCCCTCGTGCACCCGCAGCCGGAGTCGTACTGGGGGAATGTGAACCCCATCGGCCCACGGGGGTGCTACGACGAGGCGAAGCGGTTCGCCGAGGCGATGACGATGGCGTACCACCGCGCGCAGGGGGTGGACACGCGGATCGTCCGGATCTTCAACACCTACGGGCCTCGCATGCGGCCGGGCGATGGGCGCGTGGTCTCGAACTTCATCGTCCAGGCGCTCCGTGGGGAGCCGCTTTCCATGTATGGCGATGGGTCGCAGACGCGCTCCTTCTGCTACGTCGCGGACGAGGTGGAGGGGATCTATCGGCTCTTCCTGAGCCAGGAGCGGATGCCGGTCAATATCGGCAATCCCAACGAGTTCACCGTCCGCGAGCTCGCCGAGTTGGTCATCGAGCTCACCGGGTCCTCCTCGGTGATCCACTCGAATCCCCTGCCGACCGACGACCCCAAGGTGCGCCGGCCGGACATCACGCGAGCCAGGGCCATCCTCGGGTGGGACCCCACCGTCCAACTCCGCGAGGGGTTGCTGCGTACCATCGAGTACTTCCGCACCCTCCCCGGGACGGCGCGGCTCCAACCCCCGACCTGATGCGTCGCTCTCTTCTGCTCGTCGCAGGGCTCCTGATCCTCCTGACCGGATGCTTCCGCGCCTTCAACGTACGGAACTATCCGACCTCCGCCTCGCTGTTCGAGGCCGCGCTCGAGCGCTACCAGGCCAAGAAGTACGGTGATGCGGCCACGGCCTTCGAGCGCCTGACGCTCGACCTGCCGAGCCGTGATCCCCTCCTGCCGCGCGCCCACTGGTATCTCGGGCAGTCGCGCCTCAAGCGCGACGAGCGCCTCCTGGCGGCCCAGGCCTTCATCCGGCTGTCGGAGAGCTTCCCGAACGATTCGCTCGCGGATGACGCCCTCTACATGTCGGGGCAGGCCTATCTCGGCCTCTGGCCCGATGCGGCGCTCGATCCGCAGTACGGGCTGCTCGCGCAGACGCAGTTCCGGCTGCTCGTGGGCGTCTATCCCGATTCGCCGATGGCCGATTCCGCCACCGCGGCCCTCGAGGCCCTCGATGAGCGGTTCGCCACCAAGGATTACGAGACGGGGATGCACTACCTGCGGCGCAAGGCGTACGACTCGGCGATCCTCTACTTCAAGGACGTGGTGAAGGGGTGGCCGGAGTCCGAACGCGCGCGGCAGGCGATGGTGCGGATGGTCGAGATCTATCGGCTCCCGGTGCTCAACTACACGGACGACGCCGAGGAGGTCTGTGTGACCCTGCGCGCGGCCTATCCGAAGGATCCCGAGGTGCTGCGAACCTGCAAGCTCCCGACGGCCAGCGACACCCTGCCGGCGCCAGCGGCCCGGCCCCCCCGACCCTGATCGCGGTGGGGGAGCGCCTCGGCATCCTTGGCGGGACGTTCGATCCCCCGCACCTCGGCCATCTCCTCCTGGCGTACGGCGCGCTCGAGCAGCTCGCCCTCGACCGGGTGATTCTCATCCCGGCGCGTCGGCAACCGTTGAAGGCGCAGGCGGAGATCACGGAGCCCGCCCATCGGTTGGCGATGCTCCGGTGCCTCGTGGACGGTGAGCCGCGACTCGCCGTCGATCCGCTCGAGCTGGACCGGCCCGGGTTATCTTTCACCGTCGACACGTTGCGGGCGTATCGGGCGGCGCGACCGGAGGCGGACCTCGTCCTCCTCCTCGGCGCCGATGCGGCGCGGACCTTCGCGCAGTGGCGAGCGCCTGAGACCGTGGCGGCGCTGGCGCGCCTCGTCGTCTGCACCCGAGGGGAGGAGGCGATGCCGGAGGCCCCGCCGGGGATCGCCTGGGACCAGTTGGTCACCCGGCGCGTCGACATCTCGGCGACGGAGATCCGCGCGCGGGTACGGGCCGGCCTCCCGATCCGAGGGTTCGTGACCGAGCCCGTGGCCGCGTACATCGCGGCCCACGGGTTGTATCGCCCCACTTCCTGAGTGAGACCGGATGTTCAAGACCTTGCTGGCGAAAGTGATCGGGACGCGGCACCAGCGTGAGCAGCGCCGGGTGCAGCCGATCGTGGATGAGATCAACGAGATCGGGACCCGACTCCGCACGCTCTCCGATGATGACCTCCGGGCGCAGACCGCCACCTTCCGCGCGACGATCGCCGAGGCGACCGATGCCCTGAAGGGACGGATCGAGGCGCTCAAGGCGGAGAAGCATGCCGCCGCCGATGCCGCGGCGCGGGAGGCGATCGACCTCCAGCTCGCGGGCCCCGATGGCCAGGGCGGACTGGAGCGCGAATATCGCGAGGCGATCGGTTCGGTCCTCGACGAGATCCTCCCCGAGGCCTTCGCCACGGTGCGGGAGGCCGCGCGTCGCCTCGTCGGCACCACGGCCGTGGTCACCGGGCGCGACCTGACGTGGGACATGGTGCACTACGATGTCCAGATGGTCGGGGGCATCCAGCTGCACCTCGGACGCATCGCGGAGATGGCGACGGGAGAGGGGAAGACCCTCGTCGCGACCCTCCCGCTCTATCTCAACGCGCTGCCCGGCCGCGGGGCGCATCTCGTCACGGTCAATTCGTACCTGGCGCGGCGCGACTCCCAGTGGATGGGTCATCTGTTCCGGTGGCTCGGCCTCACCGTGGGGTGTCTCGACGATACCGAGCCCGGGACCCCGGAGCGCCGGGCCGCCTACGCCTGCGATATCACCTACGGTACGAACAACGAGTTCGGGTTCGACTACCTGCGCGACAACATGGTGGTCTCGCTCGACCAGCGCGTGCAGCGCCCGCACATCTTCGCGATCGTCGACGAGGTCGATTCGGTCCTGATCGACGAGGCACGGACCCCGCTCATCATCTCGGGCCCGGTGGGGAATGAGGGGGATCGCGCCTACGCCGAGCAGAATCATGCGATCACGCGACTCGTGCGTCGGCAGACGGAGATGGTGAACGATCTCGTGGCCAAGGGGGAGCGCGCCCTGGCCGATGCCGAGGCCGCGGGGGGGAAGGGGGCGTCGCTCAAGAAGGATGCGGGACTCCTCCTCTATCAGGCCCGCCTCGGTGGCCCGAAGAACAAGCGGCTCCTGAAGGCGATGCAGGAGACCGGGGTGAAGCAGTTGATCCAGGAGGCGGAGCTCGCCCATCTGGCCGACCGGAAGCTCCCGCCGGCCAAGCAGGAGTACCGCCACATCGAGGATGATCTCCTCTTCGTCCTCGATGAGAAGGGGCACTCGGTGCATCTCACCGATCGAGGCGTCGACTTCCTCTCGCCGGATCATCACGACGAGTTCGTGCTCCCGGATATCTCGAGTGCGATCGGCCGGCTCGAGAAGGACACCGCGTTGGACGCCGGGGCCCGACTCGAGGCGCGGCGTCGGATCGAGACGGAGTACGCGCTCAAGTCGGAGAAGCTCAACATCGTCCATCAGCTCCTGCGGGCGCATGCGCTCTACGAGAAGGACGTGAACTATGTGGTCCAGGATGGGCAGGTGCTCATCGTCGACGAGTTCACGGGGCGTACGATGCCGGGCCGCCGCTGGAGCGAGGGGCTCCATCAGGCGGTGGAGGCGAAGGAAGGGGTGCAGGTGAAGGGGGAGACGCAGACCCTCGCGACCATCACCATCCAGAACTATTTCCGGCTCTACGAGAAGCTCGCCGGCATGACGGGGACGGCGGAGACCGAGGAGACGGAGTTCTTCCAGATCTATGGGCTCGAGGTGGCGGTCATCCCGACCAACCGGCCGATCGTCCGCGAGGACCGGAACGACCTCGTCTACAAGACCCGCCGCGAGAAGTACAACGGGATCGTCGAGGAGACGCGTCGCCTGCATGGGCTGGGCTTCCCGGTCCTCGTCGGGACCACGAGCGTCGAGGCGTCGGAGACCCTCTCGCGCCTCTTCCAGCGCGCGGGGCTCCCGCACAACGTGCTCAACGCCAAGTACCACCAGCGCGAGGCGGAGATCGTCGCGCTCGCCGGTCAGCCCGGGGCGATCACCATCGCGACCAACATGGCCGGCCGCGGGACCGACATCAAACTCGGCGCCGGCGTCCGTGACGCGAAGCCCTCCACGGTGAAGGACCCCGATGGGAAGGACCAGGCGGTCACCGAGCCCGGCGGGCTCCATATCATCGGGTCCGAGCGCCACGAGTCCCGTCGCATCGATCGGCAGCTCCGCGGGCGCGCGGGCCGCCAGGGGGATCCGGGGAGCTCGCAGTTCTTCCTCTCCCTCGAGGATGACCTGATGCGCCTCTTCGGTTCGGACCGCATCGCCCGCCTGATGGACTCCCTCGGGGCCCAAGAGGGCGAGGTGCTCACGCATCCCCTGATCACGCGGTCGATCGAACAGGCGCAGAAGCGGGTGGAGCTGCAGAACTTCCAGTCGCGCAAGCGCCTCCTCGACTACGACGACGTGATGAACCAGCAGCGCGAGGTGATCTACTCGCTCCGCTCGTTCGCGCTCGAGGCGGGCGAGGAGCTGCGCGGCGAGGCCGAGCGGATGGTCGGCGCGGCGGTCGCCCGGCGCGTGGAGATGGAGTTGGCCGATGCGGAATCGCCCGAGGCCTGGGACCTCGCGCTCGTGCGGCAGGAATTGCTCATGCAGTACCTCCTCCAGGTCCCCGCCTTCGAGGCGGAGGCCGATCGCCCCGCGACGGTCACGGCGGCGCAGGGCGCGGCGACGGAGGCCGCCACCGCGGCCTTCCACGCGAAGATCGCGTCCCTCGGCGAATACGCCGCGCGGCTCCTCTCGCTCGTGATGCTCAACGTCCTCGACGAGAAGTGGAAGGATCACCTGTATGACCTCGATCAGTTGCGTGCCGCGATCGGCTATCGGTCGTGGGGGCAGAAGGACCCGCTCGTGGAGTACAAGCAGGAGGCCTTCGCGATGTTCGAGGACCTCATGCGAGACATCCAGCACACCTTCGCGGAGCGTTTCCTGAAGGTGCAGCTGGTCTTCGAGCAGACCCCGAATGCGCCGCCCCCACCGCCGGTGAGCGCGGCCCCGCGGCCCTTCGATCCCTTCGGGGTCGCCGCGCCGCCGCCGGAGGCGATCGAACCCCCTGCGCCGCGCGTCGTCGGCGCCGGCCGCGGGGTGCAAAGCCTCGATGGGGCCGGTGCGGGGGCCGCCGGGGAGTTCGCCGGGGTCGGCCGCAACGATCCCTGTCCCTGCGGGAGCGGGAAGAAGTTCAAGAAATGCCACGGCGCCTAGCCGGCGCGGCGGTCCAGGCACCCATAGGCTGACGTGAGGGGGCGCGGGCGCGTGAGCGCTCGCGCCCCCACGCGCATCGGATCGGTGACGCGTCCCGCGAGCGGCGGACCGAGACTGGTGCCATGCCCTCCGTCCTCGACCTTCCGCCGGCTGATCGCCCCCGCGAGCGCCTCCGCGCCCTCGGCGCCCAGTCCCTCACCACGAGCGAGTTGCTCGGGCTCCTCTTGGGCTCCGCCCCGAGCGGGACCAACACCACCGAGGTCGCCACCGCCCTGCTCGCCCGCGCCGGGGGGTCTCTCCGCCGTCTCGGGCAGATGCCGGTGGCGGCGCTCGCCGAGCTGCCCGGCCTCGGTGAGACCCGCGCGCCCTCGCGGTCCAGGCCGCGCTGGAGGTCGGGCGACGGTTGGCGGGCGAGGGGGTGGCGGAGGGTGAACCCATGCGCGGCCCGCGCGATGTCTGGCGCTACTTCGCCCCCCGGCTCGAAGGGCTCGCGGTGGAGGAGTTCCACATCGCCATCCTCGACAGCCAACATCGGCTGGAGCGGGATGTGCTGATCAGCCGAGGGATCCTGAACGGGTCCCTCGTCCATCCGCGCGAGGTCTTCCGGGAGGCGATCGCCGAGCGGGCGGCCGCCCTCGTCCTCATCCATAACCACCCCTCGGGGGATCCCACCCCGAGTCCCGATGATCGGGAGGTCACGGCGCAGCTGGTGGCCGCGGGCCGGCTCCTCGACATCCCGGTCCAGGACCACATCGTCATCGGGCGGGGGCGCTACCTCTCCTTCGCGGAGGCGGGGCTGCTCTAGGGCAGGGGGAACCGGTGCCACGCTTGCACCTTTTCCCGCGGGCGGCGATATAACGAGATATGACCGCCGCGCCCCTGCTGATCGACATCATCCCGGGTTGGGAGCTCCAGGACCCGGAGGTCGCCGGTCGGCTCGACGCCGACCTGCTGGGACGGGCCTATCGGTTCAGCGAGAAGGCGCATGTGGGCCAGACGCGCCTCAATGGCGATCCCTACGTCTCGCACTGCGTGGAGGTCGCGCGCATCCTCGCCGAGCTCCACCTCGACTCGATCACCGTCGCGAGCGGGCTGATCCATGATGTCGTCGAGGATACCGGGCGCACCGTCGAGGATGTGGAGCGGGAGTTCGGCCGCGAGATCGCGCAGATCGTCGATGGGTTGACGAAGATCGGGCATCTCCCGATGGCATCGCGCGAGGAGCGCCAGGTGGAGAGCTATCGCAAGCTCCTCCTCTCGGTCGCGAAGGACGCGCGGGTCATCCTCGTGAAGCTCGCCGACCGCCTGCATAACATGCGGACCCTCGAGTGGATGCCGGAGGAGAAGCGGCGGCGCATCGCCCTCGAGACGCGCGACCTGTACGCACCGATGGCCCACCGGTTCGGGCTCGCCGCGATGAAGGCCGAGCTCGAGGACCTCGCCTTCAAGTGGCTCGAACCCGACGAGTATAAGACGCTCGCCCGCCTGATCGCCGAGAAGCGGGCGGCGCGCGATGCGCGGATCGCCGAGATGATCCAACCCCTGGAGACGACGCTCCGCGAGAGCGGGGTGCGCGTGCAGGAGGTCAACGGACGGCCGAAGCACCTATGGTCCATCCACAAGAAGATGGCGAAGCGCGATGTCCCGTACGACGAGATCTACGATCTCTATGCCATCCGCGTCCTCGTCGATACGGTGCCGGAGTGCTATCACGCCCTCGGCGTCGTCCACGGCGCGTGGACCCCGCTCCAGGAGCGCATCAAGGATTACATCGCCCAGCCGAAGTCGAACGGGTATCAGTCCCTGCACACGACGATCTTCGGCCCGCGCGGGACCCTCTTCGAGATCCAGATCCGCACGCGCGACATGCACCGGACGGCGGAGTACGGCATCGCCGCGCATTGGTTGTACAAGGAGGGGGAGAAGGGAAGCCGTGATCTCGACCGGCACCTCTCGTGGTTCCGGCAGGTGCTCGAGCTCCAGTTGGACGCGGAGACGCCGGACCAGTTCCTCGAGTTCCTCAAGCTCGACCTGTATCAGGACGAGATCTTCGTCTTCACCCCGAGCGGGGACGTGATCCAGCTCCCCAAGGGGGCGACCCCGATCGACTTCGCCTTCGCGGTGCATACCCAGGTGGGGCTCCACACGCAGGGGGCGCGGGTCAACGGTCGGATCGTCCCGCTCTCGCGGGAGCTGCGGAACTCCGAGACGGTGGAGATCATCCGCTCGCCGGCGGCGCGCCCCAACCGCGACTGGCTCGCGCATGTGCGGACCGGGCGTGCCCGGCACAAGATCCGGCAGTGGCTCCGCAACGAGGAACAGAAGACCTTCGTGGCCGTCGGGCAGGAGATCCTCGACCGCGAGCTGCGCCGCCGACGCCATCCGAAGCTCGGGGAAGCGGAGCTCTCGACCATCGCGCAGGCGCTCAAGCTGCCGACGGTCGACCATGTGCTCGCCGCGATCGGGTCGGGGGATGTCGGCGTGACCGCGGTGCTCAAGGCGCTCCATCCCGAGCTCGATGAGACCCAGGAGACGGCCCTACGTCCCAGCCCGATCGAGCGACTGATCGATCGGATGCGGCGCCCCGGGACCTCCCGAGGGCTCCGGATCCAAGGGGCCGACGGCCTGATGGTCCGCTATGCGCAGTGTTGTCAGCCGGTGCCCGGCGACACCGTCGTCGGGTACGTCACGCGCGGGCGTGGGGTGAGCATCCACCGGAACGACTGCCCGAACCTCCTGTTCCTGGTGCATGAGCCCGAGCGGCGGCTCGAGATCGATTGGCAGGAGAGTGCGGGGGAGCGCTTCGTGATCCGTCTCGCGATCGAAGGGCAGGATCGTCGGGGGCTCTACGCCGACCTCGCCACGGCGGTCAGCGCCGCCGGCACCGATATCCGCTCGCTGGAATTGAAGACCGTCGACGGGCGCGTGGTGGGGGCGGCGCTCGTCGAGGTGGAGAACCTCGCCCACCTGGAACGCATCATCAACGCGGCCCGTCGCGTGAAGGGCGTCTCGAGCGTCGCCCGGCGGGAACGCCTCACCGAAGGCGAGGGTTGATCCATCATGTATGCCGCCATCCTCCACACGCACAACGCCCTGCGCTGGCTCGTCCTCGTGGCGGGCGTCCTCGCCCTGCTGCGGGCCCTCCAAGGGCTCGACGGGCGCACGCCTTACGCGGCGGCCCGCCGCCTCGGGCTGACCTTCACGGCCGCGCTCCATCTCCAGGTCCTGACCGGGCTCTCGCTCTTCGTCGTGAGCCCGCTCATCAAGGCGGCGATGGGCGATATGGCCGGCACCATGGGCAACGCCCCGCTGCGCTTCTTCATCGCCGAGCATCCCACGCTCATGGTGGTGGCGGCGATCGTCGCGACCATCGGTGGGATCATCGCCAAGAATGCCCCGGATGACGCGAAACGCCACCGGAGGGCGTTGGCCTTCACGGTGGCGACGTTGGCGTTGATCCTCGCCGGCATCCCCTGGGATCGTCCCTGGATGCCGGGGCAGTGATCGCCGGCGTCCCCCTGCGGACGCCGGCGCGCTGACTCAGATCAAGAACTCGGCGGGGGTCCGGCCCTCGGCCACGAGGGCCGCGAGCCAGCGCGGCTGCTTCCCGCGGCCCGACCAGCTCTCGCCGTTCGGCCCACGGTACTTGGCCGGGACCTTCCCGCCCTTCGCCGCGCCGCGCGCAGCGGTCGTCTTGCCTTTGGTGCCGGTGCCCTTCGACCCCGCCTTGGCGGGGCGTCCGCGCTTCCGGCCCTTCTTCGCCCCCTTCGTCGTGCCGCGCGTCGCGCGGCGCCCGGCCTTGGCCTTCCGCCCGCGGCGCGCGCCCACCCCCGCCGCGAGGTCCTGCAGGCTCAGCCCGAGACGCTCGAGCGCCTCGGAGATGAAGCCGAGGGCGGCGGCACGGGTCTCGCGCTGCTGGGTCTCGATTCGCTCCAGCTTGGACTGGAGTTCGTGTATCTTCTCTCGAATGACGTCTGGGACGGCCGAGCGAGCCATGTGGGGATCCGGTCGAGGGGTATCGGGGGCGCCGACACGGGCGCGGGATAATCGTGAGATAATCGATAACGGATTATCTCCGATTATGCCATCGGGGGTGGGATGCCCCCCGGGAGCCGCGCGATGACCGCGTTCAGCGTCCAAGCGCCGTTCCAGCCGGCCGGCGACCAGCCGCGCGCCATCGCCGAGCTCTCGGCGGGACTCGTGCGGGGCGACCGGTTCCAGACCCTGCTCGGCGTCACCGGATCCGGGAAGACGATGACGATGGCGCATGTCATCGCCGCGCATGGGCGCCCCGCCTTGGTCCTCTCGCACAACAAGACCCTCGCCGCCCAGCTGTACGGAGAGCTCAAGGGGTTCTTCCCGCAGCACGCCGTCGAGTACTTCATCTCGTACTACGACTACTATCAGCCCGAGGCCTACGTCCCCGCCTCGGATACCTACATCGAGAAGGATGCCTCGATCAACGAGGATATCGATCGCTTGCGCCTGCGGGCGACTTCGTCCCTCATGGAGCGCGAGGATGTGATCATCGTCGCCACCGTCTCCGCGATCTATGGCTTGGGCGACCCCGAGACCTATCGCCAGGCGATGGTGACCCTGGCGGTGGGGCAGTCGATCGCCCGCGATGAGATCCTCCGGGCCCTGGTGCGCATCCAGTACGGGCGGAACGATGTGGAGTTCGCCCGCGGCACCTTCCGTGTGCGGGGGGACACCGTCGAGATCCTCCCGGCCTATGAGGAGCAGGGGGTCCGCATCGAGATGTTCGGTGACCTGATCGAGCGGATCACCAAGATCGATCCGTTGACGGGCGCGACCATCGCGACCCTGCCGCGAACCGCGATCTATCCGGCGAAGCACTTCGTGACGACGCGCCCGACGCTCGAGCGCGCCGTGAAGGAGATCCGCGCCGAGCTCGTCGAGCGCCTCGCGGCGCTCAAGGGGGCGGGGAAGCTCCTCGAGGCGCAACGGCTCGAGTCGCGGACCAACTTCGACATCGAGATGATGCTCGAGATCGGGACCTGCCCGGGCATCGAGAACTACTCGCGGATCCTCGCGGGGCGACAACCGGGCGCGCGCCCCGCCTGTCTCCTCGACTACTTCCCCGAGGATTTCCTCGTGGTGGTCGACGAGTCCCACGTGACCCTCCCGCAGATCGGGGCGATGTACAACGGGGACCGAGCCCGCAAGACGACGCTCGTCGAATACGGCTTCCGCCTCCCGAGCGCCCTCGATAACCGCCCCCTGAAGTTCGACGAGTTCCTCGCCCTCACCCCGCGGGCGGTGAACGTCTCCGCCACGCCGGGCGAGCTCGAGCTCTCGCTCTCCGAGGGGGTCGTCGTCGAGCAGGTGATCCGGCCCACGGGGCTGCTCGATCCGGTCATCGAGATCCGGCCCGTCCAGGGTCAGGTCGATGACCTCCTGCACGAGATCCGACTCCGGGAGCGCCGCGGGGAGCGGGTCCTCGTCACCACGCTCACCAAGCGGATGGCGGAGGACCTCAGCGACTACCTCGCGCAGGTCGGGGTGCGCGTGCGCTACATGCACGCCGATATCGATGCGATCGAGCGGATGGAGATCGTGCGGGGGCTCCGCCTCGGCGAGTTCGACGTGCTCATCGGGATCAATCTCCTCCGCGAGGGACTCGATCTGCCGGAGGTCTCCCTCGTCGCGATCCTCGATGCCGATCAGGAGGGGTTCCTGCGCTCCGATCGCTCGTTGATCCAGACGGTCGGTCGGGCCGCGCGGCATGTGGATGGGCGGGCGATCTTCTACGCGGACCGCATCACCGGGTCCATGCAGCGCTGTCTCGACGAGACCGCGCGGCGCCGGACCAAGCAGGAGGCCCACAACCTCGAGCATGGGATCACCCCGAGGGGCGTGACCAAGAGCACGGATCAGGTGCGGATCGTCACCCGCGTGGCGGACGCGCGGGAGGGCACCGCGGCCCGGGAGGGCGAGCGCGCCGCCCGGCAGACCCGCAAGAAGGTCGCGGAGGCGGAGCGGACCTACGGGACGGACGACCTCCCCGGCCTCGTCGCACGGCTCGAGGAGGAGATGCGCACCGCGGCCAAGAATCTCGATTTCGAGACCGCGGCGCGGCTCCGCGACGAGCTCTTCGACGTGAAGGCCGCGATGGGGGAGGGGCGTCCGCGCTCCACGGCGAACCGAGGGGGAGGGCGTCGTGCCCGTCGCTGACCTGACCGAGGCCGCCCTCCGAGACTGGGGCGAGGCGCTCGGCGCCGCCGTCGCCCCCGGGTCGATCCTCGCGCTCGAGGGCGAGCTCGGCGCGGGGAAGACCACCCTCGCGCAAGCGATCGCCCGAGGCTGGGGCGTGGCCACCGAGGTCACGAGCCCGACCTATGCCATCGTGCACGCCTATGCGGCCCCGCGTGGGCCCCTGCATCATCTCGATCTCTATCGGCTCGAGCGGCCGGAGCAACTCGCGCAGCTCGGGTGGGATGACGTGGTGCGCTCCCCGGGGCTCGTGCTCGTCGAATGGCCCGAGCGGGCCGGGGCGGCCCTCCCGCCGTCGGTCCAGCGGATCCGGCTCGCGCATCTCGCCGCCGACCCCACGCGCCGCCAGGTGACCTGGTGATGGGCGAGCCCGCGGGCGCGACGGGGACCGAGCGCGGCGATCCACTCCGCGGCCTCGTCCTGGTGATGGATGCGGCCGCCGGCCCTGGGACCCTCGCCCTCCTGCGGGACGGCGTCCGCATCGCCGATGCGTCGGTCGAGATGCGGAGCATGGAGGAGGAGCGCTTCTTCCCCGCCGTGCTCGGGGTGGTGGCCGCGGCCGGGGTCTCGCTCCCCTCGCTCGACGCGGTCCTCGTCGGCGCGGGGCCCGGGAGTTTCACCGCGCTGCGCGTGGTGGGGGCCATCGCGAAGGGGCTCGCGGAAGGGCGGGGGATCCCCCTCTACACGGTCCCCTCGCTCGCGCTCACACCCACCGCGCCGGGGGTGACCTCCGTGCGGCTCGATGCCCTCCGCGGCGAGTATTACCTCGCCACCCTCCACCGAGACGCGGCGGGGACGATCAGCCGGGTCGAGGAGCACGGGTGTCGCCCGGGGGCGGATGGTGCGGGCGCCCTCGATGCGACACCGCACGCCAGCGAGGCCGTGCATCTGCTCCCCCTCGCGCGGACGCGAGGGCCGGTCGAGCTCGCCTCGTGGGAACCGCGGTACGGGCGACTGGCCGAGGCGCAGGTGACCTGGGAGGCGACGCATGGGCGGCCGTTACACGCGGCCTCGATCACCTGCCGCCCGGCGACCCTGGAGGACCTGCCCGCGATCCTCGCCATCGAGCGCGGGAGTTTCACCGATCCCTGGAGTGCCACCGCCTTCGCGGAGACACTCGCCGCGCCGACCGATCAGGGGCTGGTCGCCTCCGTCGCCGGGGCGGTCGTCGGCTACGGCATCGTCCGACGGCTGGGCCCTGAGGCCGAACTCCTGAACCTCGCGGTGCACCCCGCGTCGCGTCGGCAGGGGATCGGCGATGCGCTCCTCGCGGCGCTCCTGCACGCGCTGGACGCTGCCGGGGGCGTGCGCGTCTTCCTCGAGGTCCGGGCGAGCAATCGCGCGGCGGAGACGCTCTACCGCCAACATGGCTTCCAGCCGGTGGGCCGACGCCGGGCCTACTACACGCACCCCACCGAGGATGCCCTCCTGATGTGCCGCGCCCCGGTGGGGGCGGTCGCCGCCGGCAACGATTAGGTTATGCCCAGGTGTTTCCGGTGCGACTTCGGCTGCTGAACCGCAGTAGGGTGAGCGCGCGGACATCCCCTAACTAGGAGGCAGCATGAGCCGTAGCGTGAACAAGGTGACCCTCGTGGGCAACGTGGGCGCCGACCCCGAGATCCGCTCGACGAGCGGCGGGAACAAGGTGGCGCAGTTCTCCCTCGCGACGAGCCGGCAGTGGAACTCGGCCAGCGGCGAGAAGCAGGAGAAGACCGAGTGGCACAAGTGCGTGGCGTGGAACGCCAAGGGCTCCGGGCTCGCTGACATCATCGAGCGATACGTCAAGAAGGGCGACAAGCTCTTCGTCGAGGGTCGCATCGAGTACCGGCAGTACGAGGACAAGGACAAGCAGACGCGCTACGTGACCGAGATCAACGTCCGGGAGATCGTCCTCCTCGGCGGCGGGCGCGGAGGCGAGGGCGAGGGGCGGCCGGCCCGGGCCGCGGCGGGCGCCAAGGCGGGCGGGGCCTCGGATGGGTTCGAGGAATTCCCCGCGGCGATGGACGGCGACGACGACCTGCCGTTCTGATCCCCGGCGGCGGAGGCATCTCTCCCACGAGAGGTGCCTCCGCCCCCGATGGCGCGCGGCCCTCCCGCGCGCTCCCCGCCGTGCCGTCGTCGCGCCTATCTTTCCCGGATGACCATTCGTCGTGCACTCGTCACCGGGGGCGCCGGGTTCATCGGGTCCCATGTCGCGGACGCCCTCGTGGCGGAGGGCTGGGCCGTCACCGTCCTCGACGACCTCTCCAGCGGGAAGCGGGAGCAGGTGCCCTCCGCGGCGACCTTCGTCCACGCGGACATCCGCTCCCCTGAGGCCGCCGCCTGCGTGCGGGACGGCGGCTTCGACCTCATCTGTCACCTGGCCGCGCAGATGGATGTGCGGAAGAGCGTCGCCGATCCCGGGTTCGACGCGGATGTGAACATCAAGGGGTCGCTCAACCTCATCGAGGCGATGCGGGCGACGGGACGGCGCACGCGCTTCGTCTTCGCGTCGACGGGTGGGGCCGTGTATGGTGACCTCGTCACGCCGCCCAACCTCGAGACCTTCGAGAAGAATCCGGATTCGCCCTACGGCATCGCCAAGTATGCCGTGGAGCTCTACCTCGGCTACTACGCGCGCATCCACGGGCTCGATTACGTCGCATTGCGCTTCGCGAACGTCTACGGGCCGCGGCAGGATCCGCATGGCGAGGCCGGGGTCGTCGCGATCTTCTGTCAGCGGGTGAAGGCCGGCACCCCCCTCACCGTCTTCGGGGATGGGGGACAGACGCGCGACTACGTCTATGTCGGGGATGTCGCGCAGGCGCATCTCCGCGCGGCCGCGCTGCCGCCGCTCCCCGCGGGCACGGTCGATGTCCGCGCCTTCAATCTCGGCACCCAGGTCGAGACCTCGGTCCTCGAGCTCGCATCGGCCCTGATGCGGGGGACCGGTCGCGCGGTGCCCGTGGAACACGCCCCGCCGCGGGCGGGAGAGCAACGCCGCTCGGTCGTCAGCATCGAGAAGGCCCGCGCGGACCTCGGGTGGAGCCCGACGATGCCGTTGGATGAGGGACTCCGCCGCACCTTCGACTGGTTCAACGCCCGGTGATCCTCGCCCAACTCGCCGCTGCCGTCCCGTCCTCGGCCCTCGAGCTCATCCTCGCGAGCTCCGGGGTCACCCTCTCGGTCCTGGCGGTGCTCGCGGTCCTCTCCCTCCTCTCATGGGCGGTGATGCTCTCCAAGTGGCGGACCTTCCGCGAGGTGGAACGCGCCGGCGAGGCGTTCCATCAGGAGTTCAGCGGCTGTCGCTCGTTCGGGGAGGCCGAGGGGCTGTTGCTCGTCCGCGGTGAGGAGGGGGCGCACGCGCGCATCCTCAAGCGAGCGGTGCGCTTCCTCGACGACCTCCGCACCGGGTCACGGACCGGAGCGGGCACCGCGGCCGGCGCGCTCACCGCCTCGCAGGTCGAGGCGCTGCGCCTCGTGCTCGATGCGGAGACCAATGCCGAGCGCGATCGGCTCGGGACGTACATCCCCTTCCTCGCGATGGTGGGGTCGGTGAGTCCGCTCCTCGGGTTGCTCGGGACCGTCCTCGGGGTGATCAGTGCCTTCCTCGGCGTGGCGCGCGGCGGGTCGGGGAACCTCGCGGCGGTCGCGCCCGGCGTGGCCGAGGCGCTGGTGGCGACGGCGTTCGCGCTCGCCGTCGCGATCCCCGCCTACTTCGGCTACAACATCTTCGCGGCGCGCCTCAATCGGCTCGATGGGGAGCTCGATGCCTTCGGCACCGAGGTGATCGCGTTGATCGCGCGCGAAGGACGGCTGTAGGATGCGGCGGCGCGCCCGCGGAGAGCGGACGCCACTCAACGCGGAGATCAACGTCGTCTCGCTCATCGACGTCATGATGCTCCTGATGATCATCTTCATGATCACGGCGCCGATGATGCAGGGGGGCGTCGACGTCTCGCTGCCCCGGGCCGAGGCCCGCCCGCTCGATGCGAAGCGCCCGCTCGTGGTCTCGATCACGCGCGACGGACGGATCTATCTCGATGAGGTCCGTGTCTCGCTCCGGGAGTTCCGCGGGATGTTCCGCGCGCTGGCCGAGCAGTCGGGGCAGGGGGGCGTCTACCTCCGCGCGGACCAGCGGGCGGATTACGGGCAGGTCGTCCGCGTCCTGGCGATCATGCGGGCGGCGGGGGTCGGGGACGTCGGGCTCGTCACGGAGCCGGAGGATGTCGACCGGTGAGCATCGCGCTCCGCGGCTCGTCCGAGCTGCGCGGTCCGCTCCTCCTCTCGGCGATCGTGCACCTCGTCGCCGGTGCGGCCCTCCTGATCGTCCGGACCGCCACGCCGCCGGCCCTCCCCACGATGTATGAGGTGAATCTCGTCGCCGCCCCGGCCGGGGAGCGGGCCGCCGGGGTGGTCCGAGACCCGGTCCCTGAGCGAGCCCCCGCCGCGAAGGAGGCCCCCACGCCGGCGCGGGCTGAGCGGAACGACGCCGGCAAGACCGCGCCGATCAAGGCGCCGACCGCGAAGGCGCCCGTCCGCTCCACGCCGACGCCCGCGGCCTCCGCGGCCCCCGTGCCCGCCTCACGCGCGCCGACGGCGGGCGGAGGCGCCGTCGGTGGCACCGGGACCGATGTGGCCACGGTGCGGACCGAGGGGATCCAGTTCCCCTTCCCTGGGTACCTCCAGAACATCGTCCGGCAGATCGCGCTCAACTTCCGGCCCCGCAACCCGGGCGCCCTGACCGCCGAGGTCCTCTTCTTCATCCATCGGGACGGGAGCGTATCAGGTTTCCGGTTCGTCCAACGCAGCGGGAACTTCGCCTTCGATGTGGAGGCGGAGGGCGCGGTGGAGGCGGCCAAGGGGCGCTTCGGGCCGCTGCCCTCGGGCTTCGGGGATGACATCCTCCCGGTGACGTTCCGATTCGACCCGGCGCGGTTGCGATGAGGGGTAGGGGCCCGTGGTGGGGCAGGCGCCTCGTCACCGCATGCGGTGCGATCATCGGCGGGGTGGTCGTCGCGATGGCGTGGCCCCATGCGGCCGCCTCGCAGGAGCCTGGGGTGCGGATCGGGCTCACCTATGCGCCCGGGACGCAGCCTGGCCTCTACCTCCTCCCGATTCGCGGCGCCGAGGGGGATTCGATCCGTCGCATCCTGGCGCGCGACCTGGAGTTCGGACATCGGCTCACGGTGCTCTTGCCCGATTCGGGTGCGGCCGCGCCCACGGGGCGTCTCAACTATCCGCTCTATGCGCGGCTCGGCGCGGCGGGCATCCTCCAACTCGTGATGCAGGCCGACGGGAGCGCCTCGGTGACGTTGCATGATGTGGTGGCGGCACAGGCCCAGGAGTCGCGGCGGGTCCCCCTCCCGGGCCCACGGTTCTCACCGGCGTGGCGGCTCGCGGTGCACGGGATCGCGGATCTCGTCGAGGAGTGGGTGACCGGGACGCGTGGGGTCGCGGCCACGCGCGTGCTCTTCGTGCGGGGCGGGGCCCTGTGGCAGATCGATAGTGATGGGGCGAATGAACAGCCGGTCGCTGGGGTGGGGGCCGCGCTCGGTCCGGCCTGGCACCCCGATGGCCGCTCGATCGCCTTCGCGCGCATGCGTGACGATGGGACCTCCGTGGTCGTGCGGGAGCTCGCGAGTGGGGTGGAGCGACGCATCCCCACCTCGGCCCCCCTCAGCCTCTCGCCCGCCTTCTCTCCCGACGGGAAGTGGCTCGCGTTCGCGGCGGGGGAATCGGGGACCGACCTCTATCTCCTGCCCGTCGGCGCGTGGGACGACGCGCCGCAACGCATCACCGTGGGCCGCGGCTCGACCAATGCCCAGCCGACCTTCGCGCCCGATGGCCGACGCCTCGCCTTCACGACCTCACGGCTTGGCCGCAACGAGATCTACCTGACGGATGCGGATGGGGCGAACCCGGAGCTCCTGACCTCGACTGCGATGTCCGAGGCGCCGTACCGCGCTGATCCCGCCTGGTCTCCGGACGGCCGGTTCGTCGCCTTCTCCACACAGATCGACGGTCGGTTCCAGATCGCCACGATCAACCTGCGAGATCGCTCGGTGCGGCAGTACACCACCGAGGGGGTGAACGAGGATCCCTCCTGGGCCCCGGATGGGCGGCATCTCGTCTTCACCTCCTCGCGGACCGGAATCCGGCAATTGTGGGTATTGGATATCGAGTC
>Ga0129333_10002092_pt1 | contig 18487 bp, 22 predicted proteins | sample CPB6_08_DNA_FD_94474 | JGI IMG/M metagenome (GOLD analysis project Ga0129333, IMG submission 94474) | Freshwater to marine salinity gradient microbial communities from Chesapeake Bay, USA - CPBay_Sum_0.6_0.8_DNA | ecosystem: Environmental > Aquatic > Marine > Coastal | place: USA: Chesapeake...
CGGTATCATCGACTTCGACATGTTCGTTGCGCAGACGGGCCAGTTCCATGTGAGCAAACTGACGAGGGCCCATTTCCGCGGATCATCGCAACTCGCCCAAGGAACCCCCGCCGCAGTGTGGGAAAACTACACCACCAACAAGGACTGGGCGTCCATCAGCTGGACCGTGGCCAATGGCGTCCTGACCCCTAAGATTGTGTACGGCAGCAACAGCATCCCTGCCGGCACCCTGGAGTTCGTGGTCGTGGTGACGATCAAGGGGAGCGGGTCCTTCCAGACTCCGCAGCAGTGATAGGTAAACGAGAGGCCAACCGTCCTGGGCCACCCTCTCGGGCAGCCCAGTCTGGTTGACCGACTCGCTTACGCGGCCGCCGCCTTCTTGCCGCGCTTAGCCCGCAGTTCCGCCGGGACCGGCAGATCCGCAACCTTGGTCTCCTTGTCCTGGTTGCTGGGCTCCGCCTTCGGGGCGGTCTCCGCCTTCGGAGCGGTCTCCACGGCCGTGAGCGCCTTCTCGACATCCGAGACCGAACCGCCAACCGCTGCCTTGAGCAGCAGATCCATCTGAGCGGTCAGCGCCTCGACGTTCTTGGCCGTCGGCAGGTGGTTGAGCCGCAGGTGGATGCCTGCGACGCCCTCGTTGACCTGGCGCTCGATGTCCGCGAACCGCGCGTCCACCTTGCGGTCCAGGCCCTCGACCTTGTTGCCCAGCTCATTCACCCGACCGCTGACGCTGGACAGACCGGAGTCCAGTTCCTCGCTCTTCTTGGAGAGTTTCTCGATCTGCTCACCGTGCTGGAAAATCTTGTAGCCAGCGAAACCGGAGACAGCGACACCCGCAACAGTCGAACCGATGATACCCCACATGGTAACTCCTGGCGGGAGGGGGATGTTGATAAATGGATATGTCCCTCCCTTCATCTTCCTTATCCCCAAATCATTGGCCGTTTTTGCACTTTAGGGCACAAACGTCCTGACCAGCTCCAGGAACTGACCATACGGTATTACCGCGTAATCCCCGCTGGCAGTCTTGTGGTGGGTGGGCGTGCAGACCAGATCTCCGACTTGCAGAGTGAACCCCGACTGCTTGGTAGAGTCCTGATGACACGTGAGGGGCCGGTCCAGCACGTCGACCGGCACGACGGCTAGCTCTCCGTGTCCTTGAAACTCAACCACATAGGCTGGGGTCTTACCGAGCCGATATGCCTGTTTCTTCAGGAAGTCGAGATCCCGGTCTTCCACCCGGTAGTGGGTGTGTCCCGTAGTCTTGGCCTCCACCAACCATGCGTCGCTCCGGACGTCCCGTCTGGCGCCCCACCGGGCCCCGGAGGCAGGGGTTGTCCTGCCTCCGAGGTCCTGGGCGATACGACGCTCCTGTTTCACCGACAGTTGTTTGGGCGTCTTCTTCACGGCTCCCCAAACGGCAGAGCTTGTTGCCGGTGGGTCTCAATGGCCCGTTGTCGCACAAACACGGCCACTCGTTGAACCCACGGGGACACAGCGTCAAACAGGGCATCAGAGTTGCTGGGGCTATCGGCCCACACGTCTGCCGCGGGACGTAGATCCAACGCCTCCTGTTTGGTCGGCGCCACTACCTGCAGCACCATCTCGACGTTGCCGTGACGGATCGTCATGAACGGTTCCTTTGCTGGCCTACCCATTCTCCACCTCCTTGTTGATGTCATCTCCGTACATGCTGGCGTCTGGCAGGCTCTCCAGATTGGGGAACGTGTTGATCCCCATGTCCGCCCACGGACGGATCGTGTTGATCAGATGCAGCACCGCCGTGGATAGGATCTGCATGTCCTGATCCAGCTTCTTGACGGTCCGCTCGACCGTATCGACCCGCGCCTTGGTGGAGTGGGTGGTGATGTCGCTGCGGATCTGCTGCACCTTACTGTCCAGCGAGTTGGTCACCTGCTCCAGCCGGTCACACATCTCGTTGATCCGGTTGTTCATGTTGCTGATGTTCTCGGTGATGGTGCCGGGCAACTCCGCAGGCGCGGGCGTCGCGGGTGCGGGAGCGTCACGCCGTACGGGAATGAACGAAGGCTTGCCGATGGCGGTCGGAGGCGTGATGGGCCTGCGGACCGGCTTGGGCACCGTGGGTTCGACGGGCGGTGGCGTTGGCTCCGGTTCCGGCTCTGTGGGTTTGACCGGTTCCTCTGTCTCCGGAACATCATCCTCGTCATCCAGCTCTGCGAAAGTATCGTCGTGGCTCATCTGCTCCTCCTGTTGCGGATCATCTGGGGGTGGGGCTTCCGCCCCTTCTGGCGGCCACTGCGCCGCCGGTCCTTCTCCCCGCATGCTCTGTTGAATGGTCTCTAGGTATTGCCGCACCCCCGGACGGAGGTGCGACTCCTTGCACACCGACAGGTCCGCCGCCATGAACAGCTCCTGGTGTTCCAGGAACCAGTCGGACAGCTCGCTAGGCTTGAACCGATACGCTCCCCCCTCCATCGTCAGCCCCATCGTCATGATGGCGACGTGACGTATCTCGGCCTTATCGAGCACCGAGATCGACTTCTTGGACAGCTTCACGGGCTTCGGTGCCTTCGGTGCCTTGGGCGTCTTAGCTTTCGGCATCTCTTGCCCTCACCATGTTGTGGCAGTTCAGGACCATCGCGTCCGCGTGTTGGTAGCAATCCCCATCACACGGTAATGACAGCCGATCCCGGTTGTCCTGGATAAACGCGATAATCTGATCCCGCATGTCATTTACTGGGTTGGCCGGAAGGTCCTGTGGATCCAAGCGGTAGTGGAGCAGATCCTCCATCTGCTGGACCGTAACCTCTGGCGCAACCCTTATACCCAATTGTTCCCAAACGATGTGGCGGAGTTCCGCACGTGTCAGCACAGCACCTCCAATCGTGCGTCAATACCCTCGAACCCGTGGTCTGGGCCGTGATACTTGTTCGCGACTACCGATACGAAGCAGCTGTCATCCACATCAATAGTAGTCGCAATCAGGTCCTCCACGACCTTTATCAGGTTTGACGCGTCTTTCCTTTTGAACAGATTTTTTGTCGTCTTCGGATACCCCGCGTTGTAGAGCGATGGCACGTAGATATTCAGCACTAAACGGTGAGGCTGGTTCTGGTCCGGTTTTTGGAAGTCGAGGGGCAGCTGTCTCATCAACTCGATCGTTGCTTTCGACAGAAACACCTTCATCTCTTTGGACGGGACCATCCCGAACCTGGTCTTGGTGTACATCTTGTTGGCGCTCGGGGGGAGGAGCGGGATCCTTGCCTGATACACCGTCCTCACTGCTTGCTGGTCGTACTGGCTCACTGGGTCTTTCCTTCCGCCGAATCGCCCCCTTGTACTGGCTGGGCATGGGGGCCCGGTTGGCGTGTTGTCCATAGTTTTGGCCACCCCGGGATGCCAGTGACTGGTCCCGGTACATAAGTTCTCGATACAGGCGCTCAATCGACTTGGAGATCTTGCGCCTCCGTTCCTCCAGCTGGGCGTGCCCCTGCTTGAAGTAGAGGTAGTCGGCCACCGCACCCAAGTAGACCTCGTTCGTCTCTACCTCGATGTTTCGGGCACTCTCGTTGGTCAACTCCTTGTTCAGTGCCGCCTCCTTTTTGGCGAGCGCGTACTGAAGATCTACCTGTGCCTTGGTGATGCCCTCGAACGTAAGGACCCGTGTGATCTCGTCGCTCAGGTAGTTGTAGAAGACCTGGAAGTCATCCACCAGATCGACCAGGTCATCGATCGCCAGTTCCCGGAGTCTCCTCGGCATCTCAGGTTCCCCGATCGGGGGCGCCTCTGGCTGCTTGAATCCTGTTCGTTGGAGCTCCTGCTCCAACGTGTCCTTCAGTGCGATGAACACATCCATCAACCCTCCCGGGGCCTGCAGTGGTACTGAAACTTACACTGCCGGCACACGTACATGGCGTCGATGCGGTCGGGCGGTTCCTGCCGTTCCACATGACCCTCCACCTCCTTGAGCAGCCCGACGATCGAATCCCACGTCTCCTTGGAGAACGGGACGCGGAACAGCTTCTTGCTGCCGTTGTTGCGGTTCACGTACAGCAGCTGGGCACGGGGCGTGTCCATCGCGTACATGTAGAGGTGGAGTTGCCACACGTGCTCAGTCTTTGGTTTGCTGAGGGACAGGAAGCTGGAGTCGCCGATCGACTTGATCTCCAGAACCCAATCCTCATTACGGAACAGACCATCCGTGCTACCCGCCACATGCAGGTCCTCAATCCGGATCTTGCACTCATCCACGAACCCCTCATGCTGGCTGAGCCGCTTCTGGATGATGTGGTGCGTGCCGTGCCCTTCGTCGAAGATCGCCTGCGTGGCGGAGTCGTGCTGTGGTTGTGGCGTCACGTTGGTGCGGTCGTAGTAGAGGGCGCGCTTGCAGGTCGTCGGTGACACCGATGATGGGTGGTACACTCCGACCTCGCGCGTCCACTTACCCCGCATCTCACGGTTCACCAAGTCATCCAGCAGGTCCGACACGTTGAAATCTTCGCTGTGCTGGGGCACCTCCCCTGACAGACACCGCAGACCCTGCTCCTTGACCTCGTAGGGAGGCGGAAGCTTGGGCTTGTTCTCCAGCATCCGTGCCCTGTGACGGGTCGCCAGATAGGCGAACCGATCCTTCTGATCCTTCTGCTCCGTCACGACAACCCCCTCTTGACCAAACCCAAGAACGCCAGATAGCCCAGCGCCACGTACTTCGCTTTGCCGAACGATATGAGCAGGCAGTGCCCGCGGACCGACCGTTCAGCAAACCTGTCATCCAACACCACCCTGCCCTTCAGGGTGGCGTCCAAACGCGTCAACTTGAGCCCAAGGAAAAATCCTTTGGGGAACAACTCATGCGGCACAACCGCCAGCTCTTCCCGCCCCTCCAGGTGCACCAGAAGAGCGGGGGTCTTACCTCGGGCCCCTGCCCGGCTGGTCAGGTCGGCCAGCGACACCTCATCAACCGTCACCGAACCTTTGCCTGACAGGGACTCTGTCATGAAGGCCGGGGTCACCACCTGCTCGAAGAAACCCCAGTTGGTGTCGGGGTCACTCCTACGGCGGTTCTGCTCATCCCGACTCTGGAGCACGTCCCGTCCACGGATCGACGCCAGCACCATCCGTATCAACAGGTAATAATCCCGGTCCTCAAAGATCTCCTCCGGCATGGTGGTCCAGCACATGTCCCCCAGCATCCGTCTCACCGCGGCGAGGTCCTGTTCATGTACGTGCGTCAGCACGGCCAAGCCACTCACTCGGTGCGTGATGTTGTAGAGGTCATGCGGAGCTGGAGAATCTGGGGTCTTGTGGATGACGAGCCCCGGCAGAAACGGGGTCGCCTCCACGACACGAGCATCTAAGTCAGGTCCTACCATGACCTCCACACTAGCCATGGCCAGCCGCCATCTTGGCCTTCACGGCCTCTCGCAGCTCCGTCAGAGCGGTGGGGGTGCTGATCAGTACCTCCATCACACCCTCCAGGCCGCCCTGGATCTTGTCCTCGTACTCCATCAGGTAGTAGAAGGGGCCGGCACGGCGGATCAGCCCCATCTCCTTGGCGACGTTGACGAGACCCGACAGCAGGTCGATCCCGTGACCCGGGATGAAGCGGTACGTACCCTCGGCACCTTCTGCAATACCGAGCTTGCCCTTACCGATCTTCCAGTTGATCTCCTTGAACAGGATGTCTCCCTCCTTGTTCTTGGTCACCTTGCCGGGCCGGATGATCAGGTCGATGGCCTTGGCGTGTTTGAGGGCGTAGCCGGACGGCTGGCTCCACGGATTGAACTTGGCGGAGTAGGCGTCCAGATTGGCGCGGACCGGAAGAATCAGAAACAGGGTGGTCTGGTTGAGCTCGTCACCTGGAGTCCGCATGGCCGTGTAGAACTTCTGGCAAAACGTGGTCATGAGGCTGGCCCACGTGGCCATGCGGGCGTCCTCATTCAGCGCCTTCTTGACCGAGTCCTTGGTCTCGCCTGAACCCAGCTCGTTGATGATGCCGATCTGGAACTTGTTGGACCGCACCAACTTCAACACCGCGCTGAGCAGTACCTCTGCCGGATTCTCCAACGCCTCCATGTTGCCGAGGTTGATGAAGAGGGTGTTGCCGACCTCCTCGCCCCATTGTTCCGGAGTCGCGGTGTCTGGGTCGATACCCTCCTGAAGCAGTTCATCCCTGGTCTTCCGGATCTTCACACCTGCCATCCGCATGAACGGAAGGTCCGGCAGGTATCCAAACGACATCCAGAAGGCATTGGCCTTCTGGCCATGTAGACGCTGGTTCTCCGCGATGATGTGGTTGGTGATCAGGTCCTTGCCGGCACCATCCGGTCCAAACACCTGATTGATCGTACCGGCCGGGAAGCCGCCGTTCAGCGCCTGGTCCAGATCCATCACACCGGTAGGACGGCGGATCAGATAGGGCGTCCTCACCTCGCTGAGCGGCTTGATGCTGGCCGCGTCCCCCAGGTCTTTTTGGATTGAACCGATCAGGTCGCTCAGGTCGTCCCGTTGGTTCTGGTTGGTTGTGTCTTTCTTCGCCTTAGCCATCTTTCCCTTCCTTCCGCTGACTCTCCTTTACGCCGAGAGCCGCGATTTGGGCGCGGTTGATATTGAAATCTACTGGTGGGGTCCTGATGACGGCCTTTCCGGACGCCACCTTTTCGAGAGCCTCTTCCTCCGTCCGGCACTCCCCACTTTCCAGCAGGGCCTTCACGGCGGCGTAATCGATTCCGTACTTCTCCATCGTCATGGTGACCTCACTTGCACTCGTACCAGTTGGAGCCGCTCTTCCCCGCGGTATCCAACGGCACCCTTAGATCGAACGAGTTGAAGGGGTGGCCCATGTGCTGCCCAATCCTCTCGTTCAGCTCCCTATCCTCAACGACCGCTTCCGGCATCTCGAACACAATCTCGTCATGCACCTGGATCAACATCCGGGTACCTGATGCCGTGATGAGCGGGTCTTCATAGATCTTGATCATCGCCATCTTCACGATCTCGGAGGCCGTGCCCTGGATGGGCGTGTTCTTGACCTTGCGCTCCGCCTCCGACTGCTCTGACCGGATGGTGGAGTTGAGGCCCGGAACGCCACGGCGGCGCTTCAGGATGGTTTCGCAGTAACCTGCGTCCCTCGCGTTCTTGATCGCGTTCTCGAAGTACTTGGTGACGGCCGGGAAGGTCTTGAAGTACTTGTCGATCAGTTCCCGCGCCTTCTCCACATCCACCCCGATCGTCATGGCCAACTTGTTGGCGCCCTGTCCGTACATGAGGCCGAAGTTGATGGTCTTGGCGATCTTTCTGTACCCGATCAACTCCTTCTCACGAGGACTGATTACCTCGTCGGTCTCCTGCTTGTTCTTCTTGGCTTCGCCGATCCGGTCATCCTTGGCGCGAGCCTCTTGGATCGCCTCATACGACGTGCCGAACATTGTGGCGGCGGTGCTGGAGTGGACGTCCAGCCCCGTCATGATGGCGTTGCAGAGCGTCGGGTCACCGGACATGTGGGCCAAGATCCGCATCTCCAGCTGCTCATAGTCACGGGCCATCAGCTTGTAGCCAGGGCTCGCGATATAGGCGGACCGGATGTACGAGGGCTGGTTCTGCAGGTTTGGATCCGACGATGACAGACGACCAGTACGTGCACCTGTCTGGTTGAACGTACAGTGGATACGCCCGTCACCGTGGACCTGCCGCAGCAGGTTGACCGTGTAGGTTGAGAACTTCTTGTCGAGATCCCGGTACTTCAGCAAGTTGTTGGCGAACTTGCATCCCTGTCCCGCCCACACCTTCAGCGCCGTCTTGTTGAGTTGGCGAGCTCCGGTCTCCGTCACAGCCAGCGCTTGGTAACCAAGTTGGTCAAAGAACAGCTGACCCATCTGGTCGTTGCTGTTGAGGTTCACGTACAGTTGTTGAAGCTGCCGACCGAACCACTTCTGGATACCCAGAATCTCTGCCTCCAACTCCGGCCCTTGGCGCTGAAGCTCATCCTGGTCCAGTCGAATGCCCTCCCGCTCCATCGACCACAGCACCTTGGTGAACGGCACCTCCGTCTTGACGAAGTAGTCCCACAGAGTTGGGTAATCCGCACTGTCCGTATTAGCCCGTAATAATTCGAGGCGCAGCGCCTTGAACAGATTGAAGGTTGCGTACGCGTCAAGACCCGCGTAGTTCACGACCTTGTCCTCATTGGCAGGGTCCAACAGCACTTCTTCGAGCGGGCGCTTGCGGAGATCAGATCCAAACACCTTCTGGAACGACACCATCTCGATGCCGAGATACCGCTTGGTCAACTCCTTGAGTCCGTGAGGAGCGTCGGAGTCGATGAGCGCGTGCATCACCATGGTGTCGTAGACACGGTAGTGGTTGCGGAGCGTGTGCCGGTTCAGGTCGATCCCCACGTTCAGCAGCATCCACTGGTCGAAATTGACGTTGTGACCGATCAGCTTGAGTTCCGGGTTCTCCAGGAAGTCCTTGAAGTAGGGCATGGCCTCCGGAAACACAACGTACCGGTCTTTGCCCGAAGACAGGGACAGGATGATGGCCCGGTCGCCCGTCCTGGAGAGGCCGGTGGTCTCAGTGTCGAACGCCACCACCTTCTTGGTCGATAGGGTATGGAGCGCGCGTTCCGCGTCGTCCCACGTACGGACCCGAACGGTGTCGGGCAGCAAACTAAACATTGACATGCAGCACCATACGGGATGAGGGGGATCCGGGTGGGGGCCCCTCAGGACCCCCACCCATCACCTAGTTGATCAGCGGCTCCACGGTACTGAATCGCCGTCTTCCTTGTCCGGAGAGACGAACTGCTCCTGAGCCTTGTCGTTGAAGAACTGATCCACCAACCGCTGCACTGACGCCACGTCGCCCCACTCCGGTGGGACCGCGCGGTTCATGGCTTTGGCCTGATCCTCCATCGTCATCCGGTCGAAGAAGATGAAGTTGAAGGGCTGCTCCAAATCCTTGGACAGCTGCGGATACTGCTTCTTCGGCGTGAAGCCCGTCACGACGACGCGGCTGGACTTACCGACCGCCTCCGACACGACCGTGAGGTCGTAGTCCCACGGGCTCTCGACGGGCTCGGGGCGAGTCGGGTTCTTGCAGCCCTCCGAGAACGAGACGTCGTCACCGCTTCCGTGACGCACCACGCACTCGATCAACTGTCCCGCCATCCCGGTCTTACCGCAATCCTGGCAGGTGACCTCCTCGGTCTGGAAGATCTTCTCATCCATCGGGTCGATGGTCTTGTCGTAGTGGTTGGCGAACTGGCTCCCGCAGGAAGCGCAGTTGTAGCCATACACCGACAACTCGCCCTTGTTGCAACCCACGCAGCGGTTGTTGAGTTCGTGGAGCTGCTCCTCAAACCCACGCTTGGCGGATGGCCACAACGACCAGTGCAGCCGCTGACCAAACGTCTTCTTGACGCCCTGGTTGCAGAGTTCGCAGACCGACTGACCGAACCGGTTCTTGCCAGTACAACGCACGTAGTCATAGTAGGGGTTTCCAGCCTTGGATTTGCCCTTCTCGACCTCGTGGAAATCCTCCAACACCACGACCGTCACGGCGAACTGCTCGCTCGCCATCAGGTCCGCGTTCTGCTGCTTGATGGCGTAGTAGTACAGGAGGTCCGGAACTTCCCGCGCACCATTGTGGGAGTTGCCGATCACGTTGCGGTTGACCTGCTTGCCCGTCTGAGGGTCATTGGACTTGTGCCACTTGCTGTAGTAGCTGAACCACAGCTGCTCAGGGTTCTGCGGGATCAGACGGATCCGCGTGGGGATCTGACCCGGGCTGAAGAACTTCATGCGCATGGCCCAGTCCGGGGCCTTGCCGTCACGGGGACCCGCGCTACCGCCACCCGGCTTACCCTTGCTCTTCATGAGAGCGTCTCGATGGGCAGCGGCGCGGGCGTGGAACTCGGTGAAAGACTCTGACTTACTGTTGACTGCCATTTTTGGTACCTCAGTGTTGTTGGTGAAACCGCCCCTTCGATGGCGGCCTTTATGTGCTCCGGGGACAGGTCGTCCGGAGAGACGGGATCACTCGTCCCGTAATCCCCTACCCTAACGTCCGCTCCCCGCAGCTGTTTGGATACGACGCGTGTGGCGTCCTTGCCCGCGTCGTCATTATCGAGAAACAGCACTAACCGATTGGCCACCCTGGTCAGAAGGGCCTGCTGTTCGAGTGACAGGGACTTGCCCAACAGCGCAACCACATAGGGGTAACCCGCCTGGGCCACCCACATGGCTGCCTTGAAACCTTCACAGATGACCACCGGCTCCACCGGATGGTAGCGGCTGGCCTCGTAGAACTTGTTGAGACCCCATACGATCCTGCCCTTGTGCAGCTCGTAGTGAGGGTGGACCTCTTCAAGCTCCTGTTTGTAGATCTTGTACCGCGGATAGTCGTCCACGACTGTCCGTCCCGATAGCCCCACCAGGTTGCCCAGGTGGTCCCGTAGCGGAAAGATGATCCGGCGTCTCGTGCGGTCAAATCCAATTTCATAGCGTTGCAGCACCTCCTCTGTGAAGCCCGCCCTTACCAAGGAGAGGGGGCAAAACTCGAACATCCCAAGGATCGCCTCCGGTAGAACCGGAACCTCAAACGACAACCCCTGCTTCCTCTTGGCCGTCGGTTTGACCGACTCCAAGTACCGCTGCACATTGGCGATGGTGCTGTTGGGCATCCCGAGTTTCCTCAGGAGCGCGGGCAGCGCCCATCCCTCACCACAGACGTGGCAGTAGCTGGTCCCTGTCTGCCGGAACTGACTGGAGGGACCGACGTACACGTAGAAGGCGGGGGTCTTCTCGAGACCACCCTTGTGGAACGGGCAGAACGCCGACAGGTTGTCGGACGCATTGGTCACGTCAGAGAAGCGGATCTTCTCCTTCAAGATCAACACCACCTCGTCCCGCGTCATCAGTCCTCCAGCTCTTCGAAATCATCGGAGATCTCGTCTCGTGGAGAACGGGGTGCCGCGGGCGCGGGGGGTGGTATCTCCACGGTCACCGTGCCGGTGCTCCTGCTCCACTTCTGCGCTAAGTTCTGGGCTTCCCGCTTGGGTGGTAGGATTGGCTTGACCTCTTCTTCAGAATCGTCCCCAACGCCATGCAGGTGCTCGCCCACATATTCGAAGTTGACGCACGGAACCGCCGCGATCGTGAAGCCGTTGGCAGCGGTTTCACGGCACGCAGCGTAGTGGATGGATAGCTCGTTGACCCGTTTGTTGCGGACCAGACGAAGACCCAGATCGCAGTCCATCACAGCACCCGAGTTCATCGCGATACTGGCGGTACCGCGACTCTTCGTGTACTTCATGGCGGCGCGTTCATTCTCCTGCAGGATCGCGAGCATCGGGATCTTGGTGCTCTTGGCGATCCCCTTGAGTTGCCGACTCACGATGCTCATCACCTTCCAGTCCAACGCCTTGGACCCCGCGTCCGGCATCTCCAACATGTAGCTGGAGTCCAACATCACGAAGTGGGGCTTATACAGGTCGATCTTGCGCCGGATGTCGTTGGGACCGCCGGGGCCACCATCGGGACGATCCGCATCCGTAAAGAACAGCTCCCCACCAAAGTCCTCTTGTGTCGTGCGTTCCGCCACCTCTTCGATTGCGGCCCGCTCTTCCGGACTAAGCTGGCCCTTTCGATACGCCTCGTAGTTGACCTTGGCGATCAGGCAGGCGATGCGCGTACGGATCGACTCCCACCGCATCTCCTTGCTGTAGATCAGGATCCGCTTACCCGCGTTGAACAGGTGGGCCGCCACAATCAACCCAAACCACGTCTTCATGCTCTTGGGCAGCGCCCACACCATGATGAAGTCGCCGGGTTGAATGCCACCGGTATCACGGTTCATCCGATCCCAAGGGAACGGGATCCCCGTCATACCGCCGCCCTTCTCCAGGCTATCCAGATCTTCGAGGATCTGCTTCTTCGCCACCGCCCTGTAGTGGACGTCATTACTGGACCGACACCGTTCCTGCAGTTCCCCCATCTTGTTGTAGAGGGATGAGACCGCACCCGGCACATCCTCCGTCACGTTGCCGAGAAATTCCTGCAGGTACTTGTCGGCCTCACGTTTGGCCCAGCCGTCCAGCACCTTCTGGCACAGATCCTGGAAGTTCTCGACCGGGTCCACCAACTCGATGGACGGCATCGTCTCCTGGATCTCCTGCACACTGGGCACGTGGCCGAAGTTCTTGGAGCGCGTGTAATGCGCCTCCACCTTTGCCCACAAGTTCCGCCCATCCATCGTTCCGAAGACCTCGAAACGTAGACCCCGCTCGACCGCCTTGTCGAACATGTCGGCTGGTCGTCCTTCGGCCCCCTTGATGATGGCCGACATACATTGCAACTCCCAACTGGCCATACCGCCTCCGATAAGTATTACTGGTTAATATGCCTAGAACTCCATGCCTCCTGACCCGAGGTACTCCCGACGGGCGGTAAAGGGGCGGTCCTGGGTATCGCCCATCTTGCTGGCAACCACGTCCTCGATCGCCGCCTTCAAACGGTTGGCGAGGTCAGCGACTTCGGGATGGTCCTCCAGCCCCGACAGCTGGGCCATCCCGAAGCGCTTACCCTCTAACGTGAAGCCCACCTCAGCCGACACCGAGTTGACCGAATTGATCGTCACGGAGAAGGCGTCAACACCATCAATTCGGCATCCACTGAGCTGCTTCATCCCTACTCCTTGTCGAAATACGACATGTAGAGTCGTGTCCGGATGTCCTCGTCATGACCCAGCAGGGCCTTGCCGATGCTGTCTCGGGAAGCCTCCCACGCCAGGTCGTGCGCGACGTTCTGAGCGGTCCGGATCGAGTCCTCATTCGGATTGCACGGCAGACTCACGCTGCAGTGCACCTCCACGCTGTACGGGATCTTGTCCCACGTACCCGTGCCATAGTAGGCGGCGTCCGACACCTTGGTCGACACGCTCATGTTGACGCGCGCGGCCTGGTCGGCCGGTACGGTCAGCAACGTCTCCATCAAGTCTTTTGTACTTTCCATTCGTTCAACCTGCTGCTTTTCCTCTCCCACTTTTGGGTCAGAGGCGATTCGAACGACCGTGACGGCGAGGGCGGCCTCCCCAACCACCTGATTCTCCTTCACAACTTCACCACGATCTCTTTGGGGCCGTCCACCTTGGGCGTGCCCTCCACGATGGTCTTGGCGCCCGCCACCTGGTCACCCGGAATCGTCCCGTCCATCACCAAACGCTCCAGCGTCTCGGTGTCGATCTTCTTGATCACGCCCGGGATCAGCTTGACGTGGTCCGGCAGTTTGCCGGCCTGGTAGTCCACCGATTGCGGGGGACGGCTCCGCTTGAACGGACCCATCGTGAGCGGCCCGGCCGGAACCTGCCCGCGCACGTGATCTTTCGCCTCTGCCAAGCTGGCGTTGTACTGATCGGCCAGCGCAAAGAATCGATCGAACACCAGCTGGTTGTCGCTGATGTGGTCGAGGAGGGCTTGCCGAGCACGCTCGAAAGTAACGATCTTGTCAGCCATTTTACTTCTCCATACGGATGAGCTGATCCGCCAACTTGATGGCGGTCAGGATGTGATCGCACGTCGCTTCCCAAGGACTGGCCGGATCTTCCGGGTTAGTCTTGACCAGATCCTGTAGGGAGTTCGTCAACATGACGGGAACCGGGTAATCGACGTGCATACCCTTCACATAAGCTTGTACCAACGAGCCCCCCGAGTTCTGCACGTTGGGCGCCTTCAAGGGCAGGAGGCTTCTGGCCGCCGCCTGCCCGCACGCCACCACAACCTTGGGTTGGATGGCATGTATCTCCGCGTGTACCCGCTCGCTGCACTTCACCACGTCGGGTGTCTTGGCCAGCGGGATCAGCTGTTCATTCTGAAGTTCAACCGGAGGTCTGGTCGGGCACCCCGTGACGGGCGTGACGTAGAACTCTCGCAATTCGCGATTCCCGTACTCCAGGATCATGTCCAGTACGTACCGGTGGGCTGCCCCGGGGAATGAGCCACCGCCCACCTCCGCGGGATCCAGCCGATCCAGCACAAACACCACGGAAGCCTGCGTGTTACCGGCTCCTCGGATCGACCCTCTCCTGTTTCGGTAGAGCGGGCAGGCCTTACATGTCGCGAACTTGGCTTGAACTTGCCATACGTTATTTGAGATCGACATACCGCATACCGTGCTGCGCTATCGCGCTCTTGAGGCTTCTGCACATACCCCTGCACGGCCCAATACCCACATCCTCCAGCACCACCACGATCGGTTCCTTCTTACCCGGGTGTCTACGTTCGATCCTGCCTTTTCCTTGTTGGAACGCTCCCCACGCCTTAAAGGGCGTGGCAAAGATAACGGTGTCGAGCGCCGCGACGTCTAGGCCCTCTCGGGCCACCTGGAATGTTGCAAACGATACGTTGGATTGCTGGATGATCTGCGTTCGGGCCGCACCCGGTGTCTTACCCGAGATAGCGCCAGCAGTCAAGTTTTTTGCACCTCCCCTTTCATCGAACATTTTCTTCAATGTTTCCGGGTGGTCCGCCGAGTGCGTCAGCACCAAGACCTTCCTTCCGCTCCCCACCGCCTCGTCGACAAGTCTGAGGATAATCTCATTCCTTTCGCGGAGTTCCGCTAAGTACGTGTAAAGCTTACCCGCTGAGAACTCCCCGGCCCGGTCCGTGATCTGCCAGGCGTCCTGATTCAGACGGAAGGGTGTGGTCTTGAAGTAGGTGGTGGCTTGCAGGTCCCCCTGTAGGTCAGAGTGAAAGATGGTTCCGACCTGTGCGTAATACGCCCCTTCCAGCCCATCCTCCCGCTCTGCCGTGGCGGTCAGCCCGTAGCGGTTACCAAAGAACAGTGGAGCCGTTCTCAGGAACGTGGTGGCAGACAAGTGGTGAACCTCGTCAAACACCACGGTACCGAACCGCTTGCGCACCTCCATCGGGATCTGGTCTGCCCGCTGTGCCAACGTGTGGATCATGGCGAGGACGAGTGGTCGGTCCCACTGTGCCTTGGGTCCCTGGACGATCCCGATCTCCCCCTGCTGAAGCCCCAGGAACTGGGTAGCCCGCTCGGCCCACTGGTCGATCAGGCCCTCGTTGTTGACGATCACGATGGCGGGGAACCGACGATCTGCGATCTTCTTGAGGGCCAGCACGGTCTTACCCTTGCCGCACGCTAGGTTGAGGATTCCGTATGGGGCGGGTTGCAACCGTGACCAAGCCGCGCGCTGCTCATCATTGCGGAGATTGATCTGGTCTCCGAAGTCCACGTCGTCCCACGTTGCCGACAGATCCACCACCTCCCACGATGGAACTCTTTCACGCCAGTCCTCGTGAAGGTGGCGGCTCATTACCAAGTGATATTTTTCCAGACTGGCCAACCGGATCTGCTGCACCGCCCCCGTTCGGTTGTTGGTGGTCTGCACGACCGCGGACCGTAGGATCGCATCCGGGTTTCCGACCCGTTCCAACGGGATCCACATGTCCGCGGACAGGATCGTCCGACCCTGTGCCGTCTCCCCGCCATCCTGCTCTGGGACGTAAATTGAGGGGGGATTACTCTTGGGCGTCACTACCGCCATCCTGACCTCCGATGACGCGGCGCATCACCGCGAGAACCTCGTTACGGGCGTTCAGTTCCAACACCTTCGTGATGGGCCTGCCGTCCAACTTCAACACCAAACTCGTCATCGCGTCCACTAACGCGTCATACTTCTGCGCACTCAGCTCGCCCCGCAGGACCGGAAGGTCCCGATAGGTTCTGGTGAGCTCTACAATCTTTGCTGCCCGAGGATCCGTCTCCGGCACACCCAGGGTGGCCAGCAATCTGTACACGGTGGGTTCGGTCGGTACTCTTTCACCCGATTCGTACTCACGCAGGACCTTGCGAGACGGACCTCCAAGCTGCTCAATCCTTCGGGCCGAGATGCCACGGCTTTCCCGTAGCTCCCGAAGGAGGCTGGCCAGTGAGGTCGTCTTCGACATCAGGCCCTACCTTACAATGAAACAGGGTGGCCCTTCCAACTGGGCCGCAACAGGCCTAACATTCTTCATGTTGTCTGCTCCTCTTCGATAAGTGGGGTAGCGGGGGTCCAAGCGGCTTATACCAGAAATAAAACAACAACTGTGCGGAGTTACCGATGAGCAAGTTCCCGAATGTCCTGGACCACTACGATGATGGCGGCCTTCTGCTGCGCCGCACTTTCGATGGTAAGGCCATTCCGCCGATCATCAAGACGGCGGCCGACATGTCCAGCGCCAGCGTCCGTCATGACGACGACTACGCGTTGGTGTACCAGGGCGAATACGGCAAGGAGTATAGGCTTCCGGTGGTCGACGCGGGCAACGCTCTGGCCTCCGCCCTCTACTTCGCTGAGTACGGGGACACGCTGCCGGCGGAGCATCAGAAGGTAGCGGCCGCTAACCTAAAGACCGCATTGGAGTCTTTTGGTTTTGAGGTCCCAGAGCGCCTGACCAAGACCGCCACCATTGAGTTGGGGCGTACCGGTGAGGCCGACAACATGACGTTGGAGGCGCTGTTCGGACTACCCGACAACACCATCGAAGAGGTCAAGGGAGCGTTCGACGGCTGCAGCCCTCGCGGCAAGCGCCGCATGATGCTGCAGGTCAAGGAGGCGTCGGCCCAGCTGCCCGGATACATGCAGGACTACGGCCGCAGCGAGATCGGCACTGACCTTGAGGCTTCGTTGGACCTGCGCAAGCTGGTGGTGCTGGAGAAGGAGGCCACGGCCAAATTGAAGGAACTGCTGGAGAAGTCGGCCAGCATGGATCCGGACCTCCTGGCCAGTGAGATCGAGGTCTTCGACATCGAGCACAACCTCACGCACCTGTACGGTAAGGTCCTGCCCGATCCATACGCCTCGGTGTTCGGTACCGGTTTCGGGCAGGCCGTGAAGACCGCGTCCGCTGGGCCGCTTGAGATTGACGGGCGCCACTACTCGTCCGACACTATCGAGGCGTTCGCCAGCAAGAGCGCCGACCGTATCAAGGATGCGTTCGGTGACGACTTTGCCGACGAGTTCTCACGCAGTCCGGTGTCGGTGCTGGCCAGCCTGCCCGTGACACATCAACAGGCCATCGTACGGATGATCGGATGATCAAGTTGTCGGAAGACACGCTAACAGCCGACCCGACAACCAAGCGGGCCGCTTTCACGAATCCGGCTACCCATGCGCTTGTACTTGGCCTGCTCCTCTTGAAGGAGTTTGGACCCGAGTACTTGGCGTGGGAGCCGGAGACCGTGTGGGCCGAGGTCGAGAAGACCTGGGGTACCACCGTGTCGGAGATCAACAAGAACAAGATCCAGGCGGTTCGTCTCTGCTACGTACAGGAAAGGCCGTATCGGGACTGGGAGATCTTTGAGGACGTGGTGGCCGCCCTGAATGGGGTGATCCCGCGTTTCGACACCCTGCAGCGTCCCACTGCGGCGCACGCCGCGGCGGGGCTGGACATGATGCTGCAGATTCGGGAAAACTACCCAATCCATGACCAGATCTACCGATACTGCGCTGCCGTGTTGATGGATACGGGCGTAGCGTGGGGACCCGGCACTCTATCACCGTGTAATAAATTTCTAACCCCGATGGTGGGGCAGGCGCTGCAGGACAAGGTAGAGTCGGCGGTCTCCCGTGGAAAGGTGCCGACGTTCGACGGCACCAACGAGGACGACACCCAGATCATGAAGTCCACGACCATCAAGGACTACTGCGACTTTATGGCAAAGCAGCTGCTGAGTCAGATGCACCAACTGATGCCCTAGTGGGAGACCCGGATGGCAGACGGAATCAACCTTGGAGACCGTAGGCCCCGCGCCCGATCTATTGGTCGGCCGGAGACCTTCTACCCGAGCCCATTTTTCGATATCGCACAGAATTACATCCCGCGGTCCGTCAAGGACACGTTCGACTGGTGCCAGTTCTATCAGCTGACCAACCCGCTGATCAGCAACGTCACCAACAAGATGGCGACATACGCGATCACGGATCTGGTGTATGACGACGAGAACGAAGGCGTGGTAGATGAGTACCGAACTATCTTTGAAAAGCAGTTCCGGCTCAGAACCTTTCTGGTTGAGACGAACCTGGACCGATTCACTTATGGCAATTCCTTTGTCTCGGTCTCCTTCCCGTTTGTGAAGATGCTGCAGTGTCAGAACTGCTCTGCCGCCAAAGAGGCGCATAAGACCAAGTACCAATTCCGGGGCATGAAGTTCGTGATGGAGTGCCAGAGCTGCGGTCACTCTGGGGCCGCCATCGCCCGGGACGAGCCCGTAAAGAATCGTCAAAAGATTCAGCTGATCCGCTGGAACCCCAAGAACATCTCACTCAAGCACAATGAGTTGACGGGCGAGACCAAGTACTACTACTCGATGCCCCGCCAGATCAAGAACGAGATCATGCTGGGCAAGCGGGAGGTGCTGCACCAGACACCCCAAGCCTTCATTGACGCGCTGGGTGCCGGCAAGGCCATCAGCCTAGACGCTAACAAGATCTTCCACGCCAA
>Ga0129333_10002093_pt1 | contig 18480 bp, 10 predicted proteins | sample CPB6_08_DNA_FD_94474 | JGI IMG/M metagenome (GOLD analysis project Ga0129333, IMG submission 94474) | Freshwater to marine salinity gradient microbial communities from Chesapeake Bay, USA - CPBay_Sum_0.6_0.8_DNA | ecosystem: Environmental > Aquatic > Marine > Coastal | place: USA: Chesapeake...
ACACTATGGGTGGGAACAGAAAAAGGTTTGGCAAAAGCAAGTGTCAATGCAACATTGCAAGATATTTCATCATGGATTAGTGTATCGACACAACCTATAAAGTCAATGCTCGCAAAGAAAGACACACTCTACATCGCAGAGCAAGACACAGTAAAAACATTGCATCGTGGCATCATCACCAAGCAAGACATTGCCGGAAGAATAGGGCTCAATGATGTGTCGATACACAATGATCAGCTATACTATGGCAATGCCGAAGGCATCTATGCATTTCCAAGCAATGCCATTGTTTCATTGGCACCAAATAGCGGACATCAACGAATGCAAGATGGAACAGTCATTCTGAAAGTACCAAGCGGTGGAATTGCGCAAGTGAAGTCTGATCGTGGCATCTATGCCATCATGCCAAATACACCTGCCGGAAGCAAATACAATACACTTGCCGTTGACAATGCATCTACCTTATGGATAAATATGGATGAGGGATTTGTTGGAGTATATGAAACAGATACATGGCGCAATTTCAATAGAAGCGATGTCTTTGGTGCAAAGGCATTGGGTAATTCCAGATTCAATGCATTGCAAAGCATGAGCAATGGCACAATGTGGATTGGAAGTTTTGGAAATGGATTTGCGATTGGAAACAAAGAAGCTGATAGCATTTCATTTACCATCATGGATGATGAAGCGAGACGAAATCTTGCAATCAATGCCGGAGATTATACTGTTTCCGGAAAAGTTGCGGAGGAAAGAGATGGATCTGTCTGGATTCCACGATTAACCACCGGCAGAGATGGCGCTTTGATTATCAAGAAAAAGACAGACGGAACATATATGCCGTATCAAGGTACTGTTTCCGACAAAAAATTTACGATTGCAGAGATTGACAATGCAAAGACCATTTGGCTTGGTGCACCAAAATCAAATACCGGTGATGGGAATGTGTATTATTTCAATGAAAAAAACACCTCAGGAAATGAATCAGATGATATTCGTGGTTCACTTGCAATAGATGATATTCGCGTCATCAAGAAAGATGCATCCGGTTTCATGTGGTTTGGAACAGGTACAGGATTGAATGTCATATATTCTCCATCAGGAATCCTATCGGGTAGGCAACCAAATCTCATATCCATTGCATCGCTTCGAAATCAGATTGTGAATGACATAGCAATTGATGCAATCAACAATAAATGGATTGCAACAGATAATGGACTCTATGTATTAAGCGAAGATGGATCTGAGATACTTGCGACATATACCCGTCAGAATACCATATTTCAAAGTTCTGTGGTAAAAGCCATCGCAATCGACAATAAGCAGGGCATCATCTATGTTGCAACGGATGAAGGATTATATCGCAGCTATACATCCATTGTAAATCCATCTCCGGATTATTCATGCACAAAGTGTTATCCTCAGCCATTTTTACCGGGCATCCATTCAGGTGTCACGATCGATTGCTTGGCACAAGAAAGCGGCATATCAATAATCACTCCATCCGGCATGCCTGTCAAAACCCTCAAAACCCAAAGTGGCAGAGCAATATGGGATGGAAAAAATGAACAAGGGGAATTCGTGCCTACAGGTGTGTATCTCATCGTCATGCAATCCGGCAATCAGGATCAATCCGGCATCATAAAATGCGCAGTGATCAGGAAATAATTGTCTGAAGTGTGATTGCTGGGATTGTAGGATTATGTTAAATCAGTGTAATCTCAAGAATCCAAAGTATAGTTGTTCAGAATCGTGGCCAAGGCTTTTGGCATGGTTTTTCCTATGTTTACATGTCGGAACTTGATTATTTTTTTGCAAATTACATAAGTCAAAGTAAGGAAAACATATCATTGAAGATAGTACCCGTTGAAAAGCCATTGAAGTTGACAAATGACGGAGCCCTTGAGATTGTATTTCTTGGGGTTGGCGGAGCATTTTCACAAACGCTATTCAATACAAATTTCCTCATTATAAAAGGAGATGCGCATCTCCTTGTGGATTTTGGAACGACGGGTCCATTTTCACTTCCGGCTTCAACCGGTTTGACATTATCTGACATCGGTGCAATACTTCCCACGCATAGTCATTGCGATCACATTGGTGGCATAGAGTCACTTGCATTGTGGAATCGTTATGTTGCGATACCCCAATTTGGAAAACAAAAAATCTCCATGATCATTTCCGAAGAATATGAGCATATACTTTGGAATCAATCATTGCGTGGTGGGATGGAGCAGAATGAATATTCTTCAGAGGGCAAGCCACTTGCAATGTCTGACTTCTTTGATTTGGTGCGTCCCACTTGGATTGAGCGTGAGTCTCGATTGAAATTGGACATCAATTGGAGAGGAATTCACATAGAATTGTTTGGAACGAATCATGTGCCGGAGCAGGCATCGAGTGCATCAAGTGCATTCATCACACATGGATTGCATATTGATGATCGAATCTTTTTTTCGGGTGATACAAAGTTCGACATGGAATTATTGAATTCTTATGCAGAACGCTCAGAGTTTATGTTCCATGATGCATCATTTTTTCCCAATCCCGTGCATGCATCGCTCGAAGAATTACGAACACTCCCTTCATCTATGAAAGAGAAAATGTTTCTTGTGCATTATGGGGATGCGCATGCAGAACAGCATGTAGAGGAGTTTTGTGGTTTTGCCCAAAAAGGCATGCGTTATATTTTCGATTAAGCCCCTTTTGCGCCCATCATCTTTGAAAGAAGATCACTGCTGAACACCATTTGCATGGAGGCTTCCACCTCAATGTTTTTCTTCATTAACTCACGCAACTGTTCTTTGTCCCAGAGTAAACAACGAGTTTCATCGATTGTTGTCACTGTTGCTGTTGTTAAATTTCCGGAGAGGAAACTCATTTCTCCAACGAATTGTCCATTGCGGACATAGCTCACGATTTTACCATCCACTTCAATCTTCGCAAGACCATCCGATATTAATGCCAATTTATCAACTGTTGTATTCTGGCGAATCATGACAAAATCATTTGGCAAATCTTCATAACCTGCAATGTTTAATAACTTGCGATATGCGGTTTTTGGCATGTTCTTGAACACTTTTGTATGCAGAGCCAATTCCTCATCGGTGAATTTCAGATTTCTTCTTTCTCGATAAAGCATCGTGAATTGCCATGCATTGACAATGATGTAAAATCCACACCACACGATTTCTGCCCATTCAGGTTTATGCAAATCCCTGAAATGATATGCCATTTCAATATTGAATCCGATGATGATGAGCACGCGCAACCAGAGTATGTCTTTGACAATGAAGCCCGCCAAATAAAACACATTGAAAATGCTTGTGATTAAGAACTCGGTGAGGGAAAACTGTGTTTGCATAATTATGGAAGCCAATCTGGATACATGACAAAGATACGGATGTTTCCCAAACAGAATATGAATTCCTTCTTATCAAAAGAAAGTTTTTGCTAAGTTTGTTCATGAAACAAATCATTTGGTTAGCGCTTATCTTCAGCACACTTCAAGCATGGTCATCAGAGCATTGTTTGCTCTATCCCGTGTCATTGGAGGAGCGTGTCCGCATGGCTGATCTCATCGTAGAAGCAGAAGTTGTACATGACTCTGTTTTTGCTATCCAATCGCCATATATGATTCGCACTGCATATACATTAAGGATTATTGGAGTTCTGAAGGGCATGACGATGGAGAACACCAAGATGATTGTTGATGGCGGAGTTTTGGGGGATAGGGCATTGATTGTGAGACCCTCCGTCAATCCAGCCATCGGGTCGAGGGGAGTGTTTTTGCTGCGAAGATTCGGCAAGCATCATGAGCCATTTGCCGGACCCCAAAGCATAATTCTTCTTGATGATGTAGGCAAGGCACATGAACCATTTCGGATATATCCAACTTTACTGGATGCCATTGAACGCATCGTTGCATTGACAGGTTTGCCATATAGACATCAACCTAAGGTGAATCAAAATCAAAAGGGAGAGGATCTACTTGCTGCAAGCATCACTTCAATAACCCCAACAATATCCACTGCCGGAAGGGGTTCTGTGCTTACCATCAATGGTTCCGGATTTGGTGCGAGCAGAACAGGCAATGCAAAAGTTGAATTCAAAAATGGCAATGATGGTGGTGCAACATGGACAGCGCCTTCAGTTTCTCAATATGTTTCTTGGTCTGATGTAGAAATCAAAGTGCTCATACCAACACTTGCAGGAACCGGTCAGATTCGTGTGACAGCGGCAGACAATTCCACAGCTGTTTCAGGTCAAACACTCACCATCGATTATTCACTACTCAATACTTCACTCAATCGTATTTGGCTTCGAGGTCAAAATGGAAATGGTGGACATACATTTATATTCAACAATGCATTTGGAACAAATCCAACGGATGCATTCAAGCGCGCATTACAGAGTTGGCGTTGCAATACATATGTGAATATTGGTGTAAGTTCCAATACGACTGCTACTGATCAATATGCAAAAGACAATGTAAATGTTGTTTCATTCAATGGAAATCTTCCTGCGGGTACTTTAGGAGTGACCTATAATTGGTATGCAGGATGTGCTTCTAATCAATGGTATAGTGATGAATTCGATATGCTGTTCGTACCCAGTGCAGGAGCAGGATGGAATTTTGGCCCGGGAGCAACGACGGGCAATCGATATGATTTTGAAACTGTGGCTCTTCATGAGCTTGGTCATGCAATACAATTGGGGCATGTAATCAACAACAATTATATCATGCATTATGCACTGGGACCGAATACAGACAAAAGAGTTTTGAATGCTATGTCCGATATTGCAGGTGGGAATGATGTCGTAACATTTTCCACGGCAACAAAGCCATGCGGACCGGCAATCATGCAAGCATTGAATGCAAATAATTGTCAATTGATTGCACCACCAATTGCCGCATTTTCTGCTTCTCCAAATACCGGATGCACTCCATTGCAAGTGCAATTCACGGATCAAAGTCAGAATGGTCCAACATCATTTGCATGGGATATCGATAATAATGGAACAACAGATTATACCACGCAGAATCCTTCGCATGTATATGCAAATCCCGGAACATATTCTGTTCGATTGACAGTTACTAGTGGTAGTGGTTCCAATTCTTTGACCACCACAAACATGATCACGGTGAATCAAAGTCCGATTGCGCAAGGAAGGGGTCTCATCACACCTTGTCAAGGAAGCCAGCAAGTGATGGGTCCGGCAAATGCACCTACAGGAGGCATGCCACCTTACACTTATTCATGGTCACCGATCACCGGACTAAGCAATCCCAATGCATTGAATCCAACATTAACCATTGATTTCACAGCGCAAAGAAATTATGCATTGACCATCACTGATCAGCGTGGTTGTTCGGTGATAACCCGTGATACTATCAATCCGAATCCTTCATTGATTGCTAGTGCCGGCGCAGATCAATCCGAATGCATCGGAGCGATTGTCACATTGGGAGGTCAACCAACTGCTGTTGGAGGAACACCGCCATATACGTATTCTTGGTCTCCGACAAGTTTGGTGAGCTCTTCCATCATTCCTAATCCTACCGCAGTGATTCGTCAATCACAAATGTTCATTTGTACCGTGACAGATGCCAGAGGATGTGTGCAGCGTGATACAGTTATGATTTCGATATATCCTGATTTGACCGTAAATGCTGGTTCTGATAAAATCATTTGCATGAATGCCAGAGATACGCTTGGAGGCAAACCATCAGCGCAGGGTGGCACACCACCATATCAATTTCAATGGCTTCCTTCCACCGGATTGTCTAGCGGAACGATTGCAAATCCAATCATCAATAATCCACAAACACGAGCATATATTTTACAAGTCACAGATGCGATGGGTTGTGTCAAGAGGGATACAATGGAAGTGAGTGCAATCATTCCGGTAAAGCCAACGATTCGAATCGTGAGTGGAAAACAAATACTATGCGTTGGAGACAGTATCGTGCTTGAAGCAATGGGCGATCTTGCAACATATCGTTGGAAGGATGGGTCGACTAAAAAATCGATTTCCATTCGCGCAAAAGATACAGTCTTTGTTGATGGAATAACAGCAAGCGGTTGTAGCATGCGATCCGATTCAATCATCATTCAAAGTATCCCTGCTCCTAGCATGCAGATACTCGGAAATGCAGTGCGATGTCCGGGAGAGCTTATCACATTGCGTTCTCCATCAGTGGCACAATTCACGCAAACATGGAATATCATCGGTGGAGAAATCATCGGACCAAATGACAGAGATTCCGTGATTGTACGAGTAAATCAACAAGGATTAATTACACTGGAAAGAAAGCAAGGACAATGCATCTATAGTGTGAGTGACACATTGCGAGTTCATGCGCGAATATCTCCCATCATTTCAGTGATTGGAAAACAACAATCGTGCATTGGAGATACAGTTGTGCTTAGAGTAGATGGTTCATTTCGTGCAGTGAAATGGTCTGATGGAGTGCAAGGCATTCGAAACATCACGCAGAGTGGAACATATTGGGCAGATATTGAAGATGATAAGGGATGTATGTGGCGTTCAGACACCGTGAATATCACATTCAATGCATTACCGGCAAAACCCATCATTTCTTTGCAAGGTGATTCACTCATTACAGCAAGTGCAATAGCATATCAATGGTACACCGATAAAGGAGAAATCAATGGTGCTCGCAATCAGTGGTTCAGACCCGATTCTTCAGGATTATATCGAGTTCGCATTTGGAATAAGGATGAATGCTCAGAAATGTCCGATCCATTTTCCTATATCCGAGTTACTGCATTGCCAAGAGAGAAAGAACTAAGCTCTCGCATATTGCATCAACCGGCAGATGCTGAATTGCGCATAGAACATCCATATTTCAAACCACAAATCAGCATCGTGAACATGCTTGGGAACATCGTCATGTCAGGCATTGCAGATTCGCCCATTCATATCATGTCTGTTGGACATCTTCCCTCAGGTTATTATACGATTGTCATCGATCAAGAAATCCTTCCTCTTCTCATACTCCATTAATCTTCATAGATCGGTGATTTCAAGGGATTGATATTGAAATACCCCTAAACATCATGTAATTCTGCAGAAATATCTCAAAAAACGTAAAAAAATCAGTAGTGTTTCAGTAATGATTCATGATTTCGACCTCATAAATTTGTCCATCGGGTTTAGGTAGCATTTTAACATGCTTGGGTGAATTCAGCAATAGAGGTTACATGGCGAAGAAGAGACTACAGAATGCGGGTTTGGGAAAGAATGCAAGGAAGACTTCGAATGGGACACGAAGAAAGGAAAAGGACAATTCTTTTTCTTCGATGCAATCCGAGTTGATGAGCAAGACTTTGGAGTTGATTCAGCTCAAGGACGTGATGGGTCAGGCATTCAAGCAATTGCAAAGTCTTACCAAGGATCTGGACCGTGTGGATCATAAGCTCACGATCAAAGAAGTCATGAAAATGCTCCAAGTGGAAGGTCCAAAAAAGCGGGATTGGGAATTGTTTCATTCTCAATTGAGGATGTTCAATGAGCCATTCATGGAAGCATTGTGCAAGAAATTTCCGAACCTATCCCATCAGGAGATTCGCATTGCCACACTATTGAAGGCGGGGATGACTACCAAGGAGATTGCTGAATTATTTACCATTCAAGTGCGAACCGTGGAAAATCACAGGTTTAGCATCCGAAAAAAGATGCGCATAGCAACCGAGAGGGATTTGGTGTCTGTTTTGCAAAATCTCTCATGATATTGCGGAAATCCTTTGATAAAGAAAAAAAACAAGTAGATTTGCATCATTAAATTTGACATAGGCTTCAAGTTTGTCATAAACAAAAGAAGGAATCAGGTGTAAATCCTGAGCTGTCGTGCAACTGTGAATCCCTCGTGGATCAGCCAGATACTTCCCTTGAAAGCCAATGCATAGCACTCACGAGAAAGTGCAGGCATCCATGGTACGGCTGCGTCCTTTGCCTCACAATCTCCTTTTCACAAGGTGTTCGTATCATGAATTCACAGATGCAAAAGCGCTTATTATTCCTCATAGCACTCATTCTCCTAGCCGCATTCGGCAGAATCATTCCACATCCATATAATATGTCGCCCATTGCCGCAATGGGTTTGCTTGGTTCCGCATATTTTTCACGCAAATGGATGGCTTTTGCAATTCCATTTTTGGGAACGTGGCTCAGTGATTTGTTCATCAATAATGTTGTCTACGCACATCTTTTTAATGAATTCACTTGGTTTTATTCCGGATCAGAATGGATTTATGCTAGTTATGCAATCATCATCATGATGGGACTCTTTTTATTCTCATCTGTTTCCATTGCTCGCATCATGTCCGGAAGCATATTGGCAACAACTATTTTCTTTTTGCTCACCAATTTTGGCGCATGGCTAGGCAATCCTCTTTATCCTCAAACCATTGAGGGATTGATGATGAGTTATGCTGCCGGTTTGCCTTTTCTCCAGGGAAGTTTCTTTGGTGATTTGTTATATTCCGGAATACTTTTTGGTGGATTTGCCTTAGCCGGAAAGCAATTGAATTTTCCCATTGCAAAAACCGAACAAGCATGAACTTTGTGAGTTTGATGTTTGTGATGTTCTTGTGCATCGCAAATATGCATGCGCAATTTCCTGATCGAGTGGGCACACCTGATTGCGATGCCATTCCCGCTGATCACCCCGGATTGAATTGGGGTGTGTCTTGCATGATTGCCCCAGGATATATTTCCATTGCGGAATCTTCCAATGGGAAGGTATCTGTTGATGATGCCACTTTTGCGATTGGTCCTGCCGACAATGCAGTCATCAGTTTGGGCGATGGAGGCATTGCCACCATGACATTCCAATATCCAATCACTGATGGACCGGGAGCTGATTTCGCGGTATTCGAAAATGCATTCGATGATTATTTTTTGGAATTCGCATTTGTGGAAGTGAGCAGTGATGGAGTGCATTTTGTGCGTTTTCCTTCCGTATCGCTCACGCAAACAATGCAACAGATCGGACCATTCATGCGCATACCCGATGTGCGAGCAATACACAATCTTGCAGGAAAATATCGCGGGGGATATGGAACGCCATTCGATCTTGCATCATTGAAAGATAGTGTTGGCTTAGACATTCAAGCTGTCACGCATGTTCGAGTGATTGATGTGATTGGTGCAATAGAACCTCGATTTGCAAGCAGGGATTCTAGGGGAAACATCATAAATGATCCTTGGCCTACGCCTTTTTCTTCATGTGGATTTGATCTTGATGGTATTGCCGTCATTCATGAACAGCGAATCATTTCTGAACAAATGAATATTGCACCAAATCCAATTCATGCCGGAGAGAATGGTGGAACCGTGCGCGTGATGGATGCTGTAAATGATGTATCTGTTTTTTCAATGCAGGGTGAATTCATTCGAGAGGGAAAAGACGGGATTATTCAAACAAATGGATTACCCGGTGGAGTCTATGTTGTACGGGGAATAATAGATGGACACTTGCGTTCCGGAATGTTCATGATCTTGCCTTGATCAATCACTGATTATTTTTTCTTCAGAGCTTTTTCCAAATCTCCACCGAATGTGTTGATCATAGTGCGAAGCACATCATAATCTTTGTCTGATGTTTGAGCCAATCCCTCGATGCTATATGTGGCATACAAAGTCTCGCGTCCGGCAGGCGTGGATTGGAAATCAAGTAATGCTTGAATCAATTCTTTTTTCATGTCTTCAGGAAAATCAGAGCGAAACACAAATGGATCATTTGGGATGCTTTCCGTGAAACCAATGATTTTCACTTTGGAGAAAATATCCGGATACTGTTTTACCACGCGTGCTCGCGCATCGAGAATCTCACCTGTTTTTTTGTCCGGTGGAGAAAAATATGTTGCACCTGCATCAACTTGTGATTGATAAACCATGGTGACCACATTGTCATGTCGCATTGCAAACACTTCTTCCGCAGGTTTGATATGCTCTTTATCCAGCATTGCCTTCGGCAAAATATAACCCGAAGTTGATGCTGCATCCACGAATGCAATTTTTTTACCACGAAGATCTTGAATTGAATTGATATCGCTATTTGCTCTCGCAATGAATTGACCTCGATATGTGGTTTCACCATCTCTGCGAATCACTTTCAAAGTTGCTTTCACCCCATATTTTTGATGAGCCAGAATATAGCTGAAAGTATTCATGGCTGCGATGTCCGCTTTACCGCTTCCAAATGCCTCCACAACCGCTATAAAGCTTGTTGGAAAAGTGGCTACAACATGATATCCCGTTTTTGCCTCCAGATAAGCAACAAGACTATCGGCTGAATTGCTCAATTTTTGAGCATCAACGGAAGGGGTGAGCAAAATGCGGATGGGATTGCCCTCACTGCCGATTTCATTTGATTCCAGCATTGGTTTTATGGTCAAATAGACCAAAACCGCGGCAATCAGAGAAAGATAAAAGATTCCAATTTTCATGGTAGTTACATGGTTTTGGCTATGCCATGTCAATTTGGTAATTTTGGGTCTGTTTTTAAGAGAACAATTTAGTGGTTCAGCGAGGAATCACGAAACAAATTTATCACCCGGTACACCATCATGAATATTCACGAGTATCAAGCCAAAGAGTTATTGCGTCGCTATAATGTGCCAGTATTGAAAGGCAAACCAGTTTTTTCTGCAGATGAAGCATGGTATATCACGAAGACTGAATTCATTGATAATGGCATCAATGTGGTTGTGTTGAAATCACAAATCCATGCCGGAGGTCGCGGAAAGGGAATCATTCATGATACGACAACAAGAGAAGTCATCGAATTGTATGGCAAGCCCGTTCGTGGTGTGACCGTGATTCATGAGGGTGACATTGCAGGAAAGGCAAAAGAATATGCTCAAGCTACGATTGACAATACACTTGTGACAATTCAAACAGGTGAGGCGGGTAAAGTTGTTCGCCGCATGTTCATCGAAGAAGGTTGCAATATCGCACATGAATATTATTGCAGCATTTTGCTCGATCGCGATTCTTCTCGCAATATCATCATGGTTTCAACCGAAGGTGGTATGGATATTGAAGAAGTTGCCGAACATTCACCAGAGAAAATCTTGAAAGAATATGTTGATCCATGCATCGGATTCCAGCAATTCCAAGCCCGTCGTTTGGCATTTGGTTTGGGATTGAGTGGTGCAGCATTCAAGAGCTTTGTGTCATTCATCGATACATTGTATCGTGCTTATGAAGACATGGATTGCAGCATGTTGGAAATCAATCCGCTTGTCGTGACAAATGATGGTACATTCATTGCATTGGACGCAAAAGTCAATTTTGATGACAATGCATTATACCGTCACACAGAATATTTGGAACTTCGTGATATTGAAGAAGAAGATCCTCTCGAAGTGGAAGCTTCAAAATTCAATCTGAATTATATCAAGCTTGATGGAAATGTTGGTTGCATGGTCAATGGCGCCGGTTTGGCAATGGCCACAATGGACATCATTCAATTGGCGGGTGGCAAACCTGCCAATTTCTTGGATGTTGGTGGCGGAGCCAATGTCGAACGCATTGCAAATGCATTCCGCATCATGACCAATGACCCTGCTGTTGAATGTGTGCTCATCAATATTTTTGGTGGCATTGTTCGCTGCGATCGCGTGGCAAATGGAATTGTACAGGCACTTCAACAAGTTTCCGTTTCAACGCCGGTAATCGTTCGCCTCGAAGGAACAAATGCAGTTGAAGCCGGTGAAATCCTAAAAAATTCCGGCATGGAATTCCTGGTTGCAACAACACTTGAAGATGCTGCGAATAAAGTGACTCAAGCCTTGTCGAAATAAAGAAAATATATCCTGACCAATACCAAGAAAGCACAATCCCAGAGATTGTGCTTTTTTGTTTTATAATCCTCATGATTTATGCTTCTCCCGAATGCCGCCTCCACCCCATTTAGCAAAAATGATCTTGGACATTCTCAATGAAATTTCCCCATAATATGTAATAGCTCCGATAATGGAAGTTTTTACATGGCTATACCATTTTTTTATCGTAATATGCGACATTGGAAAGCACATTATTTTTCCTCCCGAACTTCACTTCTGTCTACAGATTGTTCAGGTTCAATCATGATGTGATGAAATGGCGAATGAGATGTCATTTCAGAAATCCCGAACATAGTTAACTCACTCATACATTTTCAAAGGAAAGAGAACACATGATTATTGCTTCCATGTGGAGATTATTCTCTTTAATTATCATTGTAACTACTTCCATTTCATTGACTGCTCAGGTGACCGATTACAATGAAAAAAGAGGAAGTGGAGATGTCAGTGATGGGACCGATTATTATATCGGGATTCCAGCATGCCAAAAATATCCGGCAGATTTATTGTCCGGTGGTCAAAGTGCTTATGAATTGTGGCTTTCCTCGAAAGTCAATACGACTGTCACTCTCAAAGCAGAAGGAATTGGATATGAAACAACGATTGCACTCACGGCAAATACCGTGAAGATTGTCAATCTGCCAAGCGAACTTGTCAATGATGAAAGTGAAGTTGCACGCCCTCATGGTGTCAGACTTTTTGCATCAGATCCATTTTCGGTGACAGTTTCTAATAATTGGAGATCATCCGGTGCGGTGTATAAAGCATTGCCCGTAGAATTGTGGGGTAAATCATATCGCACACTGAATAATTTTCAGGATCGTGATGATAAGATGCATCCCGGACAAATCATGATCATGGCTGCTTATGATGACACAAAAGTAAATATCAGGGCAAAAGCACGCACCGAGAAAGGTGTGGGAACAGTTGTATTGAACAAAGGCGAAGTATTTGTAGTACTCGCTGAAGTTGATTCTTTGTATCATCACAATTCAAAAGGTGACTTGACCGGTTCTTTGGTTGAGTCAAATAAACCAATTGGAGTTGTGAGTGGGCACACAAAGGGTGCATTTCCTCGTTTTGAAGAAACATTTCATGGCATTCGTACGGACATGCTTCGTAATGCCTATGTTGAGATGTTGATGCCGACAACGGCAACTGGTACTGAATTTATGTCGGCACCACGCAAGCTCACCCCAAACAGAAAATTCACAGGACCCCAAGAAGAAGGTGAATTAATTCGATTTGTCGCAACAGAAGACGGAACGATTGTCAGCCAAATGCGTCAAGACGGAACGGGCATGAAGCAACTCAATGTGCCTATGAAAGCCGGAGAATATTTCGATATTCTGAGTTTGGTGGATCCCGGATATTACAAATCAAATAAGCCGATCATTGTTGGACAATACATGAAGGCATGGCTTCAACATTTTTATGAAGCAGACAAAGGCGAAAGTCCATTGGGTCATGTCTTTGCCGGAAATGGAGAACTCACAACATTAACCCCGCTTCATGCTTGGCCATCAAGTGCGGTGTTTTACTCTCCGACTGAAAACAATAATTATGTCTATGTCACATTCCGCACAGAAGATGTTGGCAAGCTGAAGATTGATGGAAAATTATTCCAAACATTCTTTGGTTCTTCAATCAAAGAGTATAAGGGAACTCCATATAGTTTTGCAAATAAAGAAGTTGGAATTGGAAGCCATATCATCGAAGGTGCACAATTCGCTGCATACTCTTATGGACATTGGGATGATCCAACAGGTGGCTTTAAAAATTATGCTTATGCCTATCCTGTTGCTGTCAATGCTTCCATGCCTTGTGAAGATTCAGTATTGATTTCAGGCGATCCAAAATGTGGCATCATCAATGGAACAGCAGGAGTATTGCCTGTTGAAAGTGAATGTGCTGCTTTGTTGAATCTTCGTCTTGACATGCAACAAAGTTCAAACATGAAACTTACCTTGCCTGATGATAATATTCTTGGTTTGAAAGAGACAACATTCATGCTTAGCGTGATTGACATGTCAAAGCCGGCTACAGGAATCATTCGCGCAACAACACGCTCTGGTAAATTTGTCGAGCGCACATATACCTATACACCGGAAGAATTGTCTGCTGATCCTTTGGCAATCAATTATGGTATGGTTGGCGTTGGTGATACCGTGAAGCAGACGATCACGCTCACAAATCCAAGCAAGAAGCAAACTACTATCATCAAAGAACTCAAATTAAAATTCAAGAGCAAGGAATTTGTACTTCCAAACGGAATATTCCCGGTCACATTGGCTCCACAGGCATCAAGAACAATTGAGATTCCTGCAACAAGCTTGGAAGTAAAATCAGGCGTAATCGTTGATTCATTGATTGCAGTTTTGGAATGTCGCGAAGTATCACTCACAGAGCTTCGTCTGCTTCCAATCAAACCACAAGTGTATACAGGCGATGCTGATTTTGGCAAAGTGCCCGTCAACTCAGAACGCAAATTGGATGTATTGATTCGCAATACTCGCAAAGTGGATATCGTGGTCACCGGAATCAATTGGCCGGATGCAGACAAACAATATTTTCCTCGCGTTGAAGGATTGATTGAGAATTTCCCATTGACAATCAAAGCAAATGGAGAATTCCCATTCAAAGTTGTCTTCACACCGGGTGCATCAGCAAATGTTCAGCGTGAAACAAGAGCAATGCTCACATGCAATACCGATGATATTAAAATATATTCAGACTGGAAAGGGATGGCTGTCGAGGCAGGTCCAATTCTCAATGGATATGATTGGAAAGAACGTCGCGTATTGGATGATTTCGTGACACCATCCACAAAAGCAAATGGCTATCAAACAACGATTGAATATGGAAATTCCGGTTCAACGCCATTGACAGATATTGTCATGACAATTTCCGGTGCAGATGGGTCATATTTTACCGTTCCAACAAATCAAGTTGCAAATAGACTCGGTGAAAATGAATTCAAAACTCTTGATGTTCATTTCTTGCCTGAATGGGTGAAGGGAAATCGCACAGGTGAAAGACCTTATGAACTTACCATCACTTTGACCGGCAAAGATAATGGTGTTGATAAATCAGTTAATGCCACATTGAAAGGCATTGGTGTTCAACCGCATATTGCAATGACGCCATCAATTGATTTTGGAACAATATTGCCAAATGACACCAAATCACTCAATGCTGAAATCACTTCGAATGGTACAATGGATCTCACATTGATGAATGCAAATGGCGGCATCAAAATCATCGGACCCGATGCAAGCAAATTCACGATCGATCCTTCATTCTTTGTAAATGCTGGTGCATATCCATTGACTCTTGTAAAAGACAATGGAGCAAATGTATTGTCATTGCCAATCATCTTTACAGCCGGAACAGTCACTGCACCAACTACATTCAATGCTACGGTGGTACTTGAATCTGATGCTCCTGAAGCAGTTCAAACCGAACTGAAAGCTTATGTGGAACCACAAGGTTCACCAAAAGGCGAACCCACAGACATCACTTTGAAGCAATTCATCACATTGAAAAAAACAGGTCAAGTAGAATTGAAAAATATCGGTGATGCTCCAATGACTGTCACCTCCATAGGTAATCCTCAAGGCAATGGAGCATTCGTGTGGAAGGCAAATTCAACAATGCAATTGCCGGCAACGATTGCACCGGGAAATGCATTGACCGTGGATGTCACATTTAGTCCGACAATGATTCGCACAGATGTGAACAATGCAATATTGAATGATGTAGCAACAATCACCTATACCACAAATGCCGGTGAATATACATCAACATTAACCGGTATTCCTGATGAGATTGTATCTCTTGTGCGTGTTGGCAGTGAAAGTTATACAGTAAAGCCAGGTGGCATTTCAGATTGGTTGACTTTGGAATTGAGTGACAAAGAAGCAAGCATTGCAAGATTGGAAAATCTTGATCGTGCGGAAGTCAGAAATTTCCAAGCAACAATCAATTATAATCCAACTGTTGCAGAACCATTGCTTGGAACCGAAGACCTAGTCGTAGGAAATATGACAAGCAATTGGAAAATCAATAGCGCGCAAATCGTTAAGCCCGGAGAATTTGTCGTTCGCATGAGCGGTCCAACACAACTTTCGGGAACAGGTACATTATTCAAATTCAAGATGAAAGGATATCTTGATACGAATAAAAATACTCCGCTTGGTTCAAACTTGACAATCCTGAATGACAATGGTGATAAGGATTTGATCAAATTAGGATATACTCGCATTGAAAATCGTCCAGGAAAAATTGCATTGATTTTCGACTGCGCAGGAAATATTCGTGGCGTTCGTTTTGCAACAGGTCAATATGCCCTCAAAGGCGCATATCCTAATCCATCTTCAGGAAAAGTCACCATCCCATTCAGCACTGGTTTGGATGGCCATGCAAAGATTGGCATCTACAATACGCTCGGTCATTGCGTTGCCGTGCTATTGAATGATCAAATCAAAGCTGGCGACTATGCCTTGGAAGTGGACTTGTCAGACCTTAACATTGGCTCAGGTGCTTATATTCTGCGCTTGGAAACAGCAAAATTCATTCAAACAGAACAAATCATGCTGTCAGAATAAAGCATTTCTGAAATTTTATTCCGAAATCCCCTGTTGATGAGATATCGACAGGGGATTTTTTGTTGTCAAATACCGATATTTGTAAACATTTTGTCATTGGACAAAACCTCACATACTGAATCTTGTTTCACCAAACGGTTATAACAATCATGGCATTCGATCTTGAGATGATACGGAACGTGTATTCCGCACTTCCGGGGAAAGTTCAACAGGCAAGAACTCTTCTTGGCAAACCTTTGACTCTTGCCGAGAAAATTCTCTATGCACATATGACGGCGATACCTTCTGCGCCTCATCAACGCGGAGCATCCTATGTTGATTTCAATCCTGATCGTGTTGCCATGCAAGATGCAACTGCCCAAATGGCTTTACTTCAATTCATGAGTGCCGGAATTCCAAAGGTTGCCGTTCCATCAACCGTTCATTGTGATCACTTGATTCGTGCTGAACATGGAGCTGACAATGATTTGAAGCAATCTTTGATTGAAAATGATGAAGTGTTCGCTTTTCTTGGATCAGTATCTCAAAAATATGGCATCGGTTTTTGGAAGCCGGGTGCAGGAATCATTCATCAAGTTGTATTGGAAAATTATGCATTCCCCGGCGGTATGATGATTGGTACGGATTCTCATACACCAAATGCCGGCGGACTTGGCATGATTGCAATTGGTGTTGGTGGCGCAGATGCAGTGGATGTGATGGCAGGCATGCCATGGGAATTGCAAATGCCAAAACTCATCGGCGTAAAATTGACCGGGAAAATGAGTGGTTGGACATCCGCAAAAGATGTGATTTTGAAACTTGCAGGCATCCTCACCGTGAAAGGCGGAACAGGCGCAATCGTGGAATATTTTGGAGATGGATGCGCATCATTCAGCGCAACAGGGAAAGGCACCATCTGCAATATGGGTGCTGAAATCGGCGCAACAACATCGATCTTCCCATGTGATGAATCCATGATGCGTTATCTCCGTTCAACGGATAGATCAGACATTGCAGATTTGGCTTCTGCAGTTATGGAACATTTGCGCGCAGATGATGAAGTGCTTGCAAATCCGGAAGCATATTATGATCAAGTGATTCATATTGATTTGGATGCCCTTGAACCACATGTCAATGGACCATTCACTCCCGATCGCGCAATGCCAATCAGCGAATTCACAAAAGCAGTCAAAGAAAACAATTGGCCCGCAGAATTGCGTGTTGCTTTGATTGGGTCTTGCACGAATTCAAGTTATGAAGACATGAGTCGTGTTGCGGAGATTTCATCTTATGCTGCATCTCAAGGACTCAAAACAAAAAGTGAATTCACCATCACTCCTGGATCAGAACAAGTGCGTGCAACGATTGAACGCGATGGTTTATTGACAGCCATGGAATCAGTCGGAGGAAAAGTGTTGGCAAATGCATGCGGACCCTGCATTGGTCAATGGAAAAGACATGATGTTCAAAAAGGCGACAAAAATTCAATCATCACTTCTTTCAATAGAAATTTTACAGCCAGAAATGATGGCAATCCTGATACACATGCATTCGTGGCTTCACCTGAAACCGTTATTGGTTTTGCATTGACAGGAGATTTAACGGTTGATTTCACGAAAGAACCTGTCAATGGCATCATGCTGAATCCACCAAGAGGCAAAGAATTACCCGACGGTGGATTTGTTCCTGATGAACATGGTTTTGTTGCTCCTGCGCAAGATGGATCTTCTGTAAATGTTGTGATTGCACCAGAATCACAACGCTTGCAGGCATTGTCACCATTTAATGCACCAAAGCCCGAAGAATATCAAAATATGCCTTTGCTCATCAAGGTAAAAGGCAAGTGTACTACTGATCATATCAGCATGGCGGGTCCATGGTTGCGCTTCCGCGGTCACCTCGACAATATCTCCAATAATATGTTGATTGGTGCCATCAATTATGTGAATGACAAAGCAAATACAATCAAGAACATGTTCACCGGTGAATATGATGAAGTCCCAAAAGTTGCTCGT
>Ga0129333_10002094_pt1 | contig 18480 bp, 14 predicted proteins | sample CPB6_08_DNA_FD_94474 | JGI IMG/M metagenome (GOLD analysis project Ga0129333, IMG submission 94474) | Freshwater to marine salinity gradient microbial communities from Chesapeake Bay, USA - CPBay_Sum_0.6_0.8_DNA | ecosystem: Environmental > Aquatic > Marine > Coastal | place: USA: Chesapeake...
ATTGTGGACAGGTCAGTTTCACAAGTTGATTTTGAACAATTTAAAGAAACATTTATGAAACTGTTGGTCTCATCTATTCCACAAGATGTGTCATTGGTTTGCAGCACTGCATCTGGTGATGAAAATACTGTCAAGGTAAAGTTTAAAACTGAATTCGGTGCAACTTATGAAATGATTGACGTTTCGTTCAAATATTCAGACGACCCAGTTGTGCAAATTTACAAGAGCACTTTCTACAAATACGTGCAAGTTTACCCGGACATGTTGCCTTGTGTCTGGTTTTTTCCAACTAAGGCTAATTTGCGTGAAGAGTATGAGCATGTACTTGGAAATTTACAAAAGAAAATTGAAATAACTGCAAGTCAAACTCCTGAACAGCAAAAACTGTTAAGAGACTATGATAAATTTCTTAAGAAATATCACATGGCTTTATCAGGATTTGGATTAGGTGGCAGAAAAAAACGCACCATGAAAAGGCGCATGCGCATGCGTGGCGGTTCAACGACCGAACAAATCGGAACAGCGGCGCAAATGAGAGCATTTTTGCCAAGAAATTCAATGACACGCAACGCACTGAACCACATTGTGCACCATGAAGATGCGCAAAACAAATATTATGATCCAGCCTATATGTATGACCACAATGCTCAGGCAGTTATCAATGATGCATTCAGACTAATAAATGCAAATTCGAATATCTCTCGACGCACCAAAAAGAAAATGATGATTGCGAAAAAAAAATCGGCAAGAGCAAGGTAATGCATGTATATAATAACACACATAATCCATAATGTTAAATGAAAAAATTGAACTTGTTTTCATTGTTTTAATGAAAACAATAAAGAGCATTGTGTAATAAGAAATGCAATACATGTGGGCCAGAACTCCTCCATCTGAGCCAGAACAAGAACAAGAACCAGAGCCAGCACCAGAGCCAGAAAAATGCCCCATCTGCTTGCACGATGTCAAAAAGGTAAACGTGTCCATCACGGCTTGTGGCCACACGTTTTGCACCTCGTGTTTGTTGTCATCCCTTATAAAAGACAACCGATGCCCATTGTGTCGCGCAGAACTGGAACCAACGCGTTTGAAAATTGACCCCATAACGGTTTCAGCTGCAACTGAACTCATTCGACAGGAGGAAAGAGGTGTGAAATTGATGCGCAAAATTGAACTCATTCAATCGTTTGGCGGACACAATGGACGAAGCTCCATGATATTCTCTCTTTGCAGAGAATTTGCTTTTGCCACAGCACATGCCATTGCTAAATGGCAAAACACAAACGGTGCGTATGATGAATCATGGGAAGATTTTGATTCAGATGAGAGCGATGATGACAACGAGTCAATTGAATGAAAAATGAAAAATGAAAAATGAATAATAATGAACAATAAATATTTCAGTTATTTTCTCACGTAAAGATTGAATTTGTCCATTGCAATTCGATTTGTCATCACAAGTGGATATAATATGCATGAAAAACAAGAATCAATCATGTAAAACAAATCCGCATTTTTGATGATGTCAATGTACCAAGCCACATATATATTCACATAGTTATTGGCAACCGCATGCAAATTGTGGCTTTTTTCATACATGTTTTTATTGGCACAAATTATAATGTATTCATTGTTGTTTTTGTATTTTTCATACACATGGCTGTAGTTCACTTCATAATTGCTTGCTTTCGAATGGATAAATATTATTTTATAATTTTTCACTGCATCATAATATCTTTTGCTAATTTCTGTGCTATTTATGTCAAAAAATTCATAATAGATTGATATGTCTAATCCGATATCATAATAAAATTTACGTATATGGGAAAACTGAACAGTGTAGTTTTTATCATTTTGTTTGTAAGACAACAAACTGGGGTGAGTTATTCTGGTTTTTATGTATTTTTTATGAATTCCGGATACAAACACGTCTCCAATAATAATATGATTCAACCTCATCGACAATTCTTTCTTCTCACATGCAGCATTGAATGCAACAACCACAACTGGTTTATTTTCAAATAAATACTGCACATTTTTTTCATGAATATTTTTGCATAAAAAATAAATTTTTTCATAATAGTTCAATAAAAAATTGACAGCCCCAATGTTTGTGATATTATCACCTAGTCCATTATGTGATACAAAATATGCAATTGGCAGTTTTTCGATAGTTGTCATGTTTTGCATATTGTGATACAAATACATCGCTTAAATTCCTCATTTTTATTACGCAATGTTATATTGATTTACATTATTTAAACACATCTTGTGCGTAAATGCATGCAATACAACAAACATGTCTATCAAATTGGAAATTAGTTTGGGTGAAGCAATCGACAAATTGACCATTCTTGACATCAAAAAAGACAAAATCAATGATGATAGAAAGAAAGACGTTGAAACAGAATTTGACTACATAATGTCAGAGTTGAAACCACACGTTGAGAGACATGGATATTATTACAAAATTCTCAAAAAAACAAATCTGGAAATATGGGAACTACAAGACACATTGCGGTCAAATCAATGTGTTGAGGAGAGTTATTACAGCATATGTGATAAAATCCTGAATTTAAATGACTCTAGATACCTAGTGAAAAAGAAAATAAATGAAGTGTGCAAGTCAAACTTGAAAGAACAAAAAGGGTATGATTTGCGCGTGTTGAATGTGTCTTTGAATTGTGGCATCGACATCATAAACATGTTGAATGGTGCAATTCGATACTATTCCTTTTTTTATGATGAGATCAACTTATTTTCAACGAGTGAAACCATCGACCATCTGAGTCAAATGTTCAATGATGACCCGTTTATCAAACTGCATCTGAACAATGCGTTGAATGATTCAAATTATGGCAAAGTTGATACTGTGGAAATAACTGATAATGAAGTTGTGGCAAAATTAACACATTCCTTTTTCAACAACAAATGCGTCAATGCACCCAATGACAATGATGCCCATTCAAAACAAGTCAATGACATTTATTACAAGCTGGGCATGAGTCCAACAATTTGCGACGAATACAGGAACTAATGCTTTTCTAACTAATGCACAAATGTGTTGTAAATTCAACATACTTGTTTTCAGAAAATAAGAAATGCCCAAAAATGGACATCCAATATTTTGCAGTATGTCCCGAAAACGCCAAAACCTTTTTTCCGGAAATAAGAAACCCCGATTTTGGGACATCGGTTCACGCGATTTTTGCGTTATTGCATCCCCTGAAAACGCGAAAACATTTTTTCCGGAAATAAGAAACCCCGATTTTGGGACATCAATCGCCCCATTTTGGCCCTTTTTGGCGCCATGGTCTCATTTTTATTTTTTCCATTTTTCATTTATTCAAAGCATATATGGTCTCATAAATATTTGTCAAAATGCTCCGAAAAATTTACCTAGTGCCGCGCGTTTTTGCACAAAAAGGTAACGGGGTTACGGATTTTGGACATTTTTTTTTGTCCATTTCTCAAAATTTTTTTGACTTTTGTGCAATGAAAAATAAAAAATAACAAAAATATTTTTACAAATTTGTTATAAAAAATGAGACCATTATGCTCACATGTTTTGAGAGGGTGCAAAAAGTCGATTTTTGGCGCCAAAAAAAGCTTAAAAAAAGGCACCATGGTGGGGATTTTTTGTTCTAAAAATTTAGAACGATTTAGAACGCCAAAGCATTTAAAGATTTTTTCTCATGTTATTTTATAACTCCACATTATTTATCATCTTTGCGCCATGTCATCCGACACCGATTCTGACGATAAGCTTTCGGACTCAAAAATCCCCAAAAATCCCCAAAAATCCCTTGTGTGTGAATTGTGTGATTATAATACGTGTAATTTGAAGGATTTTAACAAACATCTCGCCACTAGTAAACACTGTTCTAGAACGATTTTGAACGCGAAGCGCAAAAAAGGGACAAAAAGTAGCCAATACGAGTGCAAATTTTGCAAAAAAGAGTATTCTGCTAGGAACAGTTGTTGGTACCATGAAAAACAGTGCCTAGATAATCCTAGCAACAAGCCGATTTCATTAGCTGAGACTGCTCCTGTCAAGGTAATCAAAAAACTTCCTTCAAGCGACACCATAACAATCAGCATTTCGGAATTGTGTAAAACAACTGGAAACGAAGGAGGCGAATTTAGTTTGAGTTTGCAGGACATGGTGCCATGCATGCTGAGTCATATCAAGCGACAAAATGAAGAGCATCAAAAGGAGCAGAAGATGGTGGTGCAGGAATTGCTGAACCAAAACAAGGAATTGATGAACACAATTCGAGAGATGACCCCGAGAATTGGCAACAACAATGTAGTGAATAACACGAACAACACGCAGTTTAATCTGAATATGTTTTTGAATGAGGAATGCAAGGATGCAATTAAACTCAGTGATTTCGTGAAATCTCTCAACATAACTGTTGCTGATTTGGAATTCACGAAGAACAACGGCATCATCGAAGGCGTCAGCTCCATCATCGTGAACAATTTGAAAGGCATGGATGTGCACAAGCGCCCGATTCATTGCACTGACATGAAGAGAGAAACCATGTATATTAAAAATGATGAATGGGAAAAGGATGATAAGCTGGAACATGTTCGTAAATTCATTTATTTGACTGCATGTTATCAAACCCGCGTCATTCAGGATTGGATGGAGGTGCATCCTGGATGGGAATCGAATGAAAAAATGCAAACAGAGTATTTGAATTTGTGCAAAGAATTGTATAAAAACATCGAGAAGGATGATGTTGCGCAAAAGAAGATCTTAAAAGGGTTTATCAAAGAAGTGCAAATCGACAAGTCCATGATGCATTAACACATTATTTGCAAAATTGAAACGCAGTTTGGAGAGAAAATGATATAATATGTCATGCAATGTTTGTCATATTACTCAATTTTCAACAAGAAAATATTCAACTAACAAATACACTGCATTCATTTCATCTAATACGTGAAGCAGTGTACAAAGAAGAGTGCAACGGTGTCATGACGCGATGCATTTTCGAAAAACATTGAAAATAAACTATTAAGGTTGGTGAGCAAAATGCCACCGATGTTTTTATATCTGATAATTATAAACATGATGCATAACATTTTATCGTCCAGCGAAATTTCTGACATATTGAATCATCCAATTGTGAAATCAAATAAGGCAAGGTTGTCGAATGCGCAAAAAGTGGTGAGGTTTTCATTTCCATTGTCAGACGAGATGAGGAATAAATTATCAAATCGGTTGTCAGTCAGCTTGTCTCAAACAGTTCCAATGCGATGGGTGCAAGGAGACACACAACCACATATTGATAAAGGAGAGAAACAATTTAGCAAAACTCATTTGATTTATTTGACAAACAGCGTTGGAAATTTGATAATTAATGGACAGACTTATCCAATTGTCGCTGGTGATGCGCACATTTTTAACGAAGGGTTGGAACATGGCACTGTGCACACTGGAAACACACCACGTTTAATGATTGGTCCAATGAGTGAAACCGGATTTGGAGTTGGTGTTTCTTATTCGATTATATACTATTCCAATAAAACAGATGCTCAAAACCAGACAAATTCAATTGACAGTTCTTTTAGTAATACACTTGCAACCGTGAACGGCATATCAAAGTGGAATATCAACAACTCTGTTTCCAGTGTCTTTCCCTTTCCCATTCCCCCCCCCTCTCCCAATGGAGGACCGTATAATGCAGGAGACACACTTGTGAATACGGACTCTTTGTATGGATCGAATCTTATTACCTATTATGTTTATCCTTACGTTTCACCTTCTCCTTCTCCTGGTCCTCGTGCTTTAGTGTGGGGCAGTTTATTCACGAACAATGCACAGGTTTATTATAAGTCGCACAGTTTGTCTGCAGGTAGTGGTGGTAGTGGCGTAAGAAATGTCCGCCATAAAAAACGCAAAACCTAAAACCTTTTTTAGGACAAAATGTCATCCCAAAAATAAATACAAAATGAAAAAAATTGAATTGATTTCAAAAAGCATTTGAAATCCATCAGTGTTTCCACGAGAAAGCGAACGAACTATGCAAACGATGAACATGAACAACGAATATTGGACTGCCACTGCAGTGGCTGCGACAAAGGCTCCAGTCCGGATTTACAATGAAGACGGCAGCATGTATGAAGGGTGCGTGAATGAACTCGGAGAAAAACACGGCGCCGGGATTTTCAAGACGGAGATTTACATCAGCGGCGTGGTTGGCGACGACAACTCGCATCTGGCAAAATGGACGGAATTTGAAGGCGAATGGTGCAATGGTCTTCTTCATGGACAAGGCATGATGCGAAAGATGTCGTGCAAAGGTGTTGTCAGCATCGTGCATGATGGCATGTGGGACAATGGAGTGCCTGTGAACACGGTTGACAGAGAAGTTGCGCAACGGCTCATCATGGCAAATCTCACCACGCCACAAGAATTCGACTTCATTGCAATGTGCGACAACCAGAGTCTTCCTTGGTGCAGCGACTAAAACAGTCCAGTTCAGGAGCGAATCAGCAAAGGTAATTATTTATGTATGTGTGTATGACTAACACTTTTTTTTGCAAATAACATGTGTGTATCAATATAAAAATATATTGACACATTTATATATCAATAGTTAGGTTTACAAAAATGAGTGAATCACAGCAACTGCAACAAGAAGAATCGAAACCAGCAGCTCCTGAAACTAAGGCACAACTTGTGCAATATATCAAGTCGTGGATTGAAGTCGACAATGACATGCGCAAGCTGCAGAAGGACATGAAGACATTGAGAGACAATAAGAAGGCGCTGACGGATGCGCTGGTAAGTGTTATGAAGAGCAACGAGATTGACGTGTTTGACATCAATGATGGCAAGCTGGTGTATTCTAAGACGAAAGTGAAAATGCCAATCAACAAGACGAATCTGTTTGCGGCGTTGATGCAGCATTACAATGATGAGGAGGCTGCAAAGAAGCTGAGCGAGTTCATTATGGACTCACGCCAAGAAAAGATTAAGGAGTCGATTCGCAGAAAAATTCAAAAATAAATAGTTGCACATGTTAGGAGAAGATATAAAATGAAATTAGAAACTGACATTGCAGTTGACGGAATTGATAGTCAAAAAATAACTTTTTATCATGAAACCAAATTTGCTTTAACACATGACCGAGTGAGTCAATTAATTGATATAGCAGAACAATTGAAGTATCCATTTATGGATGGTTTAAAAATGAATGTTGATGATGATGTGGAACTTGCATTGGATTCACATGTGGAGATATGTGTTTATCGAATAAACCACAGTCATTACAACATTCCTTTTTTGGAATTTTTATTATATTCTGATGGGAACAAAACAGACAAGGATGGGGTTCAGTTGATATTTCCATACGTATTGTCAAAACACACTAAAGGTGGATTGGTGGATCAATGTAGTGCACCGTTGCGTGCATTGTTTTCTACCGACAATCTTGAAAATGTGATTAAGTATAGTGGTTATATTTACATGAAACGAGACAACCGATGTGTGCTTTTTTTCAATCAACTGCATGTGGATGTTGAAAATGCACAAATTCCATTCATGAGTTTAAAAAAACGATGGTGGTGGACATTGTCAAGTGAAATATTCAATGAGCACAAGATGATGAATTTTCCCATTTCACATTCGGTTGTTGAATTTTTCAAACAAAATGTTGAAATAATGATTTTGAAAGCCAATGGCAAAACATTGGAATCACCGATTGCATGCTATGCAGGAAAGCATTTTAATTATGTCTCATACATGGCATCATTTGGCATGAAAAAGGCATCGACTCGAGCGCACTTTGGGCCATATTATTATTTTGTGGGGTTTATGGATTCGATGAAGTATGCCTGTTATACAATTCGTGCACCATACGTTGATAATAAAAATGAAAAACAAAAAAAGTTTCAGCATAATGAGCACATTTTAGCTGATGGAACCAGTCTTACTATGAATGAATATGGAAAACATACACGAGGCGGAATTGTAAGATTTGCTGTTTTTTTGGGGAGATGTCGTGCATTTTTTATGAATGGCGAAGAAGACCGTTCAGACTTGAGCATGTATTGGGCAAAGCAAGATCCATTGGTGATGGCCAAACTTGCATTGCGAGACATTAATGGTGATTGGACAAGATATTTCAATTCTGCCTTTGTGGGAGAGTATGATTTTGATGCACCAGATGAGAGAAAATCAAAACGTTCAGCAGGGTGGACGATTAAGGAATATGAGAATCAAATTCCGTTGTCTTTTCACGAAATTGACATGTCAAGTGTGCCGGATCAATATGATTCAAAATTTACTAACTATGTGATATTGTGAATGCATAAATATGAAAATAAATAATATATTTATGTATTTTAACGCAACGTGATAAGCAAAAAAATGGATTCGCCTTTGTTTAGACGCTTCCTTATTGCACCCATTATATTCATAATTATTGCCAAGTTTATTTCTTTTTTCATGCACGTGCTTGGTGTAAATGATGGTATGTACTTCATCATACTCGCAATGTTGAGTGTTCCAGTATTTTTATACATGGTCATTGGTTAAGCGAAATTGGGAATGCTATACTCACCGTTTTCATTTTTGACGTATTTTGCAATAATGTTTGGATTGACTGTGTTGGCCACAATATCTTCGGGGTCATAGACGTTGCCAAAGTTGTCGATATGATACATGATGCCTTTAATGTCTTGCACCCATGTTTCCACTTTGACGTTGGTGGTAGCGGGTTCCATCATGTCGAACATGCCGTGTGGTGTCCCCTTTGTATGAGTACCACAGCACACGCAGCCTTCCTTTTTGCGTCGAGTGCATTGTTCGCCATTTGCTCGTTTGGCGTGGCACCGGTCATAAATGGGAACCATGTTCTTGATGCGTTTGCGCTTCATGAAGTCTTCCTTTGAGAGTTTCAACTTGTCCGTGGAATAAATGAAACCCATGATTTCCATGTAGTCTTTGTGTATTTGTGCTGCTTCTGGTGATGGTGGAACAGATTGTGAATCAATGTGTTTTTGACGAACTGCGTCAAATTTGGCGGCAATTTGTTGCTTCAATGCAATCAAATATGCATCAATTCTGGCGTTGATTCTGCGTTCCATTTCTTCTAGTTGTTATGGTTCATTCAATGATATTTTTAAATCAATTTTTAAAAATATTGCGAAAACAATTTAAAGACGGTTGGCGACGCTACATCATTTCGCCGTCTTGCCCATCCAAATCTTTCATCATTTGTTCTTGTTGTTGAAGCAGTTGTTGCAACTGGTCTTGTGTGAGTTGGAGTGCGATGTTGGCGGGTTGTTGTGCGTAATCTATAGGCATTTCATACTCATGAACTTCGACTGCAACTGGAGTTGAATCGCCGTGAACACTTTGGTGAGCTGATGGTGTTGCACTTTGATGCACAGACGGTGCTGCGCTTTGATGCACAGACGGTGCTGCGCTTTGATGCACAGACGGTGCTGCGCTTTGATGAACTGAGTTTCTGACACTTGGTTGCAATGTGGCAGGACTGCGAGAAATGCTACGAGGAGCGCTTCGATTTGCAGAATATGCAGGAGGAATAACTGTGCTTTTTTTGGTTGAAGGAAGAGACACAAATTCGGCCGATGCAATGAAATTATTTCCAGAAATGATACTGTTTTCTGGTATTGTTTCGATTACTACAGGGTGTTGCAACTGTTGTAGTTGTTGTAGTTGTTGATTCAACATGTTCATTTGGACCTGATTGTTTGGATTCAATGGTTGTGTTAATTGTTGTGTTAATTGTTTTGCGAGTTGTTGTTCTTGAATTTCTTTGGCAATTGAAGCATTGTCAATGACCACGGTAACTCCACCACTACCATTGTTGTTATTTTGTCCATTATTGTCATTATCTCTCGAAGGACTGCCATCACGACTACTTTTTCGGCTGGTTCTTTCTTCATAATCCTGTTTATTCCGTGCTGAATTGATAGTTACTATGCTGAGCCCGTTGCACAAATTTGGAGTGTGTGCGTCAAACTTGTATTTGCCCTGAATTAAATGACCGTTGTCATCTGTTGCAAGTTTTCCATATTTCTTTTGAAATGCTTCAATTACGTCTTGGTCGATGAGAGGCGCAATGTCAAATAAGTTTTTGATGTCTGTCTTGATAATGTTCATCATGTCTTTAGCATCTACGCGCTGTGAACGCACCAGTGCAAGTTCAATCTGTATTTTCTTGTTGATTTGCTGGAACTGCAATGAACAGAGTCGGTGCGACTCGGCACGTTTGCCCAACTGGAAGTAGGTGTCAATTGACTTGATAATGCCCACGAAAATGCTTCCCACACCCAAAATGATGTTCATTTTTTCGTATCCAATGTCAATACCAGTGGCGAATCCAATCGCAGATGACAGAATGATGACAGGGATGTTTATGTAATTGGAACGTCCGTTGTATTTTTCATACGAATTTCTGTGCAAAATGGAGAGGGATTCGCATTCTTCCGCATGCAACTTCAGTAGTAATTCTAAATCGGTGTTATAGTCAATCGGTTCTTGTGGTTGTTGACTCATTCGTTATACTCTACTGTGTGATTTTATTTTGATTGTCACTGAAATTCAAAATAAAACTAAAAAAATGGACATAAACATAAATGATTATTTCAAATATCTCTCGTACTCCCACTCAATGTTTCGTTTTCTTTCGTTGTTGCACATGCGCAGCTTTTCAAAAGCAAAAGCGCAACAAATGGAATGCAAGATGACCAATGGTGGTCCGCCCATAAATGACTGCACTGGATCCTGTTTAACCAAATGTCAAATCATGGAAACGAGAGATGAAGTGGATGCATTCATTGCGAATTCAAAATGCAAGGCAAGATGTGTTCACACGAATGCTGAACCAAAACCGGGCGACTGTTCATGCGTCAATGTCTGCATTGCCGACATGTCAGAACTGTACTGCATCATGGAGTCGTCGTGTCGGCGGTCTCAAGCGTCATGACCCCGAAAATGTATTCCAGAAGTCGTTTGGATTCGCTGAAACCCTTGCACTCAGGGATGCCTGCCACATCTGCAAACCAATTCTCAAATTCATGCACTGCGTTCCAGAATTTTACGTAGCCACCAACGGCAAGCAGCACAATTGCCTGTTTTGCATAGTCCGCATCGACCGGGTCTGTGCCGCACTGGTCTTTCAACATTTCATCAATGTCAGCGTCTTCGTCAATTTTTGTTGGAAAACACGCGATTGTTCGATTGGCATTGAAACCTTGACAATGCCCGCCAAAACCGAAGTATGACTCGAACTCGTATCGGTGTTCCATGACAAGCGGGCGATGAAATCGCATTTGAAATTCATGACCCATGAGAGGGACGGTTGCATTGGCCGACAGAATGTAGACACGGTCCGATGCATATCGATTGTACATTTGATGCCATTTGGCTCCAGCAAAGACTTTTTCTGATGTTTCATCAGGAACATTGGAAATCATGTAGGCACCGCTTTGATTGTAATGTTTATTGTGCAACTGCTTGAATTTATTAATGACGTCGGCCTTGGTGAACATCGTGTTTGTATTTCTGGGTGCCTGGTTATGACAACATGTCAATGCTTCTTTCAATTTTTTTGAATATGTGTTTTAGATAAATCACATATTTTTAAAAAATTGAAAGCGTTTTTGAAAGTTAAATGACATGCATGCATTCCAACAATGGCAATTATTAGAGAACAAACTACGCGTTCATTAATTAGCATCGTTTCTCCGGATCATTTTGACCCCGATGACCGGACCGGAAGTGATAAATTGATTCGCGTTCCAGAACATCAGCGCCACCCTTCCTGGCCTCAAGAAAACAAAGAAAGACTGGTTGATTCGGTCATGTTGAATTATCCAATTGGACAAATCACGCTGACAAAGCACAATGACTGTCGTGGAGAAGAGTATTTCAATGTGCAAGATGGGCAAACGCGAATGGGCGCACTGCAGGAATTCGTGATGGACAAGTTTCCATGGAACGGCAAATTATACGGCGAGATTAGTCCGGATGAACGCGCTAGATTCAACAACTACACGGTGCAGGTTGACATTTTCAAAAAAGACAGAAACATGAGCCAGGCTTATTTCGAACTCGTCATTTGCGAGATATTTGAACGGCTCAACAGCGGAAAACCATTGTCAGACAATGACAAGTATTGGAACCGCAAAGAGACGCCGGTCATGAAGCATTTGATTCAAGTGAGAGGTTCCGCCGAATTTGGTCCAAATATTCGAAAATACATGTGGTCTAACTTGGGTGGCGGAAAAGGACGCAGTGGGTTGAATCATTTTGTGGGACTTCTTCTTGGGCTGATTAGCCAACGTGCAGCATGCATTTCAACTTCATTCATGCAAAATGGAAAAATCTTGACAGAAACGACCGTCGTGGATGCAGAAGGCGAGCGTCGTGTGTCTGATTTCCTGCGATGGTATTTCGGGCTGTTGTCAGATGTGTTTGAATACGCGAGCTGGAGCGTGAAACGCAAATTTGGCAAGCTGTCCGGCGTGTGTGGCATGATTGCGGTGGATTGGATTAATGGTCATGCAAGAGGACATTATGACATGTGGAAGAAGTTCATTGAACTGCAGTATTCACGGGCAAACTTCGAGAGGCGTTTATTTGCCGACCTGCCGAACGGACATGCGCGAAATGTCACCGAAATCGCAATCAACTCGCGCATTGCAAAAGTGGTTGAGATGTATAACAGGGATGCATTTGCGGAATACAGTCAAGACATCTTCAGCTTGGTTGTGGGAAGCGACTACGAAAGCGACGACGAATGAAAACGTGAGCTCAAGGCAACAAATTGGACTGAACTGACATCGAAAAATTTGTATATCCATTGTTATAATATTTTTCACTTGCCACGTCCAAACTGTTGCTCAGTCTGAATCCGGAGTTGTTCAATACAATCTGACTGTCCGAGACACTTGCACCGATGTATGAGTTGCTTTTGACATGCCATGCAACGTTTTGGAGTGTATTGCTGTCTTCTGCATTATACCAGTTAATTCCATCCGAAGAGTATTTAATTCTATTACCAATTCCAGGTTCTGCACCAGTTGCAATGAACCGAACTCCATTCCAGCAGACACCAGTTCCATGATTAAAAAAATTCATGCTTGCAGCAACTGGAGTCCAAGTTATTCCATCAGATGAATAAGCAATTGTGTTTTTTCCTGCAAACGTAAAATTGCTTTCTCCTACTGCGACCCATGTTATTCCATTCCATGTGGCAGACCAAGCTTGCACATCAAATGGAGTTGTTGGCAAAGTGAGTCCAAGAGGTGTCCAAGTGACTGCGTCATATGAATATGCCATCGTTGTAGTTCCTCCAAATGAATCGCCCAGTGCAATCCATTTGTCATTTCCCCACGCGATTCCATAACATGTGGTGAATAAAGCAGACGTTCCTACGACACCACTCCAATTTATACCATCAAGAGATGTGGCAATTGGTTCAAAACCGGGCGATGCCACTCCGACCGCAGTCCATATTGTTCCATTCCATGCAACTGCAGTGCCTGCGGTTGTTCCAAATGGATTTGAAGTTGCGTTTGTCCAATTGATTCCATCAAATGAATAAGCAATTGCCAACTGTGCAGGTCCTATGCCAACTGCAACCCACATGTTTCCATTCCATGCAACTCCTAATCCACCTGAACCCAAGACTGTTCCACCAAGACCAGTCCAGTTTATACCATCATATGAATATGCTATTGAGTTTATTCCTGAACCAACTGCAACCCACATAGACCCATTCCAGAAAGCATCGCGTCCATCTTTGCTGAAAATGCTTCTTCCTAAACCATACCAACGAATTCCGTCGGGCGAGTATGCCAATGTATTTGGCAAAGTTGGAGAAGGAGTCAAATCTTGACCACCACACGCGATTGCAGGATGTTGTATGTATATTTCGGGTAGTCCTTTGTTCCAACCAACCCCATTTCCTCTGCTAATTTGAGGAGTTCCAACTGTGTTCCACGTGACTGCATCTGATGAGTATGCAATGAAGATTGTATTTCCACCAACAGCGACCCAATAGTTTCCATTCCAAATTATACCGAGGCAGGCAGAGTTGAATGGACTTAAACCACCTGGACTTAAACCAAGTCCAGTCCAGTCGATTCCATTCGTGGAATAAGCAAGAGAATTTGTTCCTTGTCCTCCGGCGAGCCATAACTCTCCATTCCAACTTACATCTGCTCCGGCCGATGTAAAAATGGTTGCTCCTATTCCTCTCCAATTAATTCCATCATTTGAATATGCAATTGTGTTTGTGCCTTGCCCAACTGCGACCCATCGTGTTCCATTCCAATAAGTAGCGTTTCCTCTTATTGAAAATATGGATGTACCGTTGCCAGTCCAATTTATTCCATCGCTCGAATAAGCAAGCGTGTTTGTGCCTTCTCCAGTGGCAACCCACCTTATCCCATTCCAATACGCACCCCAACCTGAATCCGAAAAAATGGAAGTGCTATTGACAACGGGAATCCAGTTCATTCCATCATATGAATATGCAATAGTGTTTTGTCCATAGGGTGTTGCGGAATTAAATGTGCCCAATGCAACAAAAATTGTGCCATTCCATTTAACAGCATATCCGGCAGTGTTGAAAATTCGGTCTCCCAAACCATACCAATTGATTCCGTTGTATGACCAAGCAATTGAGTTTGTTCCTTGGCCGACTGCAACCCAAACACGTCCGTTCCAAACAACATCTCGTGCAGCAACTGCAAATGGGTTTGGTGTTATTGCAGTCCATGTTATTCCACTATTATATGAATATGCCATGGTTGTCGAAGTTGCAACTGCAATCGAACCAACGGCAATGGTCATGTTTTTTGGATAAGATACTGTGTGAGGTCTCAAATAATTGTATGACACACCCCATCCAATTGAATTGAATATGGATGTTCCCAATCCTCTCCACGTTATGCCATCAATTGAATGTGCAATTGTGTTTGTTCCTTCTCCAACTGCTACGAATTTTGAACCGTTCCAGTCAATTCTTGAACCTGATACTGAAAACACGTTTGTTGATGCGAACCATGTGTCGCCATTGTCATCAGAATACGCAACAGATGATGTGCCTTTCCCAACAGCAACCCATCTGGTTCCATTCCAAGCAATGTCATTTCCACTAGTTGTAAAAACGGCACCGACTGGTGCAACACCTGTCCATGTCAACCCATCATTGTCTGAGTATGCAATTGTGTTTGTCGGCGATTGTCCAACTGCAATCCATCTATTTCCATTCCATTTTACCTTGTTTGCGTTGGTGAACAATGCGCTTGGTGTTGCAACAACAGTTGTCCAGTTGATTCCATCCTGTGAACGAGCAATTAAACTTGCTCCTTGCCCAACGGCCATCCACGTGTTTCCATTGCATGATACTCCGTTTGCCTGAGTGAATATAGTGCCAACCACAGATGCTGGAACCCAATTCAATCCATCATATGAATAAGCAATTGAATTTGTTCCTAATCCAACCGCAACAAATATGTTTTTGTTCCAGTGGACATCAAGTCCGGCTGTTGCAAAAATGGTTGTGCCAAGACCGGTCCATGTTATGCCATCGCTTGACCAAGCCAGTGTGTTTGCACCTTTGCCTACAGCAACCCACACATTTCCATTCCACTGCGAACCATATGACGCAGAAAATATTGAAGAAGAATTTTGTATCGGTTTCCAGTTGATTCCATCATTTGAATAAGCCAATGCATGTGATGATGGCGTGTTTTGTCCTGATGCAATCCATCGGTTTGGAATGGTTTGTCCAAAACTATACGTTTGAAGATAGTCAGACCAATTATCAATTGAAGATGCAACATCACTGTTTTTTACTGTAGTTGGCGCAGGGTATTGAACAACCGTATTTTTTTTCAAAGTAAAAGTGTTTATGTCTTGGTTTATCAATTGAAATACTCCTCCGGTGTTTGAACCAGCTGGACCGGTTGCTCCAGTTGCTCCAGTTGCTCCAGTTGCGCCAGTTGCGCCAGTTGCTCCAGTTGCGCCAGTTGCACCCGTCGCTCCAGTGGCTCCAGTTGCGCCAGTTGCACCCGTCGCTCCAGTGGCTCCAGTGGCTCCAGTGGCTCCAGTGGCTCCAGTGGCTCCAGTGGCTCCAGTGGCTCCAGTGGCTCCAGTGGCTCCAGTTGCTCCAGTTGCACCCGTTGCACCCGTTGCACCAGTTGATCCTGAACCAGCAGGTCCTGTTGCTCCAGTGACACCCGTGAGACCTTGTATTCCTTGAATTCCTTGATTTCCTTGAATGCCTTGAGGACCTTGTATGCCTTGGACACCGGTTGCACCTTGAGTTCCCTGCGGACCTTGAATGCCTTGTATTCCTTGTGGGCCGGTGGGGCCTGGAGGGCCCTGAGGACCCTGAATGCCTTGAGGTCCTTGTGGACCAGGAGCACCACCAGGGGGACCAGTTGGTCCTTGCGGGCCAGTTATCCCGCCACCGCCGGAACAACAACAACATCTTTTTTGAGAACAATGAATTGTTGTTCTTGCTAAACCAACAGTGAAAGAAGACATTTTGTATTTTATGTATACAAAGTGTTTCGAAAGTTATTCGTTCACATTCACCTTGACACATGAACATTAGTTAATACAAATTGTAATTCACATATGACATTTTATTTTATAAAAATGTTATATTTTATTTGAAATGCATTTGCACCATATGTATTTATACATCCTTAGTGGACTAACACTATGGGTGTAAAAAATTAAAATTATAAACCGGTTAATAATCTTGCCGAACCACCACCACCAGCACCACCCAGTTGATTGTATGGAGTAGTTGGCCAACCTACACCACCAACTCCACCATTCGCTGTTATTGTAGTTGTTGAAGCGTTATTATTGCAAATAATAGTCAAAGAACCACCACCCGAACCACCACCTGGACCAATTACACCTCCATTAACCAACCCATTTACACCATTGGAACTAATCGTTCCTGCCCCTACAAGAGAACCTGATACAAATATTATTAAAGTTCCACCTGTTCCGCTAGTTCCTGTGGCTGGATTTACATTGCCATTGTTATCAATGCTAGGTCCTCCCGGATTTCCTGTTCCACCAGATGACTGATTGCCTCCATTTACATTTCTACCTGTCCCACCAATACCACCAAAACCAGTGGCATTATGATTGCCTATACCTGAATTGCTTCCACCTCCACCACAACCTCCGCTAAATGATGAACCCTGAGAACCAGAACCTGAATTTCCTATATAAGCTCCACCACCACCACCACCCCCTGTCCCCCCATTACTTACTGTAACACCAGCATTTCCATCACCAGTTCCATTAATACCTAACCCTCCATCTCCACCATTTGCTGGAACTTGAGGGTTAGTAATAGATGAATATGTCCCATTGATAATTCTTATATTTGCTGTTTGAACTGCCAAAGAGCTTGTATTAGCTCCTCTCGCAGTCATTGAAATGCCACCTATCACAGTTAAATTGCCATTCACATAAATGCAACTAAAAAGCTTTCTAACACTAGGTTGAAATAATACGCCAGTATTAATAGTTAAATCACCATCTATACATATTAAAGAAGCCACACTATCAACAGTATTCGTAAACCAATCAGTGGATACAAATGCATTAATAGATTGAGAACCCATTCTGATTGTGTAGTCATAACTTCCAACTAAAACACTGTTAATGGTTAAACTACCTCCAAAAGTTGGGTCAGCATTAGCTTTATTAAGCATACTACGCATCAGCGTATGTAGATCTGGAACAACTTGATTGCCTCCCTGAAATGGATCTCCAGATATAGTAAAATGTAGCCAGTTAGAACCGTTCCATATTTCTGGTTTTGATATGGTTGTGTTATACCTCATCATTCCTAACGCCGCATTTGTAGGTCTTTGGGTTGTGCTTCCAACTGGCAGCATGAAATAATTGTATAAGACCTCTTTGGTGGTTGCGTCGTAATTCAAAAAGTTGTCATAACTCTGGTTGGGATTGCGAATTGGAGCGACAAAACAGGTTCCAGTTGCTCCCGTATTCAAGGCAGTCCCTTGTGCATTTATAACAATAGAATTTTCGCGTTGCCCAGTTTGACCGGCGAGATATCCAATTGCAACTGCATTCGCCCCCTGACTGTTATTTCCGGCTTGTTCGCCCAAGGCAATTGCATTCGTGCTTTGGCCAGTCTGGCCCGCATTTCTACCAATGCGTATATTTGTGGACCCCACATTCCATGCATTGGTAGTTGAACCAGCACCTCCTGCGTTCCAATAAACATATTCACCCGTGTTTGTGCCCAGTGGAGTGAAACTTCCAGTTGCACCCGTGGCGCCTGTTGCACCTATGGCACCCGTAGCGCCCGTGGCGCCTGTTGAACCGGTAGCTCCTGTTGCGCCGGTTGCACCCGTAGAGCCTGTTGCTCCCGTGGCGCCTGTGGCGCCTGTTGCTCCCGTGGCGCCTGTTGCTCCCGTGGC
>Ga0129333_10002095_pt1 | contig 18457 bp, 10 predicted proteins | sample CPB6_08_DNA_FD_94474 | JGI IMG/M metagenome (GOLD analysis project Ga0129333, IMG submission 94474) | Freshwater to marine salinity gradient microbial communities from Chesapeake Bay, USA - CPBay_Sum_0.6_0.8_DNA | ecosystem: Environmental > Aquatic > Marine > Coastal | place: USA: Chesapeake...
CAGGTTCTTCAGGTTCATCTGGTTCAAGTGGAACATCTGGTAATGGAACATCAGGTTCATCTGGCACATCAGGTTCATCTGGATCAAGTGGAACATCTGGTTCATCTGGTTCATCCGGAACATCAGGTACTTCTGGTTCATCTGGTTCAAGTGGAACATCTGGTAATGGAACATCAGGTTCATCTGGCACATCAGGTTCATCTGGATCAAGTGGAACATCTGGTTCATCTGGTTCATCTGGAACATCAGGTTCATCTGGTTCATCTGGCACATCAGGCACATCAGGCTCATCTGGTTCATCTGGCACATCAGGTTCATCTGGTTCATCAGGTACTTCTGGTTCATCTGGTTCAAGTGGAACAACCGGTTCTTCAGGAACCAGTGGAACATCAGGTTCATCAGGTACTTCTGGTTCATCTGGAATTAATGGTTCATCTGGTACGTCAGGAACTTCAGGAACATCTGGTTCGTCAGGTACATCAGGCTCATCTGGATCAAGTGGAACATCTGGTTCATCTGGTTCATCAGGTACTTCTGGTTCATCTGGTTCAAGTGGAATAACCGGTTCTTCAGGAACCAGTGGAACATCAGGTTCATCCGGTACTTCTGGTACGTCAGGAACTTCAGGAACATCTGGAATTAATGGTTCATCCGGTACTTCTGGAACTTCTGGTTCATCGGGAATATCTGGCACGTCAGGAAGTTCAGGAACATCTGGCTCTTCTGGTAGTTCAGGAACTTCAGGTACTTCAGGAATCTCTGGTTCTTCAGGAACTTCGGGCACTTCAGGAACATCTGGTGCAGGTGGAGCAGATGGTACATCTGGTTCAAGTGGAACATCTGGAGCAAGTGGATCCGATGGATCATCGGGAACTTCTGGTTCTTCAGGAAGTTCAGGTTCAAGTGGAACTTCTGGAACATCTGGCTCTTCGGGGTCATCGGGAACAAGTGGAACATCCGGAACAAGTGGTTCTTCAGGTTCCTCTGGTTCTTCGGGGACAAGTGGAACATCAGGTTCATCTGGCTCATCAGGAACTTCAGGTTCTTCTGGCTCATCGGGAACTTCTGGCTCATCAGGTTCAAGTGGAACATCTGGCTCATCAGGTTCATCGGGTTCTTCAGGAACTTCAGGATCGTCAGGTTCATCAGGAAGTAGTGGAACATCGGGCTCTTCAGGTTCATCTGGTACTTCGGGAACATCGGGTTCATCAGGAAGTTCTGGAACATCGGGCTCTTCAGGTTCGTCAGGAACATCGGGCTCTTCAGGTTCGTCAGGAACATCAGGTTCATCAGGTTCATCAGGAAGTTCTGGAACATCAGGTTCATCAGGTTCATCAGGAAGTAGTGGAACATCAGGTTCATCAGGAAGTTCTGGAACATCAGGTTCATCAGGAAGTTCTGGAACATCAGGCTCTTCAGGTTCCTCTGGTACATCAGGTTCTTCAGGAAGCTCAGGAACATCAGGTTCTTCAGGAAGTTCAGGAACATCAGGTTCATCAGGAAGTTCAGGAACATCAGGTTCATCAGGAAGTTCAGGAACATCAGGTTCATCAGGAAGTAGTGGAACATCGGGCTCTTCAGGTTCGTCAGGAACATCAGGTTCATCAGGTTCATCAGGAAGTTCTGGAACATCAGGTTCATCAGGAAGTTCTGGAACATCGGGCTCTTCAGGTTCGTCAGGAACATCAGGTTCATCGGGAAGTAGTGGAACATCTGGCTCATCAGGTTCATCGGGAAGTAGTGGAACATCGGGTTCTTCAGGAAGCTCAGGAACATCAGGTTCATCAGGAAGTTCAGGAACATCGGGTTCTTCAGGAAGCTCAGGAACATCGGGTTCTTCAGGAAGCTCAGGAACATCAGGTTCATCAGGAAGTTCTGGAACATCAGGTTCATCAGGAAGTTCTGGAACATCGGGCTCTTCAGGTTCGTCAGGAACATCAGGTTCATCAGGAAGTAGTGGAACATCAGGTTCATCAGGTTCATCAGGTACCAGTGGTTCATCAGGTTCATCGGGTACCAGTGGCTCATCAGGTTCATCGGGTTCTTCAGGTACTAGTGGTACATCAGGTTCATCAGGTTCATCAGGAAGTTCTGGAACATCAGGTTCATCAGGTTCATCTGGTACTTCGGGAACATCAGGGTCAAGTGGAACTGGATTTAGTACAATAACAAATTCTGGAAACGATAGAGTATTAACATCTGATGGTACTTCTAACGGCGCTGTTGCAGAATCTAAATTAACATTTGACGGTTCATTACTTACAGTTTATACTGGTTCAATTAAAGTAACATCTGGTTCCGGTTTACGAGAAAACTATGTTACTATAACTTCTGGTTCTATGATAATAACATTATCTACATCATCGAATAATACGGTTCAAACATTGTTAAAACAATACGCGATATCTACCGATGGAACACCAAAAGGTGATGTTGGTTTTGGATTGAGAAATGAGTTTTATGGAACAAATAATAACTCAGACCCACCATCAAATTATGGAGCTACAGAATATACTGTAGTTGATAAACCACAATTTTCTACTATAAAAACAGATTATGTTGGATATAATGGAACTAATTTTGATAAAATTTCTGAATATGGTGTAAATTCTATAAAACACTTTGGAAGATATAATACGAATTATGTCCACAGAGAATATATAATGGTTGGAATTACAACTGGAATTGAAAATATTTATTTATCATTAGCAGGTGGTCCAGTTTTTGATGATTATATAGATATGCCAGATGAAGAGAGTTGGAATTTTACAGTTAGAGTTATAGCTAGAAATAGTGATAACGTTGCGTCGGATGCTTTCTTTATAAATGGTTATTGTGATAACACTGGAGTTGGTACAATAGTTGGACAGGATGTGTTAGTAACAGAAGTTGGTGCAGCAGGATTAGTTCCACTTTTAAACACAGATATAGTTTATGACATAAATGGTGGGGCAAACAATTATTTTAGGGTAGAAGCTGAATCAAATATAAACGCGAGAATACATTGGGTTGCGTATATTGATATTGTTGCTAACTATGCAATAGCCGGTGCACGACTTGACGGTGGAAACCCATAATTTTTATAATAAAACTGATGGATAGTATAAATGATAAAATCAGAACAAAATTTAGTAACAGCCAGTTTTGGTCAAATATACGTTGACAATTTATATTCAACTAAATCATTTTTTTCGAGTGATTTTTTAATAACTGGTTCCATCAAAACAAGTGGTTCGATTTCTCTTACAGGATCTATACAAACAACCGGATCAATTAATTTAATTGGTCAGAATTTAATTACAGGATCACAACTCATATCAGGTAGTCTAATACTAACAAGACCAAGAGCTGCGAACACTGTTGGAGTAGACCTTTACGGTAACGGAACTCGTGGTGGTACTCAGTATTTTGACTTTATACGTGTTACAAACACAACAGGAAGTGCAATAACACCATCAAAGACACTTCGTCTTGATGGTTCTGGTAGTATTCAAATTGTAAACGATGCCTACAATACACTAATATTTTCACTCAATGATTCAGGTTCACTTGGTTTACCAGGAACAAGTGCTGGCAGTTTATCAGGACTAAATAACACAGGTGGCGGACTTTCTATCAGTAATGGCAACACTCTCATATTTGACGATGGAAACATGCACATACATTCTGCTAATCCTGATGGAAATATGTGGATAAACGCATCTGGTTCTGGAAACGTTATCATAAACGGACAGACGGGTGCAGCTGGTGGTTTATTGATTGGAACATCAACCAAACAGGGATATGTAACTATAAGTGGTAGTGTGAATTATAATGGCGGAGCGTATGGTTATTTGCTTTCGAATGGAACAACTGGTTATAATTCTCCTGGAGGCACCTTCCCATTCTCACTCGTTGCAAATTCAAAAATAGGTGCATCAGAATTTAATGCGTTCTCGGATGAAAGATTGAAAGACATTATTGGCCTTGTTTCAATAAATGAAGCCAAGAATTTTGTTTTGAACACAGATCCAATAAAATTTATTTGGAAAGATAGTGAAGATGTGGGTATGAAAGTTGGTTATTCTGCACAAGATATTTCAAAAGCTGGTTTTGATAATTTAATTAGTATGATGCCAAACGAATCATTGGAAGAACATATAGATTTCGATGGATTTGTAAGTCCTTCTGGAAGTCAATTGATGGTAAACTATGAACAAGTAATACCGTATCACAGTGTGGTAATCAAACATCTATTAGAGAAAATAGAAGAATTACAAAAAGAAATAGAAGAACTCAAAGGTAAGTGATATTTATATCTATATATTACCTAAACAGAGAGAACTATATTGTCATTTTTTGATAGAGATTTAAGTAATTTAACCATATCTGAGTCGTTTTATCGACTTATGCAAACAGACCCATTAGATGATAAAACACTCATTGATGGTACTGGGTCTTTGGTTACATATCTTGCCGTTTCTGGTACAATTGATGCGTACTATTTTAAAGGTGATGGTTCTCAACTGACAAATATACCATATGCTTCATTACCGCCTGGTATTGTATCTTCTTCCGTACAATTAGGATTGAGTTCAACCGATTCTCCTACATTTAATAATCTGACAATAAACGGAACACTAACTGCACAACAAATCCAGACTGAATACATTTCATCTTCAATTATCTATGAGAGTGGTTCAACCAAATTCGGTGATTCATTAGATGATATTCATTCATTTACAGGATCTCTTCGTGTTAGTGGTAGTATAACAGGTAGTTTATTTGGAACATCATCGTACTCAATCTTATCTTCAACTGCTTCATATATAGACCCACTTTTTATTTCGGCATCTGTTGCTGCTCAAGGATTGGCAGGAACAACTGATTGGAATTCCATTACAAACAAACCAAATAATTTGGTTTCATCTTCCGTACAAACAATCGCAAATCTTGACGGAACAAATATTGTATCTAGTTCAAATCAACGTTCTGTATTGGGTTTGGGTGAAAATGATTCACCTAGATTTTCTACAATATATGGTACAAATGCTAATTTTGATGGTAACGTTGTAGTCGGTGGTACACTTACTGCAAGAACATATATAATTTCTTCATCGGTAGTCGATTATCAAACAATCCAAGTTTCTGGTTCAAGTAAATTTGGAGATTCTTTAGATGACAAACACCAATTTACAGGAAGTTTAGATGTTTTAGGTTCTATGACAGGTTCTCTGTTTGGAACTTCATCATATGCTTTAACGGCGTCATATGCTTTAAATGCTGGAACAGGTGGTTCGATTGATACGGGTTCATTTGCAACAACCGCGTCAAACACATTTACGGGTAATCAGAACTTTGCCAACAATACGGTAATCGGTGATACCACATATTCAACTCTTGGTGGTAATCCAATTAATCTTTACTATGGTATCACAAAACAAGACCTTGCAAATCGTTTTGGTGGCATAAAGATTTCAAACTATGATTGGGGTAGTGGTAATCTTGCGAGTAAGTTTGAAATATACACAGATTCAGAAGCAAACGATTTCTCAACAAGACGACTTCTCATAGATGGATTTGGTAACACACAAATAAATTCTAATGTATTTGTTACTGGCAGTCAAACGATAACACAAGACTTAACCGTACAAGGTAAAATAACTGCACAAGAATTCCATACAGAGTTTATATCCGCATCTATTATTTACGAAAGTGGTTCCACAAAATTTGGTAATTCTTTTGATGATACACATCAGTTTACTGGAAGTCTGAACGTAAGTGGAAGTATCTCTGTGCGAGATTTATCTCTAAATAATCTTTCTAAATTTATTGTATATGATGATTTAACTGGTAAATTTTATTATAACACATCTGGTGCCGCTGGTTCAAGTGGAACATCAGGAACATCGGGAGCAACAGGTTCATCGGGAACATCAGGAACATCTGGTGCCGCTGGTTCAAGTGGGACATCAGGATCATCTGGATCCAGTGGAACATCAGGAACATCTGGTGCCGCGGGTTCAAGTGGAACATCAGGAACATCAGGAACATCGGGAGCAACAGGTTCTTCCGGAACATCAGGAACATCGGGTATAGATGGTTCATCAGGAACATCTGGCTCATCAGGAACATCAGGTTCTTCAGGAACATCTGGAACTTCAGGAACTGGATTTGATACGATATCAAATGCAAGTAATAATCGTATTTTAACGTCAGATGGTAGTGTAAATGCTGCTGTTGCAGAATCTAATCTTACTTTTGATGGTTCAACACTTACAATTACTGGTGATACAATTATAACCGGAAAATTAACTGCACAAGAATTCTATACAGAATTTGTTTCTGCTTCTATTATTTTTGAAAGTGGGTCAACTAAATTTGGTGATTCACTTGATGATAGACATGATATAACTGGTAGTTTGAAAATTACAGGTAGTGTTTTTGTAAAAGATTTAACACCAAATAATCTTTCTAAATTTGTTGTATATGATGATTTAACTGGTCAGTTGTATTATAACACAGCCGGTGCAGCGGGATCAAGTGGAACATCTGGTACATCTGGAGATACTGGCTCGTCTGGAACATCTGGTACGTCTGGTGAAGCTGGTTCATCGGGAACATCTGGCAATTCTGGTTCTTCTGGAACTAGTGGAACTGGATTTAGTACAATAAATAATGCTGGAAGTGGTAGGGTTATACTATCCGATGGTACACTTAATGCGGCAACTGCATCATCCAATGTGAGTTATAATGGTTCTACATTATTCGTTACCGGTGGTATAACTGCAACAGGTGATATTGTTACACAAGGCAATTTAATTGCACAACAATTCATAGTATCATCATCGGTATCATACTTTACACAGAGTTTTTCATCCGGATCTACCAAGTTTGGAGACTCAATATCAGATAAACATGAATTTACAGGTTCTATGTATGTCACTGGTGCTCTTGTAATACCATCGGTTCAAACATTACCGGTATCTGCTGATGTTGGAAGTATTGTAATTAACAATAATTCTTTGTATATTTATTACTGATAATACTTAAAAGTTTCGTAAAAGGTTTTTATGTCAATCGTTAAAGCATACACCTCTATCATAGGTGATACTGGTTATAATTGTCATTCAAGAAATTTCTTTAAAGAGTTAGATAAACTCATCCCAGTCCAAGTTAGAAATTTTACTATTGGTTCTTCATGGGAAGGCTATAACAATGATGAACCTCATAATAATGAGTATTATATAGATGATCAACTCAAAACTATGTTGGTCGAACAAACATTACACACTCCAAATGGAAGAGAAAATTTTCCTCTTTACACTCGATATAAAAATGAAGGTAATCCCGATGTTCATCTGATATTGAATGAAACAAATCATTACTACTTTTTTGAAAATTACAACGGATTAAAAATAGCTTATAATGTATGGGAAACAACTCGTCAACCTGAACAATTTTTCGAAAGCCTGAAAAAATTTGACCAAATATGGGTTCCGTCAGAGTGGCAACGCAAATGTACAATCGAACAAGGAATATCTCCTGATAAAATAAAAGTAGTTCCTGAAGGAGTTGATACAGAAACATTTAAACCAAAAAATAGAATGATATCCTATCCAACAGGTAGACCATTTAAATTCTTATTAATAGGTAGATGGGACTATAGAAAATGTACAAAAGAAATAATAGAAACATTTACAAAAACATTTTCAGAGGACGAAAACGTAGAATTAATTCTTTCTGCTGATAATCCATTTCCAACTGATGGTATGAATTCGACTGAAGAAAGATTAGAAAGATATGGTATAACGCATAGTTCCATAAAAGTTGTACACCATCTTTCTAAAACAGATTACGTTGATATGTTAAAATCTGGAGACGTTTTTCTTTCTTGTGCTCGTGGAGAAGGATGGAATCTTCCTCTCATAGAAGCAATGTCCTGTGGTGTTCCATCTATTTATTCAAATTGGGGAGCACAGCTTGAATTTGCGGATGGATGTGGTATTCCTGTAAATATAGTTGGAGAAATTCCTGCTAGTTCTGATGATAAAGATTATTATTCTTGGATAAAAGATGCACCAGGAAATTTTGCAGAACCTGATTTTAATGACCTTTCTATGAAAATGAGAGATGCGTATACAAATTTCAAAATTTACAAAAAGAAAGCTCTTGATGACTCTGATAAAATTAGAGAAAAATTTACATGGAAAAACGCAGCAATTTTAGCCAACGATATAATCCAAGAATTAATTTCAGAGAATAAATCCGTATCTAAAGAAGAATCAATTCAAGAAAAATCTTTTAAAGACGATTTTGCATATGTAACCTGTGGAAATATCGGATATATGCCTATTATTGAAAAAATGGTTAAGTCTCTCTTGGAATTTTCTGATAGACGTGTTATAGTTTATGGTGTGAATTGTGATGTGCCTTTTGATTACCCCAATATGATTAAAAGAAGAATTGATCCTGTATATTATTCTGAACATGACAAGTGGTATTGGAAACAACAATCTTGTATTGACTCTTTAAATGAGTCATTTACAAATTATATTTGGATTGATGGTGATATTGTTGCAAACCATAATATAGATGACCTTTCTGTTAATTTTGAACGTATTACAAATTATCCTATACCAGATATTCATGTTCAAGAAGAATTTTTTGGATATTATAAAACGTCATCGGGTGAAACAAAAACTCAACTTTTTAATGAAGTTGTTGCTAAAAAGTATGGAGTTCAGAAAAAAGGACCAGTCGCTCATGCTTGTCTTTATGCTTATAATCAAGAATGTAAGTGGTGGTTTGAAGAGATACTAAAAATATACAGAGAAACTCCAATAGAAGAGTATGCTATGTTATTACAATGGAATGATGAGGGTATTGATAATTTATTAAGATACAAATACAATTGTTCGGAATACTTATCACCATCAAAATTGGACTTAGATGGAAGACAAATTTCTCCTGAGACAACAATTAAAAAATCTATGGAATATTTCCTTACCTTTTGGAATGAGTCAGGTCATAAAAACTTTGGACAAATTTATGGATGGTGTTATATTCCAAAGGATAAATCAACAATAAAATACTTTCATGGAAATAAATACCCTGAATTTGCTCAGTTTATGATAGATTTCATAAAAATGAGAAAAGATAATACTTTTCACGATAATCATTGGTTCTATGTTGGAAATCACACTATAAAAAATCTTGGTGAAATATATGGGGTGGAAGGTTCTACTCTTGATATTGCCTCAAAATATGGATGGGATTACGCAATTTATCATGAGATTTATAATCTCAAAGATTATGAACGATTTGGAAATGTAGAAATTAAGAAAGGTGATGTTGTTGTTGACCTTGGTGGTAATATCGGAGTGTTTACACGATATGCACATCAGAATGACGCAAGTAAGATAATAACATTTGAACCAGATAGACGATATTTTCAACTTCTTCGTAAGAACGCACCGAAAAATGCAATTTTATTTAATGCAGCAATAGGTGATAAATTAGGAAAAATGACGCTAACTGAAAGTGAACATCTTGGTGGTTCTAATTTATGGACACCATCAAATTCAATTTATAACCAATATGATGTTCAAACATATTCATTAAATTATTTGTTTGAATCTAAATTGGTAGATAGAATAGATTTTCTAAAAGTAGATATAGAGGGTTCTGAAATAATTGCTTTAAACGGTATTTCAAACGAAAATCTTTTGAAAGTAAAAAACATAGCCGTGGAATATCACCATGAACATTTAAACTTTGATGAGGAGATTAGAGATACTTTTATAAGACGATTACTAAATCTTGGTTTTAATTCTCACGTCTTAATGTGTGGAACAGATGGTGCACTTCAATTAATATATTTTTGGAAATAATATGAAAACATTTGATAAAATTGCAAAATATTATGGTACAGACAAATCATCTGAAGTTCACAACTATTGTGAAAAATATGAAAAATGGTTTCCATTCAATCGGTTAGAACCTTTGAAAATACTTGAAATCGGTGTGTTAGATGGCCAGTCTCTTTTGTCTTGGAGGGACATTTATCCAAATGCGACTATTGTTGGAATAGATATCGATTCAAAATGTAAATCATTTGAAAATATAGATAGAAAAATCTATGTAGAAATAGGCTCACAAGATGACCCTGACTTTTTACAGAATGTTGCATCAAAATATGGTCCATTTGATTTCATTTTGGATGATGGATCTCATATGCAATCTCATATAGTTTTTTCTTTTAATCATCTTTTTGATTATGTACGTTCTGAAGGTATTTACGTGATAGAAGACTCCACCAGTGCTTATTGGGATGATTATGAGGGTGGATTTAGAAAGAAAGGAACTTCTGTTGAATTTTGTAAAGATTTGGTGGACGATGTTAACTTCAATGGAATTTATCAATCATCATTTTGGTCGGTTCATGCAAGACGTGAAGATTATCTGATACCGCAGGTTAATAGAACAAATCCAGAAATACGAACGGATATTGAATCAGTAAATTTTTTAAACGGAATTATAATCATAACTAAACGATAATATGGCACACTTACAACAACAAGAATTTTGTAGTAAAATACGGGAAAAATATCCACAATATTTTGTTGATAAAAAAGTATTAGATATAGGTTCCCTTGATATAAATGGAAATAACAGATTCTTATTCAACGAATGTGATTACTTTGGTCTGGATGTTGGCGAAGGACAGAATGTAGACATCATTTCAGTTGGTCATTTATATGATGCACCTGATGAGTATTTTGATACAATAATATCTACGGAAGTTTTTGAACATGATATGTTTTATCAAAAAACAATTCAAAATATTATTAGAATGTTAAAGCCTGGTGGTGCTTTTATATTTACTTGTGCATCTACTGGTAGACCAGAACATGGTACACGAAATTCTGACGGAAGTTTTGCCGCGCCACTTTTACAATCTATATCTGAAGAGTGGTCTGATTACTATAAAAATTTAACTGAAGATGACATTAAGAATGTACTTGGTTTTAATGAGTCATTTCCAGATGGTATTTTTGAATATAATTCAAATCCAGGTGATTTATACTTTTTTGGAGTAAAGGGTGGTATTCGTAATACTCAAAAGTATCTTCCGAGAAAATATAATGACCCATTAAATGATAATAATTTTAATGTAAATGAATATAAAGACGATATTTTTGTACTAGGTGCTTGGCCAAATACCGAAGAAAAAGAAAATGACTTACTCGAATGTATATCAAGACTTAGACACTTCGAAGGAATACCAATTTTACTTGTAAGTCACTATCCAATAAAATCAGAAATACAAAAACTTGTTGATTATTATATCTTCGATAAAGATAATGATCTACTTTTAAGTAGTGAATTTACAGAATATGACTTGGCGAGCGGTAGATGGACAGATATGTCTAGCCATAAAATTGTAAACAAATTACCATATCATCATGATTATGCAATTTGGGTTTCAATGAAACATGCATTTACTTTTGCAAAATATCTCGGAAAAAAGACCATTCATTATTTGGAATACGATAACATCATAGATACATTTCAGTATAGACAGGCATTTTTAGAAAGATCAAAAAATTTTGATGCAGTTTTGTATGAATATCATCAGAACTCCGTCAAGGATTCTCACCTTTCTCCGTTTTGTGCTACATTCATCTTTTCTGCAAAGACCGATATTCTTTTGAAAATGGTATCTGAAATAAACTCAAAACGAGAATATTTTACAAATAAACCAAAAGGTTGGCAATTAGAACGCGTATTTTTAGATTCTTTAAAAAGACACACAAACAATTTTACAATATCTCCTTATGTTGCAAATAATAACGAACTAAATACACAGGCTGTATGGAACAGAGACGGAGTTTTTAGAGAAGGATTTGCCTTTCAAATATATCCGTGTGTGGATGATTATGGACAACTTTATTTACACTTTATTTCTGGATTTCACGGAACCGAGGGTGAAGAAGATATATTAATGGAAATACGTTATGATGATAAAAATCTTTTTGTTGACCTTCTGAAAAACGAATACAAAACAATACACTTGGGTGATTATAAACGAGGATACACACCAAGAGTTTTTGTGATGGGGAGAGAAGTATTCAGTCAATTCTTGGAAGAAAGTGTAGAGGAATTTAAAGAAATAAACAGTCTAACTTGGAAAGAAGAAAAGGAAACCGAAATGAAATTCCAGAAAAATGAAATAAATATCAATTTTGTTGATGGTGCTTTTGTTGAAGTCAAAGGAAGTCAATACAAAAAATATTTAGTAAAATTTATAGATAAAGATACAGATAAAGTAGTATTTGAAACTACTATAAAAAATAATGAATGGTCAAGAACTAATAGAAAATGGTTTACAAATTGGCGAATAGAAATTCACTCTGATAATACTGATCCGTTTGTATATGAATATGACGCTAAAGATAAACGAGTATTTATTGTCTTTGAGTCGTCTTCATTAGGTGATACATTAGCTTGGATTCCATATGTAGAAGAATTTAGAAAGAAACACGATTGTCATGTTATAGTTTGTACTTTCCTTAATTCTCTTTTAAAAGAACAATATCCAGATATAGAGTTTGTACCACCTGGTCAAACTGTTTATAACTTGTATGCATTATATAGGATTGGTTGTTTTTATGAAAACAATTCAATAGACATGAATAGACATAAAACGGATTTTAGAGAATTACGATTGCAAGAATACTCAACTGATATTCTTGGATTAGAATTCCAAGAAGTTCTTCCACGGATGCCAAAGGTAATTCCAATAGAAACTGAAAAGCCATATATTTGTATTGCAAATCATTCTACTGCACAATCAAAGTATTGGAACAATTCAACGGGATGGCAAGAATTGGTCGATTATGTGAAATCAATTGGATACGATGTATATCTTCTATCTAAAGAAGATGACGGATATATGGGGAATAAGAACCCAGAAGGAGTTATAAAAGTATCAAACAAGACACTCGAAGAAATTGGTTCTATATTGATTGGTGCAAAATGTTTTGTTGGAATTAGTAGTGGACTCTCTTGGTTGGCTTGGGCATTTGGAGTAGAAACTATCTTAATATCAGGACAGACTGATAAGTTATTAGAACCATCAACAAAAATCAGTAGAATAATAAATGAATCTGTGTGTCATGCTTGTTTTTCAAGACATTTATTTGATAGAGGAGATTGGAATTGGTGTCCAGACCATGGCAATTCTTCTCGTCAATTTGAGTGTTCAAAAGAAATTCCTTTCTCAATGGTTAAACCAAAAATAGATGAGATACTAAAGAAATGATATTTATAGGTATAACAATCTTTTTGGAGAATTATGCCTCTTATAATTTCAAATATTAATGGTCTCGGTGGCCTTGATTTAAAAAAAACAACAAATTCTGATGGGTTATTGACCTTATCAAAATCTATACCCTCATATGTCACAGATGGTCTTTTATTGTATTTGGATGCTGGTAGTGGAACATCATATGGTGGTAGCGGTACAACATGGTCTGATTTAAGTGGTAATGATAGAAATGCAACACTTGTAAACACTCCTACTTATGACTCTTCTACAAACGGGGGTTTATTCAGTTTTGATGATTCTCAATATGAATATGCGACTATATCTGATATAGGAGATAAATCTGTATTTTCAATTGAAATATGGTGTAGAGTTCATAAAAGTTTAACTGGAAAAGTGACATCGGTCATAACCAACCAATATAATTTACTATCCGGTGCAAATGCAAAACTAAATTTTAGTATTGGTACAAACAGGGCACCTACAAGTTACAATTTAACATTTGGATATTTTGATGGATCTTGGCAAAATGTAACTGGTTTTGCTGCTTCTTTAGACACTTGGTATCATTTAATCGGAACCTATGATGGTTCTACATTAAAATTTTACAGAAATAGTATATTAAATTCTCAACTATCATATAGTGGAACTCCTCGTTCCGGTGGTGAAATAAGAATTGCAAGAAGATGGGACGAGTCTGCAAGTAACTCAATAAACTTTTTTGATGGGGACATATCAATCATTAGGATTTATAATAGGGCTTTAACTCAAACCGAAGTAATTAAAAATTATAATGCTCAAAAATCAAGATATGGTTTATAGTGATTTATTTAATGGTCTAAAAGTCTGTAAATTTATATTTATATGTATTGAACTACGAACCCGAAACAGAAGAATGGAGTGATAATTGCCTACTTGGAATAAAGTAATAGTTAGTGGAAGTGATGCCCACCTATCATCAGTAACATCATCGAACGGAGCTATAATAAGTGGTTCTTTCGTAGTGTCTGGTAGCTCAACATTTTCGGCAATAGATACGTTAATCCTTACCGGTTCTTCTACGATTACTGGTAGTTTTGAGCTATCGGGTAGCATTGCTGTAAAAGATTTGTCTCTGAACAATCTTTCTAAATTTGTTGTTTATGATGATATAACTGGTAAATTCTACTATAATACATCTGGTGCCGCTGGTTCAAGTGGAACGTCAGGAACCGCGGGTTCTTCTGGTTCAAGTGGAACATCCGGTTCATCAGGCTCTTCAGGCACATCTGGTTCATCTGGAAGCTCAGGAACATCGGGAAGTTCTGGTTCATCAGGAACATCAGGAAGTTCTGGTTCATCGGGAAGTTCAGGAACATCAGGGAGTTCTGGTTCATCAGGAACTTCAGGTTCATCGGGTTCATCAGGAACATCAGGTTCATCGGGTTCATCAGGAACTTCAGGTTCATCAGGTTCATCAGGAACATCAGGTTCTTCGGGTTCATCAGGAACATCGGGTTCATCGGGTTCATCAGGAACATCAGGTTCTTCGGGTTCATCAGGAACATCTGGCTCATCAGGTTCATCCGGAACATCCGGAACATCGGGATCTTCTGGAAGTTCGGGTACATCTGGTTCTTCTGGAAGTTCGGGTACATCTGGCTCTTCTGGTTCATCTGGATCGAGCGGAACATCTGGTTCATCGGGTTCATCCGGCACATCGGGGACATCTGGGTCTTCGGGTTCATCAGGAACATCAGGTTCATCTGGATCGAGTGGAACATCAGGAAATTCAGGAACAGACGGTTCATCCGGAACAAGTGGGACATCAGGTTCATCTGGATCGAGTGGAACATCAGGAAGTTCAGGTTCATCAGGGACATCAGGTTCTTCTGGAAGCTCAGGTTCATCAGGAACAAGCGGAACATCAGGTTCTTCTGGTTCATCAGGGACATCAGGTTCATCGGGTTCAAGTGGTACATCCGGTTCATCAGGAACTTCGGGTACTTCTGGTACTGGATTTGATACGATAAATTCTCCTTCTCTAAATAAAGTTTTATTATCCGATGGTACACCAAATGCAGCTACGGCATCTGCAAATTTAACATATACATCAAATAATTTTATAGTAACTGGAAGTGAAATTGTAACCGGTGATTTGACTATACAAGGGAATATAATTGCTCAACAATTTATTGTTTCATCATCAGTATCATACTTTACACAGAGTTTTTCATCGGGATCAACCAAATTTGGTGATTCATTTAATGATTTACATCAATTTACTGGAAGTGTTAAAGTTACCGGTAGTGTTTCAATTAAAGATTTAAGTTTAAATAATCTTTCAAAATTTGTTGTATACGATGACGTAACTGGACAATTTTATTACAATAATGCGGGTGCCGCGGGTTCATCTGGCACATCTGGTACTTCAGGAGACACTGGTTCTTCGGGAACAAGTGGTACTTCTGGTATAGATGGTTCATCTGGTACATCAGGTACTTCTGGTATAGCCGGAACTTCTGGAACAGATGGTTCATCTGGAACAAGTGGTACATCAGGTACATCAGGTTCATCTGGAACAACTGGATCTTCGGGAACATCTGGTTCATCGGGTTCAAGTGGAACATCTGGTTCTTCAGGAAGTTCAGGAACATCAGGTTCTTCTGGATCTTCCGGCTCTTCAGGAACATCAGGTTCTTCTGGATCTTCCGGTTCTTCAGGAACATCCGGTTCTTCAGGTTCATCGGGTTCATCAGGAACATCTGGTTCATCGGGTTCATCAGGAACATCTGGTTCATCAGGAAGTTCAGGAACATCTGGCTCATCTGGCTCATCTGGTTCTTCAGGTACATCGGGTTCTTCTGGAAGCAGTGGAACATCTGGTTCCTCTGGTTCTTCAGGAACATCAGGTTCATCTGGAAGTTCTGGAACTTCTGGTTCGTCTGGCTCTTCAGGTACATCAGGTTCTTCTGGAAGTAGTGGAACATCTGGCTCATCAGGTTCTTCGGGTTCATCAGGAACTTCAGGTTCATCAGGAACTTCTGGTTCTTCAGGAAGTAGTGGAACATCAGGAACTTCTGGTTCTTCAGGAAGTAGTGGAACATCGGGTTCATCTGGATCATCAGGAACATCTGGTTCATCAGGTTCTTCAGGAACAAGTGGAGTATCAGGAGCATCTGGAACAAGTGGAACATCTGGTTCTTCAGGTTCATCAGGAACATCTGGTTCTTCAGGGTCATCAGGAACGAGTGGAACATCTGGAACAAGTGGTTCTTCAGGTTCCTCCGGTTCAAGTGGAACAAGTGGAACATCAGGAACATCAGGTTCATCTGGATCGAGTGGAACATCTGGAACAAGTGGTACTGGGTTTAGTACAATAAATTCACCATTAACTGGTAGAGTATTATTATCAGACGGTTCAACAAATGCAGCAACCGCGTCTGCAAATATAACATACACATCTAATAACTTTATAGTCACCGGCAGTGAAATTGTAACTGGTGATTTGGTAGTTCAAGGTAATTTAACTGCTCAACAATTTATTGTATCGTCTTCTGTTTCATACTTTACAGAAAGTTTTGCATCTGGATCCACTCGTTTTGGAGACACTTTAGACGATACTCATAAGTTTACAGGTAGTTTAAATTTAACTGGTAGTATAAGTGTAAAGAATTTAAGTTTAAATAATTTATCCAAATTTGTTGTATATGACGATACAACAGGTACGTTCTACTATAATAATTCTGGTGCTGCCGGTTCATCTGGAACATCGGGGACAACTGGTTCATCTGGAACTTCTGGAACATCTGGAGCTGCAGGGACATCCGGAACAAGTGGTACATCTGGTATAGACGGTTCTGCTGGAACACCAGGTTCTTCAGGAACATCAGGGACATCGGGTTCATCTGGTTCAAGTGGAACATCAGGAACATCGGGTTCATCTGGTTCAAGTGGAACATCAGGAACATCGGGTTCATCAGGAACATCTGGCTCATCGGGTTCATCTGGCTCGAGTGGAACATCAGGAACATCGGGTTCATCTGGAAGTAGTGGAACATCAGGAACATCTGGTTCTTCAGGTTCATCAGGAACATCTGGTTCTTCAGGTTCAAGTGGAACGTCTGGCTCATCAGGCTCTTCAGGTTCATCGGGAACATCTGGTTCTTCGGGTTCATCAGGAACATCTGGTTCTTCAGGTTCAAGTGGAACGTCTGGATCGTCCGGTTCATCGGGAACATCCGGTTCTTCAGGAAGCTCAGGAACATCAGGTTCTTCAGGTTCATCGGGAACATCTGGTTCTTCAGGTTCATCAGGAACATCTGGTTCTTCAGGTTCATCTGGCTCAAGTGGAACATCTGGTTCTTCAGGTTCATCTGGCTCAAGTGGAACATCTGGTTCTTCAGGTTCAAGTGGAACATCTGGCTCATCAGGTTCTTCAGGTTCATCGGGAACATCTGGAACATCAGGCACCTCTGGCTCATCGGGTTCAAGTGGAACATCTGGCTCATCGGGTTCAAGTGGAACTTCTGGAACATCTGGTTCATCAGGTTCATCCGGTTCATCGGGATCAAGTGGAACATCTGGTTCATCAGGAAGTTCAGGTACGTCCGGTTCGTCCGGCTCATCGGGAACTTCTGGTTCATCGGGTTCAAGTGGAACATCTGGCTCATCAGGTTCATCGGGTTCTTCAGGAACTTCAGGATCATCTGGAAGTTCTGGTACAAGTGGTACCGGATTTAACACAATAAATTCACCTGTAAATGGCCGAGTATTACTTTCGGATGGTTCTATAAATGCAGCTACCGCGTCAGTAAATTTAACATATGCATCGAATAATTTTATAGTAACTGGAAGTGAAATTGTAACCGGTAATCTAACAGTTCAAGGTAATTTAACCGCTCAGCAATTTATAGTTTCTTCATCTATATCGTACTTTACACAAAGTTTCTCATCTGGATCTACTAAATTTGGTGATTCGATGGGTGATGTACATGAAATGACTGGTAGCTTTAAAGTCACTGGTAGTGTTTCTGTAAAAGATTTAACACTAAATAATCTTTCTAAATTTGTTGTATACGATGACGTAACTGGACAATTTTATTACAATAATTCTGGCGCCGCGGGTTCGTCTGGCACCTCGGGAACAAGTGGAACGTCTGGATCATC
>Ga0129333_10002097_pt1 | contig 18448 bp, 30 predicted proteins | sample CPB6_08_DNA_FD_94474 | JGI IMG/M metagenome (GOLD analysis project Ga0129333, IMG submission 94474) | Freshwater to marine salinity gradient microbial communities from Chesapeake Bay, USA - CPBay_Sum_0.6_0.8_DNA | ecosystem: Environmental > Aquatic > Marine > Coastal | place: USA: Chesapeake...
CGTTTGCATCTATAGTTTTGCTTGATTGACAGTCATCGCCTACTGTGTTGTCCATATCCTTACTCATTGCCCTGTCGAAACCATGTCACCCCCATCAAAAGCAAGTTGGAGCTACTTATTATACCAACATTCAGGAACCGTAGCGGCCGCACAGTGTCCGAAGCCATTTGCTTTTGGTGGAGGTGGCGGGAGTCGAACCCGCGTCCAGAACACCTTTCATTCAACTTCATACAACAATTCTTTTAACTTTGAACAATATTCTTGACATTGTCCACAGTTGTGATCTGCTTGCATTATACGTTCTATTAGATCCTCTTGTCTACTGAAATCGGAATCTTTTATGTTACGACACACACAAACAACCATTTTAATCTTCTTCCTTTTTTTCTATAGACTCGTAATATATTATAGCACCTGCTATTGTTAAACACAACGTTATTAATAATCCAAGTAAAAATCCAATTATAAAATATAGTTGCTCGGTTCCCATAATTTTTATTTATTGATAAGTTCTATACTATTTAAAATTGTATGATAATCGTAATCTTGCCAGCCCCAACGAATTGCATACCGATTGACATCTTGTTCAAGTTTAAAAACATTATGAATTTTTCTAACATTTAATAAAAAACATTCTCCTTTTTTAGCGGAAAAAGAACAAGCCATTTTCAAATCTTTAATTTCATAAACTTTAGCATCATTTTTATACAATTTGCCATCGCGGTAGTGTTGAGGAATAGTGTTTCCTTCTGTATCTATTTTTTGATCCCAAAAAGTTGTTATTGACTTGTTAACTTCAAGATAATAATTAAGAGCTACAGTATGTTGGTCAACATGGGGAGCGATACCATCGCCCGTGATTTCTGTAATTAATACTAAAGATGGCTCAATGTTGAATTTAATTTTTTCTTTTATTAAACTGTCGAAATAGTCTTTATCTTTTATCAGATAATTTTTAAAAGTTGTACCGTATCCTTCAAAGTATTTTCCTTTAATACGGTCAAGATCGACGTTTTCTAAATGTAAATCTAATTTTACAAAATAGTCTTTCATCCGATATTTATAAATACGCTGTCCAGGAGCAAATAAATGCAGCCTATTTTTGAAGATAATACATCTTATATAAAACCAAATAAATGTTCGTGTGGTTGCTATCGGCACTGTGGGCATAGTTGTTTAACAGATGACTGCGACTGTAATGAATGTCAATGTCCAAATTGTAAAGATATTGAAAGGAATTTAAATGGCTAAAGCTAAAGGTACTACAACAGCAGCACATACATCAGTAGTTAAAAAAACTAAACAGGGTGGTAAAGTAAAAACTAGCTCAATGAATAAAAGCGAAAAAATAGGACATAAATCCTATCGTGGACAAGGACGTTAATCTTGTTTAGCGTAGGCTAATACACGGTTAACGATTCTTCGATATCCAGGATACTCAGTTAATTTTAACTGATCTAGCATATCTTTTATTTCAGGCCACAATTCTTGTATGCTGGCTCTTGGGTTGTCTCGTTTGATATAATCAACATTATGTAGAGCTTGTTGTACCCTAGCGTTTATTTCACTAGGTTTACTCCAATAAGGCTCGTCTTTGTTTTTTGGTTGTTGATATCTATCCTGTGCAGCCCAATAGCTTATATGATGCTTGCCTTTAAATTTAACATCATCTAAAGCGTGTCTTAATTCATGGGCAACATATTCTGCTATACTGGCGTAGTCTCCCTCGTGCCATTCGTCGAGGTTAATAATAATTAACGGTTTTCCGCCGTGTTCTCTGTGATATTCAGCTACAGTGTCTTTTTCTAAGTAATCAAACGTTATACCTAGTTTACTTAAAGGTGAATCTTTAATTCCAGTTAATTTAGCAATACTTTGTATAGGATGTTCTGCTGGCTCATTTTGATACATCCATTTAGCTACAGCATTAGCTATTTTGTTTATTAGATTGCTATCATCAACCGTTTCTGCAACTGCGGTTTTCTGGCTACCTGGAAACATATTTAAAGCTATCTGAGGATCTTCTTGAAGCAGATTGTTAAGATTCTTGATCCCGGTCAATGCATGAGTCATATCTTCTATAGCACCTTGTGATACAGGAAGATCTGGAAGTAGATCTTTTATTGTATACGGTTTAGGTTCAGATGTCAAGCTAGGTGATTGAGCTTCTTTTTGTTGAGTTTTCAAACCTTGTATTGCTCTGGACTGTGCGGCTTTACGCTGATCTACGCTTGGATAATAATCTTTAGGCGTGGATTTTGCCTGTTGTATCTCACGAGTAAAGAACACGAATGCCTGCTTATGGTCATAACCTAGTCTATAGGCTAATATAGCACCATAGGTATCTGCGTCTAATTCTTCACGTCGACTCTGAGCTGCTGTTACTTTTTGATCCCAAAATCCTGGAGTTTTATCCATCTTATTATAAAATACCATATGCCCAATTTCATGTCCTAGAGTATATGCTAGACAGTCGTCACTCAGATCCCAAAATGTTCCTACGTCTATGGTAATACTACTTTTTTTATAATCTGCACTAGCATACTTACTATCACCGTGTAAAGGCACCGACGCACTAATAGATTTTAATCTAGAACGATCCTGTGCTGTCATCACTGATTGTAATTTTGAATAGATCTGTTCTACACGTTGATTTAATTTCTGACTTCTAGATCGCCATTCTGCCTGTTGTTCAGGCGTAAGTTTTTTCCAATCTACAATATCATTAGTAGCATAATAGCTACCACTATCTTCTATTATTTCAAAAATTCTCATCCAGTATTTAGTTTACCTTTGAGGTGTGCGATGTGGCTCCGGTGGGCTAGGTGGTACTGGATAACGTTTAGGTCTATGAGAGAACCATGTCATGTATTACTCCAAAAAAAAGCCTGGATTTTCCAGGCTTACTTATAATTTACTTTAGTTCCAATTCCAGTCCCTTTATTTAAAGGACTTTCATCAGGTATATATACTGCTTTACCAACCCCTAACATACAATACTCGTCTGTCTGTAAATCGTGTATAAACCAACTACTTGTTTGAGTTTCAAAATTTACATATAATAAGTTTACTGTTTGTTCATTTGGTGCTTGGGTAGCTATTACTAGTTTTTCTTCATATTTTTGCATAGTTGCTTCTACATCCTCAAAGCTTCCACACATGAATTTAATTTGTCTGCTTCTAGGCTCAGCGTAAGCTGCCAAGGCTGTTGTGGCCAGTAAGATGGCAGCTAGTAAATTTTTCATATAATTATTTATTGGTTATATCAAAATCATTATCTGTAGTTAAATTAGTGTCTGTTGGAACATCTAATTTTTTACTTGCAGGTATCACTGGAGTTGCTTTTACTGGAGTTGCTTTTACTGGAGCTGCTTTTACTGGAGCTGGTTTTTCTATTGGTTGAACTTTAGATTTATCTTTTTGAAGTAATGTTAATTCATGTAACAGAGGCCCTTTTTCGAAAACATGAGCACTCTTGTCTCTTTGTTTCGTAGAAAAATATCTTATTTTAACTAGAATTTTTTCTGAAGTTTTATCGGCAATCGTAATTGTAGGATATCCCGATCTGCCGATACTTGTACCAGCGGTAAGATCAACTTTAGCACTAATCATTCTTTGTTTAAGAGAAGCAAAACTATGTATAGTTGATTGATCTTTTTCTAGATTTACGATTTGAACATTAGGAACTTTTAATGTAGCTTGGTGAAAAATTACATCGGCAACTTTTTCTACAAATGTGGTTTCATTTCGAACATTTGATCCTGCTAATTCTTGATTTAATTTTTCACCAGCTTGAATATATGCTGCTTTAAAAAAAGTCACAATATCTTTTTTAGCATCTCTGGCTGTTATATCTTCTATTGTTATACCAAATGGTTCAAACAATTTTTTTGCAGATTCCATCCATTTGTCGTATCCTCCTGATACTCCACCTGTTCCTATTTGTCCAAATTGTTTACTATCTGCTTTAAGACTTATATCTACGTTTTTTAAGTTTCTAACTTTTCCTGATTCAGGATCTCTTACTACTACACTGACATCAGTTTTTCTACTTTTTTGTCCGCTTAGACCATCGCTACTAATATAAATTTCGTCAACCTTACCGTTTTTGTAAAAATAATCGCTATATCTTTCTGCATCTAAGCTATTAGCATAATGAGCAGTTGACGAGAATAGAAAATCAAATTTGCTCCATTGCTTCATATCTGTAATAATATCTAAACTGGGACCAGTCAATTTGATACTGAACACAATTTTATCTGCAATGTTACTATTTCTATCATTTACTGTATATGTTAAAGACGATCCTATTTTTCCTGTTGCTTTAGCTAGTACTTGTTTGACATCATCCGGAGTAATATCACCTATTCTATCTTTACCTCGTTTGATTAATTTTGCAGTGATTGCAGCTCCTAATACTCCTTCGGCTATATCACCTCTATTAAATTTCTTTGCTTTTCCTGCATGATTAAACCCGCTCTGTATAGTCGAGTCCGATCCTCTAATTATTAACCCTTGATTATTACTTCTTAGAAAATATCGTTCGTTTCCAAGTGCTTTACCAAGATTTATAACTGGAGACTTCTTCGGTAGTTTTTCAACCCACACTAGAGTTTCTTCAGGTGCAAAATCAGGTACTACTTGCTGGATAGCAGTTAAAAGCTTTTTACCTTGTTCAGAAGTGGCTACTTTAACTTCGTGTCCGAAAGTATAAGTGCCTCTTGTAAAAATGCTGGCTTCTTTAAGTTCTGAAAATCTCATGATTACATATTTAGCGTATTTCAGGGAACAAGCATTCTTGAATAAACACCTGCACGTCTTCTTCGTTTAGCCCTAAACTAGCCATAACTTTGGGTGTATGCGGGTTTCTCTTTTGATTTTCACAGTAATAATTCTGATTATCTGTAGTATTTTTATGTGTAAAATTAGATTTTGATACATTACTTAGGTAATGTTTTATGCTAATATTTGCTATATTAAAAATTTGAGTTAATTCATGCTCGTCTTGTACATTACCCGCAGCAATCATGCTTCCGGTAAAGATACGTTCTGCCCACTCTGGAAGTTTACGTGTTTTGTTCCATTGAAGTTTTACTGCTTCACTAGCGAACCAGTCTATTAAAGGATGTTCGTGATCTCCTGCCGGGCTAAAATCATGAAAACATCCAGTAATTTTATTTTTTCCTGCGATAACATCAAACCCATATATAGGAGCAGGATTATGAATATGTGGAAATACACAGCAATGCATCATCCATAGCCCTTTACTTTCTCTGGCATCAACTACATCTATGTGTGCTCTGCGATAACGATCGCTACTCCATACGCGATTAACCCAACCAGGCTGGTTAAAACGATCCATGCCAGGCTCGAATATTTCTCTTCCGGTTTCATTAAATTTTTCCTCTAATAATTTCTGTATATCAATTAGTGTATCCCAAACAGTTTTCATTTTACACCTTAAAAAATTTTTTAATTAAAACTGCACATAGATCGAACTCGTCTTTATTTTTTGCAAAATTATAATTAGATGGATCAGCATGATGGTTATTATGATAGCCTTCTGCTGTTTCGATTATTTGAATCCATTCGTTATTGAAACTATCATCTTTAGTATCAAAATTTTTGTAAGACCCTGGTAACTTTGTGTGTGCCAGATATCCTACAACTATGTTACTAGTTAAAATACTAAGACCGCCTGCAAATGGCATAATGAATAAAAACAATTTCCAGTCTATTAAAAATAATATAAAAGATATTGTAGTCCAACAAGTAAAATAGTACTTGTGAACAAAATTTACAACTCGATCTTTTAGAATGAACATAGGAATTTTCATTTCTTTTTCTTCTAAAAACCATTTTTTAGAATTAAGTAACCATGAAAAACATGAATGTAATGTTCCATCTTTAGGACTGTGTAGATCTAATTCTTTATCACTATGTCTATGATGATGTATATGTTGAGAGGCGAACGCGATAGGACTTCCATTGCCGCTGATAATCGATCCTATAGCAAACAATATATGTCTTTTATATCCAGTTTCGAAACTTCTATGAGTGAAATATCTGTGTAATCCTATTGATACAAATAATATACCTACTATACGATACCATACAATACCTAACACAAGCCACCATAATGATGTATAGATAGCAACTACAATTCCTATTGGAATACTTAAGATATTAACACAATAAAGTAATCTAAATTTATCTAAGTAATTCATTTTTTTAAGCACTTTATAATCCATGCACTAGGATCAAATTCATACCACTTTTTACTGAAGTTCCAATTTGATGAATCTGCATGATGATTCGCATGTAAAGTACTTCCTCCTGTTATAAATGCTAAACTTATATAGTTAACACTTTTCCATTCCCCATCTAATTGTTTATGAGCGAAACAGTTAACACTCATTTCTAAATGAAAAGTAATTACCATAGCAAATAGCAGACTTAAAGCAATTTCATAATCAAGTAGTGTTAGAAAAAGTAATGTAATAAAAACAATTTTTTTGCAATTTTTATCAATACGTATTAGATTATAATCTAATATATGATCTTTAATTATTCTAAGAGGAACGTGAGGAATATTTAAAAACCAAATAAAATAACTGTGTAACAATCCGTGTTTAGGACTGTGAGGATCTGAATCAGTATCACTGTGTGCATGGTGCCACCGATGCATCAAACTCCATAAAATTGGACCACCCATGAGGCCAAAACAAGAAATAACACCGATTGCATAAGTAATCCATTTGTATTTTGGTATCCAGCTCTTATGAGAAAATAGTTTATGCGATCCGCATTGAATACCTACCCAATAAATTAAAACATGAAATACTATAGTAAGAAAAAGAACTTTAGTTATATCAAAGGATAAAAAAATTGCCGCTATAACTGCGACAATTTGTAAAGGAAGATTAAATTTTAAATAATAATCTCGAAATTCTTTAGTTAAATCTAATCCATTCATTCTTCTTTAACCAATGCATTCATTATTTTTATAGCCCATTTGAACGCCACCTTTGCTTCATCTCCTAAGTCATCAGTAAGTTCTGCTCTAATAGCGGATTTCAGATTTTCTGCATCTTTGAATTGATAAAATCTTCCTTGTCCAGGACATTTTTTAGCTATAATTTGACCGCCGAACAAATCTCCCATATGTCTACAATACATATGAGCTTTTATCAAATGTTTATTTTCTGAATTATAATTAAGTTCGAGTAGATACTGATAGTATTCAATAGTCTCTGGTAGCCATTTTAAATTATGATTTGGGCCCACTAGTTCTATACAGTCTTGATAGATTTTATGTGCTCGCTCAATATCAGGTAAATTTTTTAACATACCTTGACTATTAGCTGCTGTTTCGATTCCATTATAGACTAGTACCATTTGCCACAAATAGTTAGCATATTCTTCTTTGGTAAAAGAACCTGTAACTAATTTTTTAGCAAATAAAGTTCTTTCTGCATCCGAGTGCAGATCTTTAGTTATTTCTCGTAAACTCATTCTTCCTCTAGTTTAATTTGTAAAGGAAATCCTTGCGATCTAGAAATTGAAGTTGCTTCGACTGCTTTTACTTCAGCAATTTCGAACGTATAGACTCCAGCGATCCCGCTTCCTTCATTATGTATCTGCATTGTAATATTTGTAGCAGTATCTTGGCTGTGTTTGAATATAGTGGTTAATATAGAAATAACAAAATCCATTGGAGTATAATCGTCATTTAAAAAAATCACTTTCCAACGTTTTGGTTCTTGAATATTTTGTTTGATTTTTTCATCAATTTTTACATCGTGTTCTACAGACATTCTAAACTCCTGTGATGTTTATAAGGGGACATAAAGTCCCCTTGTATTATATTACTTAACTTCTACAATGTCAATTACCCTAGCTTTCTTTTCTTCTGGGATAATGTATTCTAGATTAATAGTTAAGATACCATCTTTGATTTCAGCACCGTTTACAACCATATGTTCTGCAAGTTGCCAACTTCTTACAAAACTTCTGCTACTTAATCCGCGATGCAAATATTGTCTTGAAGTATTTTCATTTGGTGTTTCGGATTCACCCTTTACAGTCAAGACTTCTTGTTCAACTTCGATACTAATTTCATTCTTCTTGAAACCTGCAATTGCTATTTCAATTTGATAATGTGTATCGTCTGTTTTTACAATGTTATGTGGAGGATAATTTGTTGATAGTTGATTTGCAAATCGTGTTTCAAACGTATCAAATAATCTATCAAATCCTACTAATGCTTTATTTAAAGCTGTTGTATCAAAACGTGTTAAAGTTCCATTCATTGTCATCTTTTTTCTCCTTTATTTAAGCAAGATAATAAAAATATTTGACCCAATGGCGTCAAATATAGTTCTTAAGTAGTTTCCTTAAATTCTGCATCTACTGCAATATCTTCGGAATTTCCACTTGAAGATTCTTTTTTACTTTTTGCAGTGGCAACTATTTGTTGTACTTCAAAAAGTGTAGCGATGGATTCATTAATTTTTTCCTTGTCAGATTCTGCACAAGCTTCTTCTGCTACTTTACAAGCATCATCGACTTTAGTTTTTTCTTCTTCTGTTAGAAGAGTTTCTACTTCTTTCATATCGCTACGAATATTATGTATAATACCTTCTGCATTATTTCGAGTCTCAATCAACTCTCTTTGTTTACGATCTTCTTCTGCATTAGCTTCAGCATCTTTTACCATGCGTTCAATTTCTTCTGGAGTTAATCCGCTGTCACTCTTAATTGTAATTTTATTTTCTTTACCAGTATTTTTATCTTTAGCACTGACATGCATGATACCATTAGCATCTATATCTAATGTTACTTCAATTTGTGGCATACCTCTACGTGCAGGAGCAATACCTTCTAAATTAAATTCACCTAACAGTTTGTTATAAGTAAACATTTCACGTTCACCTTGCGCTACTTTAATAGTTACGGCAGGTTGATTGTCTTCTGCTGTAGAAAACACTTGGCTATGTTTTGTAGGAATAGTAGTATTCTTATTAATTAGTTTAGTGAAAATACCGCCCATTGTTTCAATACCTAATGATAATGGGGTAACATCTAATAACAGAACATCTTTCCTGTCACCGCCTAGAACCGCACCTTGTACTGCTGCTCCGGCTGCAACTGCTTCATCTGGATTAACATCTTTACGTGGTGCTTTACCGAATAGCTTTTCAACTTCTTCCTGCACCTTAGGCATACGTGTTTGTCCACCGACTAGAATAATTTCGTCGATATCAGTAGCACTGACTTTTGCATCTTGCATTGCTTGACGACAAGGCGCTAAACTTCTTTGAATTAAGTCTTCTACTAAACTTTCTAGTTTTGCTCTAGTTAATTTAATATTAAGATGTTTAGGTCCTGAAGCATCAGCAGTGATGTATGGAAGATTTACATCAGTTTGTGAGCTGTTCGATAATTCAATCTTTGTACGTTCAGCTGCTTCTTTTAGACGCTGTAAGGCCATTACATCTTTACTAAGATCGATACCTTGTTCTTTCTTAAATTCAGAAACAAGATAATCCATAATACGATTATCAAAGTCTTCACCGCCGAGGAAGGTATCACCATTTGTAGATAGAACTTCGATTTGTTTATCGCCATCGACATTAGCAATTTCTATAATGCTAATATCAAATGTACCACCACCGAGGTCATAAACAGCAACTTTACGATCGCGATTGTCTGTTTTATCTACACCATATGCCAGTGCTGCTGCGGTAGGTTCGTTAATGATACGTAATACTTCTAGTCCAGCAATCTTCCCTGCATCCTTAGTTGCCTGGCGCTGACTGTCATTAAAGTAAGCTGGTACTGTAATCACAGCCTGTGTTACTTCGTGACCGAGATAATCTTCTGCTGTTTTTTTCATTTTGCGAAGAACTTCGGCGGACACTTGAGGAGGTGCTAATTCTTTACCATTAGCTCGTATCCATGCATCACCATTGCTAGCCTCAGTAATTTCGTAAGGCATTAGATCGATGTCTTTTTGTACAGCATCTTCTTTAAATTTACGCCCAATAAGACGTTTAGCTGCATGAATTGTATTTTTTGGATTAGTTACTGCTTGACGTTTGGCAGGTGCGCCAACTAGGATTTCTTCATCAGTATAAGCAACAATACTAGGTGTAGTTCTAGCACCTTCACTGTTTTCTATAACTTTGCTAATACCGTTTTCAATTATTGCTACACAACTGTTAGTAGTACCCAAATCGATACCGATGATTTTGCTCATGTTTTTCTCCTTAAATTAAGCAAGATTTTTTGGACTCTTGTCCTGTGTACAACCCTTAAGGCGCTGCACAATTTTATTTATCTCTGATTTGCCAGAGGTTGTATTAAATTTCCATTAAATTGTGTACTGCTCCTTAACCTTTGAAATACATTTTGTACGCCTACTGCTTGATTCCATGCATCTTCTAAAGCATGGTGTTTAAGCACTGGCGGTCTTTGCGGGTCAATACCCAAATCAAACAATGTTCTAGTATCCCTAATTTCCCAGAAGCTCCAAGGTACTGCCTTATTAAGTTTTCTAAAAATGTTTTCGCAAATAACAGTGTCAAAAGCGGCACCATGACTCCAAACACGTTTGGCTCCCCAACAAAATTTATATAATTGGTTAAATGCTTCTTTGATGTGTATTCTTCCTTCTGTACTAAAAGCTTCGTCTTGAGCTTCTTTACTTTGCTTACTCCACCATTCCAATGTATCTGTACTTACATCGAGTTGTAATTCATCACAACTATCTACATCTACCTTTACATAAAATTTTTCACAAGTTGGTTCTGTTAAGTCGGAACCAAAAGGATCAAACTTAACAGCACCAATTGTTAAAACTGCTGCATTAGGAGAGGTGGACAGGGTTTCCAAATCTATCATTATATCAGATAGCATATATTCTTTCTAAAATTTTATTTTACTACAAATTTAGAATTAAAACAATTTTTTTGGTAATTGTTGTTTTTCTAACTTATTTAAGAAACGAGCCCTTCCGGCCGCTTTTTTGCGTTTACGGGCTGTTGTTGGTTTTTCGTAGAATTCTTTTTTTTGTAGAGCTTTAAGAGTTCCAGCTTCTTCTACTTTATTTTTTAGTTTTCGTAAAGCTCGATTAACATCATCTCCATCTCTAAGAGTTACTGTTGTTCCTTTTCTAGGCATCTTCATCCTCGTCGTCTTTGTCAAGTACTTCTAAAATCCAATCTAAATTATACATTCTATTTCTACTTATTAAGTTCCAGGGTGTGATTTCGTCTGTGGTATAATAATAAGCATTAGGCTGTGTTAGTATTAATGAAACAAATAATTTAGTAAGTGGATCACAGCTGTCAATATCAACAACAATTTTGTCAACACTTTGACTTACCGATAGTAACCAATTTATATCTGATTCAGAATCATCAAAGACATATACATTAACATCCTCTCCAATCTTGCTTAGAGTAGATTGAAACTGCATCTTAATTTTAGTTGATGGTTTAACTAATAAGAATGATAAGTTTGAATTGTATAGTCTATCAGGGGGTGTAATTAAATTAATTTTTGTTCCACTCATATAATTACTTATTCTTTTTTTCTTGAATCTTTTGCCATAAAGATTCAGGACTTTGTTCCGAATTTTGTTTGTAATTTACATCATCCTCTGAAGTTTCTTCATCGAATTTCTGTACAGTTTCCCAAGGTAATTTATCTATAAGACCTCGTTCATATAAAGAACGTTGACGTTTTAAAGTGTCGTGAGGGTTAGATGCCTTCCATGCTCTACGAGCGTCTGTATCTGCATCTTCATCTTCCTCATCTATTACACGACTAGCCCACATCTCTTCATTTTCCAAGACAGGCATACTATTAATAATATCTTGTTCTAATTTAGCATTACCTTCTAACGGACGTTCCATTGGAAAAGGATATGGTTCATTATTTTCTTCTTCAGAAAATAGTTGGCTAGTTTTGATAACATCGCCTTTAGGTAACTCGTCTGCTACCTCTAAACGTAGTTTTTCAATTTGGTCTTCAGTTAATGGACCATCATCTTGTTCATACTTAGATTGTGATAACTCGACTAAGTCTGATGCCATTTCTTCCGTATCATATTTTTTTGATATTTCTCTTAGACGTTTGAAAAATGCATCGGTATCAGGATTACCAGTTAAATTATATTCACATTCCGAATCAGGACAGAATACATCAATTCCTGGAGCTTCGATCAGATGCTTTCCGCAATTAGGGCATGGTCCAGGGCTAGTATAGTTGGTTTTTTCTGGCTGTGTTTCGACTACAGGTTCTTCTGAGGTTGTTGGTTCAACCACGGGTTCAATTGTAGGTACAGGTCTATCCACATGTACATCATTATGTGTGGTAATAATATCGGTAGTAACATCTTGTTCCTCCTTGACTCGTCTAAAATACTGGAAACTATATTGACTAGCCAATAATAGAACAACTGCTAGCGGATCAAAGATAATAACAATTAAAATTATAACCCAACGAACTGCACGTTCTAAAACATTCTGGTCTGGATTGTCTCCGTACAACAGAGCTGCAATGTATTTAATTGGACCTACCTCAGCTTCTACTTTACGCAATTCACTAGCGATTGGAGCACGTTCCTGATTCAGTGCTGCTATATTTTTCTGAGATTTTGCAATATCTGATTGCAGTGCAGCACGTTCTTTGGCTTGATTTCGGCGTATTTGTACTGCACGTTCTGCACCTCTTTCAGTATCGCTACGACCAAGCATTTGATCTACTTGTGCATCCATTTGCGTCAGCGCACGTCTAGATGCTTCTATATTATCTCGTTCAGTTTTAATTTTTTCATCTATTAATGCTACTTTCGCCTGTACATCTCCTGTAGGTACAGCTTGGTCTAAGTGTGCTTTAGAAAGATAACCAAAAATTCCCATTGATGTAATTAACATCAAAATAGAAACTGCTACAAGCAGATAAGTTTTAATTAATCTAGGAGCAATAAACCAATTTTGTTTTAGCCAAACAGTAGCTACTAATTTACTAACTTCTAATACTATACCCATAATAGCGATAGGTACGGCAGCGGCAGCAAAAATACTTATTAGTCCTGCTACAGAATACCAAACAGCTACAGCAGAAATGGAAAGTCCGCTCAATAGAGCGAACCATGCTATACTTTTATCAGCAAATGTAATTTTCATAGTCAATATTTATCGATGAATTTCCATGTTTTAATACTGTTATAATAACATGCAGTATCCTCAAAACTTTTTTCGTCGGCACCTAATCTAACCCAACTATGTATACGTCGACAAATATTACCATTGCCTGGATATGTATAGACTATTCTAGCTCGACCCTGTGCGTCGGTTCTATCATTAAACCATTCTACTGACTCGCCATTTTCAAGATTACTTAGTGCATGATAAACTGCTTGAGAATGTAAGTTTTGATCTTGTGGTTTCAATTTTGTGCCAAAAAATTTAGAAAGGTTATATGCTATGCCCAATAAAGAATCATTATTCATCCAATAATTATTTAGAGGTCCTTGCCAGCTTTGAGCATAGCTATTGGAACATACTAGGATGAGGCACAACTTCCCAAGTACCATCATATTTTTTACATGCATAACCACGCCTTTCTACTGGTCGATTATTTAGAGTAATAAAGTATTTGTATTCTCCACAGTCTTGTGCTATGCCACTTTGTGCATGAAATAAACGTTCAACTTTGTTGTCGTTACATTTCATAACTTCAACAGTTCCGCCATCAACAGTCTTTCCAGACTTATCTTTAATGACTCGTGTCTCAGTTTTAATATCACAGTACTGATCAGGTATACTAGCTCTAGGATTGTAGGTAGTACAGCCCGAAAGGGCTATACTACCAATAAGTAAATATCGAATCATTATTTGTTTCGATTCTTAGTTTGGTTCAAGAGTTCGCCGGCGACTTCGTTGACATTCTTACCAGCGTGTTTACGTTCACTACGTTCAACTCTGGCATCATATTCTTTAGCCATTGTTTCTACATCTTTCTTAGTAATTTTCATTAATACGAAAGCTCGATAGTGCGCAGTTTCTGGATTATATACAATCATTTTCTTATCTACAGCATAGGTACGAAGTACACTTTCTGCGATAAGATTAACGATTACATCTTGACCTTGTTGAAAAGCCTCTAACTTTTCTGGTCCGCCTTCTTCATCGTAGATGATAGTAGTACGATTATTCATCTCACCTGTGATACGATCAAGAACTTTAGCTTTGGCTTTAAGCGTGGCTTTTTTCAAGGCCATTTCCATACTAGGGCTAACATCTTCTGCTACTGCATAAAGATAGCCTTCTTTATCCCAAAACTTCCAACCGTCTTTAGATTCCTTGCCTACATCGGAATGTTCTAGATACCAATTAGGAACTTCTCGTTTGGTTACATTTTCTGTACGCAATGGTTCCATACTGGTAGTACCACAAGCAGCAAGAACAGTTGTTAAAGAAACTACTACAAGAGCCTTTTTCATATTTGCCTTTCAAAGTGTGTGTATAAAATAAAACCTCTACAATACTAATTGTACTGTAGAGGCTGGTAAATGTCAACGCATTTCGGTTATTTAAAAAATATCAACATCATTAATACACTTTGGATAATGAATCCAAAACCAATAGTAGCAACGTTTAACATATCTTTTACAATAACTGCCTTCAAAAATAACAGTGTCAATGCACCCCATGTTAATAGCACAAGGTCTACACTGGGCAGTCTATCTGTTAAACTCATGCTAACTGCTATTAGACTAGGAATAGTAGCAGCATGTAACATAATATTGGCTAACCAAGCCATTGTTTCAGAACTGATTATACCAATTTTTTTAGTTACTACAAATTTAGCGTGTTCATATAAACGATTAAATTTTGACATTTCGATCCCTATAAAAAACATGGTTACCAATCACTCCAATTCGTTCTTTACCCCAATTTGGATTGACATAAACGGCATGAAAGTACATAGCATCTTTCATAGAACTTAGTCTGAAATTTTCTAATAATACTTTTTTAGCAACTTCATAACTTTCTTTATACAGTTCAGGATGTTTAATCCTTGGTCGGCCGCCATTTTCGCAATACCAACTGAACTGACAAACTACTTTTTCCATAAAAATAGTTTTTTGATAAACTACTTGGCAAATATCGTTCGGGAAATTTGGATGCTTCGATCTATTCAAAGTAACCTGAGCCACTGCCACTTTACCTTCAAACGACTCACTGCCTGATTCAAAATAAACATTTCGAGCTAAACATTCTAATTGACGCTCTCTATCCTTAAGAGCTACAAGTTCTCGATTTTTGGCTGCAATTTTTTCCTGCGTAGCCATTTCAACTTTCTGATAATAGGCTATACGATTTTTGGTAATAGCCTGTATTGCTGATCCTACTAAGAATACACCCAGCACGAGCATACCGATTCTTAGATATTTTTCCATAGTTACATCCTCCTATTATGTTAATGTGTATTGCTACACACCAGCAGTCGAAAAAATATTAAAAACTGCTGTGGTTTAAAAAAATCAAAACGTTAAGTAGTTATCAGAGTACGCAGAATCATTATCTACGCATTTTGCTGATATCTACAGCTTCCTCATCACTGAAGATTGGTACTGCATTAGACTTATGCATAGTACCAATTCCTTTAACTTTAGTACCTGTATAAACCTTCTGTTCTGGTTTAGTACAAGGTCCTCCAGTAAAAGGCAAACTGGGTATTTTGGGCTGATCTGATCCTCGATGAGCAACTTTTGGTGCTATGTATACTGATGCAGTCATAGCACGTTTAGCTCGCTTTTTTTCAGCTTCAATGCCCCATTTTTTCTGTAATTCTTTCCAATTATCTTCCAATTCTCTTGCCTTACGTGCCTCTTCGGAATTTCGAAATTTACGCTTGCCTTTTCGTTTGCCTGTAGTAGTTAGCCAAGGGCCTTCGAGATGCATAGTCAAAATCACTCTCCAAATTATTTAAAAGTATTATTATACTTGAAAACTCGACGGTTGTCTAGTCTTTAATAAAATCTCGACTGACTTTATATAGCAGACTTTCGTGGTCGAGATTTTGAAATTCTTCCCCTAATTCATACAAATCATCTGAATAATCTGGCTGATCAAACCCTAAAATTTCAAATAATTCTCTTTTGGTAAGCTTTTCGCCTCTCATATAGTTGACCCAAACTATGGTCATTGTGTAGCACATAAACAACTGTGCATCATTGATGATACCATGATATTCGCACCATGATTCGGTTTGTTTTAAATAATAATCAAAGTCCTCTAATCTATGTTCTATTTGGAATAACCAATTTTTGGTATCTTCTCTAGTCCACATTTTAAACTCTGAATGATTCACCACATCCGCATCGGTCTTTCTCTTTATTGTTAATAAAATCAAAACCTTCATTAAGGCCTTGACGTCGCCAATCCATAGTCATACCATCAATATAAGGTAAATCTTTTGGATTGACAAAGATAGTCACACCGTTGCTTTCGTATGTAATTTGATCTGTGTGTGGTGTGTCTACATATTCTAATTTATAGGCAAGTCCTGAACATCCGGTAGTTCTTACCCCTACCATTATTCCAAGACCATGCCCTCGATTAGATAGCTGCTGCTGTACTTTCTTGGCTGCTATTTCTGTTAATTGAATCATGTTTTGATCTATAATCCTTTAAAGCTGCCTTTATAGCATCCTCAGCCAAGATTGAGCAATGAATTTTGACTGGAGGTAACGCAAGCTCTTCCGCGATCTGCGTATTTTTGATAGTAGCCGCTTGTTCCAGAGTTTTACCTTTAACCCACTCCGAAACGAGCGACGAACTTGCAATTGCCGAACCGCAGCCATAGGTCTTGAATTTCGCATCAGTAATTACTCCTTCTTCAACTTTGATCTGTAATTGAAGAACATCTCCGCAAGCCGGTGCTCCTACTAATCCTGTTCCTACAGTAGGGTCGTTCTTATCAAGTTTGCCGACGTTACGAGGATTCTCATAATGATCTATAACTTGATCAGAATATGACATTAGCGTTTTCTCCTACTTGCTGCCTTAGTTTTTGCTGCTCTTTTACGTAGTTGCTTTCCCATAATATTCTCACTTGTTACGTTTTCTTTTAGTAGCACGTTTAGCTGCTCTTTCCATTGGAGTAGGATACTTACGTGACATTAGATTTTACCTTTACGACGTAAAACTCTACGCACTGCTGCTTTGGTCTTAGTTTTTGCTCTATATCCCATTGTACAACTCCTTTTAAATTATTTAGTTTTTGATTCTTTACGTTCGTTCTTCACTGCTGTAACATCATTTCTGACTTCTTTACAAAATTTTGTAAGTTCCTGCAAGCTTTTACGTACTCTAGTGCCTGCACTGCCTACTCCTTTATCGTAAAATTTTTCAAAATCGCTTTCCATTGCTTCTACTAATTTTACTAATTCTTGATACTTACTCATCATGATCTCCTTGTGTTATGATTTTATATATCTGTCTCCAATTTTTTACCATCGGATAAGCACATTCGTGATCTGTATTGTGCTCATGTTCTATTAGAATACTTTTAAGTCCTAATTTGTATCCTACATCTGCGTTAGCTGGTTTATCCTCTATCCAATATAAACCAGAATTTTCATACTTCTTTAATGCGTCGTCTTTGTCTGCACCTGTGTCTAAAAATACGAACTTTTCGAATGTTAATTCTCCGAAGATTTTTTGTATATTCATCACACGTAGTTTTTGAGCACTTTTATCATTACTTAAACTAGTTATACAATGAAATACATATCCGTGTTCTTCATGTAATCGTTTAATATAATGTGCTGCATCTCTGAGTGCGGGAAGAAATCCAATTGCTGCTGATTCATTGAACACTCTAATAAGTCGTTTTGCTTCGTGTCTATCTAAATTTTCAAAATGATCGTGAAGATAATAACTCATTTTTCCATCTAGTCTGGGGGTGAATCCTCTTTCTTCCATCCAAATATGAAAAGAGTGTTCCCAATCTAAAATGACTCCGTCGCAATCTGTTAGTATTATTTTATCCATACTAGCAGTATAATTTACATTTATATTAATGTCAACCACCTGCAAATACATTTGGTGAACCAGCTGCCACTGCGGTGCAACCAGAAAGGCCATCACCTATTCTTCCACATCCTTTATTGTTCACTTTAACTGTACTGCTACCTGCGGCGATTGGAGCAGAATGTGCTGGGCAAGGGCTACCTGGTAATAAATGAACTGTATTCACATCCCCTTGTCTACTTACAGGTTTGTTGTTAACAAAAACGTTACCAGATCCTACTGCCCTGACCATACCAGAGCAGTGCGCAACATCTGCATCACCAATTCTTGTAACTGCTGGCATATTAACTTCCTTTGTAATTATAATTGGCCATAAATTGCCTCATCGCTTCTAA
>Ga0129333_10002099_pt1 | contig 18442 bp, 15 predicted proteins | sample CPB6_08_DNA_FD_94474 | JGI IMG/M metagenome (GOLD analysis project Ga0129333, IMG submission 94474) | Freshwater to marine salinity gradient microbial communities from Chesapeake Bay, USA - CPBay_Sum_0.6_0.8_DNA | ecosystem: Environmental > Aquatic > Marine > Coastal | place: USA: Chesapeake...
AAGATGCGGACGCGGAACAGGTCCTGGCCGGCGTATTCGAGCAGGGCCGGATCCTTCATGCGCCGCACGATGTCCTCGTAGATCTTGCGGGCCTTGTCGGCGTCGAGCAACTCGGCCTCGGTCATCCGGCCGTCGATGTCCATGGCGAAGGCGTCGATCTTGGCCCCCTTGGGCACGGGGAACAGGTAGTCGCCCTCGAGCCGCTGCCCGTTGGGGTTGAAGAACGTCTGGTCCACCTCGGTGACGGCGAGCTGGTCGCGGATCGTGACCGACACGTGGTGCTCGCGGACCTCCAGGGGCGCGAAGGGATGCGGCACGGGATGGGGGGGCAGGAACCCCGGCGGAGGCCGATGGATGACGATCAGGCCGTCGGCGACGGCGCCGGCGGACGTCAGGCAGGCGGCGACGACCACGAGCGACCGAAACAACGTGGCGTGCATGGGTGGATCTCCCAGGGGGTGGTGGACTGCCGGTGCATGCTAGAGGCGGCGCCGGCGAACCGTCCGTCACGGCTGCGCAACGATGGGCGGCCATCCTCTGAGATGCGGCCGGCGCCGGAAAAGTTCCCGGCCGATTTACGGCGGTCCGTGTCCCCCGCGGGACGCGTTGCCCAGGCCGCGGGATGCCGCTCAGATCCCGCCGGCGATGACGCGGCCGCTGCGCATGACGGCCGCCACGCGGGTCGTGGGAGCAAGGGCCGCTTCCCACGGATCGTCCCGGATTGCCTCGGGCACCAGGATCACCAGATCGGCCGCCAGGCCGGGGGCCAGCCGGCCGCAACGCCGGTCGAACGACAGCGCCCAGGCGCCGTCGACCGTCGCCATCCGCAGGGCCTCGGCGGGACTTGCTGCTCCGGCGGCCACGAGGGCCCGGCACTCCGCCAGCACGCTGAGGTCGGGATTGGAGGCCCGACTGTCGGTGCCGATCGCCACGCGAATGCCAGCCTCGCGAAACAGCCGTAGCGGCGGCAGCGTGCCGGAGAGTGCCTGCGTCGTGCGCGGGCAGACGGCCACGCCGAGCCGATCGCGATGCCGGGCCAGGCGACCAAGGGCGTCGGCGTCGCGATCGAGAAAGGTGCCGTGGACGACGATCCCCCGTGGCGCACGGGCCAGTCGCGTGATCCACTCGGCGGCCGGCAGCAGCCGGGGCGGGCTCTCCGGCCGCCAGGCGCCGAGATCTTCCAGAAGCCGGTGCAGGGGGCCGGAACCGGTGGCGATCAGATCCCGCTCCGCCAGGCTCTCGGCGACGTGCATCGCCACCGGGAGCCGCCGCCGGGCAGCGAGCGCGAGCAGGCGCCGACCGAGCGGGGCGGCGACCGAATAGGGCGCATGGGGCGAGATGCCCGCGGCACCGCCGCCTGCCGTGAGTCGATCGAGATCGCGAGCCAGCGACCGCCAGGCGAGCTCGCCGGCCGCGGGCGACAGGCCGAGCGCCTCGCGAAATGTGCGCACCCGCGGAACGCCGGCCCAGGCGATCGCCGCGACTGCATCGGTGGCGATGTCGCCGATCGTCGTCACTCCGGCGGCCGCGCTCTCCGCGAGCCCTCGTTCGAACGCGGCCTGCCGCAGGACCGCGGCGTCCGCAGCGGCGTCGCGTTCCCGACGCACCTGCACGATCCGCCCGATCCAGCCGGGCAGACCACCGGCCGCATCGAGGGGCACCGGAAGGTCGGAAAACTCGAGATGGGTGTGGGCGTTGACGAGCCCCGGCAGCACGATCGCGTCGCCCAGATCGATCGCAGCACCGGGCGGCCGGCCGGCACCGAGCGACACGATTCGGCCACCCGCCACCCGCAGCCAACCATCTTCGCACACCGGCCCCGTCATCGTCAGGGCGCGGCGAAAGCGGAACACCGCGTCGCCGGCGGTGATCGTCGCGGTCACGGGGCGGTGGAGGCGAGGGGCAGCGGCACGGAGCGGGCGCGGGCCCGCTCCGGATCGGCCGCCGGGGCCTGCGGCTCGTCCTCGAAAAGTTCGTAGAACACGTTCCGCCGACGCGGAACCCAGCCCAGTTCCGAGATCGCCGAGCGGATCTGAGCGAGCGTGAGATGGTGGACGGTGCCGGCGGCGCTGACGACGTTCTCCTCCATCATCAGGCTGCCCATGTCGTTGGCGCCGAAGAGCAGGGCGAGCTGGCCGATCTCCCGGCCCTGCGTCACCCAGCTCGACTGGATGTTGGCGACGTTGTCGAGGTACAGCCGGGCCACGGCCTGGGTCTTCAGGTATTCGAAGGCTCCGGCCGGCGGGATCTCGGCCATCTCCGTGTTGTCGGGCTGGAACGACCAGCAGATGAAGGCCGTGAAGCCGCCCGTCTCGTCCTGCAGGTCGCGGACCCTGTCGAGATGCTCCACGCGCTCGGCGAGCGTTTCGATGTGACCGAACATCATCGTGGCTGTGCTCCGGCCGCCGAGCCGGTGCCACTGCCGGTGCACCTCGAGCCAGTCGTCCGTGAGCACCTTGCCGCGGGTCATCGCCTGCCGCACACGGTCGACGAGGATCTCGCCGCCGCCTCCGGGCAGCGAGCCGAGGCCGGCCCGCGCCAGCCGCTCCAGCACCTCGCGCAGCGGCCGCCGGGAAACCTTCGTGAAGTGGTGGATCTCGGGAGGCGAGAAACCGTGCACGTTGACCTGCGGAAACCGGGACTTGATGTCGCGCAGCAGGTCCTCGTACCACTCCAGCGTGAGCGTGGGATGAAGGCCGCCCTGGAGCAGGATCTGATCACCGCCCGCCGCCACCATCTCGGCGATCTTCTCGAGCAGCACCCCGCGATCGAGAACATATCCCTCGGGGTGCTTGGGGCCGCGGTAGAACGCGCAGAAGTCGCAGACGGCCGTGCAGACGTTCGTGTAGTTGATGTTGCGGTCGATGTTGTAGGTGCGATACGGCTCCGGATGCAGCCGGCGGGTGACGGCGTCGGCGGCACGACCGATGGCGGCCAGATCGTGGGACTCGAGCAGCCGCACGGCGTCTGCGGCCGACAGCCGGCTGCCCGCCACCACGTCGTCGAGAATGGGGCCGATCGTCGTCATGGAATGGCTGTCACCCGCGGTGGGAACCGGTCGTCGTCACCCGCGCCGGAGCAGGGGGTGCCAGCGACAGTGTGGCGGCACGCGTTTGGAACAACCAGAGCGCCTCGCGCTCCCGCGGGCCGAGGTCGTAGTGCAGGTTGTCACGGAGGTAGCCGAGGCACTGCGGCACCGTGAGACCGTGGGCGGCCGCCTCGGCGGCGGCGATGGCGGCGAGGTTGGCCCGGCCCGCATCGCGGGCTGCCGTCAGCAGGGGCTCGATCCGACGGGCATCGACGTCCCTCCTGGCCGCCCAGACCGCGAACACGAAGGGCAGACCGGTCCACCGGCACCATTCGTCGCCCAGGTCCCAGACCACCTGAAACGCACCCCAGCCGGCCGAGCCGAGGGCCCGGTCGCCGATCAGCAGGACCGCGTCGGCCCGCGTGTCACCCGGGCCGGCACCGATGGGGAGATTCTCCAGTCGAGGATGGACGCCGTGTCGCTCCGCCAGCAGGATCCTGGCCAGGGCCACGCTCGTTCGCGAGCCCTCGTCGATGGCCAGCGTGGTGACGCGATCCGGCGGCGTGCGAAAGCACAGTTTCACGCTCATCACCGGACCGCGGCAGCCGATACAGGCATCGGAGACGACGCGATAATCACCGCCGCGAAAGAGCTCGATCGAGGGGATCAGGGCCACGTCGAGATCGCGGCTGGCCAGGCGGTCGGCCAGCCGGCTGGGCAGGTCGAACACGAGATCGACAGCGGACGCCGCCAGGCCGTGGACGAGCGGCCGGGTGTTGAGATATTGCACCGCACCCACCCGCAAGGACCGCTCCCCGGGCGAGGCTGACGATCGTTCCAGCGGATGCGAGACGTGTTGTTGGATCATGGGAAGGCGGCCGCGATGGACCCCATCGTGGCTACTCCGTGCCTCCCCTGGCAACCGCAGGGCCGACGCGATCGTAACCGGGAAAATCAGGCCTCCAGCCGGCGAAAGGCCCGGATGCCGAGGAACAGCGGCACGAACGTTGCCGCCAGTCCCAGGGCCACCACGGCCATCAGGAACGTGGACGTGCCCCATGGCCCCGCCGCCCAGTTGAGAAAGCCGGCCGCCGGGGCGCCCGCCGCCGCACCTCGGGCCGTGAGGAACATCGACACGGAGGCAGCGTGGGCCGGGATCGCCGCCACGATGACCACGGCCATGATGAACAGCGAGCTGATCACGAGGCTCAGCGTGCCCCCGAACCCGGAGGCGATCTTCGACGGGGACGACTCCCGCAGCTCCGGCATCCGCGCGCCCAGCCCGACGGCGATTCCCGACAGGCCCATGCAGAGCACGAGGCAGCAGAGTTCGTGCTGCAGGATCAGCGGCCAGCCGATGCCGAGCATGGAATCGCTGAGCAGCACTAGGCCGCAGCAGGGCGCGAGCCCGCCGAGCAACGAGAACAGGAATTTCGACCACACGATCTGGTCGCGGTGCACCGGCAGCAGGCCGATGATCCAGAATCGCCTCCCCTCCAGGCTGATCATCGGATACACGAACCGGGTCGTGAAGGTGGAGAGAATCAATCCCACCACCGCGAGGTTCAGAAAGCCGATCATCGATGCGTACGCGTTGTTGTAGTTGAAGGAGCGCAGGTTGACAAAATAGAGGCCCATGAGGCCGAAGAAGATGACGAATTGCGACCACTGGGAAATGTCGCGGCGAAACAGCCGCAGATCCTTGACGAGCAGGAGCCGCAGCGGCCTGCCCGACGCCGAGCCGGCATTCATGAGCGCCCGGTCGAACCACCCCAGCGGCCGGCGCCGGCTCGCCGGCACCTCCCCGGCGAGCTGGCTGAATCCCCGGCGGTAGGCCGCGCGTGCCAGCCAGCCGGCGGCCAGCTGGAGCATCATGGCGTTGGCGACGAGCAGGGCCAGGAACTTGACCGCCTCGGCGACGCCCGCCATGGACGGGCGGCCGTCGCGTTCCGTGCGGGCCGCCTCCAACAGGCCGCTGGAGAGCCACCAGCTGGGCAGCAGCTTCTGCTCGGTGACGGCCAGGCGGGCGAAGGTGCGTTCGAACCAGGCCGCCGACATGGCGTTGATTCGCAGCGGCGAGACCAGCGTCCAGCCCAGCCAGAGCAGGGCGATGCAGGCGACCGTGAGGGCGATCGACACGGCGTGCAGCCGCAGCCGCGTCATCCAGGCCACGAGCGTCATGCAGCAGATGCCGCCGACCGCCGCGGGAATGACCACGAACGACACCATGAAGGGCAGGAGGAGCACGAAGTAGGGCCAGGATGCCCCGTGCACGACCCCGTAGGCCACGAGCATGGGGCTGCCGAGAAGCACGAACCCCCAGCAGGCGAACCACAGCGCCTCGCCGAACTTGTGGAAGTAGATCGCCTCGGCACGGATCGGCAGCGTGAGCAGCAGCCGGGCCTCCGCCGAGCAGTACATCCCGCCGTAGAGGAGGATGCCCGCCGAAAACACGAGCATCACCATCAGCGACGAGAAGAAGGCATTGAAGAGCAGCGACGTGACGTCGGCATGCAGGGCGTCGAGGAAGGAGAAGGCCTCCAGGAACATGCCGAACAGGGACCCCCAGAACATCATGCTCAGGAGCACGACGAGCCCGAGCCGGAGCCGGGCCTGCATGAACATCGCCCGCACGGTCTCCCAGGCCAGGGTGACACCCAGCCGGAGGAAGAGCCGCGACTCCTCCTCCGGGGTCAGCAGCCGCAGCGTTCCTGCCGCACCCGCCCGGCCGCTCATGGCCCGCCGCCCCGCGGGGCCGTCAGCTCCAGATACATCTGCTCGAGTGTCGTGGTTTCCAGGGCCATCTGCTCGCGGAGCTCCGCCAGCGTGCCCAGGAAACGGAGTTGGCCGCGAACCATGATTCCCACCCGGTCGGCCATCTCCTCGGCCATCGCCAGCGTGTGCGTCGACATGAACACCGTCATGCCCTCGCGGGTGCGGGCCGCCAGCAGGTCCTTGACGATGCGCACGCTGCGCGGATCGAGGCCGACCATCGGCTCGTCGAGCACGAGCACGTCCGGGTCGTGGAGCAGCGAGGCCGCGAACACGAGCCGCTGCTTCATGCCCAGCGAGTAGCGCTCGGCGAGCTCGTCGGCGAACTCCGACAACTCGAAGTGCTCGATCTCGCGTTCGATGCGGATGCCGGCCTGGTGCCGCGGCATGCCGAACATATCGGCGATGAACCAGAGGAATTCCCGGCCCGTCAGCTTGTCGTAGAGGGAGGGCTCGTCGGGCACGTAGCCGATGTGCAGGTGCGCCGAACGGGCGTTGGCCACGAGGTCGTGACCGCAGACACGGATCGCGCCCCGCGATGGATGCAGGAGGCCGACCAGCATGCGGATCGTCGTCGTCTTTCCGGCACCGTTGGGGCCGAGCAGGGCGAACAGTTCGCCGCGCGGGATCGAAAGCGACAGGTCGGCAACCGCCGTGCGCGGGCCGTAGGTTCTCGTGACGTGGTCGAATTCGATCATGGCCCGGCCTCGGTGTCGGGGATGACGGCGGCGGACACCGCATCGGCCTCGCCGGCGACGGCCGCCAGGTCAGCCGCATCCGCGTCGCTGCGGCGCAGGAAGGACAGCCTGGCACCCAGCAGCAGCGCTTCCTGCCGCAGCACGCGCCCCGACAGGTCGACCCACATCCTGCAGCGCGGCTCGTGATGGCCCGTCGGGTCCTCGTGATAGGAGACGACGTGGGCCCGCACCAGGGAATCGTCCCAGAACACGCTCTCCTCGCCGCCCACCACCGCGTGCAGGATCTCGATCGGGCTCTGCCGGGGGCGCAGCGGGCTGAACACCGGCACGGTCCAGCGTCGTCCCTCATAGAGCCCGGGAAGCGTGGCCTGAGGGGAGAGTTCGTCGCCGATCATGATGTGCTGCGGGAAGGAGCGGGTGGTCTCGTGGAGCATGTCGCCGGCCCGGATCGTGACGTGCATCTGGCCCTCGTCGAAGGTGCCGTTGAGAACCACCTGCTCGGCGATACCGGGGAGGGTGACGATCGAGGTGAAGGCCCGCACCTCGCCCTCGGCGTTGATCGCCAGGCGGCCCCGGGCATCGAGTGTCTTCGCGGATCCTGCGCCCACCGCCCGCTGCACGAGGAGGCGGAGCCAGGGGGGCAGCACCTCCTCGAGGGGCAAGCGTTCGAAGTGCAACCGACTGTCGACGTTGAGTCCCCCCAGCGGCGATCGATGCGCCGTGGTCAACGCCCAGCCCACCGGATCGTCGTTCCAAGACACCGTCCAGCCCACCGGTACGAGACGGTTTCCGGCCGTGTACAGCGCTTGCTGGCCGGGAGGGGAGCCCGGCTGCAGGGAAGGCAGCACTTTGGCGGCCAGCAGCCAGCCGCTGGTCAGGCACCAGAAGCCGACGATCACGGGAGTGAGGAGGGGTCGCTGCACGAACACGATCGCTGTCTCCGGGCATCGCCGCAGCGGCGAACGCCCCGCCCGGGAGGTATCGTACCGGGCGATCCGGGCTGGGGAAAATAGGCAACCTCATGCCCCCTGTCGGCGGCTTCCCAGGGGACACACGAAAACCTCATGGTTGTTCCGATTGCCGGCCCGGGGGCAGACGCCTACACTCGGCAGGCGTCACGGGGCAGTAGGGCAGCCACGACGAGGGCACGCCGGGAACGATTGACCACGATGTTTCGACCAGTTTTTTATCACCAGGGTTGTCCGGTCTGCGGCCGCACGCTGCAGATTGCCGTCGAACTGCTGGGCAAACGGGTCTATTGCCAGCACTGTGGTGGTGGCTTTCTGGCCCTCGACGAGGCCATGAAGGGGGCCGAGCCCGAGATCGCCGGCATCCCCGGCAAGGTCGACGAATTGCTGGAACGGGCGGCCGAGGCCCTGGAGCGTGCAGCCGTCGGCGACGATCTCTGATCGTCGACGTGCTTCAGACAGTTGGCCAGCCCGGTGCAAAGCCGGCCAGGTCGGCCAGCCGCCGCCAGTAGTCGGGAAACGTCTTGCCGACGCATGCCGGATCCTGGATGCGCACGCCCGGCACCCGCAGGCCGACCAGTCCCAGGCTCATGGCCATGCGATGGTCGTCGTAGGTGGCCAGGCTGTCGCCGTGGAGGGCGGCCGGCACAATCGTCAGGCCGTCGGCCTGTTCGCTGACCTCGGCACCGAGCCGCCGCAGCTCGCGAACCAGATCGCCGATGCGATCGGTTTCCTTGTCGCGGATATGGGCCACGTTGCGGATCGTGGTCGGGCCGGCCGTGAACAGGGCCACCACCGCGAGCGTGGGAACGGTGTCGCTGATCGCGTTCATGTCGATGTCGATGCCGCGGACGGCCCGTCCCGAGACCGTGATCGCGCCGGCAGCGCTGGCCGGGTCGCCCTCCTCCCACGCCACCGTGCAGCCCATGCGCTCGAGCGCGTCGCAGAACGCCACGTCCCCCTGCATGCTGCGCCGTGACAGGCCCTCGACGCGCACGCTGCCACCCGTCAGTGCCGCGGCGGCGAAGAAGTAGCTCGCCGCCGACGCGTCCGGCTCGATCCGCTGGTCACGACCCGTGTAGCCACCGGCCGCGATCGACCACGAGTGGCCGGGACCCGTCGTGCACCTGGCGCCGAACGACTCCATGAGCTGGCGGGTCATCTCCAGATAGGGCAGCGACACCGGCGTGCCCTCGAGCGTCAGCCGCAGGCCGTCCGGCATGCAGGGAGCCGCGAGCGCCAGCCCACTGGCGAACTGGCTCGACGTATCCCCCTTCACACGGGCCTCGCCGCCGCGCAAGCCGTGCGCGCGGATCAGCACCGGCGGGCAACCGCCCGCGCTTTCGGCCACGGCGTCCACACCCAGGTCGCGAAGGGCCGCGATCAGGTCGCCGATCGGGCGCCGGCGCATGCGGGGCGTGCCGTCGAGCCTGAACGTGCCCTGGCCCAGCGCGCACACCGCAGCCAGGAAACGCATGGTCGTGCCGCTGGCGGCGCAGTCGATCGTCGCCTCGTGGGCCGGGATGCGGCCGCCGACGCCCTCGACGTGGATCTCTTCGCGCTCCCAGTCTGCCTGCACGGGCACGCCCAAGGCCTGCAGCCCGGCCGCCATGACCCGCGTGTCCTGGCTGTCGAGACAGCCGCTGAGCGTGCTGCGGCCCCGGGCCAGCCCCGCGCAGACGAGGGCCCGGTTTGTGAGGCTCTTCGAGCCGGGAGGGCGGATGCGGCCGTGGATCGGACCGCTGGCGATCGGGATGGCGAGGGCTTCAGTCATGCGGGGCGGGCAGCCGATCGGCCGGCTGCCGGCTGGCTGTTGCGTGCGGGATTGCAGCAGGCGAAAACGTGTCCATGACCTCAAGGGTAGGCCAGCGGCGGCCTGCGGTCCATGCCCGGCCACGAGGGCCGCGGTGACTGGAGCCATGCGCGACACCGTCCCGACAACGCCGCGTCCCGATCCGGAGCAGGCCTACGACTTCGTCGTGCCGCCGGCGATTCATTTTGGTCCGGGCCGGATCGCGGAACTGGGAGGGATCGTCGCCGCGCTGGGAACCTCGGCCTGGATCGTGGCCAGCCGGCGCGGCCTGGCAGCCTGCGGTGGGCTCGAGCGACTGATCGGCCTGCTTCGGGGTTCGAACGTGGAGGCCACGGTCGTGGCCGAATCGGCCGGTGAACCGACGGTCGAGCAGGTCGCTCGGGCGCTCGGGCGGCTGCCGTCGCGGCGTCAGGCGGCCGTCGTGGTCGCCGTCGGCGGCGGCGCGGCGATCGATCTGGGCAAGGCGCTGGCGGCGCTGGCCACGAACGCCGACGCGGCCGCCGATCCGGAGACGGAGGTGATCGACCGCCTCGAGGGCGTGGGCCGGGGTCTGCCCATCGTCGTGCCGCCCCTGCCGGTCGTGGCCGTGCCCACGACGGCCGGCACGGGCGCCGAAGCCACCCGCAACGCCGTCGTCTCCTGCCCGCGCCGCCGCTTCAAGAAAAGCATGCGCAGTCCGCTCATGGTGCCGCGCGCCGCCCTCGTCGATCCGCTCCTCACGCTGTCGTGCGATCGCGCGGTGAGCGCCGCATCCGGACTGGACTGCATCACGCAACTGATCGAATCGTACGTCTGTCGGTTTCACAGGCCTCTGCCCCGAACGCTCGTCATCGAGGCGCTACCACGGGCCGTGGCGGCGCTGCCGCGGGTGCTCGCCGATCCGGGCGACGTCGAGGCGCGCACCGCCATGAGCCATGCCGCGCTGGTGTCGGGCATGGCGCTGGGCAACTCGGGGCTGGGCATGGCCCACGGGGTGGCTGCGGCCCTGGGCGTGGAGTGCGGCACGCCGCATGGCCTGGCCTGCGCGCTGATGCTGCCGGTGGCGCTGCGGGTCAATCGACTCGTCGCCGGCGCCGAGTTCGCGGCCCTGGAACGGGCCTGCGACGCGGCCGCGCCCGCCGGTACGGCCGCTGCCGACGCCTTCGTGAGCCGCATCGAAGCCCTGTGTGCGGTCGCCGGCGCACCGCGCCGGCTGGCCGACGTGGGCCTGGCCCCGGAGAGGATCGATTGGCTGGCCCGGAATTCGGGTGGCGCCAGCATGCGGGGCAACCCGCGGCCGCTCGACGCCGAGGACCTGCGGGCGATCCTCGCCGCCCTGGCCTGATCCACCGCACGGGCTCAGCGGCCGGCGGCCGCGGCCGTGATGATCGGATCGTCGAGCAGCGGCATCATGGCGGCCATCGGCTCGCCGCCATTGGCGGCGATCTGCCATTCGCGACGCGCGGCGCCGACGTTGGGCCGCGGCTGGGCCAGCTGGTTGATGCCCAGGAAGACGTGGTTTCCCGCGCGGCCATCGGCGGCGAACCACGCGCTGACGATGGCCGTGAGCACGTCGTGGGGAATCTTGTCGCGGGGCATGCGTTTCACCTCGCCGGCCTGCTTGTAGACGAACAGGGTGGGCGTGGACTCGATGACGGCGATGCGAGTCTTGCCCAGCGGATAATCCCGGCCTGCATTGGCCGCCTTGAGGGCGTTATTCGCGTGGCCCACGAACTCCCGCGCGTATTCGTTGAACATGTTCCACCGATCCAGCCGCTGGTGCAGGTCAGGATCGTCGCCTGCATGGTTGCGAGCGTCCCGGATCGTGCGAGCGGCGGCGGTGAAGTCCTTGCCCGTGATCGCCGCGAAGGCGGTCCGCAGGGAAGCATCCACGGCGGTCGCCCCACGGGCGGCCGCGGCCTCGTCGAAGGGGGCCGCCGCCGGCTGCTCCTGCGGCACTGGTATGGAGGGCGCGGGTTGCGGTGGTGGCGAGTCGTCGGGCTCGGCCACGGGCCTGGGGCGGGGGCGGGGCGGAGCGTCATCACGTGGCCGCGCGGGCGGTGTGCGGTCGGGGTCTTTCGGGGTGGGCCGCCGAGCCGGCTCGTCCGCAGCGCGGCTGGCGATCTGGCGATCGGGCGTGGCCCGAGCTGCGAACCAATAGCCTCCCAGGCCCGCCGAGGTGGCGAGCAGGAACATGATCGCCGCCAAGGCGAGCCCCGAATGCGCCGCCCGTGACGGGCGCTGGCGGTGGTGATGCGAATGGTGAGCCGGCCCGCGGGGGCCGGAAGCGGTCGTCTCGAAGGCGAACCCCCCGGGTTCGGGCGGCGTGGGCTGCCACGTGCCGGCGGACGTCGCCGTGGGCTGCGGCACGACCGCTGAGACTCCTGGGAAGGAGGTCGCCGTTGAGTTCGCCCGGGGCATGGCCGCGTGCGGGATGGCCCGCGTGGCCGGCGACTGCAGGGCTGCCGCGCCGACCGGAGCCGGCAGGCCGGCGAGCAACGTATCGCGGGCCTCCTCGATCCGCTGGATGAGGGCATCCCGCGCCACGACGAAGGGGCCCGGCAGCAGTCCGTTGAGGATCGCCAGCCGTGCCGCCGCGGCGCGGCACACCGACACAGGATCGGTTTCACCGGCCGCGAGGCCGAGCACGACGTGGGGCTTGTCGAGATCGACCGCGTCGATCCCGAGCCACTCTCGGCAGGGGTCGAAGGCCATTGGAGATGCGTGCGCGAAGGACGTCCTAGGTGCGGACCCGCGGTCCACCCACCGGACCCCTCCAGCCTAACCGAAGATCAGCCGCGGCGCCGCCAGACGGTCATTTCCGCGATCGTGTGCTGGTGCTTACGGGCCGTCTCCCGGATCACGAAGGGGATGTCCTGGCGAGCCAGCGGTTCGAAGCACCCCTGCAACGCAGCGGTCAGGCCCTCCAGCGTGGTCAGCGGTTCACCGTGCGCGCGGCGGCCGCCCAGCCATCTTGCCTGCGGCGTGTATTCCTCCAGCCATGTGTAGGGGGACGTGATGATGAGGATGCCGCCGGGCCTGATCCGCTCGGTGATCGCCGTGAGAAACAGGGCGGGGTCGTAGAGTCGGTCGATGAGGTTTCCCGCGAACACGAGGTCGTATCCCGTGTACAGCGGCTTGAGGTTGCAGGCATCACCCTGCATGAAGGCCACGCGGCCGGCAGTGGCCGCCAGCCCCAGCCGCTCCAGCGTCAGTGCCCGGCCGGCGGTCAGTTCGCCTTCGGTCGGAATCTCGTAGAACACCTCGTCCCCCTGCTGGAGACGCACGCCGGCCTGGATGAAACGGGCCGAGAAGTCGATGGCGTCGACGTGGGTGAAGTGCCGGGCGAACTCCAGGGCGGAGCGGCCCACGGAGCAGCCGATGTCGAGGCAGCGGCCGCGCCGCTCCTCGGGCACGTACGGCAGCACGGCCGCCACGCAGGCCGCGGGGAAGTTGGGCACGCCCAGCGGGGCCTCGACGCCGGCGGCGTCGAAATAATGGAAGTCGAGGTACTGCGTGACGAGGTGATCGGTCTCGTAGAGTCGTGAGCCGACCGTGACTGCCTCGTTGCCCCGCTCCTCCACGATCGTGCGCAAGCCCGCGTGCTGGAAAAAGTGCCGCCGGAAGGCGTAGCGGGCGTTGGCCAGCGCCTCGTTGCCCGTCGAGATCCAGGAACCGCCCTTGATGAGGTTGTGCCGGCCGTCGAACGTGGGCACCGAGAAATCGTCGTACAGCGGATGCACCTCGAAGCCCTTGAAGGGCATGATCGGCGTCCGCGTCCACTGCCAGACGTTGCCCACGATGTCGTTGAATTCACCCTGCGGGAAGGCGTCGACCGGGCAGCTCGACGCGAAGTGCTCGAGATTGACGTTGCCCGGGGCGCGATCCCAGGTCGGCTGGTCGCCGGGCACCGTGTCGCGCAGCGCCTTCCAGTGGGCCTCGGTGGGCAGGAGGACGTTCTCGCCCGTTCGCGCCGCCAGCCAGGCGCAATAGGCCTGGGCCTCCAGGCAGTTGACCTCGACGGGCCAGTTGGCCGGCAGCGGCATCTCCTCGAGCAGGTTGCGCTGCACGTAGGCCGCACCCCGCCGGGACCAGAACCTGGGATGTTCGGCCCGGGTGTACTTGAGCCAGCCGCGGCCCTCCTCGGTCCACCAGGATTCGTTGCGGTAGCCGCCATCCGCCACGAATTCCATGAACTCGCCGTTCGACACCAGCCGGCGGGCGGCCCGGAATGCGGGCAGGTCGATCTCCTCGGCGCCATACTCGTTGTCCCAGCCGTAGGTGCGGTCGCCGGCCGGCTTGCCCAGGCGGACGCGGGTCGGCGGCAGCGGCAGCCATTCGTTGGCGGGCGCGGGGCCGACGGCGGCGCACGAGGCCCAGAGCCGGCGATCCTCGGCGGTCAGTTCGTCGCCGTGGCGGAGTTCGTCGAGCGGCATCTGCCTCATGATCACGCTCGACGTCTCGAGGTGGATGCGCTCGTGCTCGATGCCCATCAGGATCAGCCAGGCGGGCGAGTTCCAGCCGATCGGCAGCTCCAGCGGCATGGTCTGGATGAAGTCGTCGACGAACTTCCGCATCGCGGCCCGATAGCGCTTGACGGCGCCGACCGACGGCCAGTCGTAATGGGCCGTGTTGAGGTCGTCCCACGACATCTCGTCGACGCCCACGGCCATCATCGCCTCGAGGGCCGGGTCGAGCCGCGACGGCACGTAGCGTCCGGCCATGAGCTTGTTGAGGTAGAAGACGGCCGGGTGGGCGAAATAGAAGATCAGCGGGTGGCGCAGCGGCTCGTGCCGCTCGTAGTACGAGGCGTCGTCGCGGATCAGCGCGAAGAGCCGGTCGTAGAGATCGCAGGTCTGGTGGAAATAGCGGCGCAGCTCGGCCCGCTTGGCGGCCACCGGATCGGCGGCCGCTGGATCGGCGTCGAGGAGCGTCGTCCGCGTGGGCACGAGCGGCTCGGCGAGCTGGGCGAAGGCCGCGGGCGCTGCCGACTTGGACACGGACGAGACGGCCGACGTCATGGATGAACCCCGGAAATCCGCGGATGGATCAGAGTTCCGTAACTCTACCACCGCAGACGAGGCCGGCCAGCAGGCGATCGGGGATCGGCGAACTGGCCGCCAGCAGCGCTCCCACGACCGCTCCACGATGGCAGTTGTCACCGCCGCAGAGGGCGTTGGCAGAGACCCCGGCGGCGAGGTCGCCGGCGTGCCGCCAGGCCAGGGCCAGCGCCGCCGGGAAGGCGTCGTCGATGTAGCAGGCGCTGGAGAGCGTGCCGCCCACGAGCTGCCGGTCGGAGAGGCCCTCCCACGAGCGGAGTTTGGCCGCCGAGATCCAATCCCGGCCGTGTTCGAGGATCGATGCCCGGAGGTTCTCCGCAGCGGCGGCGGCGGCGATCCCGGCAGCGGGTCGCGGCAGCGCGTCGGCGAGCATGCGCACGAGGGCGTCGGCCGCCGCCAGCACGTCGTCATCCTTGTGCGTCAGCCCGACGTGCCGGCGGACGATGGAACGCAGGTCGGGATGCCGGGGACCGAGGGCCGCCACGAGCGCGGGCACCGGTGCGAGCCCGCCGATGTGGACGTCGCGGACGCCGCAGTTGATCGGCTTGCGGCCGGCGGCGAGGTTCGTGAAGAAGTGCCGGTGGTATTCCTCGACATAGGTGTCCCGATGCCAGCCGGGCTCGAGCATCAGCGCCACGTAGCGGTCGAGCCAGCGATCGGGATCGTAGCCGCGCTGCCGGCGCACGAGGTCGTGGAGTTCGACGGCGAGGCGGAAGTTGAGCGTGTTTTCGCCGGCCGCCAGAAACTGGTGGTAGTGCACCCCGCGCCTGCCCCAGAACGTGGCCTGGTCGCGGAGGATGTCGAAGGCCGGCCCCGGGGAGGTCCACTGCGACCGCCAGAGAATGCTGTCGGGGTGTGGGCTGCGCGGGGCCAGGTAGGCGGGGCCCCGCGGCGGCGGCAGCAGGTCGGGATAGTCGCGATCGAGGGCCTGACGGTCGTAATACCAGTGCACGGGCATGGCCACGGCGTCGGCGATCAGGCTCCCCAGGAACCCGCGTCGGGCGGCGGCATGCACGTCGTCGTCGATGGTCGTCATTGCTGGAGTGTCGTCCGCAGGAAGGACCGCACGCGCGGGTCGGCGCAGCGGTCGAGGAAGTCGGCGGCGGCGGCATGCGCCACCACCCTGCCGTCGGCGATGAAGGCGATCTCGTCGGCGACGCGGCGGGCGAAGCCCATCTCGTGCGTCACGAGCACGAACTGCGTGCCCGCGGTCCGCAGTTCGCCGATCATCTCCAGGACCTCCGCCGTCATCTCGGGGTCGAGCGCCGACGTGGGCTCGTCGAGGAACATCCGTCGCGGCTGCACGACGAGGGCGCGGAGGATGGCGATCCGCTGCTTTTGGCCGCCGGAGAGTTCGGCGGGCCGCTTGTGGGCGTGGGCCGCGAGCCCGAATCGCTCCAGCGGCTCGCGCACCCGCTCGCGGGCCGCGGCCTCCGTGAGGCCGTGCACCTGGACGAGCGGCAGGAGCAGGTTCTCCAGCGCCGTGAGGTGGGGGAACAGGTTGTAGGCCTGGAACACCGTGCCCACGGTGCGGCGGTAGCCGCGCAGCGCCGCCTCCTCGCGGGGCAGGGGCTCGCCGTCGAAGGCCACCGACCCGGCCGCCGGCACGTCGAGGCCGGCCAGGATGCGCAGCAGCGTCGACTTGCCGCCGCCCGAGGGGCCGACGAGGACCAGCGCGGCGATGTCGCCCGTGACCAGTTCCAGGCCGTCGAGCACCGTGACGGGAGGTCGGCCGGCTCCGGGATCGGCGAAGCGCCGCACCAGGCCGTGGATGGCGAGTTTCATGCGGCCTCGTAGGCGAAGCGTCGCTCCAGCCAGCGCGACAGCGCCGACAGCGGCAGCGTCAGTGCCAGGTAGCCCGCGGCCAGCGGCAGGTAGCTTTCCAGGGTCGAGTAGGTGAAGGAGTTGACCTCCTGGGCGTTGAGCGTGAATTCGGAGATCGCGATCACGGAGAGCAGCGACGAATCCTTGATCAGCGACACGAGCTGGCCGGCCACGGAGGGGAGCGCGATCCGCACGGCCTGCGGCAGGACGACGAGCCGCAGCGTCTGCCAGGGGTCGAGCCCGATGGCCCGGGCGCTGTCGAGCTGGGCCCGGGGGATGGCGTCGAGGCCGCCGCGGAAGATCTCCGCCATGTAGGCCCCGCTGAACAGCGCCAGCACGAGCGTGCCGACGAGGTAGCGGTTGTCGAGGCCCACGGCGCTGGCCACGACGTAGAAGCCGATCAGCAACTGCACGAGCAGGGGCGTGCCGCGGATCAGCTCGACGTAGACCCGCGCCGTCGATTCCAGGAGCACGACGCCGGAGCGCATCAACAGCGCCGTGACCGCGCCGATCGTGATGCTGGCGAACAGGGCGGCCAGGCTCAGGGCCACGGTCGTGAGCCAGCCCTGCAGGAACTTCTGCCGGTAGGCCCACACGGCCGCCCAGTTCCAGTCGTATCCGACCCGCCAGAAGGCCAGGGCGATGGCCCCCGCGAACGCGGCGACGACGATCGTGTGGGCGAGCCAGCGGGGCATGCCGGGAGTGTAGCCGGGGCCGCGACCGCCGGGAGCCCGCGGGCCGGGGATGCTCAGAAATAGAAGGGAATGCCCGCGGCCTTGAAGGAGGCCTTTTCCTCGGGCAGAAACTCGTCACCGAGCCGTTCGAATCCACCCTCGGCACGGAAGGCCTCGAGGAAGGCGTTGACCTGATCGCGGAGCGCCGTGTCGTCGCGGCGCAGGCCGACGGCCCAGGTCTCCTCGCGGAAGGGGTGCAGGAGGGCCCGGGTCGTGTCCCGATGTCGGCGCTGGTTTTGGAACACGGAAAGCGAGTCGTAGATGAAGGCATCGGCCCGCCCCTGCACCACCTCGAGCACGGCGGCCGACTCCTTGTCGAGCACGAGCACCGTGGCGCGGGTCAGGGACGTGGCCGCGAACTGGTGGCCGGTCGTGCCCTTCTTGACGGCGATCACCCGGCCCGGGGCATCGAGGTCGGCGGCCGACTGCACGGACGACTTCGCGCCGACGAGCAGGGCCAGGCCGGTGCGCAGGTAGGGATCGGAGAAGGCGATCGACTTGGCTCGCTCGGGCGTGGCGGTCATCGAGGAGATCACGCAGTCGATCTTACCGGTCTTCAGTGCCGGAATGAGGCCGTCGAAGGCGATGTTCTCCACGACCACGTCGCGGCCCAGATGCCGGCCCAGGGCCTCGGCGAGGCGGACGCTGACGCCGGCGGGCCGGCCCTGCGGGTCGGTCATCTCGAAGGGCGGATAGGAGAGTTCCATGCCCACGCGCAGCGGGGGGGCCGCCTGCGCGGCAGCGGCGACGAAGAGCAGGCAGGCGGCGATCGCGGTGCTGGCAAGGCGCTGCATGACGTGGCGTGGCGGAGGACGTTCCGACCGTCAGGCGGCGACGCCGGCCGCCGGGGACGTCGGTAGGTCGCCGCTCGTCACGGGCAGGAGGCGGGCCCCGGGGCCGATCGCGTAGGTGCGGCCCCGCCAGTGCACCGTGCGCACCGTGAGGGCAGCGAACCAGCCGGCAGTGTAACAGAGGTCCTTGAGCGGAATCGCCAGCGCGTGCCGCCAGTCGAGCGACGCAGCGCGGAGCATGCGGGCCGCCGACACCTCGAGGAGCAGTTTCAGCGCCACGAGCGCCGGCACCCAGGCCGCGGCATCGGTGGCCAACAAGGCCAGCGTCCAGGGCAGCGGGTTGACGAGCAATTCGAGCGGATAAGCCCAGGGGCAGAGCCGGCGGCGCATGGCCGCATGGCGCAGGTGGCGGCGGACCAGCGATCGCCACGACCAGTCGCGGTGCACCGTCCGCACGGGAGCGGCGGCGAGCCGGAGCCGCCAGCCGGCCCCGGCCACCAGCCGCGACAGCGCGTAGTCGTCGGCGCCGTCGTGTCGCACGGCGGCGAAGCCACCGGCATCCGCCAGCGCCCGGCGCCGTACCCACTGGCCTTTGGCGTTGACGACGTGCTGGCCCGCCAGCAGCCGCGTCGCCACGGTGAGGAAGCCGGCCAGCTCGGTGTAGTGCAGATTCTCGAAGGCGGCCGGCAGCGTCCGCTCTCCGATGCCGACGACGGGCTGGTAGACCATCCCCGTGCCGGCGTCGTCGAACGACGGCAGGACCCGCGCCACCTCG
>Ga0129333_10002101_pt1 | contig 18436 bp, 13 predicted proteins | sample CPB6_08_DNA_FD_94474 | JGI IMG/M metagenome (GOLD analysis project Ga0129333, IMG submission 94474) | Freshwater to marine salinity gradient microbial communities from Chesapeake Bay, USA - CPBay_Sum_0.6_0.8_DNA | ecosystem: Environmental > Aquatic > Marine > Coastal | place: USA: Chesapeake...
CAACGTGACGATCACCGTCAAGCTGATCGCCCCGATCGCCATGGAAGAAGGCCTGCGCTTTGCCATCCGCGAGGGCGGCAAGACCGTGGGTGCAGGCGTCGTTGCCAAGATCATGGAATAAGGGTTCGAGTTCGCGCAGGGGTATAGCTCAATTGGCAGAGCGTCGGTCTCCAAAACCGAAGGTTGGGGGTTCGATTCCCTCTGCCCCTGCCACCTGATCCCAGGTGACCACTGCGCGAATCCGGACACACGCAAGACCCGAAACAAACCGCGCCGCAGCATGCTGCGGCCATGAACCAACAGGACCCGCCGCAGCCCGGCGGGTTTGGCGCCTTCAACGGCAGGCCAAAAAAGCATCAGGAACCCGCCACCCATGGCCACTTCGCAAGTTGAAACCGTGATGTCCGCAGGCGACAAGGCCAAGCTGGCCCTGTCGGTGGGCCTGGTCGTCGCTGCGCTGGCCGGCTTCTACCTGCTGGGCAAGCAGGGCGCGCTGGTGCAGTGGGGTGCGCTGCTGGCCGGCTTCGTGGCGGCGGTGGCGGTGTTCTTCGTGTCTGAGCCCGGCCGCCAGCTGATCGCCTTCGGGCGCGACGCCTGGCGCGAGACCCGCAAGGTGGTCTGGCCGACCCGCAAGGAGTCGGGCCAGATGACGCTGTACGTGTTTGCCTTCGTCGTCGTGATGGCCCTGTTCCTGTGGCTGACCGACAAGACCCTCGAATGGGTGCTGTACGACCTCGTGTTGGGCTGGAAGAAATAAATGAGCCAAGCTGAAACCACCGTCGGCACCGCCACCGCAGCGTCGAACCCCGACCTGCGCTGGTATGTGGTGCACGCCTACTCCGGCATGGAGAAGGCCGTGGAGCGCAACATCACCGAGCGAATCAACCGCGCCGGGATGCAGCACAAGTTCGGCCGCATCCTGGTGCCCACCGAAGAGGTGGTCGAGCTCAAGAACGGCCAGAAGCGCACCACCGAGCGCCGCTTCTTCCCGGGCTACGTGCTCGTCGAGATGGTGATGGACGACGAGACCTGGCACCTGGTCAAGCACACCAGCAAGGTCACCGGCTTCGTTGGCGGCGCCAAGAACCGCCCGGCCCCGATCTCCGAGGACGATGTCCAGAAGATCGTGAGCCAGATGCAGGAAGGCAGCGAGAAGCCGCGCCACAAGGTCGAGTTCGTGGTGGGCGAGTACGTGCGCGTCAAGGACGGCCCGTTCACCGACTTCAACGGCACGGTCGAGGAAGTCAACTACGAGAAGAGCAAGGTCCGTGTGTCGGTCACCATCTTCGGCCGCGCCACGCCGGTCGAACTGGAGTTCAGCCAGGTCGAGAAGACCTGAGCGGCCACTGAAATTTCGGGATGGCGCGCTTCACGGCTCGGCGCACCATCCGTCAACCCAGAGCTGCAACCCCGGGGAGCCGAGGCGCGATGCGCCAAGGCGCTTGAACCCGCAAGGAGTGAAACATGGCGAAGAAAATCGTCGGCTTCATCAAGCTGCAAGTGCCAGCTGGAAAAGCCAATCCGTCGCCGCCGATCGGCCCGGCACTGGGCCAGCGCGGCCTGAACATCATGGAGTTCTGCAAGGCGTTCAACGCGCAGACCCAGGGTGTGGAGCCCGGACTGCCGCTGCCGGTGGTGATCACTGCATTCGCGGACAAGTCGTTCACCTTCATCATCAAGACGCCGCCGGCGACCACCTTGATCAAGAAGGCGATCAAGCTCGACAAGGGCTCCAGCAAGCCGCACACCGACAAGGTGGGCAAGATCACCCGGGCCCAGCTCGAGGAGATCGCCAAGACCAAGATGAAGGACATGACCGCAGCCGATCTGGACGCGGCAGTCCGCACCATTGCCGGCTCGGCCCGCTCGATGGGCGTGACGGTGGAGGGCGTGTAAATGACCAAGCTGACCAAAAAAGCCAAGGCCCAGCAGGGCAAGGTCGACAGCAACAAGCTGTACCCGCTGACCGACGCACTCGCGATCGTCAAGGAATGCGCCACGGCCAAGTTCGATGAGTCCATCGACGTGGCGGTGCAGCTCGGCATCGATGCCAAGAAATCCGACCAGGTCGTTCGCGGCGCGGTCGTGATGCCCAACGGCACCGGCAAGACCAAGCGCGTGGCGGTGTTCGCCCAGGGCGCCAAGGCCGAAGAGGCCAAGGCCGCCGGCGCCGACGTGGTCGGCATGGACGACCTCGCAGCCCAGGTCAAGGCCGGCAACATGCCGTTTGACGTGGTGATCGCCGCCCCCGACGCGATGCGCGTGGTCGGCACGCTGGGTCAGATCCTCGGCCCGCGCGGCCTGATGCCGAACCCCAAGGTCGGCACGGTGACGCCCGATGTGGCCACCGCGGTGAAGAACGCCAAGGCAGGCCAGGTGCAGTTCCGCGTCGACAAGGCCGGCATCGTGCACGCCACGATCGGCCGCCGCTCGTTCGACGCCGACAAGCTCAAGGGCAACCTGGTGGCCCTGGTGGATGCGCTGAACAAGGCCAAGCCGGCCTCGAGCAAGGGCATCTACCTGCGCAAGCTGGCTGTCTCGTCGACCATGGGTGTGGGCGTCCGCGTGGACACCCAGTCCCTGTCGGCCTGACACAAGAACATCTGCGCGCGCTGCTTCACAAGAGCGACGTGCGCAGACATGGTGGGCTGCCGCAGCCCCCGGCTCCAGACGGAGCCAGTGGTTGCGGCAGGCCATCCAAGACCGTTGGCGTGCAGCGTGCTGCACTTAATCGACGGGCCGGCAGCGCAAGCGGCCATGCCCCGAAGCCAACGCAGATGGCGATCCCGCCGACGATGGAAACAGGTTTCCGTTCCGGTTGGTCGCTGCAACGATAGGCGTGCCGGGTGGCGCAAGTCCGAAGGCACATTCAGAAGGAGCAGACCTTGAGTCTCAATCGCAGTGAGAAGCAAGCCGTCATCGACGAGGTGACGGGTCTCGCCGCAAACGCTCAGACGCTGGTGATGGCGGAATACCGCGGCATCACGGTCGCTGACATGACGAAACTGCGCAGCGAAGCTCGCAGCAAGGGCGTGAGCCTCAGCGTGTTGAAGAACACGCTGGCCCGCCGTGCTGTGGCTGGCAGCGCATTCGAAGTGGCAGCCGACCAGATGACCGGCCCGCTGATCTACGGTTTCTCTGCCGATGCCGTGGCCGCCGCGAAGGTGGTGGCCGACTTCGCGAAGACCAACGACAAGCTGGTCATCCGTGGTGGCGTCTATGGCGGCAAGACCCTGGACGTCAACGGCGTCAAGCAACTGGCCAACATCCCCTCCAAAGAGGTGCTGCTGTCCCAGCTGTGCGGCTTGCTCAAGTCGCCGATCTCCCGCACCGCGGTGGTGCTGGGCGCCCTGGCGGCCAAAAAAGGCGAGGCGGCCGCTGCCTGAGCGCGCGGCCCCCAACCAACCCAACCATTCATCAAGGAAATCATCATGGCATTCGACAAAGACGCATTCCTGACCGCGCTGGACGGCATGACGGTCATGGAACTCAACGACCTGGTCAAGGCAATTGAAGAGAAGTTCGGCGTGAGCGCCGCTGCGATGGCCGCTCCGGCCGCCGGTGGCGGTGGCGGCGGCGCTGCTGCGGCAGCCGAAGAGAAGACCGACTTCAACCTGGTGCTGACCGAAGCCGGCGCCAACAAGGTGTCGGTCATCAAGGCGGTGCGCGAGATCACCGGCCTGGGCCTCAAGGAAGCCAAGGACCTGGTCGACGGCGCACCGAAGACCGTCAAGGAAGCCATGCCGAAGGCCGACGCCGAGGCAGCGAAGAAGAAGCTGGAAGAAGCCGGCGCCAAGGCCGAGCTGAAGTAATCCGCTCCGTTCCCGAGGCTGGAGTGCCCGACAAGGGCCTCCAGCCTTTGGCGCTTTCAGAGCGCACCCGCAAAAGCCGCTTCCGGCGGCGTTTGCGAGTGTCTTCTGGACCCGACTGCAGAAGACGACTTGGTTCGGGCGATGTGCAACGCATCGCCGTCCGCCATGGTTGGTAGTGGCCAACCCGCCAAGCATGCCCCCGTCGCGGGGCGCACAGTTGCAGGATCTCTCAAGCCCGTGGAGAAGAACTGATGGCCTATTCGTTCACCGAACGCAAGCGAATCCGCAAGAGCTTCGGCAGCCGCGACAGCGTGCTGGAAGTCCCCTACCTGCTGCAGATGCAGAAGGACGCCTACACCGCGTTCCTGCAGGCCGACAACGGCCCGCGCAACCGCACCGACGAGGGCCTGCAGGCCGCGTTCAACGCAGCGTTCCCGATCGTCTCGCACAACGGTTTTGTCGAGATGAAGTTCATCGAATACAACCTGGCCAAGCCGGCGTTCGATGTGCGCGAGTGCCAGACCCGCGGCCTGACCTTCGCGTCTGCCGTGCGCGCGCGCGTGCAGCTCATCATCTATGACCGCGAGTCGTCCACGCCGCAGTCCAAGGTGGTCAAGGAAGTGAAGGAGCAGGAGGTCTACATGGGCGAAGTGCCGCTCATGACCGACAAGGGCTCGTTCATCATCAACGGCACCGAGCGCGTGATCGTGTCTCAGCTGCACCGCTCGCCGGGCGTGTTCTTCGAGCACGACAAGGGCAAGACGCACAGCTCGGGCAAGCTGCTGTTCTCCGCGCGCATCATTCCCTACCGCGGCTCGTGGCTCGACTTCGAGTTCGACCCGAAGGACATCCTGTACTTCCGCGTCGACCGTCGCCGCAAGATGCCGGTCACCATCCTGCTCAAGGCCATCGGCCTGACGCCGGAATCGATCCTCGCCAACTTCTTCGTCAACGACCACTTCCGACTGATGGACTCGGGCGCGCAGATGGAGTTCGTGGCCGAGCGGCTGCGCGGCGAGGTGGCGCGCTTTGACATCACCGACAAGTCGGGCAAGGTGGTGGTGGCCAAGGACAAGCGCATCACCGCGCGCCACACCCGCGAGCTCGAGCAGACGGGCACCACCCACATCAGCGTGCCCGAAGACTTCCTGATCGGCCGAGTGGTGGCGCGCGCGATCGTCGACGCCGACAGCGGCGAGATCCTGGCCAAGGCCAACGACGAGCTGACCGAAGCCCTGCTGAAGAAACTGCGCGCCGCCGGCGTGCAGGAACTGCAGTGCATCTACACCAACGAACTCGACCAGGGCGCCTACATCAGCCAGACCCTGCGCATCGACGAGACCACCGACGAGTTCGCCGCGCGCGTGGCCATCTACCGCATGATGCGCCCCGGCGAGCCGCCGACCGAGGACGCGGTGCAGGCCCTGTTCCAGCGCCTGTTCTACAACCCCGACACCTACGACCTGTCGCGCGTGGGCCGCATGAAGTTCAACGCCCGCGTGGGCCGCGACGAGACCACCGGCCCGATGGTGCTGGCCAACGAGGACATCCTGGCGGTCGTCAAGATCCTGGTGGACCTGCGCAACGGCCGCGGTGAAGTCGACGACATCGACCACCTGGGCAACCGTCGCGTGCGCTGCGTCGGCGAGCTGGCCGAGAACCAGTACCGCACCGGCCTGGCCCGCATCGAGAAGGCCGTGAAGGAGCGTCTGGGCCAGGCCGAGCAGGAACCGCTGATGCCGCACGACCTGATCAACTCCAAGCCGATTTCCGCGGCGCTCAAGGAGTTCTTCGGTGCGTCGCAGCTGTCGCAGTTCATGGACCAGACCAACCCGCTGTCGGAGATCACGCACAAGCGTCGCGTCTCGGCCCTGGGCCCGGGCGGCCTGACGCGCGAGCGCGCCGGCTTCGAGGTGCGCGACGTGCACGTCACGCACTACGGCCGTGTCTGCCCGATCGAGACGCCGGAAGGCCCGAACATCGGCCTGATCAACTCGCTGGCGCTGTACGCACGCCTGAACGAATACGGCTTCATCGAGACGCCGTACCGCCGCGTGGTCGATGGCAAGGTGACCAACGAGATTGACTACCTGTCGGCCATCGAGGAAGGCAAGTACGTCATTGCGCAGGCCAACGCCACGCTCGACAAGGACGGCCGCCTGACCGGCGACCTGGTGTCCGCGCGCGAGAAGGGCGAATCCATCCTGTGCGGCGCCGAGCGCATCCAGTACATGGACGTGTCGCCGGCGCAGATCGTGTCGGTGGCGGCATCGCTGGTGCCGTTCCTCGAGCACGACGACGCCAACCGCGCGCTAATGGGCGCCAACATGCAGCGCCAGGCGGTGCCGACGCTGCGCCCCGAGAAGGCCTTCGTGGGCACGGGCATCGAGCGCGTGTCGGCGATCGACTCGGGCACGGTGGTCACTGCCAACCGCGGCGGCGTGGTCGACTACGTGGACGCCACCCGCATCGTGGTGCGCGTGAACGATGCCGAAGCCACCGCCGGTGAAGTGGGCGTGGACATCTACAACCTGATCAAGTATCAGCGTTCCAACCAGAACACCAACATCCACCAGCGCCCGATCGTCAAGCGCGGCGACAAGATCGCCAAGGGCGACGTGATTGCCGACGGCGCTTCCACCGACCTTGGCGAACTGGCGCTTGGCCAGAACATGCTGGTCGCGTTCATGCCCTGGAACGGCTACAACTTCGAGGACTCCATCCTCATCTCCGAGCGCGTGGTGGCAGACGACCGCTACACCAGCATCCACATCGAGGAGCTGGTGGTGATGGCGCGCGACACCAAGCTGGGCGCCGAAGAGATCACCCGCGACATCCCGAACCTGTCCGAGCAGCAGCTCAACCGCCTGGACGAGTCGGGCATCATCTTCGTCGGTGCCGAGGTCATGCCCGGCGACGTGCTGGTGGGCAAGGTCACTCCCAAGGGCGAGACCACCCTCACGCCCGAAGAGAAGCTGCTGCGCGCGATCTTCGGCGAGAAGGCCTCCGACGTGAAGGACACCTCGCTGCGCGTGGACCAGGGCTCGCAGGGCACCGTGATCGACGTGCAGGTGTTCACCCGCGAGGGCATCGTGCGCGACAAGCGCGCACAACAGATCATCGACGACGAGCTCAAGCGCTTCCGCCTGGACCTGAACGACCAGCTGCGCATCGTCGAGGCCGACGCCTTCGACCGCATCGAGAAGCTGCTGGCCGGCAAGGTGGCCAACGGCGGCCCGAGCAAGCTGGCCAAGGGCAGCAAGATCGACAAGGCCTACCTGGCCTCGGTGGACAAGTACCACTGGTTCGACATCCGCCCGGCCGACGAGGACGTGGCCGCGCAGCTCGAGAGCATCAAGAACTCGCTGGAGCAGACGCGCCACAGCTTCGACCTCGCCTTCGAGGAAAAGCGCAAGAAGCTCACCCAGGGCGACGAGCTGCCGGCGGGCGTGCTCAAGATGGTCAAGGTGTACCTGGCCGTCAAGCGCCGCCTGCAGCCTGGCGACAAGATGGCCGGCCGCCACGGCAACAAGGGCGTAGTGTCGAAGATCGTTCCGGTCGAGGACATGCCCTACATGGCCGACGGCACGCCTTGCGACATCGTGCTCAACCCGCTGGGCGTGCCTTCGCGCATGAACGTGGGCCAGGTGCTCGAGGTGCACCTGGGCTGGGCCGCCAAGGGCATCGGCCAGCGCATCGGCGACATGCTGCAGCGCGAAGCCAAGGTGGCCGAACTGCGCAAGGCGATGGAAGTGGTCTACAACGGCACCGGCCGCAAGGAAGACCTGGCCAAGCTGTCGGACGCCGACGTGGCCGAGATGGCCACCAACCTTGCGCAGGGCGTGACCTTCGCCACGCCGGTGTTTGACGGCGCCTCGGAGGAAGAGATCCGCGCGATGCTGCAGCTCGCCTACCCGGACGAGGTGGCCAAGGCCAAGGGCCTGACGGCTACCCGCACCCAGGCGCACCTGTACGACGGCCGCACCGGCGAGGCGTTCGAGCGCCCCACCACCATCGGCTACATGCACGTGCTCAAGCTGCACCACCTGGTGGACGACAAGATGCACGCACGCTCCACCGGCCCGTACTCGCTGGTCACGCAGCAGCCGCTGGGCGGCAAGGCCCAGTTCGGCGGCCAGCGCTTCGGCGAGATGGAAGTCTGGGCACTCGAGGCCTACGGCGCGTCGTACACCCTGCAGGAAATGCTCACCGTCAAGTCCGACGACGTGCAGGGCCGCACCAAGGTGTACGAGAGCATCGTCAAGGGCGAGCACGCCATCGACGCGGGCATGCCCGAGTCGTTCAACGTGCTGGTCAAGGAAATCCGCTCGCTCGGCATCGACATCGAGCTCGAGCGCTCCTGATCTGAAAAGGAAAGAGTCACATGAAATCGCTACTCGACCTGTTCAAGCAATTCACGCCCGATGAGCATTTCGATGCCATCAAGATCGGCATTGCCTCGCCCGAAAAGATCCGCTCGTGGTCCTTCGGCGAGGTCAAGAAGCCCGAGACCATCAACTACCGCACCTTCAAGCCCGAGCGTGACGGCCTGTTCTGCGCCAAGATCTTCGGCCCGATCAAGGACTACGAGTGCCTGTGCGGCAAGTACAAGCGCCTGAAGCACCGCGGCGTGATCTGCGAGAAGTGCGGCGTGGAGGTCACCCAGACCAAGGTGCGCCGCGAGCGCATGGGCCACATCGACCTGGCCGCGCCCTGCGCGCACATCTGGTTCCTGAAGTCGCTGCCCTCGCGCCTGGGCCTGGTGCTCGACATGACGCTGCGCGACATCGAGCGCGTGCTGTACTTCGAGGCCTACGTCGTCACCGACCCCGGCATGACCCCGCTGAAGAAGTTCGGCATCATGTCCGAGGACGACTACGACGCCAAGCGCAAGGAATACGGTGACGAGTTCGTCGCCAAGATGGGCGCCGAGGGCATCAAGGACCTGCTGCAGGGCATCGACCTCGACATCGAGATCGAAAAACTGCGCGGCGACCTGACCGGCTCCGAAGTCAAGGTCAAGAAGAACGCCAAGCGCCTGAAGGTGCTCGAGGCCTTCAAGAAGTCGGGCATCAAGCCCGAGTGGATGGTGATGGACGTGCTGCCGGTGCTGCCGCCCGACCTGCGTCCGCTGGTGCCGCTGGACGGCGGCCGCTTCGCCACGTCGGACCTCAACGACCTGTACCGCCGCGTCATCAACCGCAACAGCCGCCTGCGTCGCCTGCTCGAACTCAAGGCGCCCGAGATCATCGCGCGCAACGAAAAGCGCATGCTGCAGGAGGCGGTGGACAGCCTGCTGGACAACGGCCGTCGCGGCAAGGCGATGACCGGCGCCAACAAGCGCGCGCTGAAGTCGCTGGCCGACATGATCAAGGGCAAGAGCGGCCGCTTCCGCCAGAACCTGCTGGGCAAGCGCGTCGACTACTCGGGCCGTTCGGTCATCACCGTGGGCCCGACGCTCAAGCTGCACCAGTGCGGCCTGCCCAAGCTGATGGCGCTCGAGCTGTTCAAGCCGTTCATCTTCAGCCGCCTCGAGGCGATGGGCATTGCCACCACCATCAAGGCGGCGAAGAAGGAAGTCGAAAGCGGCACGCCGATCGTGTGGGACCTGCTCGAAGAGGTGATCAAGGAGCACCCGGTGCTGCTCAACCGCGCACCGACCCTGCACCGCCTGGGCATCCAGGCCTTCGAGCCCATCCTGATCGAAGGCAAGGCGATCCAGCTGCATCCGCTGGTGTGCTCGGCCTTCAACGCCGACTTCGACGGCGACCAGATGGCCGTGCACGTGCCGCTGTCGGTGGAAGCGCAGATGGAAGCCCGCACCCTGATGCTGGCCTCCAACAACGTGCTGTTCCCCGCCAACGGCGAGCCGTCCATCGTGCCATCGCAGGACGTGGTGCTGGGCCTGTACTACACCACCCGCGAGCGCATCAACGGCAAGGGCGAGGGCATGGTCTTCGCCGACGTCGGTGAAGTGCAGCGCGCGCTGGACGCCGGCGAGGTCGAGCTCACCGCGAAGATCAACGTGCGCCTGACCGGGTGGAACAAGGACAAGACCAGCGGCGAGTTCGTGCCCTCCACCTCGGTGGTGCAGACGACGGCCGGCCGCGCGCTGCTGTCGGAGATCCTGCCCAAGGGCCTGCCGTTTGCCAACATCAACAAGGCGCTCAAGAAGAAGGAAATCTCGCGCCTGATCAACGTCTCGTTCCGCAAGTGCGGCCTGAAGGAGACGGTGGTGTTTGCCGACAAGCTGCTGCAAAACGGCTTCCGCCTGGCCACGCGCGCAGGCATCTCGATTGCCATCGACGACATGCTGGTGCCGCAGGAAAAGCACCGCATCATCGAAGCGGCCGAGAAGGAAGTGAAGGACATCGAGCAGCAGTACGTCTCGGGCCTGGTGACCGCCGGCGAGCGCTACAACAAGGTGGTCGACATCTGGGGCAAGGCCGGTGACGCCGTGTCCAAGGTGATGATGGACCAGCTGCGCAAGGAGAAGGTGACCGACCGCCACGGCAAGGAAGTCGAGCAGGAATCCTTCAACTCGATCTACATGATGGCCGACTCGGGTGCGCGCGGCTCTGCAGCGCAGATCCGCCAGCTGGCCGGCATGCGCGGCCTGATGGCCAAGCCCGATGGCTCGATCATCGAGACGCCGATCACCGCGAACTTCCGCGAAGGCCTGAACGTGCTGCAGTACTTCATCTCCACGCACGGCGCCCGCAAGGGCCTGGCCGACACGGCGCTGAAGACCGCGAACTCGGGCTACCTCACGCGCCGCCTGGTGGACGTGACGCAGGACCTGGTGGTCACCGAAGACGATTGCCGCACCGGCAACGGTTCGCTGATGCGCGCCATCGTCGAAGGCGGCGAGGTCATCGAATCGCTGCGCGACCGCATCCTGGGCCGCACCGCGGCCGACGACGTGCTGCACCCGGAGACCCGCAAGGTCATCACCCCGGCCGGTGCGATGCTCGACGAAGACGCGATTGAAGAGCTCGAGGCCGCGGGCGTGGACGAGGTGCGCGTGCGCACCGCGCTCACCTGCGAAACCCGCTTCGGCCTGTGCGCCAAGTGCTACGGCCGCGACCTCGGCCGCGGCGGCCTGGTGAACCTGGGCGAGGCGGTCGGCGTGATCGCGGCCCAGTCGATCGGCGAGCCCGGCACGCAGCTGACGATGCGCACCTTCCACATCGGTGGTGCGGCATCGCGCGCGGCGGTGGCCTCCAGCGTCGAGGCCAAGTCGGCCGGCTCGGTGGGCTTCAACTCGACCATGCGCTATGTGCAGAACTCGCGCAAGGAGCTGGTGGTGATTGCGCGTTCGGGCGAGATCGTCATTCATGACGAGCACGGCCGCGAGCGCGAGCGCCACAAGGTGCCGTACGGCGCCACGCTCACCGTCAAGGCGGATCAGCAGGTCAAGGCCGGCACCATCCTCGCCAACTGGGACCCGCTGACGCGCCCGATCATCACCGAGTACGAAGGCGTGGTGAAGTTCGAGAACGTCGAAGAGGGCCTGACGGTGGCCAAGCAGGTCGACGAGGTCACCGGCCTGTCGACGCTGGTGGTGATCGACCCCAAGCGCCGCGGCTCTGCCAAGGTGGTGCGCCCGCAGGTCAAGCTGATCGACGCCGACGGCAAGGAAGTGAAGATCCCCGGCACCGACCACTCGGTGACGATCGGCTTCCAGGTCGGCGCGCTGATCCAGGTGCGCGACGGCCAGCAGGTCGGCCGCGGCGAGGTGCTGGCGCGCATTCCGGTCGAAGGCCAGAAGACGCGAGACATCACCGGCGGTCTGCCGCGCGTGGCCGAGCTGTTCGAGGCCCGCAGCCCGAAAGACAAGGGCGTGCTGGCCGAGATCACCGGCACCGTGTCCTTCGGCAAGGAGACCAAGGGCAAGGTGCGGCTGCAGATCACCGACCCGGACGGCAAGGTCTGGGAAGAACTCGTGCCCAAGGAGAAGAACGTGCTGGTGCACGAGGGCCAGGTGGTCAACAAGGGCGAACTGATCGTCGACGGCCCGGCCGATCCGCAGGACATCCTGCGCCTGCTGGGCATCGAGGAACTGTCGCGCTACATCGTTGACGAAGTGCAGGACGTCTACCGTCTGCAGGGCGTGAAGATCAACGACAAGCACATCGAGGTGATCGTTCGCCAGATGCTGCGTCGCGTGGTCATCGAGAACCCGGGCGAGTCGGGCTACATCGCCGGCGAGCAGGTCGAGCGCTCCGAGGTGCTCAACACCAACGAAGCGCTGCACAAGGACGGCAAGATCGCCGCCACCTTCAGCAACCTGCTGCTGGGCATCACCAAGGCGTCGCTGTCCACCGACTCGTTCATCTCGGCGGCCTCCTTCCAGGAGACCACGCGCGTGCTGACCGAAGCGGCCATCATGGGCAAGCGCGACGAGCTGCGTGGCCTGAAGGAAAACGTGATCGTCGGCCGCCTGATCCCGGCGGGTACCGGCCTGGCCTACCACCAGGCGCGCAAGGTGAAGGACGCGATGGACGAGGCCGAGCGCCGCGCCATTGCCGATGCCGAAGCCAGCGAACTGGCCGAAGCCAACGGCGAGTCGGCCGAAGCGCCTGCGGGCGAGTAAGCCTCACGCTCCAGCCCCACCCCGGCTGCCGCGCAAGCGGCGCCGGGGTTTTTTATGTGCGCGGTGCTTGCTTATAGTCCGAGCATGTCTTGCATTCCGATGACGCGCGCATGAGCTGGGCCTGGCTGTGGTGGCTGGTGCCCGCGGTGCTGCTGTTCTGGGCGGTGGGCGCCTACAACCGCCTGACCCGGCTGCGCGGCGATGCGGTGGCGGCGTTTGCGCACCTCGATGCCCGCTGGCAGCAGCAGATCGGCCTGGCCCTGGCCAGCGTGCCGCCGCATGTGGGCAACGGCCTGGGCGACGAGCCGTGGAGTGGCCTGCGCGCCGCGGCGCAGGGCCTGTCGCTGGCGATGGGCGCGCTGCGCCACAACACGCTGGACGCCGGGCGCGCCACCGCTGCGGTGGCCGCACGCACGGAGCTGATCGACGCCTGGCTGCAGGTGCAGCAGGGCGCGCGCGACCTGGCCGGCGACCTGCTGCCCGAAACCGTGGTGCAGCAGTGGCAGATGGGCCTGGGCGAATGCGACCACCTGGGCCGCCAGTTCAATGCCGCGGTGCAACAATACAACGAGGCGGTGCAACAGTTCCCCGCCTTGATCCTGGCCAGGGCATTCGGGTTTCAACCCGGTTGCGGCCTTTGACTTTGGTGATTAAATAAGTCACCACCGATTTTTGCAGGAGACCTTCCCATGAAACTCACCTGGATCGCGCCGGCCGTGCTGGCGCTGGGAACGGCTGGCGCGTTTGCGCAGTCGGCCGAGGCGCTGTACGTGCGCAGCCTGGCTGCCACCTGCGCCAACTGCCACGGCACCGAAGGCCGTGCGGTCAATGGCTCGGCCGTGCCGGGCATCGCCGGCCTGCCGCGCGACTACATCGCTGCGCAGATGCTGGCCTTCAAGAACGGTCAGCGCCAGGCGACCGTGATGCACCAGCTGGCCAAGGGCTACAGCGACGCCCAGATCCAGCAGATCGCCACCTATTTCGCTGCCCAGAAGAAGTGAGGAACACCGCCATGCAACGACGCTCCTTCCTCCAGACCTCCGCCGCGCTCAGCCTGCTGGGCCTGGGCGCCTGCGCCACCACCTCCATCCCGAGCAAGGCCCGCGTGGTCGTGGTCGGCGGCGGCTACGGCGGCGCCACTGCGGCCAAGTACGTCCGCCTGCTGTCGGACTACAAGATCGACGTGGTGCTGATCGAGCCCAACGAGGCCTTCGTGTCGTGCCCGATCTCCAACCTGGTGCTCGGCGGCAGCAAGCAGATGGCCGACATCACCACCCCGTACTCGATGCTGCGCACCAAGCACGGCGTGACGGTGGCGCGTGATTTCGCCAAGTCGATCGACACCGCGAAGAAGACCGTCACCCTGGGCGGCGGCAGCACCATCGCCTACGACAAGCTGATCGTGTCGCCCGGCATCGACCTGATGATGGGCAGCATCGAGGGCCTCGCGGCCGCGCAGGCCAGTGGCCAGGTGCTGCAGGCGTGGAAGGCCGGCCCCGAGACAGTGGGCCTGCGCAAGCAGCTCGAGGCCATGCCCGATGGCGGCGTGTACGCGCTGACCATCCCCGAGGCACCGTACCGCTGCCCGCCCGGCCCGTACGAGCGCGCCTGCCAGGTGGCCTGGTACTTCAAGAACTTCAAGCCGCGCAGCAAGGTGCTGATCCTCGACGCCAACCAGGACGTCACCTCCAAGGGGCCGCTGTTCAAGAAGGTGTGGGCCGAGCAGTACAAGGGCATCATCGAATACCGCGGCCAGCATAAGGCCACCGCGGTCGATGCCAAGGCCGGCGTCATCAAGTTCGAGGTGCAGGACGATGTGAAGGCGCAGGTGCTCAACGTGCTGCCTAGCATGCGCGCGGGCACGATCGCGGTGCAGACCGGGCTGAACAACCTGGGCAACAACCGCTGGTGCGGCGTGAACTACCAGACCTTCGAGTCCACCGCGGCCAAGGACGTGCATGTGCTGGGTGATTCGATCCAGATCGCACCGGGCATGCCCAAGAGCGGTCACATGGCCAACAGCCACGGCAAGGTGGCGGCGGCGGCCATCGTCGCGCAGCTCTCGGGCTGGGCGGTGAACCCCGCGCCGATGCTCACCAACACCTGCTACAGCTTCGTGGACAACAAGAACGTGATCCACGTGGCCAGCGTGCACGAGTACGTGGCGGCCGAGCGCACCTTCAAGACGGTGGCGGGCTCCGGCGGCGTGAGCCCCGGCCCGACCGAGCTTGAAGGCGTGTACGCCTGGAACTGGGCACAGAACATCTGGTCTGACAGCCTGGGCTGATGGTGCAGCCCGCCGGGCCTGGCCCGGTTCCTCTCTGGCGGCAGCTTCAGGCTGCCGCCGGCGTTTTGGAGGCGGTGCTGGCCGGCCGCTCGGCCACCGAGGCGCTGGCCACCACGCAGGCCGCGCTGCGGCCGGCGGCGCAGGCGCTGTCGTTTCATGCGATGCGCGAGCTCGGTCGCGCGCAGGCGCTGCGCGCCCGGCTGGCCCGCCGCGCGCCACCGCCCGCAGCCGACGCGCTGCTGCTCACGGCTCTGGCCCTGGCCTGGGATGCGCCACGCGCACCCTACGAGCCCTTCACCCTGGTGGACCAGGCGGTCGAGGCGGCCAAGCACCACGCCGGCATGCGAGCGCAGTCGGGCTTCATCAATGCCTGCCTGCGCCGCTTTCTGCGCGAGCGCGACGCCCTGGTGCGCGCCACCGACAGCGACCCGGTGGCCCGCTGGAACCACCCGCGCTGGTGGATCGAGCGGCTGAAGGCCGACCACCCGCAGCACTGGCAGGCGGTGCTGCAAGCCAGCCAGCAGGCCGCACCGATGACGCTGCGCGTGAACCTGGCCCATCACCATGCGCCGAACGGCCACGCAGAACAAGCCGGCGTGACGCAGTACCTGAAGCGCCTGGCCGACGCCGGCATCGCCGCGCATGCGGTGGGCGACGCTGGTGTGGTGCTCGACAAGGCGCGGCCGGTGCACGAGCTGCCGGGCTTTGCCGACGGTGCCGCGTCGGTGCAGGACGCCGCCGCGCAGCGGGCCGCACCGCTGCTGCTGCACGGCCTGCGTGACAGTCTGAGCGCTGCAGGGCCGCGGCCCGCAGGCCCGCTGCGCGTGCTGGACGCCTGCGCGGCCCCGGGCGGAAAGACGGCGCACCTGCTGGAGCTGCTGCAGTCCCTGGGCGAAGCCGATGCGCGGGTGCTGGCGCTGGACGCCGACGCCCGGCGCTGCGAGCGCATCCACGACACCCTGCAGCGGCTGAAGTTCATGCCGCCTGCGCCCGGCCAGCCGCAGGCCGAGGTACGCACTGCCGACGCTGCCGAGGTGGCTGCCTGGTGGGACGGCCAGCCGTTCGATGCGATCTTGCTGGACGCGCCGTGCACCGCCTCGGGCATCGTGCGCCGCCACCCCGACGTGCGCTGGCTGCGCCGCGAATCGGATGTGGCCCAGCTGGCTGCCACGCAAACTCGGCTGCTGGAAGCGCTGTGGCCGCTGCTGCGCCCGGGCGGCCGGCTGCTGTACTGCACCTGCTCGGTGTTCCGCGAGGAGGGCGAGCGCCGCGTTGCGGCGTTTGTTGCGCACAACACCGACGCCCGATTGCTGCCGTCGCCGGGCCATTTGCTGCCCGGGTTGACCGAAAACGGCGCAGCCCTCCCGGACAATCGGACGGGTGAGCACGACGGCTTCTTCCACGCCCTGCTTTGCAGGCAGCCGCCCGGGCGCTGAGGCCCCGGCGGCCGGGCCTGCACGCGCCGCCCGCTCGGCGCTGCTCGGGCTGCTGGTGGGGCTGTGGCTGTGCTTGTCGGGCGCCGGGCTGGCGCATGCCGATGTCGCCGTGGAGGTGGACCCGCTGCGCATGGCCCGCAGCGACGACGCGCTGCTGCTGTCCACCGCGGTGCGCTTCGAGCTGCCGCAGGCGGTGGACGAGGCGCTGCGCAAGGGCATCGCGATGCACTTCGTCTACGAGGCCGACCTGATCGAGCCGCGCTGGTACTGGACCGACAAGGTGCTGTCGACCACGGTGCGCACGGTGCGCGTGGCCTTCCAGCCGCTGACCCGGCGCTGGCGGCTCAATGTGTACGCCGGCCCGCCCGGCTCGGTCAACCCCGGGCAGACCTTCGGCCAGAACTTCGACACGCTGGAGGAGGCGCTCGCCGCCATGCGCCGCGTGTCGGGCTGGCGCATGGCCAGCTGGGCCGATGTGGAGCCCGGCAGCCGCCAGCGGGTGGAGCTGCGCTTTCGGCTGGACGTGACGCAGCTGCCGCGGCCGATGCAGATCGGCATGACCGGCCAGCCCGAGTGGCGCATCGCCGCGTCGCGCGTGCAGCGCCTGGCGCTGGAAGGCACGCCGTGAGCGCACCTGGCGAGACCCTGGCGGCCGACCCGGCCGACCACGCATCGCACAAGGCGCTGCAGAACTCGCGCGCGCTGCGCTGGGCGCTCGGCCTGGGTGCGGCGGCTATGGCGCTGATCGGCGTGGTGCTGATCCTGCTGCTGACGGTGGCCACCACCAACCGCGAACGCTACGAGCAGCTCTACGGCTGGCTGTTCGGCACCAACCTGGTGGTGTCGGCGGTGCTGGGCGCCGTCATCCTGTGGGCTGCAGTGCGCCTGGCGCTGCGCCTGAAGCGCGGCAAGTTCGGCAGCCGGCTGCTGATCAAGCTGGCAGCCATCTTTGCCATCGTCGGCTTTTTGCCGGGGGTGGTGATCTACATCGTGTCGTACCAGTTCGTCTCGCGCTCCATCGAAAGCTGGTTCGACGTGCGGGTGGAAGGCGCGCTGGATGCCGGCCTGAACCTCGGGCGCGTGACGCTGGACACGCTGTCGCTGGACCTGGCCAACAAGTCGCGCGCCGCGGCGCAGCAGCTCTCGGATGTGCCCGATGCATCGGCCGGCGTAACGCTCGAGCGCGTGCGCGAGCAGATCGGCGCCGAGGACGTGAGCCTGTGGACGTCCACCAACCAGCTTATCGGCAGCGTGGGCAGCGCGCGCTTTGCGCTCAACCCCGAGCGGCCGCCTGCGGCACTGGCGCGCAAGGCGCGCAGCCAGCGCGTGGCCACCGTGGTCGAGGGGCTGGACGAGGCGCCGGTCAACATGGCCAGCAATGCGCGCATCAAGGCGCTGGCGGTGGTCACGCCCGGCGGCATGGGGCTGCTGGCCGAGCCGCGGCTGCTGCAGGTCACGGTGCGCCTGCCGCCCTCGCTGGTGGCCAACGCGATTGCGGTGCAAGAGGCCAACCGCGAATACCAGGAGCGCGCGCTGGCCCGCCAGGGCCTCAAGCGCATGTACATCGCCACGCTCACGCTCAGCCTGTTCTTCTCGGTGTTTGGCGCGGTGCTGCTGGCAGCGGTGTTCGGCAACCAGCTGGCGCGCCCGCTGCTGCTGATTGCCGCCGGCGTGCGCGAGGTGGCCGCGGGCGACCTGAGCCCCAAACCCGCGCTGGCCACGCGTGACGAGCTCGGTGGCCTGACACGATCGTTCGCGCAGATGACGCAGCAGCTGGCCGATGCGCGCGGGCAGATCGAGAAGTCGATGGGGGAGGTGAGTGCGGCGCGCGCCAACCTGCAGACCATCCTGGACAACCTGACCGCCGGCGTGGTGGTGCTCGACGCGCAGGGCAGCATCCGCTCGGCCAATGCGGCCGCCACCCGCGTGCTGCGCGTGCCGCTGGCCGCGCACGTGGGCCAGCCGCTGGCGCAGGTGCCGGGGCTGGAGGTGTTCGCCACCGCCGTGCTGGAGCAGTTTGCGCAGTTCGAGCGCGAGCGCGGCGAAGGCGCCGAGCGCACGGTTGACCACTGGCAGCAGTCGTTCGAGCTCGGCGCAGCGGCGCCCGCCGGGCTGGGCAAGGGCACGCTGACCTTGCTGGTGCGCGGCGCGGAGATGCCGGGCCAGGCGCGGCTGCTGGTGTTTGACGACATCTCCGAGATCGTCTCGGCGCAGCGCGCGCAGGCCTGGGGCGAAGTGGCGCGGCGACTGGCGCACGAGATCAAGAACCCGCTCACGCCGATCCAGCTGTCGGCCGAGCGGCTGG
>Ga0129333_10002102_pt1 | contig 18432 bp, 40 predicted proteins | sample CPB6_08_DNA_FD_94474 | JGI IMG/M metagenome (GOLD analysis project Ga0129333, IMG submission 94474) | Freshwater to marine salinity gradient microbial communities from Chesapeake Bay, USA - CPBay_Sum_0.6_0.8_DNA | ecosystem: Environmental > Aquatic > Marine > Coastal | place: USA: Chesapeake...
GCTGCGGCATTAGCAAATGATTTTGGCTTTTGGCTTTGTTGCCAAAGAAGATATCCAGCTACGGCGAGTACACCGACTCCCAGAAGCATTTTTTGATTTTGCGTCATTTTTGTTTTTTTTATAAAATTATTAAAAAGGATATAAAGCTCCAACTTTTACCTCAACGCCGTAGGGGCTAAAATATGTTTTATTTGTTCCTTCGGTTGCAGTTATAAAACCTTCTGGGCTTACTTGGAATGTAGCATTGTTAAAAAATCCTACATAATCGCCTGGCTCCCATATTTTGGTAAATCCATTTACATTACCTGATGTTTTCCAAACTGCATAGAATTTTTTCAATCGGTCTGCTTTGAAATCAGCGACATGCTTATTAGCTAAAGCAACCCTTTGAGCATTACTTACGGCACTGTTCGAAGCCGTGTTGCATTTTTGCTCCAAAGCCGTCAATTCTGCCTCTGTAATGGTTGTTTTTCCAGTTTCAGATTTTAGTGCCGTCTCTGTTTCGCTTCCAAATTTTCCATCAACGCCATATCGTGGCAGATGAGAACTATTGCATTTTTTCAGCGCATTTTGTAACCTAATTACATTAGCTCCTGCACTGCCTCGTTTCAGCGGAAATGATTGAGAGCCAGAACCGCTGGGAGGAACTGGAATATCCCCACCAACTACAGGTTGAGCTGGAATACTATTGGAATCTTTCTTGAAAATCTGCCTTCCAATAAGGTATAACCCTACCGCAATAGGTACTCCTATGAGTGCTATTTGACCTGCTTTTAGCTTCATATATTAACTTGCTTGTTGAGTAGCTACTTGACAGCCGATGTTATTTGGTTTTCTATTGGCCATTTGACCACTGCAACATTGCCATAAAGTATTTCCAAATAGCCCACCCACTTTTTGACTCAATCCTGTTCCTCTGGATTGGCTTTCTGGAGTACCACGCAATTGACCGCAATAATCAATTACCAAACCCCCTCCCACTTCAGGAGAAGCAACTGCGTTTGCAAATGATTTTTTCTGGGTTTGCTTCCAAACCAAGTATCCTACGGCAGCGAGTACGCCTACGGTAAGAATAGTTTTTGTCTTTTTATCCATTTTTAATCGTTTTTAATAGCGTTGTAAGCTGTCCCCAGTGCTGCCCCACCGATAGCAAATAGTATTGTGAATCCAGCAGTAGTCCAAAAGGACTTCTTTTGGGAAACACCATATGCTATCCCTGCGACAGCGCCGAGGGAACTTAAAGCTGATGATAGCTTCATATTACTTTTGTCCTGTTTTCCAAGCTTTTGAAACTACCCATACAGTAGCTGCAAGTGCTGCAAGACCTACTACCCATCCGAGAATTTTGTTTCCGTCTTTCATTTTGTTTGTTTTTGTTATTAGAGATTATGATTACCCATTAGCATTTTTCTGTCCTGTTTTCCAAGCTTTTGAAGCAACCCAAATTGTTGCAAAAAGAACTGCCAGAGATATTGCTACTCCACCAGCAGTTGACAAGAATTTTTTACCGTCTGCCATAGTCTTTGTTTTATTTGTTTTTGTATTTAGTGACTAAAAAATAAGTGCCAGCAATCACTGCAATCCCTACACCAACCCAAAGTATTGGAAATCCCTTTTTCTCACAAACACCATCTCTGTTTTTCTTATATCCTTCGGGACAATTAACTTGAAAAGGACTATTAGGGTCTGGAGTCGGATTACTTGGGTCTGGCAATGGGGCATTTGGATTTTGCTGTGTCCCACCCAGAATAGTTCCTGCTCCTTTGGCTATTGAATCCAAAATACTGGTCAAATCAACGACCCATTGCTTTGGTTGTGGTTGTGTTGGCATAATTTATTTCTTAAAACCCTACCGCAGTAGAAGCTCCTAAACATTTATTGTATGGAGGATTTCTCAAACAATCAGCGTCGCTGCTACATCTTGGCTGAACTCCAGTTGATGGAGTAGTATATTGACCAGTTGCAACTTGGGTAACACAATATCCTGTTCTTAGGCCCATATTACCTGCTGATAAATTTGCAAATGATTTTGGTTTTTGGCTTTGTTTCCAAAGAAGATATCCACCGATTCCAACTACGGCTACTCCGAGCCACAATTTAGTTTGCTTGTTCATTTTTATTTATTATAAAGCTGAATTTACTGCCGTTTGATTCAAAGCACCTGGCCCAGTTAGAGGCAATATTTCTCCACCTCCACTGGTAAAATACCAGATACCACTTATTTGATATGGAACGGTTCCTGCTGGTAAATAAACTGACCCACGAGGGCCAAAAAAAACAACTTGACCTGCGCTTGGCCCTGCTGATACAGTACCATATGGTAAACCTCTTCTATTTGCAAAATCTTTCTTTTGTTTTCCCTTACTCCAAATGTAAAGAGCTGCTAATGCAAGTCCAGCTACTCCAATCAAGGTCAATGTTTTCTTATCCATTTTTATTTTTTTACAATAAATGCTCTTGATATAGCACCGCCGATAACGCTACCAACCAAAGCACCCAATAACATATTTTTTCCCCTTCCAAACGCGATGAATATCCCAATTCCAGCACCAATCGTAGCTCCTACTATTGTACCTTTTTGGGCATCATTAAGAACCATATTGGTATCTTTCTTTTTTACCTCGCCTATTTGGTTCAAAAAGTTCTTCGCGTACATAATACATTTTAATATCCACCGCCTGAATAACCGCCACCACCAGAATAACCACCTGAATAGCCGCCACCACCAGAGTAGCCGCCGCCACCAGAGTAACCGCCGCCACCTGAGTAGCCACCGCCATAACCACCATCATAACCTCCAGAACCATCTCCATATCCACCATCTCCGTAGCCATTATTTCCATATCCACCATCTCCATATCCACCTTTAGTTCCGTCTTTTTTTCCACCACCACTTCCACTTCCGCCACCGCTTCCACCTCCACCTTGCAAACCACCACCTTTCTTTTCCTTTTGTTGCTCTAATAATTTTTTCAAGGCTTCTGCAAGCGGATTAGGTGCCGTACCTGTTCCAGCACCCCCAGTAGGCGTGCCAGTGCCAGTACCTCTTCCACGACCTCGCCCTTGACCAGCAGCAGTTGATGGTCTCAAAACTAAGTATAGTCCAAGCCCAAGAGCGAGAACTACACCACCAACGGCTAATATTTTACCTGTGTTTTTTTCCATTATCCAAATATTGTATCGTCAGGCCCTGGATTTTGCATATAATTTGGTAACTCATAGTCATAACCATACTCGTAATCTGCTGGCGCTCCACAAGGGTTAGTACCATTTGGATATAAACCAGTTGCAGGATTTATGAGTAAAGGATTATAGCAATTTTTTGTTGATTCCCAGTCGCGACATTTCAAAAATGTAGGCTTATCAGGGCAAGCGTCATCATTTGCAGGCTCGGGCGTAGGAGGAAAAACATCTCTACGCTCTTCTGCGGCAGCAGTTTTGGGCTTTAATAACAAAAACAACCCTACGCCTACAGCGAGGGCTATGCCAGCTATTGCAAAAACTTTGCCGTCTTTCATACTTTTTTCTTTTTGAAGATGAAGTAAGCAGCGATTCCTGCAACAATCACTCCTCCAATTACAAGAGGAATTGCATATGCTTTTGCGATACCGACTTTTTGTTCTTCTTGTTTTGTTCTTTGAGCCTCTTGTTGTAATCTCAATTTTTCTATTTCAGCAGCTTTTGCAGCAGCTTCAGCATCAGCTTTTGCCTGCTGACTTGATGCCCAAAATGTAAAACCACTCGTGATGGCACCAAAAATATCTTTACCTGTGACTTTTCCGTCAGCAGCTAATTTGCTTGGCATATCTCCACAACCGAATCGGCAATCATCTGCAAAAAGTCCTGCATTTCTAAATACCTGAACCTTTTGTATCTGCGGATTTACTTCAGTTGTCATAGCTTGAGGCGGTATGACGATGTTTCTACCATCGTTTGTGTACGGACTCAAGGGCCAAGATGTAAAATTTCTATATTTCATCCCTTTTTTATTGAAGATATGATGGCTATTGAAACCACCAAAGCGCCAATCAAAATATATGTATTCGTTTGAGTGGCAATGTTTCCATTCGCATTTGCAAGCCGTCTTCCCCCAGCATTTGCAAGTCTGCGCCTGTTTTTGAACGAAGAATTTTTGCAACCACAATCTCCCACTTTATTTGGTTGCTCTAAGCTTTTTTTTTCAAAAAGCTCAAGAATAGCTTCCTTATCAGGATGCAGTTCCATCACTTCTTTGAATGATTCCTCTCCCCCTTGCGCTACAATCATTTCAAGTACATCGGCCAGTTTTGCTGTGTCTGAAGCCTGAAAAAAACCATATTTTTTACAGATTTCAGAAGCTTTTTCGGGACTTCCTTGCGCTATGTAGTAATATACTGTCATTTATTTTTTTGAAAAAAGGGGCGGATGAAATTACTCACCGCCCCCTTTATGAAATCTGTGGATGTTTCTCTTAAGAACCAGAAATCAAATTGGTAGGCACACCAGAGATGTTCGGGTTTCCAAAAGTCTGAGCAACAGATGAACCTTGCAGACCAGCAGCCAAGTTGATGTTGGATGCAGGGTAGAAGTGTACGCGGAAAGTCACAGAAGCTCCAATCTGGTTGAAAGTAAGCTTAGTGAAACCGTCGATGCTGTAAAGTTGTTTTACGGCAACGATAGTAGACTGCTGTTGGTAAGGGTCAATTGTTGGTACGATTGTACGCAGCAATTGGTTACCGTTAGCGTCTTGTGTGTTCAGCGTGAACACTTGGGTAATCTGTGAGCTTGCGCCAGATACACTCTCAATGTAAGTAAGACCTACAGAGAAAGGCTGGTTCATAGACTGATACAAGAACTGCTGGTAGTTTACATTCGAAATGGCAGAGCTGATAGTAACTCCGCTGATAGTCAAGCTACCACCAGAGAAACCAGCGTTACCAATATAAGTGTAAGCACCAAGTACATCGAAGTTACTTACAGCAGTAGCAGAAGCGTTGCTGATAGTGATGATGTACGGTTGAGATTGAGCAGCAGAAGCTTGACCGTTTGCAGACAATAATTGCTCAGGGCCAACATTTGCGGCCTGATTGAATTGTTGCTGAGGGCCAGTGTAGTTTCTGTAGCCTCCAGTGATTGGAGCAGGGGAACCTGTCCAACTTGCATATTTTTGGTTGGCAGCGTTCCGAGCGTTGTTGATGTAATTACGAACTGACATTTTTTTTCGTTTTACTTTTTGAAAAATGGATTTGCTTGTTTGTTTCAGGAGTAACCTCTTGTGCCAACACCGAGATAATTACCGACCATCAACTTTGTAAAAGGTCTTTCTTTTGAAAATTTCATAAATTTCAAAACTTTCAGAATTTTTCCAAACCTACCCTACAAAGGATAAACTGAAAAAAAACTTAGATTTTTTACATCTACAATCTTTTCAGACTTTTTTTCTACATCTCCCCATAGGTTCAATCAAGAATTCAAATTCTTGAAATCCACTGTGTACTGATATAGAAATACGGTCAAAGAACTAATACAACCCAAATTTAATGAGCAAAAGAAAACAAAAACAACTTAAAGCAAACAAATATAGTCAATGAATTTTCATTGATTTTCGTTGTTTTATCAATATTTATATTGAAAATACTTTGTTTTTACCGCTTGTAGGCCATCAATCTCTTCTTTACTTCGGCCATCGCGGTTGCAGGAACATAGGTCTTGTTGCCTGATTCGTCTCTAACTTTCAAAAGAGGACTTATGAGAGAGTCGTAATTATGATTTATGAATTGGTTCACAGCAAGCTCGAAATCATCGGTAGTAAACTCACCGTACACTTTTTCTTCGTCAATATCTGCGTAACAAAAAAATCGTTTATCTCCAGCATCATATCGCAGGTTAATCATCGCTTCTGCTATTGATAAGTATTCGTATTTATCTTCAAATTTATGTTTGTGCTTTTTGACAGTATCTGTGAATTTGTGCATACGAAGTATGTTCACATTCTGCCAAACTTTTGATGTAATACGACCAATCGATTGATAATGTAAAATGATATCGACTCCAATATGTCGGTTCGTACATATCGCACCAACTAAGTCGTTTGGCATCGTATCAGAAATGTACTTGTTTACATCTTCAATTAGCAATAGACCATTTCGATATGTCTCGAGAATTATGAAAAGCGTTTGTGCAACATCGTCGAGTGTCATCTTACGACCATCATCGAGGAAAGGTCGTATTCTTCGTATCTCTACCATAGGATGAACAGAAAATAATGTAACATCCTGAATACGCAATGCTTTTATGTCGTAATACTCATCGTTCACATCGAGAATCAAAGCTCGACGACCAGGCACACCTCGAGCAGGATTTCCCAAAACATATTGGTCAATCATTTTTCGCGTAGTGTAACTCTTTCCAGAGCCTTTTCTACCAATAGCTACTAATAATTTAGGTTCGCGACCCATTTATATCTTTTTTCTCGGACGACCCACTTTTCTAACAGATGATACCTGCTTTTCTTCTGGCTCCTCCGCTGCAAAATTATTCTCTTCTTCAACATCAACCGTTTCTACTTTTTCAGTAGGTTCAGGACGCTGTGGTCTTTCACTTCTCTCTGGTCTTTGGCGTGGAGGTGGAGGAGGTGGCGCTTGTTGTGCATACTGACTTGTGGTTGCGGCTTTTATGCTTTCAATCATCATATTCAAGGTAGCTTTCTGCTGGAAGAATATAATTGATTTAGCAGCAATATCTTTTCCAAACAAATACATCAAGTATTGCTCATCTGTAAGACCGATTCCTCTTTTTGCTAATACACGCTCAAGTACAGGAAGTGTCTCTTCTTTGAACTCTTCTGATACTGTGAGGACATTTCCTACCTGCTCATTGTAAATTTGAAAAAATTCGCCAGCTCTCATTCTTCTGCCATACTCATAATCAATCATCGCATTGAGATTGATTTCTCCTTCGGCTTGAAGCTGATTTAATTTTTTCTCAGAAACTTTTAGTGCATTGTTTGCAAGTCCGTGCGCCCACTCATATCCCTGAATAATCATTTGAGCCGCTTGCTTTGCAGCAAATTCGGTTTCCTTCTTAGGAATAGATTTCATTTCGGGATTGATTGGCTCCCGTTTTTTTGGCTCTTCGTTACTCTGAATATTTTTAGGTTGAAGAGGCGGCGGAGCAAAACGAGGCTCATCAATAGGCTTATTCAAATCAGCCGTAGACGCATTTACATTAGGTTGCGTATATCGTTTCTCATTTACGGCTTCATCTAATGGATTCACAACAGCCTCTACTTTCTCAGGGTCTCTTATTTCTGATTCAAATTTACTTGGCATTGTTTATTTTTTTCTCTGTTAGTAATAGTTGCATTTGTTTCAATGTATGGTCAATCTTTTTTTCAAAATCAGTTTTTGGTTTTTTTGATACACTCTGCACAACTTCATAATACCTACATAGCGCAGATTGGTCTTTATTGAAAACTTTCTTCAGTTCTGAGTAAGAATAATTGAACTCATTTTTTATCAAAAAAACGCTGATGGCTATTGCTATCTTTTTATCATCGCTTCGGTCATTCCCGTATAAAATCTTTTGCTTGGGTACAGCGGTCAGTTCGCTGACAGCATTTAAGATAAAGTCAATGTTCACATCTTGTTTTAACAAAGAACTCATCTTTGCTTCCTGCAAAGTTTTTATAGTCCGCTCAATCCCTATAACTTCCACAGTTTCAAACAATTCATCAAGAATTTGATTCGATATGGAATGTTCTCTTTTATACATTGAAAGTCAATGATATTTTCTATAAACAAATTTACTCAATGCCTTTTATTTTCAAAAATTTTTCTTGGCATACAAATTCTCCAGCGCTTTGCAGGCTTTTAAGTTCTGTTTGAACCATTCTGAGCCAACCAGTCTAATCTTCACATCTGGGTAATATTTTGCCATTCTCTTCATTTTGGTCTGACTTTTTGAATCGTAGTAGCCTTTTACCTCTGCCCACTCTTCACTTCCGTCAAGATGAATCACGCAAAAATCTGGCAAATATGACCTAACCCCTCGCTTTATATTTTCAAACCAAAAACACTTTGGTTCGTGCTTCCAATCTTGAATTTTTTTCTCCTCGGTCAATTTTTGCAAAAAAATAGCGTAATAATACTCCCAAGAAGACCTGAAGTAAATAGGCTCTTTATCTCCAATGGTTGCCCAAAATTGTTTGTGAACGGGGTCTTTCAGGCCCAGCTTATCCTTCACGGCTTGTGGTAACTGACTTATGTGTACACCCATTATCTTAAATCGTAGCCAAATGTTTCAAAATCAATTCGATATAAATATGTAACTGTATCGTAAACAAACTGAGAATACATATCAGGACTTTTCTCTGTTGTGGAAACATTTTTTTGAGCCATATCAGGCAAATAGATACCTAAATAATCCGAGATTGACTCCATACTGTCTTTGATATCTTCCAGTTTGAAATGCTTTATTTCGGCCCCTAAATCGTTCCAATCGGCTTGAGCCATAAAAGCTCTGGTGCCAGACCAGTTTTTACCTGCCTCAAGATTTTTTTTGATAAAATTGGTATTCCCGTAGAAATTTTTCAAAAAATTTGGCTTCATCAGTGATTTCACCAGATGCTCGCTGAAAATATCGATATCCATTCCCCTTATCTTCATATTTGGTGCGCTTGCGGGAATTAGACGCATTTGATGTAAAAAGGAAGAGATATAGCGCTCATACGGGTCTCTAACGACTTGAACTATCTTATAGCTCGAAAGTTCTTTTTCTGAAACTTTGAACTCATCCACCAGTTCTGATAAAGTGAGATGAATCTTTGGTTTTCTTTGAATTTTATCGAATACGATACTGCTATCCAATAAAACTTCAGTGAGAGCCTGAGATGCAGTTTTAGGGGGCATCAAAAAGATGACCTTGTGTTTTTTACTCAGCATAGAATTACTTTTTTACCCAGTCAAGTATCAAATGAATCCTGTCGGTGTCGCCGTCATTTGTGACACTGTGCATAATACCGTTGTTATTTATTTCCCAGAGTTCTCCAATTTTCAAATTTTTTGTAATGTCACCAACGGTAAAAAAACATTGACTGTTTGTTGTAATTGCGAGATGTATTCTACGCGGTATATTGAATGATTTTCCTTTGTCTATATGTGGCAAAACTTTATTTCCTGCTGGAAGCTTTACCAAAATAGCTCTAAACACAAATCCAACTTCATCAATAATAGACTTTAGATGGTTCTCAATTCTATCTAACTCATCTTTGAATAAAGGATAGTATTTTGATTGCGAATTTTCCACCATCGATTCAACATCGTTTTCGGAATCCGCAAATGCGCCATATAGCTCTTCGGAGAAAATCAGTGGTATTGATTTGGTCTCCTTGTGAACATTAAATTTTTTTTGTCGAAAATCAAATTCGTCCCAGTCTATTTCGTTTTCCTCTAAAATTTTTACAAAGCCTTCAATGTTGATTTTCCCATAGTTTTTGAAATTTCTCATATTTTGTATTTTTCTCTAAAGTCGGGGTGGGCGCAAACAATTTTAGCCATATAGTCGGCAAACTGACAATCCGATGGATAATGTACTCCCATATAAATACGAGACCACATAATGTCTGTTGCTAAATCGTGCAGAGCTTTATGAAATTGCGGGTATTGATTACCTAATACTTCAGCAAACACTCTTGATTGAAAAGTATGACCTGATGGATATGAAGGTGAATTAGCCGCAACGGATGAGAAAGGTATCAGGTTGATATTTCTCATTCTCGCCAATTGAAAAGGACGAGGTCTTTGATAAAAGTATTTCACCTTCAATAAAAGGGGTTTAGTGTCCTCCTTTACTGACTTCAAGGTAGCTTCAAGCTGTAATTCGGATATTCCGTTGTTTGCTAAACTCTGGATAATATACTCCTGAAATGATGTATCATAAACATCAAATCTTTTCAGCAAATCAGTGGTGTTTTCAGAAAGCTTATTTGTTACTGAAACCAATTCAAGTATTTCCTCTTTCGTTTGTTCACTCTCATTTGGAGGAAACGGATAGTTCTGTAACTCTGTCAAAAGAGTATCTAAGTAGCTTTCCTTTTGTAAATAAGCTTGATTGCTTCTATCGGGGTTTCCGTATTGAAGCGCATTCAATTCCATAATTTATCGCTTAAAAGAAGGGTCTTGCTTGCTGCTGCTGGGGTTGCGCATTATCTCTTTGCATAGCACTTTGCAAGTCAGACACCTTTATTTCTAAATCATCTACTTTGTTCTGCAAATCATTGGCAAGAGCCTTCGACATAGTCATATTGTAGCGATAGTAATAAATCGTAAAGTACAGCGCAGTAGCTCCCAAAATTCCGAAGCCAACTTCAATCATATTCATACGCTTGAAGATGTCGCCAATTTTTGAACCAGCTGTTTGCTGCATCTGCATTGGCTGCATTGCAGGTGCTGGCGCAGGCGTAGCTGGAGCAGGTGCAGGTGCAGAAGCAGTTGCAGGCGCAGGGTTTACGGGAGTTGAAGTTAGGCCATCCATTATTCCAAAATTTTTAGAACGAATACAACGCCAAGTCCAACAAGAGCGGCATTGAGTAAATCGTTTTGTTCAATTTTCATTGGGGGAATAGTCAAAGCCTGAGTTGATGGCTCGGACACATTCTCTTTCAAATCTACAGGAACAACTTCTACGCCAACTCCAACTCCAACGGATGTAGAATTATCGCTATCTGTCAAATCTTTATCACTGGCGAATACAGGGGCATACCAGCTTTTACAATATCCAGCTACTCTTTCGTATGTAGCTTTTTGTTGTTCAGAGCTTTTTATCACAGTATCAGAGAAATTCTGATTGAGAGTGTTTTGACTCTGAAACCCCGTAAAGTTTGACCATATCGAAGTGTTCATCTTAGATTTTATTTTGTTTCTTTAGCTCAACGGAAGCTCGCTTGATAGCATCTTTCCATTTTTCGCCTTCTTCTTTCTTCCAAATCTTTTTTGCGTGAGCTGCAATCTGTTTGATTTTCTCTCCTTTTTTTGTCGTTGCCATAATTGATTGGTTTTATTTTTTCGGTTAGTAATTTCTCAGGCATTCACGCCCTCCAACAAATTTATTGGTTTTTGTTTGAATTATACTTTTATTCTTTCAGTTTTTTGAGCTGTGCGCCAGCAATCCTTTTAGCAGCCATTTCAGCCTCAGAACGGTTGTAGCGCTTCCCATAATCCTTTTCCAGCTTTTTGGGAACTTTTGTTCCGTCCAAACGGTCGGCAATTGATTTTACCTTATCAGCGAATTTTACTTTACCACCTCGACCATAATCATCATCGTCTCGGTCATCACGGTCATCTTCTGGGTCGTAATAGTCGTTTATATCGTAATAGTGTTTCTCTGGATATACTTTGTTTATTTTAATTCCCTTTTGTTTGAAATCATTTATTGTCTTTATGTATTGTTCTTCTGAATGAAGAGGAAAATCAATTGTTCGGCCGTTACCACTTGCTTCGATTCTTACAATATCGTACTCATCTATGTACCCAGAGCTTCTTGCATTGTAGTAATCATCATCAGTTTTGAAAGTGAATTTGAAGTCTGTTTCTCCTCCGTCTGCAAAAACGATTTCCTCAGAATTTACAATTTCGGCTACGCCTTCAAGTCCTGAATCATCCATAAATCGCATTTTTGCCTCCCGCATAGCATCTTCATCGCTGTTTGCCTCAATATCGTACACCATTTTGTATCGAGAGCCTGTCATCGGGTCTAAACCAGTAACACGAACACCATACTCGATGTTACCGCCATAAGCATATTTAGTCCGACCGCCTTTGGCTAAAATATTATATGGGTTATCGAGAGGATTCGACTTCTTTTTAGTCGCATCGCCAATCAAATAACCCCCTAATGCTGCAAGTATGTATGGTATCATTATTCTCCTCCTTGATAAATGTAAAATTGTTTCAATGAATCAGAAACATATAAATTTGTTCCAAAGTCATTTCTGAACATAAGTTTCCAATCTTTTGCTTCTGGTACTTTCAACTTAGGATTATCGTCGTATGCAGATTGATGACCTAAATATTTGTACCCTTTCTTTTCCAATGCTTTTCTTACTTGATATTGACTTTTTCCTTTGTAGGAGTTGCCCATCGTGTTATCAATGTCTCTTGGGTCATCTGGACTATCATCATATCTGTCTGTGATAATAATTTTTCCTTTTGATTTTTTTAATTCAACATCATCAAAACCAAAGCTCATTCTTTTGTCCCCGCCTTCAGGTCTTTTGCCTATAAATTCTACTGTAAAATTTTCCTCACCTGAGTTTGTTACTTCAGCATCACATCCATCATAAACAACGATATCCCCTTCCTCTACTTTACCACCGTCCTTCATCTTTTTAAGCGTCTCTGCAAGTCGCGCTCTCTGGGCAGTTTTGCCACCCTTTTTCTCAAGTTTCTTTAAGTCGGTCATTGATAGCTTTTCCTCGCCTTTGATAAGACCTTCTTTTTTTGCAGTAGAACGAAGCGCTCCCTTTTTCTTTATCGCGTCTTGAATCCAGTATTTAGTCTTACCACCTTTGGCGTAAGTACAAGCACGACTCATTTTCTTTTTTTCGGTAATGTTGCCTCCTTTAGCAAATGAAGAAACTTCGTCGTTTACGGCGACTATTTCGACCTCGTTTTTGGGAATAAATGCCAAACTACCATCATCCATTACAGCGTGAAACTGGTAGTCGTCAACACCAAAAAGGGTTACTTCGAATGTTTCTCCTGCTTGAAATGGAATCTCAATTGACGGATATTCTTCCCCTTGTTCATAAAGCTCAAGCCAAGAATCTTGCTTAAATTTCAAAACAAGCTCGTCACCGTCTTGATACTCTTTTTCAGGCAAATAATCGCCGTGAGAGAGCTTTTTAGGCGTTTTATAAGCGTCCAACAATAAATATGCTCCGCCTGCTATAAATAGAAATGGTATCATATTGAAACGCCTATTCGTGAAAGTTCTTCGTTTACATCTGCGAGTTCACTGGAGTCTAACTCATCACGCAAGCATTCGGGTAGTGTGCCAGTGAAATTAGATTGAAAAATATTTCCCCAGCCACTGCTTACTGTTCTTGTTCCATAAGCTTGTACCAACTTTTCCCAATCTTGTCTTGTCCTCAATTTATTTAGTTCCTCTACCACCGCATTCGCGCCAGTTCCAACAGTTCCGTATCCATCGAAAATGTTGAATAAATTATCCGCTATTTCTGAATAATTTAATGATGTCGGCGGTATTGCACCTCCACCTCCACCAGAATTTCCACCACCACCAGTTGGGTCAAAAGGGTTTGGAGAAATTGTATTTTTTGGCTTCCTAAAAATTAGGATAGCAATACCTGCAACTGCAAGAATTACACCGCCTGCGATTATTGTATTTAGTGTTTCTTTTTTCATATTGAAACTCCAATTCTTGAAAGTTCTTGATTTACATCTTCAAGTTCGCTTGAGTCTAACTCATCACGCAAGCATTCTGGTAGTGTTCCTGTGAAATCTGAAACGAAAATGTTCCAAGTTCCACTACTAACGGTTCTTGTACCATAAGCTGAAACTAATTTGTCCCAATCACTTCTTGACCGTAATTTTTTTAGTTCTGCTACTACCGCATTCGCTCCAGTTCCAACAGTTCCATAACCATTGAAAATATCGAATAGATTATTTGCTATAGTTAAATAGTCTCCTTCTATTCCTGTTCCACCACCGCCATTACCACCATTACCAGAACCACCTTTTTTTCTTGTCAAAAAATAGACAGCGGCACCAAGTCCCAAAGCAACTAATACTGTAACTAAAGTCTTATTTTTTTTCATTTTGTTTGTTTATAGGATGCCAAATAATCCCAGACCTAAAAGACCTGTATCTTCTGAATCAGAAATCATACTGCCTTTAGCTCGAAGGTTACGAATTATAATCAAGCCAACGAGAACACCGCCAGCAATCAAAAGTGTGTTTTTTGTTTTTTTTGTCATATACGATAAGTTATTCCTTTCCTTGCCCAAGCATTGTTGATGTTGTCTACTCGATAGTTTGTAAAACCCCATTCCTCTCCAAGCTCTGCCTGAACAGATGTAAATAAATCCATTATTCCTTCAGCAGGAATACCAAAACAATATCTTTGTCTAAATCCGTATGCTTTTATTAGAAGTGCAACATCCAAGTTATTATTCATTCTCTTCAAGGTGTCCTCAACTGAATCATAGTCGTCTCCAACACAATATGCCATACCATCATAAATTTGATTGGCAAACAAACCATACTGTGAATCAGGAAATGACTGTGTCTGTGTTTTTCTCCAATTTTTAATTTCTTCATCAATATTTTTAGCAATCTGTTGGTTTCTTTGTGTCTGTGCGCTTGGAAATACAAAGCGATATAGTTTTTTACCTACGGTATAAACCACAAAAGCTCCAACAACAACAACAACACCTTTACCCCAAGAGGGTAGTCCTTGATAATATTCTGTTGCTTTTTGCGTAATTTTCATTTGTTTTGTTTGTTGTCCTCAAATTTATAAAAAAGGTGACTTATAAGCAGAATTATTTTATTTATATTATTTCGTATAACAATATTTAATCGTCGACTTCAACACCATTCTTTTTTTCAAAATCTTTTATTTGCATTTGAGTATGCTTTCTTTGTAACATAGATAGGTGTATCAATAAGGCAGAAGAAATTATAGTCATAAAAACAGCAGTTATGGCTAATATTTTTTCTCCGCGAAATCCTTCACCAGTAAAATTTTTTGACATTTTATTGATTTTTTTTCAAGTATTCTACGACCATCAATCTTTTAACTAATTCCAATCGGTCATATTTGTTTGTAATTTTTGAAGTTCCGAAGCGGATTCCCCAGTCTCCATAGTTGTTGACCAAAAATGTAGCATCGCCGTAAATATCAAGTATTTTATTTCCAACTCTAACTCGGGCAACTCCATTTTCAAAGTCAACTGAGTCGATTGTTACTTTTGGCTTCCAAATATTATTCAAATAATAGGTATAAGCGCCACCTATTACTGTAACTGCACCGATTATCGCTGCTATTTTTATGAGGGCGTCACTGGTTTTACTCAAATATGCTTTTCCGTCTATCGTGGTCATAAAATTGTTAGCGTTTTTGTTTTGAAATCAATTTCTGCACCGTCAATACTAAAGGAACCGTCTTTATCAAATTCCAGCGAGTGTTCGATTGTCCAATCTTTATAAACTTTAGCAGAAAAATTTATTTCTCCTTCAATTCTACTCTTGTATATTTTTCCGCCCTTTGCCAGAAGCTTTTCTTTCTCCTCTTCAGAAATCTCATCTAAATAAGCTTCCCAATTTATGATTCCAGTAATGCTATCAAGAGAAATGTAAATTGATTTGATACCCCAACTTCTCCCTTCTGGCTCAAGAGAATACTCAACCTTTAGGTTAGCGTTGGCATCAATAGTACCTAAATCAACACCGAAGTATCTATCAATACCATATATGCTAACATCCGAAGAATCAATATTTGCCTCGTAATTCATAAGTTACATTTGAGATAGTGAGCATACAGTTGCACAGTTTTCAACTCTACAACGAACTGTAGAAGTTCCGCCCATAATTAAACATCTGTCAATGCAGGCTCTACAGCGACTATTTATGCCAGGGCCACCAGCAACATTTACTGTCTTTTTATTGTAGTTTTTCCATAAAAGGTACCCAGCAACACCTACTGCTGCTAATCCGATGATGGTTTTTGTTTTGTTTGTCATACTTTTTGTTTGTTTATTTTACCATAAAAGTTTATCGGCATAATACCCTGGAGTACCCCTTTTATGTCGGTCTTTTTCGTGTCTTGTTTTGTACATCCGTCTACGGATGTCTGCATATTCTTTTCCCTTTTTAGCCATAAATGTCGGATAGTCCCCATATCCTAAAGCTCCGACAGATGCCAGCTTTTCGCCCTTTTTGTTGAAAACATCAATTTTTTTACCCTGCACAGTGCTGGGCTTTACAACAACTCCAAGCTTTTTAGCTTGTGCCTTTGTATATGATGTTATTGTGTAAGCCATTACTTTTTCAAAAAGTTTGAAAAATACATTTTTTCCTTCTCCCACATTAGCGGAACGGTCGACTGAAATTCTTCATTATATGCTTCCAATCCGCACCGACTCTCTAAACTTGCAGTTCTTGTCGAAATTGGGCATCCACACCAGATACAATGCTCGTCATCCCTGTCAGTATTGTATTTGTGCCGATTACCCTCTATTTCATATCCATTCACCGCGTTTTTACTCATAAATGGGCAGGTCGCACACATCATACGCCTACCTACTATGATTTCTTGGGTTTCTTTTGGTATTGCTCCGAGTTCCATTCGAGTTTGGTTAGTAACCGCCTCAAGGATTTGGGGTATGTTTTTCATACCCTTCGGAATCAACGCCAGATATTCACCCAGTTTACTCATTTTTTCAATAAATAATATCCTACACCCACACCAGCTAAAAACAAACCGATATGAATCATTGTCATTTTATTCATTTTATGCCTTCTTTGATTTTTTGATATAAAAATAGGTCAAAGCAAGAATGGCTACAGAACCTGCAATAGCAAGAGGAACTGCATAGGAACGAACAGTTTTCATTTTTGCCAAAAACTGCTGATATGCACTATCTGCTTCTGCTTCAGTACCCTGAGCTTTAGCTCGCTCTACTTGAGCTTGGGCGTCAAGCATCTTTTGCTGTTCTATAAGAGCAAGTCTTTGCGCTTCTGTTAGTCTCGCTTGTTCTTGTAGACTTTTTTGCTTCTCTTTCTCCGTTTTGAAAGAAAATATTGACCCAATACCGCTTCCGATGGCACCTGCTATGGCCTCAATATTTGATTTGTTGTCGTCGTAATCGTAAGCCATTGTTTTGTTTGTTTTTGTTTATTTTATCCTCTTCGTTCGCGGAAGAAGTTTACTGCTCCCCAAGTTAGCAAAAATGCACCGACACCCATCAGAATCAGACCTTTACTGAGCTTTTTAGGCTTTGTGTCGTCTGACTTATCAAACTCTTCGACTTCAGGCTCAACTTCAATTACCTCTTCTTCCTGCAAATTCTTTTCAAAGCTCTTAGGCTTTATTTCGACTGTTTCCTGAAGCTTATCAAGTTCTTCTTTGATGTGCTTGGTTTTAGAAATAGGTGGCACGCTTTCCAGTTCGAATTGCTCTGGTGCCACTACCTCTTTTTGCTCAAAGACCTCTTTTGGCTGCTCTTCAGCCTCTTCTGATTCTTGTTCCGTTTCTTCCTGTTCTTTTACCTTGCCGTGTTTTTCCTCGTTTATCTTAGCCATACGCTCTTTGCGTTGCTGATACATATACGGGTCAAAACGCTTCAAAGATTTTATCAAATCCTTGTCCAAAGAACCAATTTTGAATTTAAGCAATGTTATTTGCTCTATCTCATCAGCATCTTCAGTTGTCGATTCAATACTTTCCAGCTCTTCGTTGATTGCTTCAAGCTCTGTAATCTTTTTTTGAAGTTTTACTGGAAGTTCTTCGATTTTCAAGTTTTTCTCTAACAATACTTTTTTGAAATTCATATTTTCTCTGTTTTATTTTTTATGTCCAAACGATACTTGGTTTTTTCTGTGATACAAACCCTTTCTGAGCTTCTTCCTCTGCTTTAGCATAAGCTTCTGCAAGAAGTTTTTCTTCAGGAGTTTTGAAAGAATTTTCAATAGTTTCGAAAACTTTATTTACAACAATACCCGCAACAAAACCAATAGCAAGAACATAGGTTAATTCTATTCCTTTCGGAAATACAAATTGAAACCCTTCTCCTTTTTGCTTAGGAAGTTTTAGGCTGTAAGACAATACATTGGCAAAGAATCCAATAGCTGTCGTACTACCTACTACAATTACTTGTCGCTTTTGCTGACTTGTCATTAAAATACCTTTTCGCTCTCTTTCTTTTTATTCTTTAGATACATATAGTACCCTACTCCAGCCAACACTCCAAAAATAAGAAGTGCTTGTACTTCGCGACGCATAGCCACTGTTCTGATTTTTTCTGTTACCATTTTTTTTATTTTTTATGCCCAGACAATTTGTTTAGGTGTTTTTCCAATTAAAGTTTGTTGCTCTGTCAACTTCTTTTTTTCTTCTCCGAAAAGCTGGTCAAGCAATTTTTCTTCTCTTGTTTTCATAGCCTCTTCAATTAGCTTCAGAGAATAGTCAATTACAAATCCACCAACAATTCCCAGAAAAAGAACGGCTGCAAGGTCTTTACCTTTTGGGATTACAATACGAAATGCGCCACCCCCTTTTGAAGCGGCAACAGAATAAGTAGCCACATCGCCAACAAATCCGATGGCGGTACTGGCTCCTACTACAATAAGGGTTCTTTTTTCCATTTTTTATTATTTAAGAGATACAACGGGTTCAATCAAATCAAATATCATAGCTGGGTTGTCGAACTGA
>Ga0129333_10002103_pt1 | contig 18424 bp, 20 predicted proteins | sample CPB6_08_DNA_FD_94474 | JGI IMG/M metagenome (GOLD analysis project Ga0129333, IMG submission 94474) | Freshwater to marine salinity gradient microbial communities from Chesapeake Bay, USA - CPBay_Sum_0.6_0.8_DNA | ecosystem: Environmental > Aquatic > Marine > Coastal | place: USA: Chesapeake...
AAGGCATGCGCAGGGGTGGCACAATCCGCGGGTGCCCCATCGCTCCGTCCTCTCGTTCATGGCCACCATGGCCGTCGTTGTCGCAACGATGTCCGCAGCGCTGGTGCCTCCAGCGCACGCGGCACCTGCCGCGCCGGTCATCACGACGGTGACACCGGGCAACACGACGATGACGCTGGCGTGGGATCCGGTTGCAGGCGCCACAAGCTACCAGGTTCAGGTCGACTCAGGAAGTCCCACCACCGTCACGAGTCCGGCCACGGTGACGGGTCTGACCAACGGTGTCGAGTACTCGTTCGTCATCATCGCTGTCGGGTCCGGCTCGACGCCTTCGGAAGCGGTCAGTGCTCGGCCGGGCACGCCGAATGCGCCCACGATCACCGGCGTGACGTTCACCGACACCACGATGAGCGTCACGTACACACCGCCTACGGTCATCAACGGGAGCGGCGCGGTCGTGGACTACGAGTTCTACCTCGACGGTGTACGACGGCCCAATGCCTCGCAGACGTACTCCGCGCCCTACCCCAACCCGCTGGTGATCACTACAGGCGGTCCGGTCACCGGCGCATACACGGTCCGGATGGCTGCCACGAACGACATCGGCCTTGGCGTCTTCACCACCTACACCGGCACGAGCAGCGGATCCTCGGGACCCGCGCCCGCCGTTCCGCCCCTGACCCCGTCGATCACGGCCACCAGCGTCGTCGACAAGGGCTTCCACATCAACCTGCTCTCCGGCGAGGGCAACGTCGATGCCTACTACGTGCAGATCGGCGACGAGGCGCCCCGAGGCGTCAACCCCAACGACTTCCCGATCATCATCAGCGACCGCACCCCCGACACGAGCCACATCGTCACGGTCTGGGCGACCCGGGGTGAGCTGACCAGTCCACGCACGTCGATCATCGTGCGCACCCAGGCGGTGCCGCTGCCTGTCACCGGCTTGGGGATCGCGCAGGAGCCCGGGCTGCGGGCGTCGGTGACGTGGCAGGCGCCCCAAGCGGGAGCGGTGGTGCAGGCCTATCGCGTGGAGGTAGCGGCGGGCGGGGTCGAGATGCCCTGCGTGGGGCGCACCGATCCGGCGTCGACGTCCTGCACGACGCCCGGCCTGCGTGCGGGCGCGGTGGTGTCCGCGCGGGTGGCGGCCGTGGGGGAGTGGGGCGTTGGACCCTGGACCGCGACGAGCACCATGCTCTTCGCGGAGCGTCCGGGCGCACCGCAGGTCGTCATGACGCCGAGCCCTCGCGGCCTCCTGGTGCTCGTGCGTCCGACCGACCTCGGTGGCGCCTCCGGCCTGTCGACGATCGCCCTCCTGGACGTGCCACGCGGCTCGACGGCGACGCTGACGCGGTCGTCCGCCTGCAGGCGCACCGATGTCCAGGAGGGCTGCTACGCGATCGACCTGCGGACGGCGAACACGCGGGAGCTGACCATCACCGCGCGGGTGCGAACCTCGGGCGGCACATCGGAGCCGACGGTCGTGCAGGCTTTCCTCGTCGAGGGCGAGGAGGTCGTCACGGCACCGATGAACGTCGTTGCCGTGCCGGGTGACGGCGTGGTCACTGTCAGGTGGGAGCCACCGCTCACCACGGCGCCGGTCCGCGGGTTCGTCGTCACGAGGTCGGACGGCACCGAGGTGTGCGAGACGGGACCGGGGCAGACCTCCTGCTCGTTCGCCGCGGCGAATGGGGAGCGCGACTCCTACCGGGTGCGCGGCTTCAACGCCTCCGGCGCGGGCGAGCTGTCCGCGGCCTCGTCGACTGTCGCCCCCGGCGCCCCCACGGTGCCCACGGTTGTCGCTGCCGAGCGGCTCACGTCGACATCGGCGCGCATCACCTGGACGGCATCGGTGCCGACGGGCACCGCGGACGTCACCGAGTACGTCGTGCGCACGGCGAGTGGGACGGAGCTGTGCCGCGTGGCCGCGACCGAGCGGCAGTGCGATGTCGTGGTACCCGCCACCCCCGTGACGCTCGGCCTGCGCGCGGAGAGCGGCGCGGGTGCCAGCGCGTCAGCGACCGTCGACCTCACGCAGCCGCTCCTGCCGCTGCCCCCCACTGGCCTGCGGTTCTCAGTGGAGGCGGCACCCGGCAGCGGGGCGCCCGTGCTCGTCGCGCAGTGGACTCCGGTGCCGGGGGATCCGGTGGCGACGACGTACCGCGTCTCGGCACAGGGCAATCCGTCGATCGGCTGCACCGTGACGGCCCCGGCCGATCGCTGCACCATCAGTGGCGTTGCGCCGGGCGTCGTGACGGCCTTCACCGTGGCCGGCGGCGTGAGTGGGGCCTACGGCAAGGAGTCCGAGGCGGTGAGTGCGGCGCTGGACCGTCCGTCGTCGGACTCCCTTCGACGCGCGATGCAGGTGGGCGCGACGTCGATCGAGGCGACGTGGGTCGCGCCGGCAGGAAGCCCGTCGGTGACGCGCATCGAGGCGCGCACCGACTCCGGCCTGAGCTGCTCCTCACCCGTGGGCTCGCTGACGTGCACGATCACCGGAGTCCCGCCGAAGTCCAAGCAGCGGGTCCTGATGCGTGCCATCAATGCGTTCGGCGCGACGGATTGGCTGACTCGCACGAATCGTCGCGTCGACTACCAGCTCCAGCCGCTGCCCAGCGGTGGGGATGCGGTGTGGATGCGGGTGCTGCCGGCGCAGCCGTCGGACCTCGAGGTCCGCTACACGGACGGCTCGCTGGTGGTCTACTGGAAGACCACTGACCTGAGGGACCTGCAGACCAGCGACCTCGTGTGGGATCGACCGGCCGGATACCGGCTCTACCAGATCAGCAACCCCATCGGCAGCTTCGCACTGGGCGGGTCGGGAGTGCCCACCGAGACGCTCGTGTGCCCGCAGGCCTGGACGGCCTGCAGGCTCGAGGTGCCGAACGACGTTCCGTACGTGTTCCGGTTGGAGGCCTTCAACGAGGTAGGCACCTCCGAGTCGTCGTACAGCCCCATCGTTCTCGCGACCCGCGACACTGCGGCTCCGGGAGCCCCGACCAACGTCAAGGTCGCGCGCACTGGTCCGGAGGACGTGCGGGTGTCGTGGACGGCACCGCCGCGGTCTGCGTGGGGCAGTGCTGTGCCGCCGAGCTACTCCGTCATCGTGGCGGGCTACTCGACGGTCTGCGAGACCCGCGCGACGTCCTGCACCTTCCCGTCCTGGGTCAACCTGGAGTGGCTGCAGAACCTTATCGGGGTCACCGATGGCCAGCTGCCCCTGGAGGTCATCGCGCTCAACAACGCGGGGAGCAGCGCCCGGGTGTCGGCGGTCGTCCCCGCCTACCGACGCTGAGGTCCGCTACGGCCGGCACACGCCCCGGGGTAGGCTCCACGGCATGAAGAAGCTGCTTCTCCTCATCGTCCTCGCCGGCGTCGGCTACCTCGTGTACCGCCAGATCATGGCCAACCGCGCGGAGGAGGACCTCTGGTCCGAGGCGACGGCGGAGCCCGACCTGCGCTAGTCGGCGGGGGCTTAGCTCAGCTGGTAGAGCGCTGCCTTTGCAAGGCAGAAGTCAGGGGTTCGAGTCCCCTAGCCTCCACGTGGGGCCCTCCGGTCCCTGTGCTTGTTGCGTGGCTGCGTGTGTGCGCCGCCGATCTGTGTCACCGTTTGGGTAGGACGTCCTCGGGGCGAGTCTCGCCCGGGGCGCCCGGGCACCACCTGGCCGCACCTTCCCCGGCAACGAGAGGACACACCATGAGCGATCCAACTCCGGCCCAGGCCGACCTTCCCGAGTCCGAGGCCAAGCTGTGGGCGATGCTGGCCCACCTGTCCGGCATCATCGTCCCCGTCATCGGCCCGCTGATCATCATGCTCGTCTTCGGTCCGCGCTCGCCGTTCGTGAAGAAGCAGTCGACGGAGGCCCTGAACTTCCAGATCACGCTCGCGATCGCCCTGGTGATCTGCGTGGTCCTCACCGTCGTGGTGATCGGCGCCATCCTGCTGCCCATCGTGTGGATCGTCGGCATCATCTTCATGGTCCTGGGCGGCATCAAGGCGTACGCGGGCGATGACTACCGGTACCCGTTCGCCCTGCGGCTGGTGAAGTAGTCCAGAGCCGGGGCGTCGGGGGCGCTAGCACCCCCACCTCGCTGACCACGGTCGTGGCGCGGCGCGTGGAGATCACGGCCATCTGCCCTGGTGCTGTCATTGACAGCACAGACTGCAGTGTGATGGTATGCGGCCATGGCCGTTATGACGATCCGCGACCTCGACGATGAGGTGCGCGACAAGCTCCGGATCCGCGCCGCCCACAACAAGCGCTCGATGGAGGCGGAGGTTCGGGCCATCCTGACCGCGGCCGTCGACTCCCCCGTGGAGAAGGCGTTCAGTGAGGCACTCCTGGACTTCGCCGCGGCGGTGCGGGAGTCCGGCTACACCCTCGAACTGCCTACTCGCGACGACATGCCGAGGGACCCTTTCGCGTGATCATCCTTGACACCAACGTCCTCTCACAGTTGGCGCGCGACCCAGGTCCGATCGCCGAGTGGATGGCACGGAATGCGCGCGAGGACCTCCACATCACGGCGACCACCGTCACGGAGATCATCTACGGGCTGGAACGCCTGCCTGCGGGACGTAGACGTGAAGCGCTGGAGCGGCAGTGGCAGTCACTCGAGGTGACGTGGCGACGCCGAGTCCTCGACATCACGCGGGAGGTGGCGCACATCGCCGGACGCGTCCTGGCCGTCCGCGAGGCGCTGGGGCGCAGGCTTGCGCTTGCCGACGCGCAGATCGCCGGCGCCGCCATCCGGCATGGAGCCGTACTTGCCACGCGCAACACCCGGGACTTCGACGGACTCGGGATCGACCTCGTCGACCCATGGCAGTGACTGTGCTACAGCGTGCTACGGTGCTCGCATGACTCTGAGCCCGGAGCGGATCAGCCAACGCCAGCTGCGCAACGAGAGCGGCCGGATCCTGCGCGAGGTGCAGGCCGGGGCCGTCTACGTCATCACGAACAACGGTGAGCCGGTAGCCGAGATCCGGCCCATCGCGTCCGACCCCCTCGCGGGCCTGAATGTCCGCCGAGCCCGTCCGGGGGCCAACTTCCGCAGCATCGTGCCCGTAGAAGTCGATTCGGACGAGACGGCGCTCGAGGCACTGCTCGCTCTGCGGGGAAATCGTTGATCGCCTACGTCGATGCCTCATGCGCGGTGGCACTGCTCAAGCGCGAGGACAAGTCAGAAGAGATCTCCGCGTACCTCGCGGAGTGGATCGAGGAGGGTCACCTCGTGGTGGCGGGCACTCTGCTGGAGACGGAACTGCACCGAGTCGCGGCACGGTTCGGCATCGCCGATGGCCCGGTGCAGGCGGTTCTCGACGAGGTCAATCTCATCCCGCACACCTCTGTCGACTTCCGCAGAGCCGGGCAACTGCCGGGCCCGTACCTCGGCAGCCTCGACGCCCTGCACCTGGCCACGGCGCTACGGGTCCCTGTCGACGTCATGCTCAGTGAGGATGCCCGTCTCGTGGAGGCGAGCGAGGCCATGGGACTGCCTGTGCTCGACACCTCGATCCCTGCCCGCAGCCTCTGAGGCGCACATGAAAGGATCGCCGACATGACGACGACAGCGACGATCCACACCAACCTCGGTGACATCCGGGTCAACCTCTTCGACTTCCAGGCCCCCAAGACGGTCGCCAACTTCACCGGCCTCGCCGAGGGCACGAAGGAGTGGACCGATCCCAAGGTGCGGGCCAAGAGCACTGCTCCCCTGTACGACGGCACGATCTTCCACCGCGTGATCTCCGGATTCATGATCCAGGGCGGCGATCCCCTCGGCACCGGCACCGGCGGTCCGGGGTACCGCTTCGAGGACGAGTTCCACCCCGAGCTCACCTTCGACCGGCCCTACCTGCTGGCCATGGCGAATGCGGGCCCGAACACCAACGGCTCGCAGTTCTTCATCACGGTGGCCCCGACCACGTGGCTGAACTTCAAGCACAGCATCTTCGGCGAGGTCGCCGACCAGCAGTCGCGCGATGTCGTGGATGCGATCGCCGCCGTCGAGACCGCGCCGGGCGACCGTCCCCGCACCGACGTCGTCATCTCATCCATCGACATCACCCGCGAGTAGCGCTCGTCCGCGAGCGCATGTGCGTGTGACGTGACCGATCCCCTGCCCGCACCCGGATCCGCGGCGGTGTGCCCGCGGCATCCGGACCGGGCCACGGGGATCCGGTGCACGCGCTGCCAACGGCCGATCTGCCCGGAGTGCATGGTCCCGGCACCGGTGGGATTCCAGTGCCCGGAGTGCGTGGCATCCGCTGCGTCGACAACGCGTCAGGTGACGACCCCCGCGGGCGGCACGCCGATCTCGCGACCGATCGTCACCTACTCGCTCATCGGCATCACCGCAGCGATCTTCCTGCTGCAGTTCGTCTCGGGTATCACCGAGGTGGCCAACGAGTGGGGGATGTGGCCGGTCGGGATCGCCGTGGGCGGGGAGTGGTGGCGGCTGCTCACCGCCGCGTTCCTGCACGGCTCGTTCCTGCACATCGCGTTCAACATGTACGTGCTGTTCGCCCTCGGCCCGACGCTCGAGCGGATCCTGGGGCACGGCCGGTACCTGACGCTCTACGTGCTCGCCGCTCTTGGGGGAGGCGTCGCGTCCTACGTCTTCTCCGATATCCGCACGGTCTCGGTCGGCGCTAGCGGCGCGATCTTCGGCCTGATGGGCGCGCTCATCGTGGCCGGGCGTCGCCTTCGCTACGACATCACGCAGGTCATCATCCTGCTGGCCATCAACGTGGTGATCGGGTTCGTCTCGCCCGGGGTCGACTGGCGCGCCCACTTTGGGGGCTTGGTCACCGGTGCTGTGGTCGCGGCCATCTTCGTGCTTCCCGCACGGCACCATCGGGCGCTCGTTCAGGGCCTGGGCCTTGCCGGAGTCGTGCTCCTGCTGGTAGGCCTGACGGCATGGCGCACCGCCCAGATCTCCGAGATGCTGGCACCGCTGGGCCAGGGTGTGGTGGTGTGAGCGTCATGGGAGCAGGCATGGGAGCGAGCAGGCGGGCCCTGTGGCTGGCTGCCGTCGGCCTGGTGAGCCTTGGGCTGGTCGCCTGCTCGGGCAGTGCGCCGGACGAGTCAGCTGGTGAGTCAGCGGGCGACGTCGTGCGGATGTGGGTCGGCCCGGAGCGGGTCGACTGCGTCGGGGTCGCCCCGATGGAGTGCCTGCAGGTCGCGTATGCCGAGGACGCGGAGCCACAGCTGTTCTACGACGAGATCGCCGGGTTCGAGCATCAGGAGGGCACGGCCTACGTGCTCGACGTGCGTGTCGACGAGGTCGCGGATCCCCCGGCCGACGCCTCGTCCCTGACGTACACCCTCGTCACGGTGGTCAGCGAGACCCCGGCCTAGTGCGTCCCATCCGTCACACGCACCCGTTTCTCCACCGCTGCCACGAGGCGATCCACAGGGTTGTCCACAACTGGGGATGAACTACACGCCTGTCATTCACCGGGCGTGGAGGGCTACTTCCACTTCGTGGCGAGGAAGAACCCGACCATGATGAAGGCGAAGCCGATGGCGACGTTGATGAGGTTGTTGAGGTCACGCATGATCGGGATCGAGGATCCTGCAACGTAGAAGACCACGATCCACGCGAGCCCGATCACGAACATTGCCACCATCGTGGGGGCGAGCCAGGAGGGGGAGCCGATCCGCGCGACCTTGCGCTCGCCCTTCTGCGTCGGGGGCGGGGTGTAGACGTCCCGCTTGCGACCCTTGGACTCGGGCACGGCTTCCTCCTGCACACCGGTCGCGTGGCGACCATCGAAGTGACGGGACCAGCCTGCCACATCCAGCCTCCGGCCGCGGATCCGCTTGCCATCGCGCGGAGCGCGTGCCGGAGCCGCGCGGACTCGTCGAGCAGGAAACCGAGCGTCTCGAGGCGTCGGTGGCCGATCACACGGTCCCCGACCCTCGTCGGCGACACGCCCCCGCACCGGGCCACAATGGTGCCGTGGTGCGGATCCTCGTCGTCGACAACTATGACTCGTTCGTCTTCAACCTCGTGCAGTACCTCGCCCAGCTGGGGGCCGAGGTCACCGTGCGCCGCAATGACGAGGTCACGACGCAGGAGGCGCGCACCTTCGACGGAGTCCTGCTGAGCCCCGGCCCGGGAACGCCCGAGCAGGCCGGCGTCTGCATGGACATCGTGCGCGAGTGCGGGGGAGTCGTCCCGATCCTCGGCGTGTGCCTGGGCCATCAGGCTATCGCCGCAGCATTCGGCGCGACGGTCGGACGGGCTCCCGAGCTGCTGCACGGCAAGACTTCGCCCGTGCTGCATGACGAGGTCGGAGTGATGGCGGGGCTCCCGTCACCGTTCACGGCCACCCGCTACCACTCGCTGGCCGTGGAACCCGCCACGGTGCCGGACTGCCTGGCTGTGACCGGGACGACTCCGGGGGGCGTGATCATGGGGCTGCGCCATCGTGAGCTGTCGATCGAGGGCGTGCAGTTCCATCCGGAGTCCGTGCTGACCGAGGGTGGGTACGCGATGCTCGCCAACTGGTTGGTCGAGTGCGGGGATCCCGATGCACGCCAGCGCGCTGCGGGCCTCGCGCCCGTCGTCGGCTGAGGCGCGAAAGAGCGCTACGGCGCGGGGAACACAGCGTCCGTCGGCGCATCCGTCGGCGCGTCCGGTGCAGCGGTCGGCGCGAAGGTGTCGCTCGGCACCGGTTCGGGGGTCGGCTCGAGAGTCGGCTCCACCGGTGCCTCCGTGGTCGGTGCCTCCGTGGGCGTCGGTGGGGCCGTCGACACGGTGATCGTCACGATCGATCCGCGTGCCAGCAGCTCACCGCCCTGGGGTGACTGGGCGAGCACGGTGCCGGCGGGCGCTGCAGCGTCCTCGATCTCCACGAGCTGGACGTCGAATCCGGCCTGCGCCAGGTCACTGCGCGCCTGAGCCTCGCTGGTGCCGACCACATCGGGCACCTTGACCAGACCCGACGAGACCGTGATGTCGATGCTCGATCCCGCGTTGACCTGCGTGCCCTCCTCCGGGTCCTGCGCGAGCACGTAGCCGGCCGGCTGCGGGGAGTTGCGCTCCTTGATCGCGCCGAGCTGCAGATTGGCGTCCTCGAGCGCGATGCGCACGGCCTCGATCGAGGTGAGTGCGATGAGCTGCGGGACGGTGACCTGCTCGAGGCCGGCGGACACGGTGACGTTGATGGACTGCCCCTGCTCGAGGAACTCCCCGGCGGCCGGCTGCTGGGCGATGATCGTGTCGACGGGCCGGTCGGAGAGCTCTGGGGTCTGCGCACCGAGGCGCAGATCGACCTCCGCGAGGGTCGCGGACGCCTGCTCGACCGTCAGCCCGTCCAGGTTCGGCACCTGGACCTGGTTGGCGGTGGTGCTGCCGAAGATGAAGTTGCCGATGAGCAGTGCTGCGATCACGGCGGCAACGACCCCGACGAAGCTGAGCATCCAGAACGCGAACCCGCGGCGGCGGGGCCGGCGGTCGAGGTCGTACATGGGCTCGTAGCGATCCGGCCCACCGGCCGCCTGCGCGGGCGGCAGCATCTGCGTGTGCTCGGCGGTGACCATCGGCACTGCGGCCGTCACGGGCGCACCGGCGATGGCTCGCTCGACGTCACTGCGGAACTCGGCAGCCGTCTGGTAGCGGTCATCGGTGCGCTTGGCCAGGGCGTGCAGCACGATGGCGTCGATCGTGGGGGAGACGCCGGCATCGACCTGCGAAGGCGGAGTGGGCATCTCGCTGACGTGCTGGTACGCGATCGAGACCGCGGAGTCGCCGGTGAACGGGGGACGGCCGGTCAGCAGCTCGTAGAGGAGCACTCCGGTGGAGTAGAGGTCGCTGCGGGCATCGACCACCTCTCCGCGTGCCTGCTCGGGCGACAGGTACTGCGCCGTGCCCATGACCGCGGAGGTTGCGGTCATCGTGCCGCCGGTGTCGTTCATTGCCCGGGCGATGCCGAAGTCCATGACCTTGACGTCGCCGGTGCGGGTCAGCATGACGTTCGCCGGCTTGATGTCGCGATGCACGATGCCGTGCCGGTGCGCGTAGTCGAGTGCGGAGAGCACTCCCGCGCAGATCTCCAGCGCGCGCTCCGGAAGCAGGCGGCGCCCGCTGGCGAGGAGCTGCCGGAGGGTCATGCCATCCACGTACTCCATGACGATGAACGGGACGACGACCTGAGTGCCATCCGGCGAGGTGAGGGTGTCCTCGCCGGTGTCGTAAACCGCCACGATGTTCGGGTGGTTCAGCGCGGCCGCGGACTGGGCCTCGCGGCGGAAGCGGGCCTGGAACACCGGGTCCCGTGCGAGGTCGGGCCGCAGGATCTTGACCGCAACGCGGCGGCCGAGCCGGCGGTCACGACCCTCGTGCACCTCGGCCATGCCCCCGCGGCCGATGACCTCGCCGATCTCGTAGCGATCGCCGAGCATCCGCGGTTCCGACATGCCGCCTAGTCTGTCATCCCGATCAGGTGTGCCCGTGGATCGCCCGCAGGCGGGTTCATCGGCGCAGCACGGCCTCGATCACGGACCGGGCGATCGGTGCGGCAAGCTGGTTCCCGCTCACCTCAGCGGCGCCGGCGTCCTCCACGACGACGGCGACCGCGACCTCGGGGGACTCCGCGGGCGCGAAGGCGATGAACCACGCGACGGCCGGGTTGTCGTTCCCGGTCTGGGCCGTGCCGGTCTTCCCGGCGACCCGCACTCCGGGGATCTGCGCATTGCTGCCGGTGCCGTCCTCGACGACACCCACCATCATGTCGGCGAGCTGCACGGCGTTGAGCGGCGTCATGGCCTCGCCAAAGGCCGTCGGCTCGGTGGTCTTCAGCACGGCGAGGTCCGGCCCGCGTACCTCCTGGACGAGGTAGGGCTCCATGACGCGGCCGTTGTTGCCGACGGCAGCCGCCACCATGGCCATCTGCAGTGCGGTCGCCCGGACGTCGAACTGGCCGATGGCCGACATCGCGGTCTGGGGATCGTCGGGATCCGCGGGGAAGCGGGAGGCGGCCGCGCGCAGCGGGATCTCGAACGAGGTCTCGAACCCCATCGCCTCGGCCTGCGTGCGGAGGGCATCAGCCCCGAGCTCGTTGCCGAGCCAGGCGAAGGCGGTGTTGCAGGAGATCTCCAGCGCCTCGCGCAGCGTCACCAGGTTGTCAGGACCGCAGGGCAGCCCGTTCCAGTTGCGGATCTTCTTGATCGAGTCGGGCAGGTTGTAGGAGCGGGGGCCCGGCAGCACGCTGTCGGGGGTGAAGCGACCGCTGGCGAGGGCGGCGGCGGCGGTGACCACCTTGAAGGTCGAACCCGGCGGGTTGAGCGAGACAATCGGCCGGTTCAGCAGGGGTTTCGCCGGATCAGCCTCGAGGGTGGCGTAGTACTCGCGAATCGCCTCGGGATCGTGGCTGGACAGGATGTTCGGGTCGAATGACGGGGACTGCACGCTCGCGAGCACCCGCCCTGTGGCCGGCTCGATGGCGACCACCGCTCCTCGCTTGCCGCGCAGTCCGGTGAAGGCCGCGCGCTGGGCGCGGGCGTCGATCGTCGTCGTGACGGCTCCGCCGCGTGGCTCACGCCCCGCGAAGAGCTGCTCCGCCCGGTCCACGACGAACAGCGATGAGCGGCCTGTGAGCACCCTGTTCTCCGTGCGCTCGAGGCCGGTCGCCCCGTACACCAGAGAGTAGAAGCCGGTGATGGGCGCGTAGAGCGGACCGTTGTCGTACTCGCGCAGGTAGGTCAGCGTGTTGCCGGTCTCGACGGATCGGGCAACCGGATTCGGCCCCACGAGGATCGGGCCGCGCTCGCGGTCGTACTCCTCCAGCAGGTTGCGCTGGTTGCCCGGCCGGTCACGGTAGTCGCCGGCGAGCACGACCTGGATGACGGTGATGTTGGCGAGGAGTGCGAGAAGGAGCACTCCCAGCACGAGCGAGATGCTCCTGATGGGTCGGTTCATGCCCTGCGCACCACCTGCGTGAGCGCCTCGTCCGAGGAGGGCGGGGTGATCACGGGGCGTCGTGCGCGATCGGAGATGCGCAGGAGCAGCGCGATGATGATCCAGTTGGCGATGAGCGAGGAGCCCCCGTACGACAGGAAGGGAGTTGTCAGGCCGGTGAGCGGGATGAGCCGGGTGACGCCGCCGACGATGACGAACACCTGAAGTGCGAGGGTGATGGACAGGCCGGCGGCGAGCAGTTGGCCGAACGGATCCCGCACCGTGATCGCCGTGCGCAGGCCACGCTCGATCAGGATCGCGTAGGCAAGCAGCAGCGCGATGAGGCCGGTGACCCCAAGCTCCTCACCGAGGGCCGCGACGATGAAGTCGGTGTTGGCGAAGGGCACCAGATTGGGGAAGCCCTGGCCGATTCCCGCGCCGAGGATGCCGCCATTGGCCAGGCCGAAGAGCGACTGGACGATCTGGTACCCCTCATTGGTCGCGTAGGTCCAGGGGTCCAGCCAGACCATGACGCGCAGGCGCACATGCCCGAAGAGGTAGTAGGCGAGGACGGCGCCGGCGAGGAACAGCAGGCCGCCGATGACGAGCCATGAGCGACGCTGCGTCGCGATGTAGAGCATTGCGACGAAGAGGCCGAAGAAGAGCAGTGACGTGCCGAGGTCCCGCTCGAAGATGAGCACCGCGAGCGAGACCAGCCACGCGACCACGAGGGGGCCGAGGTCCTTGAGCCGGGGGAGCCCGAGCCCGAGGACCTTGGTGCGCACGAGGGCGAGGGAGTCACGCTTCTCCACCAGGTAGCCGGCGAAGAAGATCGTCAGCAGGATCTTCGCCATCTCGGCCGGCTGGAACGACAGCCCGCCGACGCGGACCCACAGAGTCGCCCCGTTGACGGTTGTGCCGATGATGGGCGCCAGCGGCAGGACGAGGAGGATCAGGCCGAGCAGGCCCAGCGTGTAGGTGTAGCGCTGCAGCACCCGGTGGTCGCGCAGCAGCAGCAGGACGGCGACGAACAGGATCACCGCGATCGTGAACCACGTGAGCTGGGAGTACACGTCCGGGGTCGGCGTCGGGCTGCCGTTCAGCTCCGCCCGACGAGCGGCGGCGATGTCGATCCGGTAGATCATCATCAGGCCGAGGATGGTGAGCAGCGTCGCCATAGGAAGGAGGATCGGATCGGCGTACGGCGCCCGGAAGCGGACGACCACGTGCATCACGAGCGCGAGCAGGCCGACGACGCCAGACGTGATCCACAGCCCCGAGTCGGGCTCGCTGCCGATCGCCCAGCCCACTTGCAGGGTGCCGAGTAGGCCGATCCCCCACGCGAACACGAGCAGGAGCAGCTCGGTGTTGCGTCGCCTCGGCTGGCGGCCTTCCGTGGTCGTCGCCGATGCAGCGGTCGTCGTCACTGGACAGATCCCGGGCAGCCAGCGGGCGGATCGAGTGCCGCGCACTGCTCGGCGTTCGCGGTGATCGCCTCGAGGATGATCTGCGTGCCCGCCTCGTCGGGAGCGCCGATCGTCTCGTCGAGCATCGACTGGTATTCGTACGAGAGAGATGCGACCGGCAGCTGTGAGTCCACGACCAGGCTCGACAGCGGGAAGCCGAAGAGGGTCTGCGGCACACCGCGATAGACGGCGACCGTGTCGGTGGTCGGGTTGATGGCGACGTACCACCGCGATCCGAGCCAGGACATTGCGGCGGCGAGGACGACCACGGCGAGCAGCACGATCAGCCCGATGCCCGCGGCGACCAGCAGCCCGGTGCGCTGCCGCCGCCGACGGCGCTCGCGGGCCGCGAGCTCGGCCGCCGCCGCTCGGCGGGCATTCTCGGCGGCGGGCACCACGATCTCGGCGTCGATCAGGGGCTGCGGCGCCGTTGGTGCTCCGCCGGTGAAAGGCTCTGGCGCATCGGGTCGGTCCGGATCGGGCTGCGCGTCGTCGGGGAAGCGGATGCCGGGCAGTTGCAGCCGGACGCGCGGCTCACCGGCCGCCCCTACGACCACGGGCGAGAAGGTCGCGGGATCGTCGACCTCGTCCGGAACGTCGACGACGTCGGCGACCACGACGGTGACGTTGTCTGGTGCACCGCGCTCGAGGGCGAGATCGACGAGACGGATGACGGCGCCCGTCGGATCGTGGTCGCGCAGCAGCGCGGCCATCTCAGTGCTGCGCACGACACCCGAGAGCCCGTCCGTGCACAGCAGGTAGCGATCGCCGACCCGCGCCTCGCGGATGGACAGGTCGGCCTCGACCGGGTTGATGCCGTCGAGGGCGCGCATGAGGAGTGAGCGCCGTGGGTGCACGGTCGCCTCGTCCTCGCTGATGCGCCCGGCGTCGACAAGGGTCTGCACATAGGTGTGATCGTGCGTGATCTGCGTCAGTTCGCCCTCGCGCAGCAGGTAGGCGCGGGAGTCTCCGACATGGACGATGGCCATCCGATCGCCGAGCCAGTAGAGGCCGGTGACCGTGGTGCCCATGCCGGTGAGTTCGGGGTCGCGGGCGATGACGTCCGCGATGCCGTCGCCGACTTCGGCGATCGACTCGGCCAGGGACGACAGCACATCGGTCGGCTCGGGCGGGTGCGTGTCGAGGTCGGCCACCAGGGCGACGGCGATGGCGCTGGCCAGCTCGCCCGCGGCATGGCCGCCCATGCCGTCGGCGACGAGCAGGAGGGCCGGGCCTGCGTAGCCGGAGTCCTCGTTGCCCTCCCGGATCAGCCCGACGTCGGAGCGGGCAGCGCAGCGCAGCGAGGGTGCCATGCCGACTACTTCTGGACCTGCAGGGTCGTGCGCCCGACCCGCAGCGGGACTCCCACAGGGAGCACCGTGGGCGTGGTGATGCGCGTGCGGTCTATCCAGGTGCCGTTGGTGGACCCAAGGTCCTCGACGATCCACGCACCCTCGGCCGGATACACGCGCGCATGCCGGCTGGACGCGTAGTCGTCATCGATGACCAGGGTCGAGTCCGGCGCCCGCCCGATGGTGATCTGGGTGTCGGCGAGGGGGATGACCGTCCCGACGAGGGGTCCTTCGATGACGACCAGCCTGGTGCCCTTGCCCTTGGCCGCCCTGGCGGGTCGCGGCGATCGAGCCGGCTTGGGTGCGCGCGCGGGGCGACCCGGGCGGCCGGTGGGGCGGGCATCGGCGGGCATCCGCAGGTCCCGGCGCAGGACGAGGACGGTCGCGAGCACGAACACCCACAGCAGGGCGAGGAAGCCCAGTCGCAGGAGGGTGAGCGCGAGCTCGGACACCGGTCAGCCGCTCCGGAACACCAGGGGGGTGCTGCCGATGACGAACTCGGTGCCGTCGGTGAGCTCCACCTGGGTGACGCGCTGGCCCTTCACGAGGGTGCCGTTGGTCGAGTTGAGGTCGCGCAGGAGCGCCGGCTGGCCGAGCACGATCTCGCAGTGGTTGCGCGACGCGCCCGGGTCCTCGATGCGGATGTCGGTGTCGCTGCCGCGGCCGAGGCGGTTGACCGCGCGCACCAGCGGGTAGGCGGTCCCGGCCAGCTCGAGGCGCGGCTGGCGCAGGTCGGGCATCGCCGACACCTGGCCTCCGGACGCGCGCACCTCGGCCCGTGCCTCGCTGCGCACGCGGAAGATCCCGGTCTCGAGAGCGTCGTCCTGGCTCAGGTCGATCGTCACCGGGCCCAGGAGGGTGTAGCTCTGCTCGGCCCCGTAGTCGCGCACCAGGGTGGCCAGCTCGGTCTGCAGGGCGTCACGGAAGACGGCCAGGCGCCGGTAGTCGTGGGCGGACAGCTCCACGTGGAAGACGTTCGGGATCACCGTGCGCGTGCGGTCGACGACGGCGGCGCGGTCGTTGATCTCCCGCTGGAGGGCGGAGGCGATCTCGACCGGCTGGACCTCGGCCTTGAAGGCACGCGCGAAGGCCCCGTTCACCAGTCGGTCGAGGGAGTCCTCGAACCGCTCCAGCAGACCCACGTGACCCTCCTGAATGCACCCGTGCACCGGGCGTGGGTCGATGCTAACCCGCGGCCGCACGCGGGCCCGGGTCGCAATGCCGCGGATCCGCGTCGGGTGCCCGCATACTGCTGCCGTGATGGGTGAGCCAGGGCCGTGCCCGGCCTGTGAGACCACGGACCTCGAGCGGCGCGGGGGCAAGGACTTCTGCCCCCGCTGCCACTACATCCAGCCCTGCTGCGATGGGGGATTCTGCGCGTAGGCGATCAGGCGCCGCGCTGGGAGTCCCCGTGGTCGCGTGCGGGTGAGTCGTCGAAGTACCGCTGGCCGAGCCGGTAGACCTGCTCGTCCGTCAGGTCATCGATGTCGACTCGCACATCGGCCACGATGCTCGCGGCGACATCGGACTCGTGCTTCTCGAGGTAGGCGACGAGCAGGTGCGAGGCGTTGGCCTTGCCCGTGCCGTGGCCGAGCAGCAGCACGCCGCGTGCCCCCTGCAGGGCATGGCCGATGGTCCGCCAGTACACGGGGTTGTCGTTCTCGTAGGTACCGTCGGGGTTGCCGTCGCGGTGGTAGACGTTGTGCCGGAAGCCCTTGGGGTCGAACGCGGCTATGCGCTCCGGGCTCGACTCGGGCGCGGCGTCGATCGCATACAGGCGCGTGGTGTGGAAGTCGACGGCGGCGACCGCGTAGCGGCCCTTCACATCGACGGCGTTGGTGATGTCGTGGGCAGCCATGGTCAGTCCTCCTTGCCGGGGGCGGCGGGCTCGAAGCCGGCGATGGCGAGCATGCGGCGCAGGTCGACGACCATCTGCTCGCCGATCGTCTTGTCGTGTGGCCGCGAGAGCACCTCGGTCTCGTCACCGATGGTCACCTTGAACTTGCCGTCATGCTCCTCGACGACCGTGCCGACCGCCTCCATGAGCGAGAGCGCGTCGTGCCAGCGGATGTTGTGGCTCACGGGGTGCTGGAAGATCGCGGTGAGGGTGTCACTGTGGTGGTTGTTCAGGTCGGCCATGGGTGCCTCTCGTCGGGGATGCGATGCGTGAGTCTACGGACGTGTCCTTGGAGGTCAGCGGCGGCGCAGGGTGAGCGTCTCTCGACCGCTGGCGGCGATGAGTGTGAGGCGCTTGCCGTCTCGACTGAAGGCTGTCGACTTCTCCAGCGCCTTGAGGAACGTCCGCTCGGCCTCCATCACTCCCTCGCAGTACATCAGCGTTGTCGCGATCGTGCTTATGTCCAGTGCGCTGCCGTCGACCGTGTAGGTGCCCATCATCCGGTTGCAGCCGGCGTCGCCGCTCACCCGGCCGTCACGGGTGAAGGTGACGTCCTGGCCCACGCCGTCGGTCCTCGTCGTCCAGGTGCCGACGATGGAGCCGCCGGAGGGTGCGCCCGACGATGCGGTCGCGGGAGCTGCGCTGAGGAGCGCGAGGGAGCCGAGCAGTGCGGTCAGGGCGGTGGCGCGCGCAAGGGGGGCGGTTCGAATCGGGAACATAGGCCCATCCTGCCTTCCGCTGGACTAGCCTTGCGCGGCTGTGAGGCGAATCCGCGTCCCGCGTGCACTGGCGCAGGCCGGTGCGGCCGCGTCCGTCGCCCTCCTCGCCCACACCCTCACCAATCTCGCGCTCGTCCCGGCCCCCCGCCCGCAGCCGCGTGCCCGGATCCGTGAGCGGGTCAGCGTCCTGATCCCCATGCGAGACGAGGCCCATCGCCTCGGCCCCTGCCTGACCTCGGTGCTGGCGCAGCAGGGTCTCGACGACCTCGAGATCGTGGTGCTCGACGATGGATCGACGGACGGCACCGGTGACCTCGTCCTGCAACTGGCAGACGGCGATCCGCGCGTGCGGCTCATCTCCGCTGCGGATGTCCCGCCGCCAGCGGGCTGGCTGGGCAAGCCGTGGGCGTGCCAGCGTCTGGGTGAAGCGGCGACGGGTGACGTGCTCGTCTTCCTGGATGCGGACGTCGTGCTCGACCCGTATGCAGTGGCCACGAGCGTGGCGACCCTGCGCGCTATGGATGTGGAGCTGGTGTCCCCCTACCCGCGCCAGATTGCCGTGACGTGGCTGGAGCGGCTGACGCAGCCCATGGTCACCTGGTCGTGGATCGCCACGCTGCCCATGCCCCTGGCCCGGACGTCGAACCCGGTGTGGTCTGCCGCCATCGGCCAGTTCCTGGTGATCGACGCGCGCGCCTATCGGAACGCGGGAGGTCACGAGCCAGTCGCCTCATGCGTCGTGGAGGACGTCGAGGTGCTGCGCGCCCTGAAGCGGAGCGGGTATCGCGGCGTGCCGATGAATGGCGGCCACCTCGCGAGCTGCCGGATGTACGACGGGACCGCGGAAGTCGTCGCGGGGTATGAAAAGTCCCTGTGGTCGGTGTTCGGATCCAACAGCAGGGCGATGGCTATGGCGACCGCGATGATCGCGATCTACGCCGTGCCTCCCGTGGTCGCGATGACCGCGCCCGATGCCCGGGCGCGACGATGGGGTGTCATCGGCTATCTGGCGGGCGTGGTCGGTCGAGCAGCCGTTGCTCACGACACGGGCGAGCGGGTCTGGCCCGACGTCCTCGCCAT
>Ga0129333_10002104_pt1 | contig 18411 bp, 18 predicted proteins | sample CPB6_08_DNA_FD_94474 | JGI IMG/M metagenome (GOLD analysis project Ga0129333, IMG submission 94474) | Freshwater to marine salinity gradient microbial communities from Chesapeake Bay, USA - CPBay_Sum_0.6_0.8_DNA | ecosystem: Environmental > Aquatic > Marine > Coastal | place: USA: Chesapeake...
CTGCAGATGGCGGCGGTGCTCCAATATGGCGCCAGCATGCCGGTGATCAAAGTCGGCCGTATGGCTGGTCAATTCGCCAAACCACGGAGTCGAGATGAAGAGCGCCGCGGTGATCTCTCGCTTCCTGCTTATCGAGGAGATGCGGTCAACGATCTTGAATTCACTGCAGAGGCGCGGCGTCCAGATCCAGAGAGGCTGCTTAGGGTCTATCACACATCATCTGCCACCCTCAATCTTGTCCGCGCTTTCACTCATGGTGGATTCGCCGACCTTCGGAAAGTCCATGAGTGGAACAAGGGTTTCATCAAGGATTCAAAGATCGGACCACGCTACGAGGCGATGGCAAAGGAGATCGGTCGAGCGCTCGATTTCATGAAGTCTGCAGGGATCGACCATGACGCGATCAGGACAGTCGATTTCTACTCTTCACATGAGGCTTTGATATTGCCATATGAATTCGCCTTGACACGCATCGATTCACGAAGCGATCTTCCTTATGCGGTCTCCGCCCACTTCCTATGGATCGGTGAACGAACACGCCAGATCGACGGCGCGCATATCGACTTCGCTTCCAAGGTGAAGAACCCTGTCGGAGTCAAACTTGGTCCAAAGACGACACCGAGCGAGGTCGAGGCGCTGATCGCAAAGTTGAATCCAGATAACGAACCAGGTCGACTCACCTTCATCACACGTATGGGTGCGACGAGTATTCGTGAGGCGCTACCACCACTGGTCAATCACGTTGAGAAGATGGGCGCCAAAGTGCTCTGGGTCTCTGACCCGATGCACGGCAATACCTACGAGGCCCCATCTGGCTATAAGACTCGACGTTTTGAGGATGTGATCGAGGAAGTACACGGTTTTTTTGAGGTCCACAGAACAATCGGTACCCATCCTGGCGGGATTCACATCGAACTCACCGGAGATGATGTGACCGAGTGCGTCGGTGGTGGAGAAGAGATCTCGCATGAGGATCTTGCTACACGGTATGAGAGTGCATGCGATCCTCGACTCAATCACACTCAGAGTCTGGAACTTGCTTTTCTCCTTGCTGGTGAGCTCAGCGAACGATGACGCTCGTTACAAGCGTCATCTCGACCCCGATCGGACCTTTTTCTTTTAGCGTTGTTGACGGCAAAGTGATCGAAGCGACCTTCGGCTCCACGCGAAAATTGAGGCGAAGAGGGCGGATCGTGAAGTCCGTTCCGATCATCTCCCCAGCGCTTCGCGCTTACTTTCGGGGTGAGATTCATGCAATCGATTCAATTCCGGTCGAGATCTCTTCGACTGAGTTTCGCTCTCGAGTGCTTCGTGCGATGAGAAGGATTCCAGCAGGGAAAGTCATGAGCTATAAAGAGTTAGCACGGCGCTCCGGATCTGCAGATGCCAGTCGCGCCGTTGGAAGCACCTGCGCAAGTAATCAAATTCCTCTGATTATTCCTTGTCATCGCGTCCTACCCAGTGACGGATCCATCGGTAATTATGGTTACGGAGCGAAGAAGAAGATCTGGCTCTTAGAGTTCGAAGGCGCTATCTCGAGTTCTTGAGCGAATCTTGAATCGTGCTCGCCGCGCGAGCGATCTCATCACTCGTGAGATCACCATGCGTCACTAAGCGGAGGTATTTCGACCCAAGCGCTCCAGTAAGGATTCCTTGCGAGTGAAGTTCTGCGGCAAGTTGCGATGCGGTGAGAGCGAGCGGTGTGAGGTCGATACCAACGATGTTGGTCTGCACTGTCTCCAAGTCGACGAGGCGAAGATCCACCTCGGCGATCGCCTCGGCAAGAAGTTTGGCGTTGAGATGATCCGTCGCCAGCCTTTGAAGATGATGGTCAAAGGCGAACTCTGCGGCGGCCGCTAAGAGACCCACCTGCCGCATCCCACCCCCAAAGCGCTTCCGCCAGATACGAGCAGATGCGATTCGCTCCTTAGAGGAGATCAGCATCGAACCGACGGGGGCTCCCAAGCCTTTAGAGAAACAGACGCTAATCGTCTCGAAGTATCGGCCGAACTCCTTGAAGTCGATACCCGTTGCCACATGAGCGTTCCAGATACGGGCGCCGTCGAGATGGAGATGTATACCAACGCTAGAAGCAAGTTGATGAAGTTTGGCGATCTCACCGAGTGGTTGGATGACGCCACCACCGAAGTTGTGGGTGTTCTCTACTGCGATCGCAGTCGTAGAGACGAGGTAGGGACCAGCATCTGGGGTCGCGACCGCAAAGGCGCTCTCTGCATCGAGGATCGAGCGCTTGCTCGAGAAGGTTCGCGTAGTGATGCCACTCAAGACCGCCGCAGCGCCAAGTTCTGCCCGAACAACGCGCGCTTTCTCATCGGCGAGCAGCTCTTCTCCTTCTTTGACCAAGGATCGAAGCGCAAGCTGGTTGGCGAGGGATCCGGTGGATGTGAAGAGACCCGCTTCTTTGCCAAAGAGTGCCGCCATTCGCAATTCGAATGCATTGACTGTCTCATCGTCTCCATAGACATCATCGCCGACGCGCGCCTTGGTCATTGCTTCCAACATCGCAGGTGTTGGCTTAGTGACCGTATCTGATCGGAGATCAATAGCCATCTTTTTCCTTCGTCTCTCTCTGACCTTCGGATCTATCGGTCAAGAGGATGAGATACATACCGGCAGTCACCAATACGCCACCGAGTATGACGCGAAGCGTCAAGACCTCAGTTCCCGTCGCGACTGAGAAGATCGCGGCGAAGAAGACTTCCGTCGTCAATAGAACCGCCACCGTTGTCGCAGCGATGATCGATTGTGCCCACGTCTGCACGATGAATGCAAGGACAGTCGCAAAGAGCGCTGTGAAGAGGACTACATACCAACCATTGCTGCCGACCGGTCCTCGAATGCCGTCAGGGATGGCTGCGAGCGTGGTCAGAAGAGCACAGGTCGCAAGCTGCATGGTGGTCAAGGAGTAGATGTCGAACTCTTTACTCCACGCGCCCAAGGTGATGATGTGGGCGGCAAAGAAGATCGCGCTGATGAAGACCGCAATCGCTCCCCATGAGATCTCGAAACCATTGAACGAGAGGACAAGAAGTCCACTCGTTGCAAGCATGACCGCGATCCAGCCGATCATTCTCACTTTGGTGCGGAGGAAGAAGATGGCGAAGATAGGCGTGATCACCACATAGAGACCTGTGATGAATCCTGTGATCGCAGGTGTGGTGAGAGAGAGTCCGAGGGTTTGGAAGATGTAGCCAAGAGCGAGGAATGTTCCAGCAGTCCCACCCTTGGTGATCAGATTCCGGTCGAAACTGGCCAGAACTCGTGGTCTGATCGCGATCAAGAAGAGCGTTGCGAAGAGGAAGCGGAAGGAGAGGAAGTCATTGATCCCTTGTCTCTCGATGGGATCGACCATGAGCACGAAAGCGAGACCCCACATCGCAGCGACAGTGATCAGGGCAATTGGTGCGAGAGGTTTGAAGCGGAGTGCACTCATCTGGCGACTGCGCCTCGCATCTTCTTGAGCAACTTCACTTCACGCCCATGCTCGGGTTCTTCACCTGGAGTCTCCAAGATGAGCGGTGCATTCTTTATCGCGGGGTGCGCGAGCATTTCCTTGAACGGGTCGACTCCGATCTCGCCATCGCCGAGGTTCTGATGGCGATCCTTGAGCGAGCCAAGGACATCCATGGAGTCGTTAGCGTGAACGAGCTGGACTCGCTCGATTCCCACTACTTCGACCAATAGGTCCAAGGTGGCTTTCATTCCACCTTTGCTCTTGATGTCATGGCCTGCAGCGAAGACATGACAAGTGTCGAGACAGATTCCCACCTTGGGGTGGTGTTCGAGGGCGTTGAGGTATGACTTCAGGTCCTCGAGTCGTTTGACCAAGGATTGACCTTGCCCAGCGGTGGGTTCGAGTAGGAACCATGGGTCATCATCTTTAAGTGCATTGAGGATCGGCATCATCCCTCGTGTGATCTGACGCCATGCATACTCCACGAAGGATTCATCGACGGCAGAACCAGTGTGGACGACGACGCCGAGCGCTCCGATCTCACGGCCACGCCGAAGCGCATATGCGACCGCTTTGAGTGAGTTCTCATAAGTAGCTGGATTCGGTGAACCGAGATTGACCAAGAAAGGAGAGTGGATATATGTCTCAAGACCTAAACCATCAGCCTTCTCGCGGAATGCAGCGTCGGCCTTCGGGTCTGGTTCTGGCATTGCCCAACCGCGGGGATTGGATGCGAAGACTTGTATCGCTTCCGCTTCGATCGTCTCGGCATAGTGGATCGAACGTTTTGCCATCCCGCCCGAGGTCGGGACATGTGCTCCAATACGAGGAAGTGAGGGATTTACTCTCTCGACATCTCTTGCACGCGGCACTTTGGGAGTCTAACGGATGAGTTCTCTGACCTTAGCTCACCTTAGCTCACCTTAGCTCAAGGTGATGGTGACGGTACTTCCGCGTTTGACCCGTTCGCCAACCTTCGGTGAAACGCTGGTGACGACTTTGGTCTTTCGATTACCGATCGTCTTCGTCTCTACCTTGAGGCCGAGGTCAGTAAGGAGTCTCTTCGCTTCAGCCCCTTCGAGTGAGAGCACATTGGGGATGAATACGTATTCCGTTCCTTGCGAGATCGTGAGCACAATCGCACTTCCTTTCGGAAGTGGTTGATTTGCAGCAGGAACTTGGACGATCACCGCACCAAGCGGGACAGTCTCTGAGTATTGATATGCAACGTCGACATCAAACCCTGCGGCGCTTAGTTCATTGAGCGCTTGTTCCCCAGACTCACCGACATAACTCTTGACCAGGACCTCTTCGGTTCCTTTGCTGATCACATAATTGACCAAAGAGTCCCGCTTGACTCGAGCAGAAGCCGCAGGTTCCTGACTGGCGATCAGACCCTTCTCAACATCAGGGCTGAATCTCTCGGTCACAGTTCCGACCTTGAGGTTGCTATCTTCGATCAACTTTGACGCAGCCTCTGGAGTCAATCCAGCGATGGAGGGAACGGTGTAGCGCTCCTTACCTTGGCTGACGATGAGGAAGACGGTTCCTCCTTCAGCGACACGACCCCCGCCAGCGGGTTCGCTTCGAAGGACGAAACCTTCTTCGATCTCTTCACTGAACTCTCGCTCGCCAATCTCGACTGCAAGTCCAAGTGGTGTGAGTTCATTGGTCGCTTTGACGATACTCATTCCAGCAACTGAGGGGACAACGACACGATTTCCAGGTCCAATGAGGAGATACCAAACACCGGTCACGATGGCCACGAGCAGGAGTGCGGCGATGGTGCGGTTTCGCTTCACGCGTTTGGAGAGTTTCCGCTTTGCTGGTCTGCTCACCGCATCCTCTTTTCGTCCTGCTTCAGATTCTGCTTTGGCCTGCTCGCTCGATGGCATCTCTTGGAGCCGCTTTGTTGGAAGCGCGATCTTCGGAGCAGGAGGAAGGTCCAACTCTAGGCTCATCTGCGCACCACTCTTTGAAGAGGCACTCCATGTCGCCGTAATGGTGCGAATTCTCTCGAGGAATTCACCGGCATCTTTAGGACGATCGTCAGGATTGCTTGACGTGGCGAGATAGATGAGGTCATCAAAGGCGGGATCGATCCCAACAAGCAATTGAGAAAGCCGAGGGACACGTTCTTTCACATGTTTGAGCGCGACCTGGACTGGATCGTCCCCGACGAAAGGTCGTTCACCGGTGAGCGCTTCAAAGATCACGATCGCTGCAGAGTAGACATCGCTCCTGGCATCAGTCACACCGCGTTGAACTTGCTCCGGAGCAAGATAGGAAACGCTGCCAAGCACGACAGAGGACTCGGCTGTCATCGTCTCACCGATCAGCGATCCACGCGCAAGACCGAAGTCAGCGATCTTGATGCGACCATCGCGGGCTATCAAGATGTTCTCGGGCTTGATGTCACGATGGACTATGCCAAGGCGATGTGCAGCAGAGAGTGCGCTCAAGACTGGATTGATGATCTGTAGCAAAGGTTCCAACTCGATGCGTCCTTGATGATCCAAGTGGGTGCGGAATGTGGCTCCGTCAACCAGCTCCATCACGATGAAGACGCATGGTGTCCCACCTTGATTCCACCCCTGATCTTGGATGCTGACTATGTTGGGGTGGGAGAGCGCTGCAGCAGCCTTTGCCTCGCGAATGAACCGAGAGACATAATTCTCATCGTTAGCCAGATGGGGATGCATGATCTTGACAGCGACTTCGCGATCGAGGCGAAGGTCAAGCGCGGCATAGATAGTTGCCATCCCGCCAGCGTCGACGATCCGCGTGAGCTGGTAGCGACCATCGATTACTTCACCAGTCAGATCAGCCACAGTTGGATTTTAGGATGCGTCAGGGATACCAGCCATGATTGCCACTCGGCTCAGTTGAATAGTTCACCGTCAAAACGAAGATCTGCAGTATCGAAAGTGTTCTCACGTTCGAAATGGAGCAACTCCTCGCCTTGCCACGAAAGCATCCGATTCCTGTATTCCTCGAGATCTTCGACAAAGTGGCTGTCACGACGGAGAACTCGATCGAGTCCTTGAGATGGAGAGATCTCGATCCAGACCATCGTGGCGGCGAATGGTCGAACCACGCGCTGCGATGCGCCGACGCCTTCCAAGATGAGGAAGGGATGTCTTGGGATAGTGCGAATTTCTCCCAATCTGTCGCGATGCCAGTCCCACGCGCGATATCCACCCGCTTTCCCAAGACCCATGGGAGTCAGGATCTGTTCTTTGAGTGTCGATGTGAGTTGTTCGGTAAGTGCGTCACCCCATCCGCGATAGAGATCATCCATATGCACGATCGGCGCATCATCGAGAAGCGGGGAAAGCGCTTCTGCGAGAGTGCTCTTTCCGCCTCCTGCTCTACCGTCAATCGTGATGACTCGCAGATCGCCAGATCGAATTCCAATATTGGGTGAAGCGGATCTAGCGTGTTCGGCGACAGTTGCTACCGCATCACTAAAGGAGAGGCGATGGATGGTGTGCACGTCGATACCAACGGATCAGACCTAAGAGCGCTATGCCGGTGAAGATGAGATAGACGATGGAGGTGAAGTAGCTCCCGCCGAGCCAATACTGGACGGTCAAGACGATGTCGACGACGAACCAAATCGTCCAGTTTTCCCACTTCTCCTTCACCATCGCCAATTGCGCATAGGCGCTGCCGAGAAGACCGAGCGTGTCACTCCAGATGTAGACCGCACCGACAGATTGCAGGTAAGGAGTGAAGGCGATCCAAACGAGTGCGAATGATCCGAGGCCGATCGCCCGATAGCGCCAAGGGATACTCGAAGGATCAGCTCCGTTAGGTCCCCAACCGAACCATCCCCAGATTCCGAAGGCTATGAAGATGAATTGAGTGGCAACACTTGCGTAATACTCGTACTGATAGAACCAGATCGCGTAGAGAGAGGAGCTAACGACCCACCACGGCCACATGATGCGTCTACCGGTAGTGCCGAGGTAGACCGCGACAAGAGAGGTAGTCGCGGCGATCCCTTCGAGGAGGGTGACGTCATAGCCCCAGGCAGTGATGACGACCGCATTGAAGATTCCTTCAAGTGAAGTGATGATCGAAGGCGCGAGGAGTGGTTGCGTGAGCAAAGAGGTGTTCATCTTCATCTCCCAAGAGTCTGCATTACCAGACTGGTCTTACGGTCGGTCCGTTTCGGACCCTCTCAGCCAACTTTTGGCTCCCGTTCTCCGAGAAGGTTAGCATCCCGATATGGAGGTCTACGGCTATCTCGCAATGATCCTCTTTACCGTCTTTGGATCATTCTGGCTCGAGATCTTCCTCAAGACTCGGGTTCTTGCTCGCATCCGTCGTGCACTCCTTTCCATCCTTCCGGTGTCGACGATCTTCTTGATCTGGGACTTCTATGCCGTAAGCCGGGGACATTGGGACTTCGATGCCGCACAGACGTTAGGCATCAATGGTCCGTTGGAAATTCCGATTGAGGAGTTCCTCTTCTTCCTCGTCGTGCCAATGGCGGCAATCTTGACCCTTGAGGCGGTGCGCAATGTGAAGAAGAAGTGGGTCATTGGCGATGAGGTGAATCGATGACCTACACAGAGTTGGTACTCCTTGCCATCATCTTCACGATCATCAATGACCTCTTCATCTTGAGGACGAGACTTCTGACAAGGAAGGTCTTCTGGACCTCCTACGCCATCATCATCTTCTTCCAATTGATCACCAATGGGTGGCTCACCTATAACGAGATCGTCATCTATTCCGAGGATTTCATCACTGGATTACGCATCGTCTTCGCACCCGTCGAGGACCTTGGATTCGGGTTCGCCTTGGTCACCAATGTGATGGCGCTCTGGGTCTTCTGGGGTCGCCGCGGCGTCAGAAGCTAGAGAAAGACACGACTCACTTCCAGAGTTTTCGCATCTGCCACCACGTCGGCAGTGCGACCTCGATGCGTCGCTTGATCGATGTCTTCGCACGTTTGGTGAAGACTTGATATTCGATCCGCTCCACTTCATCGACGATTCCGCAATAGAGCTCACTTGCAGCCTTGATGCATCCATGTGATTCAGGCGTGAGGTGATCTACCGTCGAATCCGCCTTCGCTTTGAGAGTACGAACGCGTGCGATCTGAAAGCGCAGCGCCTCGATGAAATCCTTATCGACGATGCGTCGCTCGAGTCTTCCTCGGTCGATCCCGAATCGTGCGAGTTCATCGAGCGGTAGATAGATCCTTCCACGCTCGAGATCCTCGCCGACATCGCGGATGAAGTTGGCGAGCTGGAAGGCGATGCCAAGGCTCTTTGCGCCCTCTAACGTCGCTTGGAAATCAGCTCCTTCTCGTACCCCGAGTATGTGGACCATCTGCAAGCCGATCACAGCCGCGGAACCATAGACATATTCGGAGAGCGCTTCATAATCTCGATACTCGGTCACCGTCAGATCCATCGCCATAGAGTGCAAGAAAGCTTCGAAGTATTCGATCGGAATCGACCAGCGATTGACGGTATCGATCAGTGCTCTCCCGATCTCATCCGTCGATCGACCCGAGCGAAGGTCTGCGAGGATCTGTTGACTCCAACCTTCGAGCCAGCTTCGTTTCTCACTCGGCGTAAGAGTGGAGGAGAGGTCATCGACGATCTCGTCTGCATATCGCGCGAAGCCATAGAGGGCATGGACGAAGGGACGCTTCTCTGGCGGCAAGAGACGCGTGGCAAGAAAGTAAGTCTTGCCATGACGCGCATTGAGCTCTCTACAGGCGAGGTAAGAGCGTTGCAGCTCTGGATCAGTTATTCCTGCACGAGTGAGCTCTCGAGACACAGTTAGATGATTCTCTCCGCTGCGAGTTTGCCTGAGATTAAGACCATCGGCACGCCAACGCCAGGTTGAGTACCAGATCCTGCGAAGACGATGTTCTCGTAACCTTTCGCCATATTCCGCGGTCTAAACGGTCCAGTCTGAAAGAAGGTGTGCGCACTGGCAAACGGTGCACCACGTTCCATGCCCATCGCCTCCCATTCGAGCGGAGTGGTGATCTCCTCGACCTCAATGGAATCTGCGAACTCTGGGTAGCCTCGACTCTCTAAGGATCTCAACATGCTCTCTCGATAACTCTTCTTCGCACTCCGCCAATCGATATCCGCATCGAGGTTCGGCGTAGGAAAGAGGACGTAGTAGGAGTTCTTCCCACGGGGCGCAAGATCCGGGTCGTCATGTGAGGGAACCGTGACCAAGAAACTGGGATCGCTCATCAACTCTTGTCTATTGATGAGTTGATCAAAGACGCCATCCCAGTCGTGGCCGAAGTGGATGTTGTGGTGGGCGACATGGTCATACTTCTTGGAAGATCCGATCAACATGGTCACGGCGGAAGGGGAGTAGCGCAACTTCTTCAGCCGCGGTGGCATATGGCCGAGCAATTCGCGCCACGCCACAGGCAGATCCGGATTGAGGATGAGCGCATCACACTCGTAGCGCTCGCCGTTGGCTGTGATCGCCGCAGTAGCCCGACCATTCTTTCGCTCGATCCCAACCACCTTGCTCTCGTACTTGATGTTGACGCCATGCTTCTCGGCTGCAGCAGCGAGTGCGCGTGGCAGGGCATGCATGCCTCCCTTGGGAAAGAAGACGCCTGCGACGGAGTCCATGTAGGCGATCACTGCATAGATCGCAAGAGCTTGTTGTGGACTGACACCGGCATACATCGCTTGGAATGAGTAGACGCGCTGTGTCCGTGGATCCTTGAGGAAATCACTCACGCGTGGTGCAAGGCGTCTGAATCCACCGATTGCAACCAAACGCGCGAGATTGGGTGTGAGTAGGTCGAAAGGTGTATCGATGTTCCGGTCGATGAAGTCATTCATCTCGTACTTGTAGAGCTTCGTGACGAAGTCGACGTACCGGCGATAACCAGCTGCTTCATCACCACCGATTACCTTTGCAATCTCTGCTTCCATCTGCTTCGTATCTGCATGGACATCGAGTTGTGATCCATCGGCATAGAAGGCACGGTAAAGAGGTGAGACTGGCATCAATTCGAGCCAATCCTTGGTGGTCTCACCGACGGCGTTGAAAGCATCTTCGATCAGGTCCGGCATCGTCAAAACCGTTGGACCGGTGTCGAAGCGATAACCATCTTTGATGAGAAGTCCGTTTCGACCTCCGGGAACTGACTCGCGTTCCAGGATCGTAACCTCGCGACCTTCGCCAGCAAGACGAAGTGCTGCGCTCAATCCGGCAAGACCTGCGCCGACGATCACGATGCGGTCGGTCGCTCCCTTGACCTTGCGGATGCGATCTCGTCTCACTCTCGAACCTCTCGTCAGTAGATCAATGGGAACGATGGAGCGCCATCTGCGCCATCATCTCAAGGAGCGGTTTTGCTTCATCAGCGATTGCTGTAGATGAAAGCGCTTCTTGGGCTTGCTCAGCTCGGTCGCCAATCATCTCCTCGACGTGGGCTAGTGCGCCACTTGAGATGATCGCCTCACGGATTCGCTCGATGCCCTCCTGGTTGAGATGCGGATCACCGAGCGCCGAGAAGATCCGAGCATCATCGCTTCCTTTGACTGCGAGAGCGATCAGAACGGTTCGTTTTCCTTCACGGAGATCATCACCTGCCGGTTTGCCGGTTTGCTCAGGATCACCGAAGACACCGAGGATGTCATCGCGAAGTTGGAATGCCTCGCCGATGGGGATGCCGTAGCGGGAGAGCGCGCGGAGCGTCTCATCGTTGCTGTGTGAGAGGCGAGCTCCAAAATGCAGTGGGCGTTCGATTGAATACTTCCCTGACTTGTATTTGGCGACTTTGAGCGAGCGATCCGCATCGACTGTCGCTAGGGATTGTTCGTGGACATCGAGATATTGCCCCGCCATCAGTTCCACTCGAAGTTCGTCATAGATCGGAAGCACCGAGAGAAGTCGATCGGAGCCAACTCCGGATCGATGTAGGACAAGATCAGCCCAGATCAGAGCGAGATCACCCAGGAGGATGGCGCTGGCTTCACCGTACTTTGCACTATCTCCAGATAGTCGTCTCTCACGATGCATAGCCTCGAATCGTCGATGGATCGAAGGATTACCGCGGCGCGTGTCAGAGCCATCCATCACATCATCGTGAATCAGAGCACAAGCGTGGAGAAATTCCAGCGATGCAACCGCCTTGATAGTTGCAGGATCAGGATACTTCCCTGTCACCGCGATCGAACCGATGGCGCCGAGGAGTGGGCGAAAACGCTTGCCGCCATCGATGAGGAAGGTACGCATCGCATCTGAGACGGGAAGGAGCTCTGGCCCTATCGATTCGATGTAGGAACCGGCATCATCGAGGAAGGCGGTGATTTCTGCGTCGATCTCTCTTCGTAGCGAGTCGATCACCGTGCGTGCATTCGCCGCAGCATCAGAGGAAGACACGAAGGTGAGGGTACCCTCACCGACTATGGATTTCAGCCTTCTTGAGGCTACTCGTACTTCCTCGAAGCCGACCTTCTCGGTGGAATTCTTCCCACCAAAGGACGAGGCTGGTGAGCAGAGATTGTGGGATTCACTCGCACTCCTCGCGGAGAAGAGTCCCGATTTCGTCAGCGTCACCTATGGCGCTGGAGGAAGCACCAGAGATCGCACGATTCGAATCACCGCTGAGATCACAGCAAGGACTTCCATTCCGACTGTGGCACACCTGACCTGTGTAGGTGCGACTCGTCATGAAGTCGATGAGATTTTGACTCGATACAAGGAGAGTGGAATCTCGACAATCTTGGCACTTCGCGGCGATCCACCAGGAGGGCCAAGTGCTGAGTGGATCCAAACCCCAGAAGGTTTCAACCATGCGGATCAGCTTGTGGCACTGGCGGTGGATCGTGGCTTCTCGGTAGGTGTCGCAGCCTTCCCTGACGGACATCCGGCATCCAGCGGTAACTCGACGCGCGATGTCGATGTCTTGGTCAAGAAATTCGAGTTGGGTGCAACTTTCGCGACGACGCAATTCTTCTTCGATGTGAGCAGATATCAGAGACTTCGCGATCAATTGTCGGATAGAGGAATGCATCGCCCGTTGATCGCCGGAATATTGCCGATCACGAATATCAAGCAATTGATTCGGATGGCGGAACTAGGTGGCACGCCATTGCCGAAAGTGGTGATTGATCGCATCTCGCGATTCGAGGAGGATCCGATCTCCCTTCGGAAGGAGGGGATTGAGATCGCATCCGAACTTGCAACCGAGCTCATAGCAATCGGCGCCCCCGGCCTTCACTTCTATACGATGAATTCCGCCCACTCCACACTAGAGATCACAGCACAGATCGGACTTCGATGATCAGCCGAGAGGAATTCTTCACTCGCTGGAGTGAGATCCATGGTGGCGCGCAGATCAAAGGGATCGTTCGATGGTGGCTCTCGATCTCATTTCGCCTTGCTTCACTCCTTCAGCGTATGAAGATCAGCGCGAATGCCATGACCGTTTTCGGGGTCGCCATCTCAGTTCTCCTGGTCCTGCTTCTCAGCGATGAAGGAAGCAGCAATACGCCTCCCACGCTCTCGATTCTCACTGCGCTCTTCCTGCTCGTCATCTCCCTTGCCGCCGATGGCATCGATGGCTCCCTTGCGCTCTTGACTGGTAGCTCGGGTCGAAAGGGCGCTGCTCTCGATGCGATCGCCGATCGCATTGCAGAATCTCTTTGGGCTCTGGCATTCATCCAGATCGGTGCTGACATGCGCATCGTCATCGTCGCTTGGTTGGCTGCGCAGAGTCAGGAGTACATCAGAGCACGGCTGGCAGGATTGGGCGTGAGTGAGATTGGTGTCGTCACTCTCTGCGAGAGACCGGTTCGCGCATCCTTTCTTGCAGTCGCGCTCGTGATCGCTCTCATCTTCGGCGCATCAGGCGAGGAAGAGATCCTTGGACTAACACTCTCTCTTGCCATGACGATTGCCGCCTCGCTTTGGCTCCTCTTCCAGTCGATCGCACTCTGGCAACTCTCTCGCTTTGCGATCCGTTCAACGATTGGCCCGAGCTGAGATCGCATCTGCGACGATCTCGCCACTGAGTCCGACGAGTGGCAATCCGCCACCGGGATGGGCTGAGCCACCTACGTTATAGAGCCCCTCAAGGCGAGAGACATTCGGTGCTCTTCGGAACGCGGCTCTCATCCCATTACTTGAAGGTCCGTAGATCGATCCACCTTCACTTCCATAATCCCTTTCGATGTCGAGCGGAGTACGGAACTTCTTGACTGCGATGCGATCTCGAAAATCGATACCAATACGATCGATGAGTATCTCGATGATCCGCTCGCCATACCTCCCGGAGACTGCCTCATCACTCCAGTCAAAGCCAGAGCCAGGCTCATGTCGCGGAGCATTGACGAGAATGAAGAGGTTCTCGCCTCCTTGAGCTGGCACCATGGTGGGATCATCAGGTGAGCAGATGTAGATGGTCGGATCTGTGACTGGAATCTTCTCGGTGAAGATCTCATCGAATTCGCGGTCATAGTCGTGAGGGAAGAAGACAGTGTGGTGCCGTTCCAAGAGCCGTTTCTTCGCTGGCTTTAGACCTAGAAGAATCGAGAAGCCCGAGAGCGATGGCGTGGTGCGGTTGATGTTTCGCCTCTCGCGCAACGTCTCTTTCTCTCGCGAGCCCTCATCGCGAAGCATTTTGTTGTAGAGATGATAAGCATCGACATTTGAGATAACGACATCTGCTGCGACTCTCTCACCGTTCTCGAAAGCGATTCCCGTCACCTTGGATCTCTCGTACAAGATCCTCGCGACCTTTGAGCGAAGTTGGATAGTGACACCGGTCTCGCGTGCCCGCTCCTCGACCTTATCGACCAAACGCCCGAGGCCGCCTTGTATATGCCAAGCTCCGAATGCTTCCTCCACGAAAGCGATAGTGAGGAGGACAGCAGGCACTTTCCGCGGATCAGATCCGGTATAGGTTGCGTAACGGTCGATGATGTAACGCAGGCGTTGATCGCTCAACCGCTTCTCGGTGAAGTCGCGCAAGGTGATGAATGGAGCGATCGTTGATAGATCCTTCAATACCCTTCCTCTGCGAAGCAGCTGTGGGATCGACGGCAGCGCACGCTCCACAAAATCATTCCTCGATGCTTGCCACATCGCAGCAGCGCGCTCGAGAAGAAGACCCCATTCGAGACCAGCTCTTTCACCGAAGTGAGTGGTGATCTCGGTAATCGCGCGATGCCGGGAGAGATTGGGAAGTTGTAGTCGACTTCCATCTGCGAAGTGATAGTCGAAGGCTGGATCCAATCCGATGAGATCGAGTTGGACGCCTCGTCCTGTCTTCATGAAGAAGTCGCGGTAGACGGCAGGCAAGGTCAGTAGGGATGGTCCGGTATCGAAACCGTAGCCATCGATCCATTCGGTATGACACTTTCCTCCGACCCGATCGCTCTTCTCGTAGATGGTCACTGTGTGACCTCGACGAGCAAGTCGTGCCGCGACGGTCAAACCACCGATTCCTGCACCAATCACTGCGATGTTGAGGGAGCTCGAATCCTTTCTCTGATGACTCATCATGTGGTGATCGCCCGATCACGCCAGGTGAGAGTTCCTGCTCGCTTCATACGGAAGGATCGAATCACCATGTAGGCAAGGAGAGCGACGCTGAGTGGATGGAGGAGGAAGCTCTGCCAAAAGGAGGAAGTACGTAGCGCTGCAATCAGACGTGAGAGCGATATCGCAAAGAAAGCAAACCATCCCCATGCCTGTCCGGTGATTCCGGCAATCAGCGGAAACCACGATGTAGCGATCATGAGAGTGAGCGCGACGAGTGCACCAAGAGGTGATCCGAATGCTCGCCAGAGAGATTTACTGTACCCATCGATCAATTCTTTGCTCGACTCATACATCCGGCAGTGAGCGATCGAACTACCATCGATGACGGAGCCGGCAAGTTGTGAGCGCCAGAGGCGCCTAGCAAGCTCTATATCTTCGAGTACTTCACCCTTCACAGAGTCGAATCCACCGATAGTTGCAAGTGCCTGCCTTCTCACAATGAAGAATTGACCATTCGCTACCGCCATGGATGGGATTCGAAACTTCGCGGCGAATCGAAGTGGCACCGACGCGAACCATGACCATTGCAAGAGTGGCTGAATGACTCGCTCTAGGAAAGTCTCTGCCACTTGCCTCGGATAGGGAGAGATCCAATCCCACTTCTTCGATTCCATGAGTTCAATCGCTGCTGATACGGCTCCGGGTGCGAGTCTTACATCCGCATCGATGAAGACGAGATAACGACCTTGCGACGCTTGGAAGAGCCGCTCTTGTGCGGCAGGTTTACCGAGCCAACCTGAGACAGGATCTTCTCCTTCGAGAAGAGTGAGTCCTGCCATTGACTCTTGTGCGATACGTAGCAGTTCGCCCGTCTGATCAGAGGATTGATCATCGAGAGCGATCACTTGCCAGGTTAAACGTTCCATCTCGACAGCAAGAGTTCCCTTCAATGATTCGATCAACGGAGAGACGTTTCGCTCCTCATTGCGCATTGGAATGAGCAATGAGACGTCGGCGAACCATCTTCGAGGAGGGAGGTGGGGTCTCCAAATGGTGAGCGCATTGATAAGTGTGAGCGAGAGAGCAAGAAGGGAGGTCGCGATGATGACGATTCCTATGGTTACCTGAAGGTCGAATTCTGAGATGGAAAAGTCCACGATGTCGTCTACGTGATCACTTAGAAGTCGCTTCGACCAAGTCGCTGCGAGATGAAATAGGGGATGAGATAGAGCGTGAAGACTATTCCGACAGAGATCCCGATCGCGGGATAGCCGAAGAAGAAGACGTTCCCGATGACACCGCCAAAGAGAGTCCAGAGCAGGAAGAAGTCGGGGATCGCAGTAGAGAGGCCACGTTTGCGGCGCTCACGTGGAAGTGCGATGTGCAAGAGTGCCATCAATCCCATTCCAGTCAGTAGCCAACCGAAAGCATTGGAGAGCGGGATCATCGGCTGGAATGGAACGGTTGCGCCATCGATCTGCCAACTCCAACGCCCTGCATTGACCATCTGAGGATCGAGGAAGAAGTCCCACACCATCAAACCGATTCCGCCATAGAGGAAGACCCAGCGAGGTGCGACTCGCCGTGCCACGATGATGATGGGGTAGGAGATCATCACCCACGCAAAGGGAACGACAAGTGGGATCTCAAAGACTTGATAGGCGAGAGATGCATCGTATTGATAGACACCAAAGGGCCATCCCGTTCGATAACCGATCTGCTCGATGATGAGCGAATAGAAGAAGGTGATGAGAAGGAAACGAAGAGCGAATTTCGCTCCGTAGGAGTAATACGCATGAAGAAGCATCGCGGCAGCACCCCAGTAGACCACCGCAAGAGTGACAAGGCGAAGCGCTTCACCCTCAAGGAGTGGATAGGAGATTTGCAGGAGGAGAGCGATGGCGAAGACTACGTATACCGGCAACGCTTCCGTGATGGTGAATTGCTGCCCGATTCGACGACGTGGCACGAATTGTCGAATCGACATGTGCCAATAGTAACTTTCTACCAGTGGCCAGACTCTTCGACGACGGCAAAGCGAGCAAACATCTCTTCGGAATACCAACCGATCCGCTTCGTCGCTTCGATCGCTCCTTGGTGTGCGGGAGAGCGATAGGCGAAGTCTCGTATCGCTTGGGGTGATGCCCAGATAGAGAAGGTTCCCTGGAGTCCGATCGGTGCCTCCCCGATTCCTATCGCGCTCTCTAACCCGGGAGATGAGTGGAGAGCAAGGTTGACCGGCGGTACAGAGCGCCAAAACTTTCGGTTGTGACGCCACTTGATCCGTGCCCGAGTGATCGCAGCAACCTTGCCGTCCCACGATCTGCCATCGATCTTCGCCATGGACTCGAAGGGATCTTGCTTAGCCCAAAGCCCGTTGACAGAGATCGGCCGGATCGAGAACTCCTTGCGCGCAATCGCGCGACGATCCCAATGACTTAGTCTCGGTAGATCGGTACCCACCATGATCACGCCCCATCGATATGGATTGGCATCGCGAACCGTGAATGTCTCACCACTTCCAGTTCCGAGGAGTTTCCAAAAGTCGACCCGCCTTCGTCGAAGTTGTAGACGATCCCAACCCATCCGCATGATCGCCCAGGGAATGTGCCGGCCTTTGATGCGCCAGAAGATGACGCGCGCCTCTCTCACGAGGAGCGCTCCGTGACCCTGCCAGCCGTCATCAGGATCTCGGCCATCACTTCGGGCACGCAATCCCACATCGGTGCATGGCCACTCTCAGGGAGAGTGACCCAACGCGCATGATCCGGTGCGAGCGATCGTTCTTGGCAACTTTGTGCTGGCAGGGTGTTATCACTGTCTCCGAAGATGATCGTCACTGGTATCTCGGAGGAGATCTCGCTTTCGAAACGCTTCATCAACATGCCGTCGAATGCCGGGTAGTAGCCGTCGGAGTCAGTCATGGCACGAACTGCATCCATGCATAGACGATAAGAGAAGTCTTGCCATCGAGGACTGACGGTGGAGAAACCGAGCGATCTCGCCCATTTGAAGTGGAGGAAGAGTGGAGTGAGTGGTCGCGTCGATTTGGCGAACATTCGAAGCAAAGCGGTTGCGGGATAGCGGCGTTGAAAGGGATTGATCCACATGCCTGCTGGCGCGAGGGCGGTCAGCGAGCGAACTTTCTCGCCATGATGACCCGCAAGCTCAAGCGCAACCCATCCACCCAGAGAATTCCCAACCACGTGATAGCCACTCGAAATCCCATCAACGGCGCCACGGACCATGTCAGCGAGTGAGATGGGATCCATAGGTGTGCCCTTGATGAAAGGCGTCTTTCCATGTCCAGGTAAGTCGACGGTGATGACACGAAAGTGACGTCGCAACTCCGGAATCAAGTTTTGCCATGCAGTACTAGCCGACCCCATCCCATGGATAAGGAGTATGTCGTCGACCGAGCGCTTGGCATCTAAAGC
>Ga0129333_10002105_pt1 | contig 18404 bp, 18 predicted proteins | sample CPB6_08_DNA_FD_94474 | JGI IMG/M metagenome (GOLD analysis project Ga0129333, IMG submission 94474) | Freshwater to marine salinity gradient microbial communities from Chesapeake Bay, USA - CPBay_Sum_0.6_0.8_DNA | ecosystem: Environmental > Aquatic > Marine > Coastal | place: USA: Chesapeake...
CTCAAGAAGCTCTCCTCTGCCAGCCCTGCCTATCAGGAAATGCGGCGGACGATCTTCCATAGTTTCCGCTCGCCGGCTGATCGGGATGCGTCCCTGAAACCCTGGCCCTGGATCTATGGCGACGCCATGGATGCCCCGACGATGCCGATGGTGCCGGAGGCGATGAATTCCCTCACGCCAACCCAGCTCTATCAGCTGGAGCGTTGGGCCGATGGAGAGTTCCATGAGGACTGGAGCGACACGTCTCACCCCTATCCCCGCATTGACGTGGTTCCGTTGCAGGAGCAGCCGGCGATGCTGGATCGTGCAGCCCTGGAGTTCTGCCTGGCGGATGCCTTCCATCCTGGTTGCGAGGTCACCTGGCCAGTGCGTCATTCCACGATGTATGCCGCTCCCTACCGCTGGCGTCATCGCCAGAAGGATGCGCCTGAGCCGGATTTAGGCGGGTATCTGACGCCCGCTGGCGTCGCCACCGTCAACGGACCTCTCTACGGTCAATCGCCCGGCTCCATCACCCGCTGGATGGCGGTGCCCTGGCAGACCGACACGGCCAGCTGTCGCTCCGGCTATGACAAGACCTACGACCCCTATCTACCCACCTTCTGGCCAGCGCGTGTGCCGAACCAGGTTCTCCTGAACGCGGATTATCTCCAGGCTTTGGACGCCTCCCTGTCTCGAGATGAGCGGCTCAACGCCTTCCAGAACCGCTCCGATTGGAACAACACCCTTGGCGCCCCCGGTCCCGCTGGCAATCAGCAGCTGCTGCACATGGTGGAGCATTTTGATCAGCAGGCTCTGGTCCTGGTCAAGCCCGGAGTTGCCAACGATCCTGATCTACCGCCGGTGATGATGGTCGCTGATCGTTCTCCACAACAGAAGCTCACGCTTGAGCAGCGTGATGCTGCCCATGCGGCCATCGTGCAGATGGCGTGTCGCCCAGCGTCCATGCCCGAGGCCTGAGGCTCGCGTCTGTGATCACTCAGCCCTGCGACGTGATCATCGTCGGCGCCGGTCCGGCCGGTGCTGCCCTCGCCACTCGCCTCGCCCGCCGCCATCGGGTTCTGCTGCTGGAGCGCTCCACGCTCTCCGGCAGCTCCCAGCGCCCGCCCGCCATCGGTGAGTCGCTGCCGGGCGCAGCGGTCAGGTTGTTGCAGCACTTCGGGGTGTACGAACGGTTCTGCGCCGATGGCCATCAACCCCGCGGCGCCAGCGTGTCCTGCTGGGATCAGGAGACGCCCGTCTGGTTGGACGGCTTCCGGGATCCCCTCGGGCCGGGCTGGCACCTGCGACGTGACCGCTACGAGCAGAGTTTTCGCCAGGCTGCCCTTGAGGCCGGTGCTCGCCTGGTGCAGCCCTGCGGGCGCCTGCAGCTCCAACGGCTTGACGGTGTTTGGCAGGTTCTGGCTCCGCAGATCCAGCAGCGGTTTCAGGCTCCTGTGCTGGTGGACGCCAGCGGCCGGGGCGGTGTGCTTGCCCGTCAACTGGGCTTGCGGCGGTGTGCAGAACACTCCTTGCTCTGCCTGCACCTGCGACTGCCGGCGACGCTTGCCACCGCGGTCGCTCCGTCCGACCGCTGCACGCGGGTCTGTGCCGATCGCCGCGGCTGGTGGTACAGCGTGACCCTTCCTGGTGGCGATCGCCTGCTGGCGCTTCACCTCGATCCCGCCGATCCCGCGTGTCGCCGGCTGCTCTGCAGCGAGCAGTTGTTGGCCCGGGCCAGGCGGCAGCCCCTGCTCGCTGAGGTGCTGCCGAGCACCAGTGATGTGCTGCCGGTGTTCGCTTGCCGGGCCGGGGGCTCCGCTCTGCAGGATCACAACCTCAGGGGTTTCTATGCCATCGGCGACGCTTCGATCAGTTTTGATCCGATTGCCTCTCAGGGGTTGTTCCATGCCCTCGCCACCGCGGAGGCGGCGGCTTCAGCGATCGAACGCCAGCTCGGCGATGCCGCAGATGCCCAGGTGGATTATCAGGCCCGCCTGCAGATCGTGCACCAGCGCTATCGCCTGCACCACCGGGCCACCTATGCCGGCCCTGCGGCCCGCTTTGCTGAGCCGTTCTGGCTGACGCGGGCCATGGCCTGATTCTTCCCGGTCAATCCGCCTCTCCCCTTGCTCTTTTCCAGACCCCATGCAGGACTCAGCGCCGCAACCGCCCCCACAGCCGTGGCAAAGCCTTGTTGACCCTGATCTCGACGCCACCATCTACCAACGCGGGCAGCACAGCGCCGGCACGTTTATCCGCGTCTATGTGCCCCGCGCTGCCCAGTGCGCCGGCGAACCCCTGCGTGTGATTCTTTATCTGCACGGCTTTGCCCTCGGTCTGCCCTGCTTTTACGAAGCCCACCTGCGGGAGTTGGTGCAGCAGGGCTGGGTGGTGATCTTTCCGGACTTCCAGTTCAGCGCCTATCCCGATACGCCTCTGGCGGCCGTCTCCGGCTCGGTTCCATCCTCTGGCTCAGACCACCAGGCCCCCCGTTGGGCCGCCACGACCTGGCGCCTGCTGCGCCGCTCGGGTGATCGCCTGTTGGAGGCGGATGATCTTCCCCCTGAGCTGGCGGAAACCATCACGGCGCCAGGTCGACCAGAGGCCCGGGCCGGTGATCTGCGCCGTGTGCTCCTGCCCTGGATCCTGATCCAGCTCGTCCTTTGGGTGATCGGTTGGTTCCGCCGGACCTATGCACGCAACCTGAGCAAACTGCTCGGCACTGTGCTGTTCAGCCTGGCCTATCCACCGACCACGTGGCTTGTCAACGCCGTCAGCCAGGCAGAAGCGGCCCTCGACGATCTGGCGCAGCTGCCGCCTTATCGCCATTGGTCAACGCAACCGTTGTCGGCTTATACCTTTGGTCACTCCCTCGGTGGCCTGCTCAGCCTGAGTATCCCTTCGCTCCAGGGTGACCAGGCCCCACGCCGCCTGCAGCCCCGTGTCGTTCTGGCCGCCGATCCAGCCACCAGCACCACGATGGGCATTCCCGCCTTCGCGATTGCGCTGCTGCGGCTGTTTGACGCTCCTTTCACGCGTGATCCGATCTCGATCGATACCACCGGTGCAGCCTTGCGCCAACCGGTCGCGATTCTGCATGGCATGGCCGATGATCTCGTCAAGCCGCAGCTCTGGGCCACGGGCAAGGGTGGCGGTGCCTTCCGCTTCATCGCCAGCACGGCTAAAGCGCTCTACTTCAGCGAGTCCAACACCGCCCTCACTCCACCGTTGATCGCATGCCACAACGAGGCTGTGACCTCGACCCAGTACTACAACGATGCGCTGTTCGAATCCTTCGGTGGTGTCAAGAACGGGCCGAACGCCTACAACACCAGCTGGATCTGGCCTGCACTGACGGCGTTGTTCACCGAGGTGACAACGCCATCAGACCTGCTCGATCACCTGCCGCAACCACCGTTCCGTGTCACCACGGAGCCTCCGGCCGCCCGTTGAGGTTGCCCCGCTGATCAGGCCACCAGCGCGAAGCACTCGCGGAAGGCCGCGATCGTGGCGTCGATGTCGGCTTCGGAGTGGGCCAGGGAGGTGAAGCCGGCCTCAAGGCGCTGGGGGCCAGGTAGACACCGCGCTCGAGCATGGCGCGGTGCAGCTTGCCGAAGCGCACCGTGTCGGCCGCCTTGGCCTCCTCGAAGTTGCGCACCGGGCCTTCGCAGAGGAAGAAGCCGAACATGGCGCTGATCGAGCCGCCGGTGATCGGCAGGCCGGCGCTGCGGGCGGCCTCCTGGATGCCGTCGCTCAGGCGCTTGGTGATCGCCTCCAGGCGTTCGTAGGTGCCGGGTTGCTTCAGCAGCTCCAGGGTCTTGATGCCGGCGGTCATCGCCAGCGGATTGCCGCTGAGGGTGCCGGCCTGATACATCGGACCGGCCGGGGCGACCATGCCCATGATGTCGGCGCGGCCGCCATAGGCGCCCACCGGCAGGCCACCGCCGATCACCTTGCCCATCGTGGTCAGGTCGGGGGTGATGCCGAACCTGGCCTGGGCACCGCCGTAGCTGATGCGGAAGCCGGTCATCACCTCGTCGAACACCAGCAGGGCGTCGTTCTCCTTGGTGAGTTCGCGGATGCCCTCCAGGAAGCCCGGCTCCGGGGTGATGAAGCCGGCGTTGCCCACCACCGGCTCCAGGATCACGCCGGCGATCTCGCCGGGGTTCTCGGCGAACAGGGTCTTGACCGCTTCCAGGTCGTTGTAGGGGGCGGTGAGGGTGCTGGCGGCGGTGGTGCGTGGCACACCGGGCGAATCCGGCAGGCCGAGGGTGGCCACACCCGAGCCGGCCTTCACCAGGAACATGTCCGCGTGGCCGTGGTAGCAGCCTTCGAACTTGATGATCTTCTCGCGGCCGGTGAAGGCGCGCATCAGGCGCAGCACCGACATGCAGGCCTCGGTGCCGCTGTTGACGAAGCGCACCATCTCCACCGACGGCACCGCCTCGATCACCATCTCGGCGAGGGTGTTCTCGAGGGCGCAGGGGGCGCCGAAGCTGGTGCCCTTGTCGAGCGCCTCATGCAGGGCGGCGATCACCTCGGGGTGGGCGTGGCCGCAGATGGCCGGGCCCCAGCTGCCGATGTAATCGATGTAGCGGTTGCCGTCGACGTCCCAGGCGTAGGCGCCCTTGACCCGGTCGAACACGATCGGCTGGCCCCCGACCGAGCGGAAGGCGCGCACGGGCGAGCTGACGCCACCCGGCATCAGCTTCTGGGCGGCGCTGAAGAGGTCCTGGGAGCGGGTGGTGTTGTGCACAGGGGCCGAGACAGGCGCTGAGGGAGAGGCCGACAAGACGGAATCCGCGGACAGTGGGCTGTGAATCGTGCAACATCTTGACCCAGCAGAGCCCGGATCCGCCCGGATGCTTGACGTTCGTCTGCGGACTGGGATCCAGCGACCGGCGCGTTCAGGTCGCGCCGGCACTACGGGCCGCCAGGATCTGGGCCAGGATCAGGGCGGCAAAGCCGAGGCTGGTGAGGCCAGCCATGCGTCGCTCCTGCCATTGGATCGCCTTGCTGTCCTCCTGCCGCTGGTAGCGGCGCCAGGCCACCACGCCGCTGGCGGTCGCCAGCAGGATGTACAGCAGCACCGAGCTATGGACCGCGTCGATCAGCGTGGTGTAGCCGCTCGCCCCGAGTTCGCTGGCGGACGCGCGCAGGCTGATCACAGCGGCGAATGTGGAGCCGGCCAGCAGGCCGAAGCGTGGACTCAGGACGCTGGGATTGTCGATCCTCAGCCCGTAGGACGCCAGGGCCATCAGCGCGGCCGCGAAGGCTCCCGCCGTCAGTTTCCAGAACCCGCTGTAGTCGGTGCGCTCCACCAGGATCTGTAATTCCGCATGGGCGTAGCTGCTGCCGCTGCCGGGGGGCAGGCGTGGGTCACCGAACGTCGTCGGGTAGGGGTGGGTGTCCGTGACGAGCCTGGTTGAGCGGATCGACCATCCGCTCGGTCTGAGCTTCGGATCGTGGGCGGAATTCTTCGCATCGGGCTGGTAGATGAGCTTCTGGCTCACCCGCTCGGATTCCTCGAGCTCGATGCGCAGCAGCTGGCGGTCGAACGGAAAGTGCCGCACATCCCAGCCATGCCGGAACGTGCCGACGATCTTTCGCTGGCTCCATTTCCCGGCCGGGGTGGACTCAGAGATGGCGTTGGGGCTCTCGAGCTGGATCGCATTCGGGAACTCCATCCTGTCCAGTGGAGACCCATCCGTTTTCAGGCGAGAGCGACCACAACCAGAAGGCGGCCGAGAAACTCTTGTGGATGGGATCGAGATCCCCGAGCCCTGTCAGGAAGGCGCCGATCTGCACGGCCTCTGCAGAGGATCCCAGCGCTCGGGCCGGCTGCGGGCTGGCGAAGCTGATCAGGAGCGCAAGGGCCGCCATGAGCAGCCGGGCGGACGCCTTGCGCATCCGGGGGGCCACCGGCACCTCAGCTGGTCGTCTCATCGGGATCAGGCTCTGTTGATGGTCCGTCCGGCGCTGATCTTCACTCCCCCCTGGCCCGATCCGGAGAAGCGTCGCAACCTGAGTAGGTTCATGCCGCCGGTGCGTCAGGCCCGGATCGTCGTGTGTCGTCCGTGACCAGTGCATCCGCCAGCCTTTCCCCCGCCTGGAACGGAACCCCGCAGGGTTCAGCAGATTGGCGTGCCCTCGAGCGGCGCCTGCGGGCCCTGCTGCCGCCCCGTGCGGTGGTCTCCAAACGTCAGGAGTTGCTGGCCTACGACTGCGACGGTCTGACACTGCATCGCCACCAGCCGCCCCTGGTGGTGCTGCCGGAAACCACCGAGCAGGTGGCGGCGGTGGTGCGCTGTTGCAACGCGCTGGCGGTGCCATTCATCGCCCGCGGCAGCGGCACCGGTCTGTCCGGGGGGGCGTTGGCGGAGCAGGAGGCTGTCGTGATCGCCACCAGCCGCATGCGCCGCGTGCTGGAGATCGATCTCGCCAATGAGCGCATCACCGTGGAGCCCGGCGTGATCAACAGCTGGGTGACGCGCGCCGTGGCTGGCGATGGTTTCTATTACGCCCCCGATCCCTCCAGCCAGGTGGCCTGCAGCATCGGCGGCAATGTGGCGGAGAACTCCGGCGGGGTTCATTGCCTCAAGTACGGCGTCACCAGCAACCACGTGCTGGCCATGGAGGTGGTGCTGCCCGATGGCACGATCACCACGCTTGGTGGTGCCCTGCCGGAGATGGGTGGCCTGGACCTGCGCGGTGTGTTCATCGGCAGTGAGGGGACCCTCGGAATCGCCACTGCGATCACGTTGCGGTTGCTGCGCACCCCCGCCAGCGTGGCGGTGCTGCTGGCGGATTTCGCCTCGATGGAGACCGCCGGTGAGGCGGTGCGGCTGATCACCGGTGCCGGCGTTCTGCCGGCCGGCATGGAAATGATGGATCGCCCCTGCATCCAGGCCGTCAATGACGCCTTCGGCGTTGATGAGTATCCGCGTGATGCCGCCGCGGTGCTGCTGATTGAGCTCGATGGCCATGAGCGTGAGGTGAAGGCGGCGGTGGAGCTGGCCAGTCGCCTCTGCCTCAAGGCCGGTGCCGGTGCCGTGCGCGAGGCCTGGACCCCTGAAGCCCGCGCCCGCCTCTGGAAGGGCCGCAAGAGTGCGATCACGGCCCTCGGCCGTCAGTTCCCCAGCTATTACCTGCAGGATGGTGTGGTGCCCCGCACCGCCCTGCCGCAGGTGCTGGCCGCCATCGATCGCCTCAGCGCCGAGCATGGTCTGCCGGTGGCCAACGTCTTCCACGCCGGCGATGGCAACCTGCACCCCCTGATCCTCTATCGCGCCGACGATCCCGGCGTGAATGAGCGGGTGAAGCGTCTGGCCGGCGAGATCCTGCGTCTGTGCATCGAGGCGGGTGGCAGCATCAGCGGCGAGCACGGCGTCGGCAGCGACAAGCGCTGCTACATGGACTGGATGTTCAGCGCCGATGACCAGGCCACGATGCAGCTGGTGCGCCGTGCAATCGACCCGGATGATCTGGCCAACCCAGGCAAGATCTTCCCGACCCCGAAAACCTGTGGTGAATCGCTGCAGCGGCAGGTGCAGCTCCGGGTTGCCGGTCTCGAGCTGCCTGCGGAGGCGGTGGTCTTCTGAGCGGCGTCGAGGCTGTGGGTTCAGCCCCAGCCGTCGCCCTCCTCATCGCTCTCCTCCTCGGGCGGCCAGGCCAGGTTCACCACCACCGGCGCGTGGTCGCTGGGTTGGACGTTGCCGCGGGGACCGCGGTCGATCACACAGCCGGTGGCGCAGGCGAGCAGCTGCTCGCACAGGTAGATGTGGTCGATGCGCCAGCCCTGGTTGCGGTCCCAGGCGCCGCTGCGGTAGTCCCACCAGCTCCAGTGACCACTGTCCGGCTCGAAGACGCGGAACACATCGCTGAGTCGATCCCCCAGGGCCTCGGCCAGGGCGCGACGTTCCGGTTCGCTGGCCATGATCCCGCCGGTCAGACGCTCTGGATCGGGCAGGTCCCGGGCATCCGGGCCGATGTTGAAGTCGCCCACCATGCAGAGCGGATCACCCTGGTGCTCAAGCGCCTGGAGGTAGCGGCGCAGGCAGCTCAACCACGACAGCTTGTAGGGGTATTTCTCGCTCTTGAGGGCACTCCCGTTGGGCACGTAGAGGTTGAGGACCCGCACCCCATCGATCAGGGCGCTGATCACCCGCTTCTGTTCACTCAGTTGGCTGGCCTCCGGATCGTCCGGCAGCAATGCCTGAAAGCCGATCTGCACGTCCTCCATGGGCAGACGGCTGAGGATCGCCACGCCGTTGTAGGCCTTCTGGCCGCTGATGGCGGTGGCGTAGCCAAGCGCCTCGAACGCCTGATGGGGGAACAGCGCGTCGGCCACCTTCGTTTCCTGCAGACAGAGCACATCCGGTTGCGCCTGCTCCAGCCAGGCCTGGACCTGATCCAGGCGTGTCCGCACCGAATTGACGTTCCAGGTGGCGATGCGCATGGATCTCTCGGCCCTGGCGGGCATGGTGCCCCATGGCTGGGCCCGGCATGGCCACTAGCATTCCCTCACTCTCTGACCATCCAGCGGCCATGCACCGCTCCGACTGCCGCAGATCCGGCGGCTCAACGCTGTTGAGGTCGGCAACCAAGCTCTACACCCTGCTCTGCAGCGCCGCCTGTCCCGTGCTGTCCAGCGTGGCGCTGACCACGATCGGCGCGATGGGGCCAGCCCATGCTGATTACACCAATGGCCTCTCCACCCAGGAGCAGCGCTTCTACGACTACGGCCCTGGCGGCAGCAACGGCAGCTCCAAGGGGGGCTCCGTGCTCGATTCGGCCAACCCGATGGATCTGATGAACAAGATCCGCAAGGGCACCGCCATGGATGACGCCACCCCGCCGACCGACGCGATCGATGCGGCCCTCAAGGCGTTGGAGGTGCAGACACCTGCGGCGCCGGGCCCGGCGACCCCTTTGGTGAAGGCGCCCTGAACGCATTGCGCCGCAGGCTGCTCACCCCCCAGCCGCTGGCCACCTGATCGAGTCGCACGCCGGAGGCCTCGCCCATGCGGCTCCGGGCCTGAGCCAGGGCCTCCTGGGCGGCCTGGGTGTTGCCCTGTTCCTGACGCAGCAGCGCCAGTGCCAGCAGGGGACGTGGGTCCTTGCCGAATTCGTTCGCCAGGCGTCCGTAGAGCGCCGCCGCTTCCCCCGCCTGACCCTGGCGCTGCTGCAGATCAGCCAGCAGAAGGCCGATCGGCACTGCCTCCGGCCGGGCGGTTGGCTTGAGCTTGCTCTCCAGCAGGCCCTTGAGGCGTACCTGCGCCGCTCCGCCTCGACCCTGCTCCAGTTGGACCAGCGCCAGCAGTTGCAGGGCCTCGATGCGCTCGGGCTGCAGGCTCAGCAGCCGCAGCAACTCCTGTTCAGCGCCGTTGCGGTCGTTGCCGTTGCGGCGCAGTTCCGCCAGCAGCAGCCGCAACGGCCAGCGCTGCGGGTGTTGATCGGCCATGCCCTCCAGCAAGGGAATGGCGGCTTTGTCCTGGCCGAGAGCCAGCAGCAGTTCGAGCAGCCGTTGTTGATCCGCGTCGCTGAGCTGGCCGCCGCGGGTGCGCTCCTGCAGCTGCTCCAGCTGGCGTTCCAGGGCTCGCCGCGCCGGATCCGCTGCATCGGGAGCGCTGTGCCGTCCCAGCCACCAACCCAGCGTGATGCAGCCCGCCACCGCGGCGCTGATGCCCAGCGGCAGCAGCCGACCAGGCCGGGGCACGGATCTGGCGCGTGGCTGCATGGCTGAGCCTGGGGATCGCTGCTAAGTCTGCCGTCTGGGTCGGGCTGGTTACATTGGCGGCCGGGCCATCGACTTCGACAACCGCCCGCGGATTCCCAAGCGACGATGCGTCACCACCCCATTTCCCCGGTCACCGAACCGATGCAGTACCGGGCCATCGGTGTGGTGCGCGGAACGTACACACCCAGCGACCCGGACCAGCTCACCCGCGGCACCATCCAGACCGAGGACGGCACGGAGATCGAAGCCGTGGTTCTCGGGCGGGTGCTGACGCTGATGCGGCGTCACCTCGATCTGAGCAAACCCCACCTCTGGGTGGCCTACCCCCGCTACCGCGAGGTCGATCAGCTGCATCTGCAGCTGGTGGGCGTCTGGGAGCCGAGCACCCCGGCGGCCACCGAGATCGCCACCCAGCCCGCTGCGGCCGATCCAGGCTCGGCGCCTGAGGCTCCCAGCGATGAGCTTCCCGAGGGTGATGGCTACTTCTCGGTCCGCGGCGAACTGATCTACACCCGTCCTGAAGACGGTGACGTGGTCGTCAAGATCCGTCAGCAGCCCCGCCCCGATGGCAGCCGCCCCACCCCGTTCAAGCTGCAGCTCAAAGGGGAGATCTCCCCGGAGCATCTCCGCCATTTCGTCGCTCTCGATCTGCGCCGCCACGGCCAGCACCTGCATCTTGAGCAGCACGATGTGATCGGTCCGGTGCCGCAGCGGGGCGGCAAGGGCAAGGGACGCGCCGGTGGGCGCCCCGGTCCCCGGCGCTGAGCATGGCCGCTCCGGAGCGTTTTCCTGGCTCCGATCAGGGCTCCACGGCGGCCCTGGCCGCTGGCGTGGTCGTGGCTGGTGTCAGCGCCGCCGCGGTGGCAGGACCGTTGCTCGGCATCTCACCCTGGTTGATCGCCCTGGCTGCCGGTGGGGGCCTGGCGGCGCTCACCCTCGATGCAGCCCGGTTCGGCGGGCTGGGTGGCCATCTGCTGGCGGAGGCCCTGCCGGCAGGCCTGGGTCGCGCACGCCTGCGGCGGATCGCCATCCACGAAGCCGGTCATGTGCTGCTAGCCGCTGAAAACGATCTGCCCGTGCAGCAGGTGCTGGTGGGCAGCCTGGCCTGCTGGCGCCAGGGGTTGCGGGCCAATGGCAGCACCCAGCTCGAGCCTCCCGACCACGCCAAGCTGGCGCTGGAGGATCTGCGCCGCTGGAGCCGGGTGCTCCAGGCCGGCATGGTGGCCGAAAGCCTGATCTATGGCGGCTCCCGTGGTGGAGCCGACGATCGCGCCCTGCTCGGCCGCCTCTGGGGGCTCTCCGGCTACGACGTGACCACGGCCCAGAACGAGCAGCGCCGGGCGCGGCGTGAGGTGGAGCAATGGCTGCGCCAGCGGCGGTCGGACCTGGAAGCCCGGGCCGAGCAGTTGCTGGCGGCGGTGCGATGAGTGCCCCGGTGGCCCTGGCCGTGGTGGATTGCCCCACCGGCCTGGCGGGAAACATGTTGCTGGCAGCCCTGTTCGACCTGGGCCTGCCGGAGGCTGTGCTGCACGAACCTCTGGCGGCCATGGGCCTGGCCGGTGCCTATCGGTTGCAGCTGGAGGAGCGGCGCAGCGGTGGTCTGCGTGGTCTGCACCTGGACGTCGAGGCCTGCGAGCCCGAGCCCTCCCATCGCCTCTGGGGGGATCTGCAGCGCCAGATTGAGGCTGCACCGCTGCAGCCGGATCTTCGTGAGCAGGTGCTGGCCGTGTTCACCCTGCTGGCGGAGGCGGAGGCTGCGGTGCATGGCCACGCCGCCGAGCAGGTGCACTTCCATGAGGTGGGCGCCATCGATGCCCTCGTCGATGTGGTTGGGGTCTGCGCTGGCTTGCGGCACTTCGGTTCGCCGAGGCTGGTCTGCGCTGTGCCGCCTGCCGGCCATGGCACCGTGAAAACCGCCCATGGCACCCTGCCGGTACCGGCCCCGGCGGTGCTTGAGCTGGCCCGCCGCCGTGCCGTGCCCCTGGCCAGCAGTGCTGATCTCCCCCCGGCTGAGCTCACCACCCCCACCGGTCTGGCGCTGATGGCGGTGCTGGCCGAGCGGTTTGGACCAGCGCCGGCCCTGGTGCCCCAGGCGGTGGGGGTGGGGCTCGGCAGCCGCAGGCTCGACCGCCCCAACCTGTTGCGAGTGCTGCTGGCGGAGCCGTTGGCCGCTGCGCAGCCGGAGCAGCCGCGCCTGGAGGCCCTGCTGCAGCAGCAGGCTCAGATCGATGACGCCACGCCGGAGGATCTGGCTTTTCTTCAGGAGCAGCTGCGGGCCGCCGGAGCCCTGGAGGTGTTCAGCCAGCCCGTGCAGATGAAGAAGGGCCGTCCAGGCACCCTGGTCACCGTGCTGGTGCGACCGGAGCAGGCTGCGGATCTGCGGCGGATCTGGTGGCAGTGGGGCAGCAGTCTCGGCGTGCGCGAACAGTGGCAGCAGCGTTGGGAGCTCCGCCGCGATCAGTTCAGCCTGACCACGCCCTGGGGGCCGGTGCGCATCAAGCGCGCCGTGCGTCCGGATGGCACCCTGCAGTGCAAGCCCGAGATGGACGATCTGATGACCCTGGCGCGCCGTCATGCCCTGCCACCGGCCGAGCTGCGCAGGCTGGTGCTGACGCTGCTGGAGCAGCAGGATCAGCCATGAAACGGCTCCCCAGACTGCCGCTGCCTGTCCTGCAGCTGCGTGCCCTGTCGCTGCCCGGTGGCGCAGGCCTGTGGTTCGGTCTGGCCAGTGCCGGCTTTCTGCTGGCGGCCCTGATCGGCAATGCCCGCCAGTTGTTCCAGCTCAGCCTCGATCCCCAGGGGTGGTGCTGGCTGTCGCTGGGGGTGGGCGTGAGCCTGCTGAGCCTGGTGGTCAATGGTCTGGCCTGGGCGATGGCCCTGGACTGGCTGGGCCATCGCCCCCGCTGGACCGCTGTGGTGTCGCTGTTCCTGCGCTCGAACCTGCGCAAGTACCTGCCCGGCGGTGTCTGGCACCTGCTGGCCCGCCTGCAGGCCCTGCGGACCACCAGCACTGCCGCTGCTGCGGATCCCCAGCCGGCGCTGCTGTCCCAGCCCCTGGCCACCGCGCCGGCGCTGGTGGCGGTGCTGCTCGATCCAGTGCTGATGGCGGTGGCAGCGCTGGCCCTGGTGCCCCTGGGGGGCTGGCAGATGGGCTTCGGGTTGCTGGCGCCGCTGGCGCTGCTGCTGCTGCTGCCCCGATGGCTCAATCCGTTGATGGCCTGGCTCGAAGACCAGCGTCAGCGGCAGCTGGTGCAGCGCCGGTTGCTGGTCGTCGCTGCTGACGACCTGACCATGCCTGTTCTTCTGCCGGGTTATCCCTGGCCGCCGCTGCTGCTGGAGCTCGCCTTCGTGCTGCTGCGGTTTGCCGGTTTCGCGTGCTGCGTGCAGGCCTTTGACCTCTCGCCGGCTCTGCCATGGGCGGGTTGGCTGGCGGGTTTCGCCTTGGCCTGGACGGCCGGTCTGGTGGTTCCTGGCGCCCCCGGCGGACTGGGCGTCTTCGAGGCGGTGTTGCTGCTTCGGCTTGCTGTGGCGGTGCCCGAGGCACCGCTGCTGGCGCTGGCGATCAGCTACCGGCTGATCACGGCCTTGGCCGATCTCCTGGCGGCCCTCAGCGCACGGGCTGATGCCGCCTGGGCTGCAGGTGTCCGCGTTCCCTGGCGTGGTCAGGCGCCACTGGTGCGGCGCTCGTTGCCGTAGCGCTGCAGGTTGATGGCCAGGGTCTGCACCAGGCGCTCGCGGGCCTGGCGTGAACTCCAGGCCATGTGGGGCGTCAGCAGCAGGTTCGGAAGACCGAGCAGGGGCGTGAGCTCGGGCCCGGGTGGCTCCACGGCCAGGACGTCCAGGGCGGCTCCGGCCAGGCGACCGCTGCGCAGGGCGCCGCACAGGGCCTGCAGATCCACCAGGCCGCCCCGGCCGGCGTTCACCAGCACACCACCCGGCGGCAGCCAGCCCAGCCGTTCGGCATTGATCAGCGCCTGGGTGCGCGGTGTCAGCGGCGCGTGCAGGCTGAGGACGTCCGCCTGCCGCAGGGCCTGCTCCAGTTCGGCTTCCCCATCCCGGCTGGTGAGGCCGATCGTGCGCATGCCGAAGGCCTCGCCGATCGCCAGCACCCCCTGGCCGATGGTGCCGGCGCCGAGCACCACCAGGGTGCGGCCAGCCAGCTCATCGAATTCCGGTTCGATCAGGGCGAACACCGGGCTGCTCTGCCAGTCGCCGGCCTGGATGCGTTCCCTTCGGGTCTGGATCCGGCAACACAGCTCCAGGATCAGCGCCCAGGTGATCTGCACCACCGACGCGGTGCTGTAGCGGCCGGCGTTGTGCACCCTGATGCCGCGGCGTCGGCAGCTGGCGAGATCCACCTGGTCGGTGCCGGTGGAGGCGGTGCAGATCAGGCGCAGCTCGGGCAGTTGCTCCAGCAGCGGCCCGTCGAGCACGATCTTGTTGGTGATGGCGATCTCCGCTCCCGCCAGGCGCTCCAGGCGCTGCTCCGGCAAGGTTGAGGGCCAGCATCTGAGGTCACACCAGGCCTGCAGCGGTGTCAGATCAACGCTGCCGAGGCTGAGGGCATCCAGGAAGACGGCGCGGGGCCCCGACATCAGAACCAGGTGGAGCACCCCCACTCTGGCACCTGTTCGCAACAGGCCTTACTGTTGAGAACGAGCCCGATGCCGGCCATGGCCGCAGCTTCCACACCACCGCTGCCGCCACCCCTGCCGCCACCGCTGCCACAACCCTTGCCACAGCCGATCCCCCCCCAGTCGATCGGGCCTCTGGCGGTTGCTGGGCGTCCTTCTGGCCCGGTGCAGAGTGAGCAGCTGCGCACCACCCTGCATGGCCGCGGCCAGCGGCTCACGCCCCAGCGCCAGCGGGTGCTGGCCCTGTTCGAGCGCATCGGCGAGGGTACCCATCTCAGCGCCGAGGAAGTGCACCAGCAGCTGCTGCGGGCCGAGGAGCGGGTTTCCCTGGCCACGGTGTATCGAACCTTGCGCCTGCTCTCCTCGATGGACCTGCTGCGGGAGCTGGAGCTGCCTGAGGGGGGACGTCGGTTCGAGCTGGCCAGCGGTGATCACCACCGCGACCATCACCATCTGGTCTGTGTGCGCTGCGGTCAGACCGAAGAATTCGAAAGCCAGGCGGTCCTGCAGGCCGGCGAGCAGGCCGCTGGTAGCCATGGCTTTCAGCTGCTCGAATGCGTGCTGAACGTCCGGGCGCTGTGTCCAGCCTGCGCCGCGGTGGAGGGGCAAGGCCGGTTGGTCTGATCAGTGGCGCTGCTGAACCCGTACCGGCACCAGCACGGGCTGCATCAGCCCGCCGCCCTGGTCGTCGTCATCGGATGAGCTGCCTGTGAGCCAGTAGGCCAGGCCGAACAGGGCGAGAACGGCGGCGAGCAGCACGACGTCGGCCATGGCGGAACAGGCGGGTCGATTCAGCGTAGCGGGGCTGTCCAGGACTGTTGTCGCATTGGCGTCACTGGCAGCGACGGGGTTCAGCGGAAACCCTTACCGGCGTCTCGGGCCACGCAGGCCTGCAGCTGCTTGCGCAACTGGGTGTGATCGAGCTCTTTGCCGATCAGCACAAGCTGGTTGCGGCGCTCGCTGGGGGAGCGCCAGTCGCTGTCGTCGATCGAGAAGCGTTTGCCGGCCAGGTGGAATACATGACGCCGTTCGCTCTCGTTGAACCAGAGGATGCCTTTGGCGCGGAAGACGCCGGCTGGCAGCTGATTATCGAGAAAGTTCTGGAACTTGCGCAGTGAAAAGGGGCCATCGCTGCTGAATGACAGAGAGGTGAATCCCTCGATGGCCAGATGGTCGCTGGCCGCCCCGGCATGACCGTGATCATGGCTTTCATGACTGTGATCATGGTCGTGGTCGCAGCTGCTGTGATCGGCGTGGCCATCTTCGCTGTGGTGATGATGGTGGCTGTGCCTGTGATCGCCATGACCATGACCATGATCGTGATCATGGGCGCCGTGCTCGTGGACGCAGTGGCCATGGTCATGATCGCAGGCGTCGTGGTTCTGCTCCGCCACAACCTTGTCGCTCTCGAACAGGCCGACACTCAGCAGCAGCGGCAGGCTGACGGCCCCATTCACCGAGCGCAGGATGCGGGCATCCTTCTTGAGCTCCCGCAGCCGCGTTTCAACCTCGCTCAGGCGCTCCTCGCTGACTAGATCGCATTTGTTCACCAGCAGGATGTCACCGTAGATCACCTGGGCTCGGGCGACTTCTCCTGAAAGGATTTCATCGTTGAAATTTTCTGCATCGATCAGGGTGATGATCGAATCGAGTCGGGTCGCATCGCGCAGATCGCTGCCCAGGAAGGTCATGGCTACCGGCAGGGGATCCGCCAGGCCTGTGGTCTCCACCACCAGGTAGTCGACCGGATCGGGGCGATCGAGGATGCGATAGACGGCCTCCAGCAGTTCGCCGTTGATCGAGCAGCAGATGCAGCCATTGCTCAGTTCGACCATGTCTTCGCCGGTGGCGATGATCAGATCGTTGTCAATGCCGATCTCGCCGAATTCGTTCACCAGAACGGCAGTCTTGACACCCTGCTGGTTGCTGAGGATGTGGTTGAGCAGGGTGGTCTTTCCGGCGCCGAGGAAGCCGGTCAGGATGGTCACCGGCAGGGGCGCAGCCGCCGCATCGGCGGTTGCCAGAACCGAATTGCTCGGAGCGGGATTGGTCGAGGGGGGATGGGTCACGCTGGCGTTCACGCGGCGGCGTCTGGCATCTGGTTCCCCCAGTCTGCTGCCTGGGGCGGCGCGATGCTGGTGGTGGAGTTCAGAATTGGAAGCTCGTTTTGATCAGCGCGCCGAGCTGGTTGAAGCTCCGGCCGCTGGGGGTGTTCTCGCCGAGTGGACGATTGAGATAGAAGAGGGCTGGTGTGAGCGTGATCGCATCGCTCAGCTGCACCTTGTACCACCATTCCCACATCAGGTTCCCATCCTGAGGTGTGGCGCCGCCGTAGAGGCTGGTGGCGAAGGTCGCCTCGCCCACGGCCATGCCCAGCGCATTGCTCTTGCGCAGCACGTTCTGCCACTCCAGGCCGACACTCCACGACTGGCTGGTGGCCACCAGACCTGCGTTGGCAACGTCGGCGGCGTAAGTGGAGCTGTTGTAACCCCAGCCTGCACTGATCGAGGGGATCCAACCTGCATGCAAGGGCTGCCAGTAGCCGCTCAGGCCGAGGGCCGTGGTGTTGCCAGGGTTGTTGAAGCTCGTGGCCACGAGGTCTGTTGCATAGACGATCACATCGTTGGCATTCTGGACATAGGAAAAAATGCCAGCCACGGCCCAGTTCCTGCCGCTGTAACCGGCCTGCACCGTGCCGGCTCCCCCGGAGCCGCTCGTGGCGATGCCACCGGCTTGGGGGGTGGCGATCTGGCCGTTGGCCGCCACATAGTTGGCGCTGATGGCGAAGCCGTTCTTCTGCCACCACAGACCTGCGCCGGTCCCCAGATTCATGTTGTACGCCCCCTGGGCTCCTGGCAGGGCCAGCACATCGAGGACCGTGTCCGAGGGGTACACGCTCGGCGAGATCGCCAGCATGTCTCCCTGTTCCACCAGGCCGCCCAGGGTGAGGGTGAAATCGCCAAGCGGCAGCTGGTAGAACAGCCGATTGATCGCGATCACAGCGCCGCCATCGGCATCGGGGGTGCCAAGGTCCTCCTGGAAGGCCACCTCCAGAGTGGACAGGGGGCTGGGGCCGCCGCCGCCGAAGCTGTTGTACATCGAGCTGAAATTGCCAGCCCGAAGCGTGGTCCGCAGCAGATCACGGCCGGTGAAGCTGGTGTCGAGGTTCAGCGTCAGGTCGTAATTGAAACTGATGGCGCCGAACTGTTCTTGACTCTGGCGCACCAGGGTGGAAGCGCTGCCGCTGAAGGCGTTCCCCCCGACCACGAAGGTGGCCTCACCATTGAGCTTGGTGGTTGTGGAGAACTGGGTGGCCTCGAGTTCGCCCACGCGGGCCTCAAGACCATCCACCCGGCCCCTGAGCGCCGCAAGCTCCCGCTCGAATTCCTTGAGCAGGCGTTGCAACGCCTCGCTCTGTTCGCTGACGCGGTCAAGGCAGGCGTTGATCAGTGCGGCGGCCTCGTAGCGGCTGAGAGGCCTGCCGCCGGCGTAGCTGCTGTTGGCATAGCCGGCCACGCAGCCATGGCCCTCGATCAGGTTGGTGAGGGCCTGATAGGCCCAGTCGCCCGGGCGCACATCGCTGAACTGGCTGATCGAGCTGACCTGGTCGCTGCTCAGTCCGGCCGCATCGACCCGATGGTTCCCGTCGATGACCAGGGGTAGGAGCGGGCTCAGAGCTGCAGGAGCAAGGAGCAGGGTCGGCGAAAGGTTCATCAGAACGGTGGGTGCATGGCAGCGGATTTGATCCGCGGTGCAGGATCCTGCGCTGAGGTTATGGCTGAACCGCAGCCGTGAGCCCTTTGTCGTCGGATGCCATTCACCGGATCGCATCCCACTGGTGCTGCAGGGCTGCCCTGGCCTGCCGGTCGCACTGTCCGCCGAGCTGCTCCACGATCAGGCAGGTGTTGCTCGTGAGGGTGCGCATCAGGTTCTCGCCCGCGTGATCGGCGAGCAGCGGGCTTGGGGCGATGGGTACGTGGCTGAGGGCGCTGATGCGTGCCAGGGATTTCGGCGCGGGCAGCTGTTCGGCGAACAGGCTGCGTACGTCC
>Ga0129333_10002107_pt1 | contig 18395 bp, 19 predicted proteins | sample CPB6_08_DNA_FD_94474 | JGI IMG/M metagenome (GOLD analysis project Ga0129333, IMG submission 94474) | Freshwater to marine salinity gradient microbial communities from Chesapeake Bay, USA - CPBay_Sum_0.6_0.8_DNA | ecosystem: Environmental > Aquatic > Marine > Coastal | place: USA: Chesapeake...
ATGCCCATCGTTTCGATCATGCAAGCCCTCGCCGACAAGGCGGCCGAGAATCCCGACCGTCCGGCGATCACGTGTGGAGACGAAACCGTCACCCGTCGCGAACTCGAATCACGCACCAATCGGGATTCTCGGCCGCCTTGTCGGCGAGGGCTTGCATGATCGAAACGATGGGCATGACGTGAACTCCGGTCGGCTGGGGGGGGGTGGGTCGAATGGTCAGGCGGCGTCGAGCGCGGCGCGCCAGGTTCGATGCCAATGTTGCAACATCGGCTCGTTGGTTCCGAAGACGAACTGCTTCAGACCCATTTCGGCACCTCGCTGGCATTGCTCGGCGGCCGGGAAGTCTTCCTTGCCCACCACGACGGCGGCGAAGTCGGCCCCGGCCTTGCGGGCTGCTCGTTCTTCATCGGATGTCGTGGGTCGCACGGCGGCCTCGGTGAGATCGACCGTGCATTCGCCGACCGTGCGACCGGGGTAGATGCGGAACATCTGGCAACTCACCGGTGTCTCGAGAAGCACGACCGACGGGAAGAGGGTGTGCACGATGCTGATGGGCGCTGGGTCGGGCCACTGCTCTTCGGGGAGATCGACGATCTTCTCGATGCCGGTGGTGGGGAAACCCCAGCGGCCGTGGCGACCGAAGGTGTCGTAGATCGGATGGTGCAGAACGAGATTGAAGAGGGTCTCGCGATGCAGATAGTTCACGTGGTACGTCTCGAGGTTGACGTCGAAGGCGATCTTCCAGTTGGCGCGGAGGTTCCAACTGTGGTGGCAGACGATCTCGTGCGTGTCGTAACTGCACCACCGCAACTGGGGCTCGATGTCGGCGAAGGCCGCGCGTGGGTCGGCGCTCTCGTGCAGTCCGACCGCGATGAGGCCGGCGACATCGGCGATGGGGAGCGGTTCGAGGCCGAGAGTCATACGGTCGATTCCCTCGAACGCGTAAGCATCGGGTTGTCCGGCCAGTGAGCCATCGAGGTCGAACGACCACGCGTGATACGGGCAGGTGAGACGACGAGCCTCACCGCAACCGTCGGCCACTTGCGCGCCACGGTGGGTGCACGCGTTGCGGAAGGCCCGCAGCACTCCGTCCTCGGCGCGGGTGACGAGTACCGGATGTCCGGCGACGTTCTTGGTCACGAAGGTGCCGGGTCGCGGCAGTTCGCCGGTCCAGCCGATCACGTGTGAGCCGCGCCGGAACAGAACGTCGAGTTCTTTCTCGAAACGCGCCTGATCGGTGAAGACCGAAGCCGGTTCGGTCATGTTGCCGGGCGCGTGGTCGAGAGTCCGGGTGCGGAAGTTGTCGGCCATGCGGCGGACGAGTTCGCGCGGGAAGCGTTGAGTGGCGACGTGATTGTGGTCGCTGAGCGTGGTCATCGTGATCCCCTCCTGTCGGCGACGGCCGACCCCCCGGCCGTCAGACCTTGGCCGACAGTGTGTCAGAGATTCCGGGATGGCGGTCTATCTCGATGAAGATCGCCGAGGCCGAGGCGATCACCGGGGCGTCGGGGCGGTCTTCGCGTAGATCGGACTCGATGAACATCTTGCGGCCCTCGCGCCGATCGAGCCAGGCGGTGATCACGAGCGGCGAGCCGATCGGTGTACCGGCTCGGTAACGGATCGACAGTTCGCCGGTGTAGGCGATGATCTGGTGCATGTTGAGGACGAAACCCAGCGCATCGTCGAAGGCGAGGGCGATCACGCCACCGTGACCACGTTGGGGCGGACCCTCGTGGGCCGGACCCAAATGGAATCGGGCTCGTACCCGATCGCCGTCGCGATGCACGACCATGTCGAGGCCGTACGGGCTACCCGGACCCGAACCGGGTCGGGCGATGTGACTGGGTAGTTGCGCACCGTCGGGCGCCGGTTCGGTGAGGGTCTTGCCGAAGTTCGACAGATCGCGGATCCGGACCGGAGCCGATTCGAGTTCGTCGCTCACGGCATGGATCGCGCGGGTCGCGTGTTCGATGTCGGCGAGTGGTGATTCGTGGCCCACCGCGGCATGGCCGAGGCGACGAACGGCGATACCCAGTTCGATGCGCGCGGCGTCGTAGTCGGGGTCGGTTCCCTCGGGGCGGATCACGGATCGATTCTCGTCGTGTCGAGGTCGCGCAACCAACCCCGGGCGATGAGCACGACGGCCACCACACCGAAGGCGATCGCATCCACCAGTACGGCGACGCGCATGGTGAAGACGTCGCCCAGTCGGCCGAGGGTGAATGCGCCGAGCGGAATGCCGGCGAGGATGCCGAGCACGTAGAAGCTCATGGTGCGTCCGCGCATGTTGTCGGGCACGGTGCCCTGGATGAGCGTGTTGAGGGCCACGGCCGACTGCAGATGGGCCAGTCCACCGATGAAGTAGGCCACGAGTCCGACCCAGTACGACGACGTGAGCGGGATCAGCGCCGTGCTTCCGGCGAACAGCGCGAGGGACATCAGGACTCGACTCGAGCGCGCGAGCCGATCGCCGATGGCGACCGAGAAGACCGACGACGTGAGCGCGCCGAGTCCGAGGGCCACCAAGAGTCCGGCGTTGTCGGTGGACGGTCGGTCGAAGATCCGGTTGGCGACGGCCGGCGCCACGTGTTGCAGCGACTGTCCGCACATCGAGGTGATGAAGGCGAGGATCACGGCGATGCGCAGTGGACGATTGCGCCACACGTAACGACCGCCCTCACGCAGTGTTTCGCCGACCGAACGGCCCGACGAGTGGTCGATCGTCTGCCGCGGCCGCGACACGAAGAGGGCGCCGATGACCAACAGGTACGTGATCGCGTTGATGAAGATTGCCGCACCGGTGCCGAGCGTCGACACCACGAGACCGGCGAGTCCCGGACCGATGGCGCGCGCCAGCGTGAACTGCACCGAGTTCAACTTGACGGCGTCGAGCATCTCGTCGGGTGGCACCAGGAGCGGAACGAAGCTCTGCCAGGCCGCGGTCTGGAATCCGGTCGAGATTCCACCGAAGAGTCCGAGAGCCACGATGAGTCCCGGGCGGATGGAGCCGGTGAGATACATGGTCCAGAGCACGAAGGCCGTCGTCATCTGGACCACCTGGGTGATGAGCAGGATGCGACGTCGACTGATGCGATCGGCGAGTACGCCGGCGTACGGCGTGAGGAATACCGCGGGAATCAGGCTCGCCATCGACGACACGCCGAGCCAGGTGGAACTGTCGGTCAGGTCGTACAGGAGCGCCGGTACGGCGACGAGTTGCATCCAACTTCCGGCGTTCGACACGGCAGCAGCCGTGAAGAAGTACGCGAAGTCGCGGTGACGCAGGGCCCGGAGCGCGCTGCGCCGTTCGGGTACCGCCGATCCGTCGGCCGTGGGCGAGTTCGTCACAAGTCGGGGATCGGGAAGTTGAAGTTGGTCGTGGTGACACCACCGTCGACGTGGAGGATCTGTCCGGTGACGTAACTCGACGCGTCGGCGGCGAGGAAGAGCACGGCGGCCGCGATGTCGTCGGGTTCACCGAGTCGGCGCAGAGGAGTGGCGTTCTCGATGGAAGCCTTGAGTTCGGGATTGGCGGCCACGACTTCGAGTGCCTCGGTGAGGATCGCACCCGGTGCCACGGCGTTGACGCGGATCTTGGGATTCAGGTCAGCGGCCATGAGTTCGACCGCGTGGTCGAGCGCGGCCTTGGCGCTTCCGTACGCGGTGTAGCCGCGACCCACCACGTGGCCGATCGCGCTCGACACCATCACGACCGACGACGCACCGGGTCGTCCGCCACCGGCGGCCACGAGGTGCGGAACGCACGCGCGCACGAGGCGGAGTCCGTTGATCACGTTGTTCTCGAACGCGTTGCGCAGATCGCGGTCGCTCGTGTTCATGAACGGCTGGGGCATCGAACCACCCACCACGCTCACGACGGAGTCGATGCGTCCGAGTTCGGCCACCGTGGTCGCGACCGCGGCCTCGACGGCTTGGGCGTCGTTGGCGTCGGTGGGAAGCGCGATGGCTCGTCGGCCCATGGCCCGGGCCGCATCGGCGACGGCTTCGAGTTGATCGGCGCTGCGGGCGAGGACGGCGATGTCGGCCCCGGCTTCGGCCAGCGCAAGTGCGCTCGCCGCACCGATACCGCGTCCGGCACCCGACAGCAGCACGACGCGTCCGGTCATGTCGTAGCGATTGCGAACTGTCATGGCGACTCCTCTAGACGAGCCAGCGGCTCAGCGACTCGATGATGCAGGCGGGTTTGGCGGATCCTTCGATCTCGATCGTGATGATGATCTTGGTCTGGAGTCCGTTGGTGACGTCGGTGACCTCGGTGAGTTCGGCCCCGGCGCGTACGCGGTCTCCGACTTTCACCGGTGAGGGGAAGCGAACCTTGTCGACGCCGTAATTGACACCGGTCGAGAAACCGACGACCTCGACGATCTGGGGCAGGAAGAGATTCGAGAGCGAAAGCGTGAGATAACCGTGGGCGATCGGCGCACCGAAGGGGCCGCTCTTGGCGCGCTCGACGTCGACGTGGATCCATTGGTGGTCACCGGTCGCGTCGGCGAAGAGATTCACGCGGTCTTGGTCGACCGTGAGCCAGTCGCTGTGGCCGAGGTGGCGTCCGACGTGCGCGCGAACGGCATCGGGTCCGTCGAGGGTGGTGGCGGCCATGTCGTCCTTTCGTGGGTTGGGGCGAGGGTGGTTCAGCGATGCGTCGCGCCGGTGAGCGACTCGAGGGTCCGGCTCGCCTCGTCGATGATGCGGCTCACGAGTTCAGCACAGGTGGGCAGATCGTCGATCACGCCCACCACTTGCCCGCTCGCCATCACGCCGCTCTCGGTTCGACCGTCGACGAGCGACGCCTTGAGCAGCATGGGTGTGTTGGCGGCCATGACCATCTGGGCCCACGTGAGATCGAGCGACTTGCGCATGGCGAGTCCCTCGCGCAGCATCTCCGACAGCGGAGTTCCGGTGAGACGCTTGAAGCGCAACGCGTTGATGGCGGCCCTCGGCAGCGCGAGAACCCGTGCCCGTCCGCTCTCGAGCTGATCGACGAGTTCGGTGCGCAGCACACGATGCGGAACGCCGTCCACCTGCGTACTGACGACGGTGTCGAGAACTCCCTTGCCGAGGTAGTAGTCCTTCACCTGTTGGGGCACCGACGAATCGCTCGTGAGCAGGAAGCGCGTCCCCATGGCCACACCCGAAGCGCCGTAGGCGAGTGCGGCCACCAAGCCGCGTCCGTCGAAGAAGCCGCCGGCGGCGATCACCGGGATCCGACCCTGCACGGCGTCGACCACTTGGGGGAGGAGCACGGTGGTGGGAACGGCACCGGTGTGTCCGCCGCCTTCGCCACCTTGAACGAGCACCGCGTCCACACCCCATTCGAGAACCTTCTCGGCATGGCGCTTGGCACCGATCGACGGGATCACCACGAGGCCGGCTTCCTTCAAACGCCCGATGAGATCGGGTTTGGGGGCCTGGGCGAACGACGCGACCTTCACACCTTCGTCGATCATCAGCGAGATGCGATCATTCACGTCGGCCGAGTCGGCGCGCAGGTTCACGCCGAAGGGTTTGTTCGTCCGCGACTTGACCTCGGCGATCGACGATCGCAGTTGTTCGAAGTCCATCGTGGCGCTGGCGAGGATGCCGAGGGCTCCGGCGTTCGAGGTTGCACTCGTGAGGCGCGGGCCGGCCACCCAGCCCATGCCGGTCTGGACGATCGGGTACTCGACGCCGAGCAGATCGCACAGGGATGTGTGAAGACGCGGATGCATGGTGGTCAGGCCGGGAGTTCGCGATGGCGCAGTCCGCGCGGATCGATACGTTCGATGGCTGCCGCTTCGTCGGCGGTCGGGGGACGCGATTCGGGCACGTCGCCTTCGACGACGAGTTCGAACCCGGTGTTGCTCTGCACATCGGCGACCGTGACGCCGGGATGCACCGACACGATGCGCATGCGATGGCCGGGCGAGTTGAAGTCGAGGACGGCGAGATTGGTGACGACGCGTCGCAGATCGTGACGACGGGCGATGAATCCGCCCAACTTCTCGGCGCGGTCGTAACCGACACCACTCACCATGTCGACCTGTTCGACGAACACCGACGACTGATGCTTCGGGATGAAGAAACTCGTCGCGTTGTTGACGGTGTTACCCGGGCCGCCGCGGACCCCGAGCAACTGGGCCTTGGGCTGCTTCCACGGGCCGATGTTGGCGATGTTGGTGTTGCCGAAGCGGTCGATCTGACTCGCGCCCATCATGACGTGGCGCCGACCACCCCACAGGGTGTCGAACACCTGTCGGAAGGGAATCCAACCCTCGACGAGTTTGTCGGTTCCGCCGATCGGCAGATCGCCGGCGACGAAGAAGGCTTCGCCGTCGGACACCATGAGATCGGGTTCGAAGGTGGCGCGGGCCAAGCGGGCACCGAGCATGGGCATCACGCCCATACCCGAGGCGAAGATCTCACCGTCGCCGCGCCACGCATCGGCGCACGCAACGGCCACGACGTCGGCGAGCGAGGTGCTCACTTCTTGTCCTCCTTGCGTTCGGCGCGCCATTCGGCAACCGCGCGTTGGTAACCGGCTTCGTCGGACGCGAGGAACCGGGCGGTGAAGGCCCGCCAACTCTCGTCGTCGCGGGCCGCGTCGACGTAGGCCTTCTGGAAGGCTTCGTCGCGTCCGTAGTCGGGTTCGCAGGTCGTGAAGTGTGCGCCATTGGGCGCGGCGATGACACCGTCGACCATCGAGCGGTTGATCTTGAGGGTGTGGAACGAACCCTCTTTCAACAGATCGGCGGTGGGCACGATCTTCTCGGCACTCACGAATCGCCGACCCGGTTCGCACGCCGCGAGGAAGAGGTCGTCGAAGTAGAGATCGGGTCCGAGGAACTGCGCGTTGCCGCGTTCGTCGCTGCGGTTGAGGTGCACGAAAGCGGCGTCCAGGCGGATGGCCGGAACGGCGAGAAGTTCTTCACCGTCGTCGTAGGGCGAGCGGACCGTGCGCAGCTCGGAGTTCACATCCATGACGCCACTCCCGAGACCGGCGCGGGTGGGGAGGAACGGAAGGCGCAGCGAGCCGGCGTACAGCGCCCACTGCAACATGCCTTCGTCGTACTCGATGGGCTCGGCGATGGTGCCGGCCTGACGAGCCGAACGAAAGTGCGGTTCGAGAGCGATGGAGTCGAGCGACACGAACCCGTACACGAGACGACGAACCTTGCCGGCCGCGCACAGGAGTCCGACGTCGGGTCCGCCGTACGACACGACCGTGAGGTCCTTCACGTCGGTGCGCAACAACGCGCGGACGAGGCTCATGGGCTTGCGCCGGCTGCCCCAGCCACCGATGCCGAGGGTCATTCCGTTCTCGATCGTCGAGACGGCCTCGACTTCACTCATCAACTTGCTCGGGCGGGCCATGGTGTCAGTCGCCCTGCTTCGACTTCTCGGTGCCGGCGAAGTCGTCGCGGAGTTCGTCGCTCACGCCGGTGAGATTCAGTTCGAAGGTGAAACCCTGTTCGAAGCGGTAGCTGCGCTTGACGTCCCAGAGGTCGATGCCGTTCAGGCTCTCCTTGGCGGCGCGGATGACGGTCGGGTGCTTGTCGGCGATACCCGCCGCGACTTCGAGAGCGGCATCGCGCAATTCGGCGCGGGGCACGACCTTCAACACACTTCCGAAGGCGTGGAGTTCGGCGGCCGTCGCGGTGGCCGATGTGTAGACCATGGCGCGCATCTTGTGCTGCGGTACGAGGCGGGCGAGGTGGGTGGCCGCGCCGAGTGCGCCACGGTCGACCTCGGGCAGACCGAAGAACGCGTCGTCGCTTGCCACGATGATGTCGCTGTTGCCCACCAGCCCGATGCCGCCGCCCACGCAGAATCCGGCCACGGCCGAGATGACGGGCACCGGGCAGTCGTACACCGCGGCGAAGGCCGCGAAGCAGCCCTTGTTGGCACCGATCAGCGCGTCGAAACCGGTGGTCTTCTGCATCTCCTTGATGTCGACGCCGGCGTTGAAGCCCTTGCCCTCGGCCCGCAGCACCACGACCCGGACCTTGGGGTCACGACCGAGCGCCGTGACGGTGTCGGCGAGTTCGAACCATTGCGCCACCGTGAGAGCGTTGACCGGCGGGCAGTTCATGACGACCTCGGCGATTCCGCGTTGGTCGATGGAGGAGGAGATCGGCACGGAGCGAGCGTACTTCTCATCTGACGCCGCGTCAGATACGAGCCGATGGGGGTCGTGACCTGCCACTAAGGTCGGTGCGTGGCCCTCACCATCGACTTCACCGGCAAGGTGGCGCTGATCACCGGCGGTACCAAGGGTGTGGGTCGCGGTATCGCCCAGCGGTTCGCCGATGCCGGTGCCACCGTGGTGGTCTGCGCCCGTTCGATTCCCGATGGTCTGCCCGCGGACTGGATCGCCCTCGCCGCCGATCTCCGGGACCCCGATCAGGCCGCGGCTCTGGTGGACGACGTGGTGGCGCGACTCGGTCGGATCGACATCCTCGTCAACAACGCCGGTGGTGCTCCGCCCGCTGACACCGCGACCGCGTCGGCTTCGTTCGTCAACAAGATCGTGGCCCTCAATCTTCTGTCGGCCATGTGGTGCAGTCAGGCGGCCAACCGCCACATGCAGAACCAGGCCACCGGCGGCGCGATCGTCAACATCGGCAGCGTGTCGGGGGAGCGCCCGGCGCCCACCGTCGCCGCGTACGGCGCCGCCAAGGCCGGGCTCGTGAACTACACGAAGACCACCGGACAGGAATGGCTCCCGAAGGTGCGTGTCAACCTCGTGACCGTGGGCATGGTGCGCACCGAACTCGCGCACTTGCACTACGGCGACGAGGAAGGTGTGCAGCGCACCGGCGCGCGTGTGCCCATCGGGCGCCTCGCCGATCCGTCCGAGATCGGTGACGTGTGCGTGTACCTGTGCTCGCCACTCGCGTCGTACGTGAGCGGGGCGACCATCGAGGTGCACGGTGGCGGCGACTGGCCGGCGTTCCTCGACACGCCGTACCACGATCCGGTCCGCTGACCGACCCGATCCGTCTAGCGTGGCGCGCATGGACGTCGTCTGGACCGATCTGCACCGACTGCACAGCCCGCAGCACGAAATCAACATGGGGCAACCCATCCCCACCTACGAGAAGCCGAGTCGTGCCGAGACGATTCGCGAGCAATTGCTCACCGACGATCGCTTCCGTTTCGTGGATCGGCGCGAGTACGGCAAGGGTCCGATCGAGGCCGTGCACCATCAGGGTCTGATCGCGTTCCTCGAATCGGCGTGGAAGGAACTCAACGCGCGCACCGGTCGAACCGAGTTCTTCCCCGAGGCGATGTTGCACCCCGGTCTGCGCGCCGGCATGGGCAACGGCCCGTTGCCCACCAACGCGATCGCCGGTTTGGGCTATTGGTGCTACGAAACCGCCACTCCGCTCGCCGAGGGAACCTACGAAGCGTCACGCGCTTCGGTCGACGTGGCACTGACCGCGGCCCAGATCGTCCTCGACGGCGCGTCCACGTCGTACGGACTCTGCCGCCCGCCCGGTCATCACGCGGCCGCCGATGTGTTCGGTGGCTTCTGCTTCTTCAACAACGCGGCGATCGTGGCCAATCACGTGGCGGCCACGACGGGCACGAAGGTCACGGTGCTCGATGTCGACTACCACCACGGCAACGGAACCCAGCAGATCTTCTACGACCGCGACGACGTCCAGTTCGTCTCGTTGCACGGCGATCCCGAGCGCGCCTATCCGTGGTACATCGGCTACGCCGAGGAAACCGGCGCCGGCGCCGGGCGCGGCAGCACGATCAACGTTCCGCTGGCCGCCGAAACCGAAGACGATTACTACGTCGCGCGTCTGGCCGATGTCGCCGAGAAGATCGCCGCGTTCCGTCCGTCGATGGTGATCGTGTCGCTCGGTGTCGACACCTATTGGAACGACCCGATCAGTGACCTCGCGCTCACGACCGAGGGTTATCGACGTTGCGGAGAAGTCATCCGCGCACTCGGTCTGCCGACCGTGGTCCTGCAAGAGGGTGGATACGACATCGAGGCCATCGGCCGCAACGTGCACGCCTGGTTGTCGGGGCTGTTGCCGGCTCAGGTCTGAAGCGGCAAGAGGTGCGGCGCCGCCTCGGCGAGATGATCGGCCCAGGCGTCGGCTGATTTCGGTTCGACGATCGGCAGGACCACGAACTTCGAGAAGCCCACGTCGACGAAGCGACCGATCGTGTCGATCAGTCCACTCCAGCCCTGGGGCACGAGTTGAGTGACATCGTCGAGATCGGGACGACGCGCGCGTAATCCGGCCACGAGTTGATCGGGGAGCGGACCGGCGGCGTAAGGGATCAGAGCGCCGTAGTGCTCGGGATCGATCGTGCGACCGTGTTCGTGAGCGACCTGCTCCACGACCTTGCGGCCTTCAGCGACATCGGCCGGCGACACGAAGCTCGGCAACCATCCGTCGGCGAGACGTCCGACTCGTTTGAGTTCGCTCGGTGCGATACCGCCGAGCCACACGTCGGGCGGAGTCTGCTTGGGCTTGGGTTGCACACGCAGGTCGTCGTAATGGAAGAAGTTGCCGTGATGCGTCACCGATTCGTCGAGCCAGCACTTGCGAAGAACGGTGAGTGCCTCGTCGAATCGCTTGGCTCTTTCTTCCCGCGCGACTCCGAAGGCTTGTTGCTCCTGCGGATCGGCCACACCGAGTCCGAAGGCCGGCAACAGACGTCCGTTCGAGAGCCGATCGAGGGTCGCGAGTTCCTTGGCGAGGACGACCGGGTTGCGTCCGGGCAGGACCATCACACTCATGCCGAACTTGAGGCGCGTCGTACGACCGGCGGCGAAGGCCATGGCCACCAGCGGATCGGGGGCTTCGCCACCGATCCTTTCGCTCAACCACAGACTGTCGAAGCGCAACGTTTCGAGGGCGTCGACGACGGTCGCGAAGCCGTCGTCGTTGAGCGTCGTCCGCACCCCGAAGCCGTAGCCGACGCGGATCTTCATGCCGAGTCCCTTGCGATTCGTTCCAGGAGATCGGCCGTCTCGACGACCATCGACGCGAAAGGCGAGTGGTCGGTGTCGAACGAAACCGCGTTGCCGCAACGGGCGGCCATGGCGCGCTGGTGCTCGAGAGCCACCGCCTGATCGCGTTCGCAGATCACGTACGTGGACGCGATGCGTTCGCGCGGATTGCCGGCGGTGGGTTGCATCACGGTGGCCGCCGGCTGCGGGCACAGTCGGGCGACGGCGGCGCGGGCGATCTCATCGGAACAACTTCCGTAGAACGCTTCCTTGGCCCGCGCCGGGTCGATGGTCGAGGTTCCGTCGTCGTGCTGGCGCACTGCGGCGTCGAGTGCGTTGCTCACCCGGCCGAACGATCCGAGGGCCGAGATCACCGACTCACCCTGATCGAGGGCGAAGGCGGCGACGTACACGAGATGGCTGACGCGATCGAACCGGCCGGCGGCCTCGGTGATCACCGCGCCGCCGTAGCTGTGGCCGACGAGGACCGGATTTTCGATGCCACGCGCGGCGAGTCGTTCGAGGAGCTCGACCACAGTCGCCGCGTCGCCGTGCAGATCGGTGAAAGCAGCGGTCGAGGTTCCGTGTCCGGGTAGATCGATGGCGAGTGACGCGATGCCCCGGTTCTCGAGTTCGGCCTGCAGGGCCGCCCAGCACCAAGCACCGTGCCAGGCGCCGTGGACCAGAACGACGTGACGGGGCGACATGGGGTCATCGTGTCACACGATGACGAGTCGACACAGGGTCATCGTGTCACACGGCAACTTCTCGGTCGAAGGTGGCGCGTGAAGCGCTCGTAACCTGCGGAGCATGTCCGCCACCATCGAATCCTCCACCAACGACCCGACTCGGATCTTCCGCCTCGACGGACGTGTCGCCATCGTGACCGGCGCGTCGTCGGGACTCGGCGCTCACTTCGCGCGCGTGCTCCACGGCGCCGGCGCACGGGTCGTCATGGCGGCGCGGCGACTCGAACGACTCGAGGAACTCGCCGCCGAACTTCCCGGTTCACTTGCCGTGGCCGCCGACCTCGGTAAGTCCGAGGATCGCGAGGCGCTCGTGGCGCGCACCGTGGCCGAAGCCGGTGCTCCGGACGTTCTCGTGAACAACGCCGGTATCGGACACAAGGTGGCGGTGGAGGACGAAGACCTCGAGACCTTTCGCGACACCATGGAGGTCAACGTCACCGCGATCTGGCATCTGTCGAAGTTGGTGGCGCCGCACATGATCGCCCGTGGCGGCGGCAACATCGTCAACATCGGCTCGATGTTCGGCCTCGTCGGGGCGGCGCCGGTGAAGCAGGCTCACTACTGCGCGTCCAAGGGTGCGGTGATCAACCTGACCCGCGAACTCGGTTTGCAGTGGGCGCGCAAGAACGTACGCGTGAACGCGTTGTGTCCGGGTTGGTTCCCGTCCGAGATGACCGTGGGTATGAACGACGAGACGAGCATGAACTTCGTTCGCCAGATGTCGCCCATGCCGCGTCTCGGTGAACTGCACGAACTCGACGGAGCGCTGCTCCTCCTCGCGTCCGATGCGTGCTCGTTCATGACCGGCCAGACGGTCACGGTCGACGGCGGCTGGACGGCACGTTGATCCTGCACCTCGCCATTCGTCGCGAGTGGGACCAAGCGCGGGCTGCCGGTCGCTATCCGTGGTCCACGCGTGGCGCGACGGTCGCCGATGTCGGCTACACGCATTGCAGTTTCGAGCACCAGTGGCGTGGAGTTCGCGAGAGGTTCTACGCCGATCTCGCCGACGACGAACTCGTGTTGTTGGAGATCGACGAGTCGCGACTCTCGTCGAAGGTGGTCGTCGAACGGCTCGACGGAGCCCCCGACGACTTCCCGCACATCTACGGCGAGATCGACGTCGTGGCCGTGGTGGGCGAACGTTCGATCAGGGTGTGAGTTGCGCCCACGGCGCGGCGGCCTCGAGCTGCGATGCCACGCGGATCAACACGTCTTCACGTCCGTAGGCGGCCACCAATTGCATGCCGACCGGTAGCCCACTCGCGGTGCGGTGGAGCGGCAGGCTGATGGCCGGTTGACCGCTCATGTTGAACTGCCCGGTGAAGGTGACCCATTCGCCGGCCCGCACGAGCGCGTTCATGGGGCGGGCCGCGTCGTCGTGAATCTCGCCGATGGCGATGGGTGGTTCGGCGAGTGTGGGTGTGAGGAGGAGGTCCCAGCCTTCGGTCCACCACGACTGCAAGGCCCGGCGGAAGGTGACCGAAGCCGCGAGGGCCGCCGCGTAGTCGACACCCGTGACCGACTCGGCGAACTTGGCCTGGGCCCAGTTCATGGCTTCCACGTCGTCGACCGTCATCTCGCGACCGAGCGTGTCGGCGAAGCGTCGCAGCGACATGCCCATGTTGGTGCTCCACATCGCGCCGAACGACTTGCCCTGGCTCTGGTCGGCGAGCACGGCCGGCCACGCCACTTCCACGTGGTGACCGAGCGACTCGAGCAACTTTGCGGTGTTGTGCACGCCGGTGACGCATTCCTGGTGCACGGCGAAGCCACGCGGACTGTGGTCGAGTAGTCCGATGCGCAACCGACCGGGATCGGCGCCGACTTCTTGCATGTACGGACGTGCGGGGGCCGGGGCGATCACGACATCGCCGATGCCGGGTCCGTGCGTCGCATCGAGGAGTCGAGCGGTGTCGCGAACGGTGCGGCTGACGCAGTGCTCCACCCCGAGGTTGCTCTCGTCACGGAACGGCGCCATGGTGATGCGACCCTGCGACGGCTTCAGACCCACGAGCCCGCAACAACTCGCCGGAATGCGGATGGAACCACCACCGTCACTCGCGTGGGCGATCGGCACCATGCCCGAAGCGACGGCCGCGGCGGCCCCACCACTTGATCCACCACTCGTGCGCGAGGTGTCCCACGGATTGCGCGTCGGACCCCAGGCGAGCGGCTCGGTCACCGGCACGCTGCCGAGTTCGGGACTATTGGTGCGACCGAGGGTCACGAGACCGGCGCGCTTGTAGCGAGCGACCAACTCGGTGTCGGTGGGCGCCACGTAATTGGCGGCCTTGAACGCGCGACATCCATGACTGATCGGTCGTCCGGCTTCGTTGGCGAACAAGTCCTTCAACAAGAACGGCACGCCACGGAACGGGCCATTCGGAAGCGCCGGGTCGTCAGCGGTGGCCCGACCGGCGTCGAACCACCGGTAGGTGAGCGCGTTGAGCGCCGGGTCGAGTTGTTCGATGCGTTCGATGGCCGCCTCCACGAGTTGACGCGGGGTGACCTCGCCGCGGGCGACGAGTTCGGCTTGAGCAGTGGCATCGAGCCAGCGGGTGTCCTGGGCGAGTGACGACATGCCTCCGTGATAGCAGACGAGGTGCGAGCCGAAGGGAAACCACTGACTAGCGTGAACTCTCGTGCCCAACGATGGTGCGGAGTCGGCCTCCGTCGAATACCCGACCAGCCGGGCCCTGCTCGGTTTCGCACCGGTCCGCAACCTGCTCGGATCGAGTGTGGCCACATCGGCCGGCGTGATGCTCCAGGCCACAATTCTCGGCAAGCAGGTGTACGACATCACCGGTCGCGAACTCGACATTGGGCTTCTCGGCTTGGCCGAATTCCTGCCGGCCGCACTTCTGGTACTCGTGACCGGATCGGTTGCTGATCGTTTCAACCGACGGATCATCGGAACCCTCGCCGTCGCCGCCGAACTCGTGTGCGCGTTGGTGCTCGCGTTCTACGCCTTAGGTGAACCGACGGCGGTGTGGCCGCTGTTCGCCGTCGCGGTGCTCTTCGGTGCGGCGCGCGCATTCTCGGCGCCGGCCATCCGTTCGATTCCACCCATGGTCGCCCCTGACGGCACGTTGCCGCGCCTCATCGCTCTGTACTCGGCCACGTGGACGGCGGCGGCCATCGTCGGTCCGGCCCTCGGTGGCTTCCTCTACGCGGCCGACCCGGCGCTCGCGTATTTCGTGGCCGCCGGACTCATGGGTTGCGGAGTGGTGCAGTTGGCCCGCATCCGGTTCCTGCGCGAACCCGAACCGCCCGGACCCGACGACAAGGTCACCTTGCATTCGGCCTTCGAGGGTTTGCGCTTCATTCGTCGTACGCCGATCCTCTTGGCGGCGATCTCGCTCGATCTTTTCGCGGTTCTGTTCGGTGGTGCGGTGGCGTTGCTGCCGGCGATCGCCGAAGACCGACTCGGTGTGGGTGACGTCGCCTATGGATGGTTGCGTGCGGCGCCGGGCATTGGCGCCGCGGTGATGGCCTTGATCCTCGCGTCCAAGCCGGTCACGCGACGCGTGGGCCGTACCTTGCTCGTCGTGGTGGGAATCTTCGGTGTCGCCACGGTGATCCTCGGTGTCACCACGAGTTACATCGTCGCCTTCGTGGCGCTCGTGATCCTCGCCGGGGCCGACATGATCAGTGTCTACATCCGTGGCACGCTCGTGCCGCTCGTGACCCCCGACGACAAACGGGGTCGGGTCATGGCGGTGGAGAACGTGTTCATCGGAGCGAGCAACGAACTCGGTGCCTTCGAGAGCGGAGTGGCCGCCCAGGCCCTGGGCACGCAGACCGCGGTCATCGGCGGTGGCGTGGCGACGCTCGGCGTCGTGGCGCTGTATTCGTTCTTCTTCCCGGCGTTGCGTCGGGTCGATCGCTTTGAGGAACTCGATCCCGATCGTTAGTTCGGCATCCGACTAGGCCGCGATGGCCAACCACACGACGAGCGGCACCACGATCCACGACAGGATCAACAAAGCGATCGCGTAGGCCGCGAAGTTGTAACTCTCGTCGCGTGGCGGTTTACCGGCGGCTCCGATCGTCTCCCACAGGGCGTGCATCGGTTGGTCGGTCGAGAGCTTGATCCGGCGACGGGCCACACCCGCGCTGTAGAGCGCGACCCACGAGAGTGCGGCGAGAACGGCGAACAGGATCACACCGAGCACGATCACGCCCGCGGTCGAGTCGAGGGCCGCACTCGTGACGCTCTGCAGGCCGCTCGCGATCGACGTGAGCACCGCGCCACCGAGGAGGAACGTCGGAAGTCCGAGGGCCTTGGTGCTCATGCCGGTCTGGACACGGCGGATGTCGAGCCGCGAACGGCGGAGCATCGAGTGTTCGGCGGTTCCCCACGCGCTGTTGGCCTCGCGTCGTTCGTACAGCCCGCCGATGCGGCCGATGAGGCGGTTCAGGTGGCTACGCACGATCCAGCGGGTCACTTGTTGCACGAGCCACTTGGCGACCGGAGTCAGCGGACCGAGGCGGCGCATCTGGGCCGGGCGAGCGCCGTTGCGATCGAGCACCTCGATGCCCCGGACCATCGAGCGATGGGCTTCCTCGAATCGCTGCGGATACTGCAACGGCCGCACGGCCGACATCTGCGCGACCATCTCGCGTTCCACCACACCGCGACCGCCGATCTGGAACAGCAGCGCGTCCTTCTCCTCGTCGGTGTCGGCGCGGAGGACCCGAAGCGAATCGAGTTTGTCGAGGAGGAGTTCGGGGACCGACTCGTCGTGGCCGTCACCCGCCGGTGCGTGGGGCTCGTTCACGGCTTCAAAGTAGTGCTTCGTCGAGTGGTCGCCGTTTCGGAACCGCAGGTAGGGACTACCGTTGCGGGCATGAAGCAGAACCCCATCGGACGCTTCCTGGACGAGTTCCGCCAGTTCATCAACAAGGGCAACCTGATCGCCATCGCCATCGGATTCGTGATGGGTTCGGCCTTCACCGGCCTCGTGACCGCACTCGTGCAGAACGTGATCATGCCCCTCGTGGCCATCCCGTTCGGCCAGCCGAATTTCGACGATGCGCTCGTACTCGAGATCAACGATGCGCAGATCCGATTCGGTGCCTTCCTGACCGTGGCCGTCACGTTCGTCTCGATCGCCCTCGTCCTCTTCGTGATGCTCAAGATCTACAACCGTGCGACCGGTGACGAAGCCGTGGCGCCACCCACCGAGATCGGCCTCCTCACCGAGATCCGCGACGAACTCCGCTCGCATCGCCACGGCGACGCATGAGACGTCTCGTCGCGCTGGCCGTTGCCGGCACCTTCGCGATGTCGGCCTGCGCCGGTGACGGATCGCCTAAGTCCACGCCGCCTTCTGGTCCACTCGGCACCGTGAGTGGCATCGGTGTCCTGCCGTCGGTGAGTCCGGCCGATCCGGCCGGAAGTCGTGAGCCGGCGTTGCCGACCTTCGACCGCACGATCGGTCAGGTGGCCGACGGTCCGCGTGTGATCCTGATCGGTGACTCGATTTTTGCCACCGTGGCGCGCCGCTACAACAACAAGGCGTGCCGTCGCCTCGTGCCGCTCGGCTGGCAGATGGTCATCGAAGCCGAGATCGGTATGTCGATCGAGTTCGGGCCCGAAGTGTTGGAAGCGAAGATGGACGAGCGCTGGGATGCCGCCGTCGTCTTCCTCGGCACCAACTACTGGCAGACCCCCGAGGTCTACCAGCGTGTCCTTTCGAGCATGCTCGACAAACTGTCGCCGCGACCGATCGCGCTGTTCACCACGTCGATGTATCGGCCCGACCAACGTGAGGTCAACGACGTCATCGAGGTCGAGGCCCGCAATCGCGACAACGTCTGGCTGGTCGACTGGGAGTCGATCTCGAAATCCGACGGTGTTCTGTCGGGTGACGGCATTCATCCGTCGATGGAGGGCAACGATCTTCTCGTGGCGGTGCTCGCCAAGGTTCTCGGCAACGCGCCGGGTGGTGGCGCGGGCAAGTGCCTCGAATCCGAGTTCGTGGAGGACGTGGAATTGCCCGATGCGATCGTCGACGTGAACCCGACCGACGACTCCGCACCGGATGGCTCCGTCGTCGACGACACCGCGTCCGACGCCACCACACCCGACGACTCGCTCGTCGTCACCACGACCACTCAAGACTGAACCCGTCACGGGTTGCGAGTCCGGTTCGTGCGCCACACACTTGGAGGGTGCTCCAGGTCCAGTCGTTGTCGGTCGAGGTCGGCGGTCGCGTCGTCGTTCAGGACGCGACCTTCACGATCATGCCCAAGGACAAAGTCGGTCTGGTCGGACGCAACGGCGCCGGCAAGACGAGCCTCTTCAAGGTTCTGGGCGGAGACGCCGAGCCGATCGCCGGCAAGGTGACCCGCAAGGGCGGGTTCGGTTATCTGCCGCAGGATCCGCGAATCGCCGGGGTCTTCGACGGTCGCACGGCGATCTCGCACATCCTCTCGGGACGCAACGTCGATGAAGACCTGGCGCGACTCGAGAAATTGCGCATCGCCATGGAAGAGGACGCGAGTGAGCGCAACGTCGCGCGTTACTCGCGTGCCGAGGACGAATTCGCGTCACGCGGGGGCTACGCGGCCGAGAGCGAGGCACGATCGATCGCCGCCGGTCTCGGTCTCACCGCGTCTCGTCTCGATCTGCCGGTTGGTGTCCTGTCGGGTGGTGAGCG
>Ga0129333_10002108_pt1 | contig 18387 bp, 22 predicted proteins | sample CPB6_08_DNA_FD_94474 | JGI IMG/M metagenome (GOLD analysis project Ga0129333, IMG submission 94474) | Freshwater to marine salinity gradient microbial communities from Chesapeake Bay, USA - CPBay_Sum_0.6_0.8_DNA | ecosystem: Environmental > Aquatic > Marine > Coastal | place: USA: Chesapeake...
AAGTAATCCTTATCTTCAAGGTGGTATAATTACAACTATAGGAGCTTTACTAGCAGGAGGAATATTAGGATTTGGTAGTAAGTATGGACTTAGTCCAACACAAACAAATATATTGTTGCAAGGAATTTTAAACACAGTGATACCTACACTTGTAAGTAGAATAAATGGTAGAAATTGGAAAGACACAATCAAGTATACATTAGCAAGTGCGGGTACTGGAGTTGGTATAGCTTCATTGACAGAAAAATGGAGTCAAAAATACAAGAACAGTATAAATTGTAGTAATCCAAAAGGATTCAGTCAGCGTGCCCATTGTCAAGGAAGGAAAAAGAAATGAGAGATTTTAGTTTTTATTGGAATAGAAAAGGATATCCGAGGTAAATTATGTTAGCAGACACACTTAAAACATTATTGGCAACAAGCTATGCTTTTGTAATTAAAGCACAAAATTTTCACTGGAATGTGGAGGGACCAGATTTTCCTGAGTACCACAAGTTCTTAGGAGATTTATATGAAGAAGTGTATGATAATGCTATTGACCAAACGGCAGAATTAGTAAGACAACTTGATAGTTATACCCCAGGTAGCATTGAAAGATTTAGTGAATTAAGTGCTATAAAAGGTCAAACTATGATACCTAGAGCAGAACTTATGTTTGCTGAATTAGAACAAGATAATCAAAAATTACTACAGATGTGGAAAGAAGCATTTCATGTTGCAGAACAAGCTGATGAACAAGGTATAGCTGATTTTATTGCTAGCCGTATTGATGCTCATGGAAAGCATGGTTGGATGTTAAGAAGTATACTTAAAAAACAAAGAGCATGACAATATTACGAGACACCACTAATGCCAAACATAGAGAAGTTGAAGCACTACCCTTAATACAATGTTTAATGCAAGGACAGGCTACTGTTCCTATATATGTGGCATATCTTTATGAATTAAAACAAATCTATAAAAACATAGAAGAATTAGCAAAACATCATGGCATACTACAAGGCTTAGAAGGTATTGAAAGATACGAATTAATTAGTAAAGACCTACTTGAATTAGATAAAACACATTCGCATAACTTGATGCCATCAACAGAAAAATATATAGCACACCTACACGAATTGGCAAATGACGAAAATAGAAAACATTTATTGATGGCTCATGTGTATGTGAGACACATGGGAGATTTATATGGTGGCAAACTTATGGCTAGAGTTATACCTGGTAATGGGTATGCTTACCAATTTGATGACAGACCGAGACTCATAAAGGCATTTAATGATAAATTAAGTATTGATTTAGGTGACGAAGCTAACTTAGCTTTTGATTACTTTATCAATATTTTTAGTGAGCTTTGGGATAATTACGGAAAATGAAATATTTTTTAACATATGTAAAACATAGTTATGAAGTAATACTAGATGCGGAGGCTAAAACAAGAATAAATCTTGACCATGATGTTGAAGCTTTTATGGTTCATACTTTTGCAAAATATATGGAACAGCCAAATATTCCAACAGACGCAATAGCAATTCAAATGTTACAAACTATGAATGAATACAGTGATAAAAGAAAAAACAACTTTCAAAAAATCGCTGAAGAATGTTTATTAATAAATGGGTTAAAGCTTAATAAAAGAAAATGGCCATGTGAAAATTACTTTATTGACATGGGGACGCTAGCATTTGGCTACCGTGCTTATAGTGATAAACCGCCTGAATTGTTTTACGAAAAATTAGCTAACCAGTTTAATAAAATGAGCATTTTGTTAAATAGTATTAAGTTATAGGAAATCACATGAAAACAATAATAAAATTTATAATAGGTTTGTTTGTAGGATTATGTTACGGAAATTCATTTGCTGCTAAAACGCCAAATGGAGTTACTTATGATGCACAAATTGTAAGAGTGAGTGATGGAGACACTGTTGTTATTTCAGCACCTTTTTTACCTGCACCATTAAAACCTGAACTAGCGGTACGGATATTTGGAGTTGATACTCCTGAAAAAAATCATTTAGCAAAATGTGAATCAGAAAAACAAAGAGGTCTAGCTGCAACAAACTTTACAAAAAATCTTGTAGGTTCTTCACAAAAAAGACAGGTCATTTTATATGACTGGGATAAGTTTGGTGGCAGAGTATTAGGTGATATTGTGCTAGATGGTAAAAGTTTGCGTGATCAACTTATAGCAAATGGTTTCGCTAGAGCATATTTTGGAGATGCGAAACAAAGCTGGTGCAACTAGTGCCTTGGTATATACATTTATATCACTTTAGCTGGTTAGCTTTTTTTATACTTTATTTTTATTTTTTAGGATGGGTGATAGGTTTTATCACCCTTTACCTATTTTTAATGGCGATTATAACATACGCTTAAACTAATCATATATTATATTAGTACCCATAATTAAATACATAAAGACCAAAGTCTCTAAAACTATAATAAAACGAAAGGGATTTTATGAGAATTATAATAATATTATGGTCTGCTTTGTTTGCCACGGCAGTATTGGCACAAACTACCAATACAAGCACAAGCAGCACCACTAGTGGAACAACCACTAATAACACAACATTAATAAATCAAGGAGCCTATGACTCAAAAAGCCTTGTGGATACAAATTCTACTTCAAATAGCACAAGCTCGGTTACAACTAACAACATTAGTAGTAGCACTAGCACTAATACTAATAATAGTACTGTAAACAGTACAAGTGTTAACACTAATGTAAATCAAAATACTAGCACGAGTACAAGCGTTAATACAAATAATAATGTACAGAGTGGTACAGTTACCAATAATAACAACAATAACATGAGTGGGTCTGTAACCTATAATAACAACAATGTTAATTCAGGTTCAATGACTTATAACAATAATAATATAAGTACGGGCACGAATACCAATACAAATTACAATGTACAATCTGGTCAAATCACTAATATAAATCAAAGCTCAAGCACTTCAGATAATACTAATAGAAATATAATGTCTGGAACAGTAACTTATAATAACAATAATTCATCAACTAGTGTTAACAATAATATTAATACAGGTGATATGACTAACCGTAACATTAACACATCCACTAGTACGAGTGTGAATACAAACAACTCAACAAGTGTTAATACGAACAATAACATTAACACTGGAACTATGACTTATAATAATAATAATGTTAATACTTCAACGAGTTCAGCAACAAACAATAATATTCAAACTGGAGATATGACCAATCGTAATATTAATAGTACCACGGCAACATCCACAAATACTAATAACAACATTCAAACTGGGGACATGACTAATCGCAATATTAATAACACGACTGCTACCACAACTAATACTAATGTTAATCAAAGTAGTAGTACAGCAGTAAATCAAAATATTCAAACTGGTGATATGACTAACCGCAATATTAATGATACAACAATTACACAAAAAGTTATACAACCTCCTCCAACAGCGATTGCTCCTAGTATGATGAGTGGTGGTAGTCCTGACTTATGTACAACAGGAGCTAGTGGTGCTGTACAAACACAGTTGTTTGGTATGAGTATGGGCGGTACACAGCGTGATATGAATTGTGAACGATTAAAACTTAGTAAGACATTATTTGACATGGGCATGAAAGTAGCAGCAGTCGCTACAATGTGTCAGGACCGCAGAGTATTTGACGCTATGATGATGGCAGGTACACCATGTCCATATGAGGGTATGATCGGCGAGCAAGCTAAAGAAGCTTGGTTAAAGAATCCAGAGAAAATGCCTAAACCAGTAAAAGATAATGGATAAGAACTACGGTTATAAACATACTAAAGGATTTATCATAATCCTTTTAATACTAGTCATGGGTATGATATCAGTTGCTTATGGACAGATTGTATCTGGCTCAGTCAACACGCCTAGTGGGTATAGTATTGATTCCACAACAGGAAACTTGATACCATATGATAGTAGTCTAAAGACTAACAATGGCTGGACTAGTTCGCTTACTAGTCCACAAGGCAGTTTTGATGCAACTGATGGATATACTTTTAGTTTTCCTTATGAATCATTAGGTGTTGCGGGTATTAATTTAGGTGGATTTTCACATGGTTATTTAAATACTAGTGCGGTATTTGTAACAGGATTTAGTTATGGTTTAAAATATCGTTTCCCATGTGCTAATAAGATAGGTGGGTATTGCGAAGATCCTAATGGTGTACAAGATAACCTAAGAGTTGATATAGGATATTATAAACCAGATGGTACTAGTGATTTTCGTTTTCATCAACTAGGACTTAAAAATATAAATGATGGTAATAGCCCATATAATCCTACATGGCAGCAATTAGCTGAAACTTATACATTTGCTGGCGCTAAACCATTGTCATTAGCAGGTAGTGTTAACATGGCAATCGTTGGTCAAGATGCAGGTGGATGGGCATGTATAGGATCAAGTTGTTATGGCCCACAAGTAAAAGATGCTTACATACGAGCAAACTACAGTGTTGATCCATGTATATTAAATCCAGCATACAATCCAAATTGTGCTGGCTTTCAAAATATATTACAAGGGTCAAGAAGTCCAACATTTTATTATAGTTATAACATAGCGCAATCACTACCGCACATTGGTGGTGGCGTAATACTTCATGGTTATGATTATGGATTTAATTGGTATAACTATGGAGCATGTTATAACACATTCTTATTTTGGTGTACAGATTGGCGAACAGATGGAGGTGGTAACATAAACTTTAGAATAAGTGACAAAAACAATACAATTATGTTACAACAACAATGGTATGTAGGTGGTAACAATTCAGGCGGTGGATATAGCAATAGATATTTGTTTACTGAGTCAAGAAATAGTTTAGACATGGGTTCAGTACAGTGGTGGGCAAGTGATGTATGGAATCACTTTGGTTGGGTAGGTTGGACTAGACCAATATGGACGCCAGATCCCTGCTTTGATCAACCATTATACAGCCCTAATTGCAGTAACTTTGACGCAGAGATTAAAAGATTAGCAGCAGAGCAAAAATCAATACAAGAGGCTAGTTTAGCAAATACGGTTGCAACTGTAAGTAGCACAGCAACTACTCCTACTAGTACAGTAACAACAACAATATCTGATGCTACTACAACCAGTCCAACGGTAATAGTAACAACAACAGAAACAAAGCCACAAACAACAAGTTCTTCTGCTACAAGTCAACCAATAACATTAGAAAATAATACAAGAACTAATGGAAGACCAAACATAACAATGTCAGATAATACAAATATGGCATTAAACTTAATAGCAAGAAATCAAGAAAGAGAATCAAACATTGCATCACAGGCAAGTAGAAATGCAATTGAGGGTGCTAATATAGCTGCAATTTCCAGTATCAAACAGGCTGAATCTATTGCTTTGGAAAGTGCTAATAAGAGTAATAACAATATTGAAGTAGAAAATAAAGAGTTATCAATGACAGGTCAACCAACACGACAAGACAATATAGCATCACAGCTATCTAACACCGGTGTGGTAAGTTTAGCTTTACAACAACTCAATCAAGGTATGCAGAACAATGCCAGTGAAAATCAAACCAATGCCACTCAAACTTCTGCCATTGTTACTTTTAACGCTATGAACATATCTGTGGGCCAAGTACAAACAGTGAATATATTACAAGGACCAACTACAAATAGTATAAATCAACAATCCTCTGTTGCAGCTTATCAAAGTCCAAGTCTACAAACTTTTGAAACTAAACAAACTGAGAATTTTCAACAGAATCAAAATCAAGTTAATAGTTTGCAGTTTGCATTAGTACAACCAAATAATAGTCAAAGCTTACCAAGCACTACATCTTCTATGCTTATGCCAAGTATTGCTCCAGTTACTACAGTAGATTTACCTTCTACAACTAGTAATTTTTTATCGGATAAAAGTAATCCAATTAATGACATTTTAGAGAATAGACAGTTTCAGCAACAAGGAAGCACACAGCAAAATAGAGTTGATACTGTTAAACAGAATGTACAAGACAATGATGCAGCAGCAGGTGTTAGTATTGATAGAATTGCAATAACACCGGTTGGTTTCAATGCATATAACTTAGCACTTAAAGATGTAGCATTTTATGCGCCAAAAGAAATTTACCGTAATCAAAAAACAATTGATAATGCCAGAGCATTGAGGCAATTAGCTAGTGATAGATTGCATCAAGAAATGGTAGATCAACAATATAGGAGATAATAATGAGTGAAGAAATTAAAGATGTAAACAAGAAAATTGACGAAGCAGAAGCCGCTGTTAAGAAATATGCTAGTAAAGACACAGTAATTAGTATCGGTGGATATGAATTTACACCAGCTAAATTGATGGTGGCAGCCACATTGGTATCATCTATCTTAGGCGGGCTTTACGGTGCCTTTGAAGTATACAAAGATTATATCGGCATGAAGAAAAAGATTGCTGAATATGTAGCACCTGACCTAACAGAGTTTGACAAGCGGTTAGCATTAATTGAAGAAAATGCGAATAAAACACAAAAAGCTGTACAAGAGGGAAGTGACAAAACAGCAGAATATACTAGAGATATTAAAAACGACCTTAAGAATGATATACGCAGATTAGAAAAAACTGTTGAAGATGTAGAGCGTAGCAATAAAACACAACAGAGAGAAGTAGATAAAACAGTTTCAGAGATTAAAGCAGAGGTCCGTAGCATACAGAAACAAAGTGATACAGCTATAAATAGTGCAATGAAGGAAGTAAACAAAATGAGTGCTGATAATGCTAAAGCAATCGCAGCAAATAATAAAGAAGTTGATGCTAGAATGAAAGCTTTGGATAAAAAGATTAATGATGACTTGAAAAAGGCTTTGGATAATCCATTGGCAAACAAATGAGATACTTAATAGTGTTAACTTTATTTCTAGCAGGTTGCGAGAGTCATTATCGTTATCCTTGTCAAGATCCAAATAATTGGGATACACCTAGATGTAAGAAACCTATATGTGAAATTAACAGGGACTGCCCAGAACATATATTTAAAGAGGACACAAAGAAGGAGTGTAAATAATGCAAGAGCAGATTGATAAATTATTGGGGAAAAATGATGAACCAAGACACAGTAAAAAAGGTGAGCGTTATACAGAAAATGAACTCATGGTACGGCTTAAATTCATCATCGGATGCTGCTTGGCATTCACTCTTATTGGGATTGTGTTTACAGTTCTCTATAGCATTATGTTTGTTACTCAGCCTCTTAATGCTATTAGTCCTATAGACCAAAAATTCTTTGAGTTAATTATCCCAGTAGCAACATTCTTATGTGGCACATTAAGTGGTATTATGTTAGCTGGTACTGGTAAAGAAGCAGCAATGGCTGGTGCTGCTGCTCAACGACAAGCCGATAAAGATGCTAAAGATAGTAAATAGATAAATATTTACATGAGAGCTAGAGATTTTGTTAATGAGGGTCCAGAATTAGAGTTGGCTAAAAGATTGCCAACTCTACGCAAACACAACTATACTACCATCGACGATTTGGTTAGAAAAGTTTCAGCAAGACATAGGATTAGTCATAATGCTTTAGAGAAACTTTTTACTAGGAAATTTGGTAAAACTCCAAGTCATTGGTTAAAAGGTAAATTAGACGAAACTGATAAAGTAGAATGTGAACTAGAAAATGAAGTTGATAAATTTGTTAAATGGGCTTCAAACATATTAAAATTAGAATCTATTCCTAAAGTAAATTTAAGTATGGATACTGAAGAAGCCCAAAGAGGTCATCATACAGGACGCCATGTTCACGGAGAAAACAGTGTTTGGGTATATGCTAAAAACAGAAACTTAGTTGATATTTTAAGAACAGTGTTCCACGAACTTGTACATGTTAAACAAGGGCAAGAAGGTAGAATTAAAAAGGATTCAAGCTATCCTGGTAGTCCTATTGAACAAGAAGCAGATATTCTTGCTGGAAAGTTTATAAAGATATATGGCGAGAAGAATCGTCACATTTTTCAGTAACTAATTCATTAAACGCTTTTACAATTTCTAAACTGTTAGGATCATGTTTTTTATCATATGGTACAGGTAATACTTGCCATTCTTCTTCACTAATATCACAAGTAATTAGTATTTGATACTTGTGACCATCACTTGTAAACAAATCAATTGTTTCAAAACCAACAACAGATTTACTTGCTTTTATAAGTGCTTCTCCTAGTGATTTGAGTGCTATTCTTTCGCCAACAATATACGCTCTACCTTGAGGTTTATTGTGGTTATGCATATGTAATCTAGATTTTGTCATGTTATTAATTCTTGTAATTTAAACCTTTTATGTCTATCTACTTTAACATATTCTGTGTTATTTTTGTAGCCTAACTTACCCACTCCCCATAGTATAGGTTTATCATGTAATGACACTGCTTTGTCAAGTATTACATCCAAGTACTTGCCATTACCTGTGCCAATCGTAACAAATGTAATGTATTCTTTTGGTTTGCTTTTAAACACTCTATAGTTGGCTACCAATCCACAAAACTCAACCTCGCCCGGTCTACGAACTTCAGTACAAACTGGTAAGAAGTTTTTGCTGTGCCATTGTCCATGCTTAAGCATTTCAGGTATTTCATTACCCTCATAGATACTAGTGACTGCTCCTGCTAGTTTTGCCTCATGATGATATACCCAGCGACTATAACTACCCTGACAATGCTTTAAAGTTGCTTCCCAAAATTTTGTAGGATTATGTGCTTTTTGATATGCAATAGCCCATATCAATCGTCCCAAGTTAATAGCGTGTGCTCGGCACAGTCCAAAATTACTTAATTCACGGAGTGCTGTAAATATTTCATCTTTGTGTTCGTGTTTACCAATTAATTGCATAAACTCAAATATCTTTTCTTCATTCTTTTTGGCAAAGGCTCTTCTCCACATATCTGCTTCGTAATGTGTACAACCTAGCAACTTACTAATTAATATAATTGCATCATCTTCAAATACAATTGTGTTATCAAAGTTATCCTTACTCCAATCTTGGAAGAAGCTTGCTTTGCGTCTACCTTGTGTAGCAACTGGACGAATCAACGCTGTTGCTAATACACAATCTTCACGGTTAGTTGGTTGAATTGCTCTTAATAATCTACGCATTGCAGGACTTTCTGCTTGTGTTACACCGAGGACATTCCCGCTGCACAATAATTCTGCTGTTTTTTCATCGTATTCAGGGTAATCTAATAAATTTTTATTAGGTTCTATTTCAAATAGTTGACTTAATCCACGGTTAGCAAGTATATCAATCTTAAAATGTTCTAAATCTTCGATTTCGTATTTGTCAAGTAATATTTGATTCTCCCCATTAATAAGACTTTTGGGAACAGACCTGTCAAATATCAATATACCACCGCAGTGTTTGCTTATACAACGCTTTTTACCTAACAGTTTGTTTACTAACTTCTTGGCATCATCTGCAAACTCTGGCACAACTTTTTCTAAATCAACATTGCGTGGTAATCTTCCTTTAGCACCAAATCTTTTTGCTGCTTCACGGACTGCGCTTTTTTCTTTGTAGGTGACATAGTTACTAACTCTTGCACTTTGACCAGGCCATCTTTTATAGATTCGGTTCATAACTGTTTCTTGTTGAAAGTGTGGGAAGTCCAAATCAATATCTGGTAAGTCATCACGCTTTGGATTCATAAACCTTGCAAGGGGTATTTTTTCCCTGATCGGATCAACATCACTAATACCTAAGAGCCAGCATAATAAGCTACTACCTGCTGATCCTCTTGTCATGTGCGGTATATCTTTAGTAAGGTCTAAGATTTCTACTACTCGCAAAAAATGTTTTGCGAAACCCAACTTTGCGATGAGTTCTAATTCTTCTTCTAACCTTTTTTCATATTCGATACTTTCGGGTAATTGCCTAACAAATTTGCTTATTAAAATTTCTAATTCTTTATATCGTGATTCCATTATTGAGCCTAGTATGTGCCATAAGTAAGTATATTTATTTGACCAATCAACTTTACAAATAAATCATGATTGTAGTATAATACATTCATGTTTAAATTACTACTACCTTTGCCCAAACAAGTTTGCGTAGCCTTAAGTGGTGGCGTAGACAGTGTAGCTATTGTTGATTTCTTAAGCAAGAACCACGATTTGAGTTGCGCTTTCTATCATCATGGTACAGAAAATAGCGAAGCTGCATATAGTTTTGTTTCGGAATTCTGTACCGAAAGAAATATCCCATTATTTGTTGGTATGCTTAATAAAACTAAAGATAAAAAATTAAGTGACGAAGAATTTTGGAGAAATGAAAGATATCGTTTTTTGGAAAGCATCCATTTACCAATGGTGACAGGTCATAATTTAAACGATTGTGTAGAGACATACTTATGGTCTTGTTTGCATGGTAAACCAAAAGTTATTCCCACAACAAGAAACAATATTGTTAGACCATTTTTGACAACCAAAAAGCAAGTGTTTATTGATTGGTGTAAAAGAAAAAATATTGATTGGTGTGAAGATAAGAGTAATGCCAATTTAAAATATACTCGCAATTACATTCGGCATACCATGTTACCAAATGCTTTGGTAGTAAACCCAGGGCTTTTCAATGTGGTAAAACGAATTGTTGAAAAACAAATCTGATACATATATAATAAAACTTTAAGGAGATATAATGACACGCTCATTTACTGGCGAAGCGAAAACCAAACTTACACAATTGATTAATGAAGGTATGTCTGTCATGCATGAAATTGAAACATTGCAAGGCGGATTAAATGATACAATTAAGGCAGTTGCAGAAGAACTTGAGGTTAAACCAAGTGTTTTGAAAAAAGCTATCAAGGTTGCTCATAAGGCAAATCTTGGAGCTGCTAATAAAGAACATGAAGAACTCAATACTATTTTGGAGACTGTCGGAAAGACTTTGTGAACGACATAATATTTGATATTTACAAATGGATTAAAGACGATTATAAATCTTACAAATTTAGATTTGTAGTTGAAGTAGTTGCTTGGGCAATAAGTATAGGTTGTTCAATCGCAATGGCTCTTACTGTTCCAAATCCCCCATTGATTATTTTGTATCCTATTTGGATTACAGGATGTGCTATGTATGCTTGGGCTAGTTATACTAGAAAGTCATTTGGAATGTTGGCTAACTACTTATTACTAACTACTATTGACTCAATAGGTTTGCTAAGGATGGTCAATAATGCCTAGACTAGTGGCGTTTGGGTGTTCAATTACATATGGACAATTTTTGTCAGATAATTTAAATAATGAAAAGCCCAGCGACTACGCATATCCTGCACTTATAGCAAAAAGATTAAATTTAGAGATTGTTAATAATGCTGTAATTGCATCAGGAAATTTACAAATTTTATTAGATGTTTTAAATTTTGAATTTTTTCCCACTGATAGAGTAATTATAGGTTGGTCTTACTTTAGTAGATATGACAAATTACAATTTACTGATTATTTAGGAAACACAGATATATTATCAATGCACAGTATTGACCATAAACGGGCAGTGCTTGAAGAATTATATGGTGTCAATAAATATTATGATTATAATAATTTTTTTAAGAATTGGTTAGTTGTGCATCATGCTCATAGCTATCTATCAAGTAAGAAAATTATAAACCATGGAGTAAGATTGGGCTTTGACAATCATCCACATACAATGGTACCTAAATATATTAAAGAATTAAATTTTTTAAACATTAATCTTAAATTCATTGATTTTGCACAGGATAGCAAACATCCTGGACAAAAAACTCATGAATATTACGCTGAACAACTATACAATTATATTACGACAGAGGTATCTAATGCCTAGACTAGTGGCGTTTGGTTGTTCACTTACTTTTGGTCAATGTTTGCCAGATAATACTGCTAACGAAAAACCAAGCGACTATTCATATCCTGCGTTAATTGCAAAAAAATTAAACAGAAGTATAGTAAATAAAGCAATTCCAGGCTCAAGTAATTTAGAAATACTTTTGGAAATACTAAAGTTTGATTTTTTTCCTGATGATTTAGTTATAATAGGTTGGACCTATTTTGAAAGATTTAATAATGTCAAATTCATAAATTATGAAGGAGATTTTAAAATTTACACTATAAAGAGTTCCGAACATAAGAGAATGATTTTAGATGAGATATTTGGTAAAGATGATTACATTGATGTAAATATATGTTATAAAAATTGGTTCGCAATTCATCATGCTCATATGTATTTAAAGCAAAAACTAGTAACAGTTTATGGTGTTAATATAGGGCACGGTTTAGGTTATGGAAATGATTATCATAAAAGTCCCCAATTCATTAAGGACTTGAATTTGATTATAATCAATCTTAAAATTTTAGATTTTGCTTCAGACCAAGATCATCCGGGTACCAAAACACATGAAAAATACGCAGAACAAATATATAATAAACTAACACATGTACATTGACGCACTACACGATAGAGATACAGATAAAATTTTTGTAGTAGAACGGGCTCAAAATGGAGAGCGTCTATTTAAAGAATATAATGCTAATTATATTTTCTACTATACCGATCCTAAAGGTAAACACCGTAGCATATATGGTGATCCACTAAGCAAATTTAATAGCAAGAAAAGGTCTGAATTTGAGAAAGAAAAAAGGATTCACAGCAGTAAGAAGTTGTTCGAAAGTGATATTAATATTGTTTTTCGATGCCTTAGTGAAAACTACTTAGGTTGTGAACCACCTAAACTTCATACTTGCTTTTTTGACATTGAGGTTGACTTTGATCCCGACAAAGGTTTTAGTCCAACAAGCGATCCATTCAATCCAGTCACCGCAATAAGTATGTACTTAGATTGGCAAGACACATTAATTACTTTGTGTATACCTCCTAAGAATATGAGTGATGAAACTGCAAATGACTTAATTAAAGACTTGGATAATACATTACTATTCCGTAATGAAATAGAAATGTTTGAAACATTTTTTCAACTTATAGAAGATGCTGATGTATTAACTGGTTGGAACTCAGAAGGATATGATATACCATATATGGTAAACCGTGTTACACGGATTATGAGCAAGGATGATACTCGCAAGTTTTGTTTAATGGGACAAATGCCTAAAGCTAGGACTTACGAAAGGTTCGGAAAAGAAGAAACAACTTATGACCTAATTGGTAGAATCCATATGGACTACTTACAATTATACAAGAAGTATAATTATGAAAGTCGCCATAGCTATAAACTAGATTTCATTGGTGAAATGGAAGTTGGTGAAAACAAAACACAGTATGAAGGTACACTTGACCAATTGTATAACAAAGACTTTAAAAAGTTTTTAGAATATAACCGTCAAGATACTATGTTGCTTGTTAAAATTCATAACAAACTTAAGTTTTTAGATTTAGCAAATGCACTAGCACATGAAAATACTGTGCTATTGCCAACTGTCATGGGCTCTGTTGCAATGATTGAAATGGCAATTATGAACGAAGCACATGCTAGAGGTTTAGTCGTACCAGATAAACAACGAAAGGAAGGTATATCAGATGGACAACAAGCGGCAGGTGCCTATGTTGCTACGCCCAAAAAAGGCATACACGAATGGATCGGAGCAGTCGATATCAACAGTCTCTACCCGTCAGCTATCCGCGCTCTTAACATGGCCCCGGAAACCATTGTCGGACAAGTCAGGCAAACTCTCACAAATCAATACATGCGAGACAAGGGTGCAAAATTAGCCCGTGAGAAAAAACATTATAAAGAGGGTGACGATGATGTTACTGGAGCTATTCTTTGGGAAGGATTGTTTGGTAGTTTAGAGTATGAAGCAGTAATGAACCAAGAGCGTGGCACTATGCTTACGATTGACTACGAAGATGGTCGTAGTGTAGAAATGAGTGCTGCTGAAATATGGAAACTTATATTTGACAGTCATAATCCGTATATATTGAGTGCTAATGGCACAATTTTTAGATACGATAGCGAAGGTGTTATCCCAGGACTACTTACAAGATGGTATACAGAACGAAAAAGCATACAAAAGCAAGCAAAAGAATCATATGGTACTGACATGTATGAGTATTATGATAAACGACAGCTTGTCCGTAAGATTTTGCTTAATTCAGCTTATGGTGCATTGCTCAATGAACATTGTCGTTTCTATGACAAACGCATTGGACAAAGTGTAACATTAAGTGGTCGACAAATTGTTAGACATATGATGAGTAAAATCAACGAAGTAGTGACTGGCGAGTACAATCATGATGGTCCTGCTATTGTCTATGGTGATACAGATAGCTGTTACTTTAGTGCTTATCCTATTCTCCATTCGCAAATAACGAATGGAGATTTGACTTGGAGCAAGGAATCTTGTGTAGAATTGTATGACATGATTGCAGAACAAGCTAATGATAGTTTTCCATCATTCATGGAGCGTGCTTTTCATGCTCCTAGAAAAAATGGTGAAATTATTAAAGCTGGTCGTGAACTTGTAGGAGACCGTAGTTTATTCATTACAAAAAAGCGTTATGCTATTAATATCTATGACAAAGAAGGTAAGCGTAAAGATGTTAATGGTAAAATGGGTGATATTAAAGCAATGGGTCTTGATTTAAAAAGAGCAGATACCCCGAAGTATGTGCAAGAATTCTTAATGGATGTACTTACTATGGTTCTTGCTGGTAAAACTAGACAAGATGTTATTGATAGAGTCAAGGCATTCAAGATTGATTTAGGTAACCAAGATAGTTGGACTAAGGGCAGTCCTAAATCAGTTAACAAATTGACACATTATCATGACCTTGAAAAGATTAGTAAAACGGGCCGTGCTAACATGCCAGGGCATGTAAGAGCGGCACTTAATTATAATTACTTGAGACAAGTAAATAGCGATAATTATTCTATGAAAATCGTAGATGGTATGAAAGTCATTGTATGTAAACTCAAACAAAATCCTTTAGGATTTACTAGTATTGCATATCCAACTGATGAACTAAGATTGCCACAATGGTTTTGTGAGTTACCATTCGATGATAATGAAATGGAAAGAACATTGGTAGATGAGAAGATTGAAAACTTACTTGGTGTGTTAAATTGGGATCTAAGAGATAGTACAGATACAAACTCTACATTTGACCAATTGTTTTCATTTGGTTAAATTGCTATTGACATTAGCAATAAAATCCACTATATTACACATTATCACTACCTAAATATATATTTAAAAGGAAAAACATGAAGGATCATTTATTAGACATTATTCAGCATACACATGGATTAGGTGTTATTGAATTAATTAAAATTACAGGCACAGATAAAGAAACACATATTTCTGCTATTAGCGAAGATAAATCAGTAATTGTAACTGGTGTATTTAAAAGCCCTCACCCTGAGTTTATGGGTGTATTTGGCATGCCTAATCTTAACAATCTTAAAACTATTTTAGGTTTTGATGAATACGATGAACATGCCAAGATTAATACAACAATGGTGGACAAAGATGGAGTGCAGGTTCCTGCTGCTATCCACTTTGAAAGTAAGGCAGGCGACTTTATCAATGATTATAGGCTCATGGCAAAAGCTATCGTAGAAGAAAAAGTTAAGAATGTAAAATTTAATGGTGTTAGTTGGGATGTTGAATTTGTACCAAGTGTAGCTAGTGTACAAAAATTACGCAAACAAGAAAGCGCAAATAACGAAGAAAGTCATTTTGTCTTTAGAACTGAAAAGAATGATTTGAGAATCTATTTTGGTGCCCCTTCAACTCATAGTGGTAACTTTGTTTTCCACTCAGGTGTTAAAGGAACATTGAAAGAACCTTTAAAATGGCCCGTTAAAGTAGTCCGAGCTATCTTAGACTTACCAGGTGATAAAGTTTTCCGTGTTAGCGACAAAGGTGCTAGTGAAATCACAGTGGATAGTGGGCTTATTGATTACCGTTACTTACTACCAGCACAACAAAAATGATAACAACCATTTATTCAAGACCTGACTTTGTTTTAAAACTTAATAAAAGCAAATTTTTAAGTCCAAGTAACTGGTCTGTATATGAATTTATTAGAGAACAATATAAAGACGGTAAGCTAACAGATACATCTACCTATGAGTTTTATATGCCTGATAATTGCTTAGATACAATGATTGAGGCAATGAAAAATGATTAGAACAATAAATAATGGAACTGGTGTTACTGTAATAGGTGGAACAAGTAGTTATCCATACTTTAATATGAACTCATATCCAAGTACAAGCATACCAGTAGGAACAATAAGGTATAATGGACAGAATTATAACTTTGAAGTATTTGATGGGTATAATTGGTTGACATTACCTAATAATCATACTATGATAGAATTAGATAAGGAAACTAAAGAAATCTTAGAATGGACCAAAGCAAAACGGGCAGAAGAAAATTATATTAAAGAAAAATATAAAGATAACGCAACTATACAAGATTTGTTAAAACAACGCAATAATATTGATGAAAAAATTCAAGTAATTACATATATGCTCCGTGAAGAAGTAAAAGTTGAAGAAACAGTGTAATGATTATTACAAAAGAATTGTACAAAACTTCGTTTAGGCATCAATTAAGTAGTTGCATTGTTTTAGGTAATACAGGTTTTAGTTATGTACCTATTCCAAAAAATGCTTCTACTTATCTTACTCATGTGTTTAGAGACAATCTAAATTTTATAAACTATGAATATTATAGAACCTTAAAAAACATGAAGTACTTGGCTGTTCTAAGAGATCCATATGATAGATGGTTAACAGGTATAGTTGAATATATAGCAAGATATTTCCCTATTGATAATGAAACATCTTTAACCCCAGACTTATTAAATTACTTTTTAAAAAAAATTGTACTTGATCCCCATACAGAACCCCAAGTAAACTTTTTACAAGATTTAGATACAGACAACATTATTTTCCTTAATATAAAAGAATTAGATAAATGTTTTAATAGCTATTTAATGAATGAATTAAAATTACCTATTAGGCAGGTAGACTTAGTTAACCAACTTAAGTTAGATTGGACAGCAAAAAGAAACGCCACTAAACACAATCCTTATAAGAATAAAATTATGAAAACTATTAAGGAACAGATAAGTTTAATTCCTAATTTTGTTGATACTATAAAGAAAGTATATGACAAAGATTATGAATTGATTAATAATATAACCTTTTATAAAAATTAACCTAATGGTAGATACAAATTTAACACAATCACACAATAATGACTGGGCGTTGTTTTTGCCTGCTATAAGTAGCTTTTACATAACTGGTCTTGGTAAGCAGCGTGAAGGAGAGCAGTATTTTGATAAGGCTAGAATTCCTGTAGGGTTCAATAATGATGTTGAATGTTTGAATTTCCTTAACAGCAAACAAGGTTTATTCAAATACAAATGGGGATTATATAGTGCAGGTCATGCTAACTTAGATACTAAAGTAAACGATAATGCTGAAAGTATTATAAGAAAGCGTGAGCGTGGTACTTTTTTATTAGGTGACAGTGGTGGTTTCCAAATTATGAAAGGTCAATGGCCTGCTGATTGGAAAGACCCTAATTGCCCTAAAGCAATGGTACAAAGGCAGAAAGTATTAAAATGGATGGACACATACATGGATTATGGTATGTGTTTAGATGTACCTAGTCAAACACTGCGTAACAAGCATTTGTTAGATAAACATGGAATATCAACGATTGAAGAAGCAGTACGGGCTACGCATATCAATAACGAATACTTTATAAACAATAGAACAGGTGAGTGTAAGTTTCTCAATGTACTACAAGGATTGAATCACAAACAATCTGAAGATTGGTACAATGAAATGAAGAAGTACTGTGACCCAAAAATCTATCCTAAGGATCATTTTAATGGATGGGCGTTTGGCGGACAGACGAAAATTGACATACATCTTACATTAAAGCGTATGGTGAATATTATTCACGATGGTCTGCTTGAAGAAGGTAAACACGACCTTATTCATTGTTTGGGTACTAGTATTTTAGAATATGCAGTTTTATTCAGTGATATTCAAAAGGCTATTCGTAAATATCACAATCCTAAATTACTAATCACATTTGATTGCGCTAGCCCGTTCTTCAGTGCTGCCAAAGGCCTAGCTTATTTCAATACAAATATTCAGCATGATAAGAAATGGTCCTATAGCATGGAAAAAACTGCTGAAAAGAAAAGCTATGCTAATGATAATCGTAAATTTCGGGACGCTGTATTACAAGATGGTATCCATAAGTTATTTACAGACAGTCCTGTTACTGATAGAATGATGGTTCGTGATTTGTGCTACAGGGGTCAAGGCTTCATAGGACAACATGGTAAAGAGACAAAAACAAGCTGGGACACATTAAGTTACACAC
>Ga0129333_10002109_pt1 | contig 18378 bp, 20 predicted proteins | sample CPB6_08_DNA_FD_94474 | JGI IMG/M metagenome (GOLD analysis project Ga0129333, IMG submission 94474) | Freshwater to marine salinity gradient microbial communities from Chesapeake Bay, USA - CPBay_Sum_0.6_0.8_DNA | ecosystem: Environmental > Aquatic > Marine > Coastal | place: USA: Chesapeake...
GAACTACTCACGAGAGCATAACTGACATAACTAGAGTCAGTAAGACCCTTAATCGTGCCATTATCAACGCTTAAAAGTACTTCGTCCGTAGGGGTTAAGTCCACATAACCCTTTACAAGGGTGTCAGCGGGGTTAGCATAGGGCACGTACACCTTTTGCTTGGCACGCTGAGCATATCCCTCGAAGTTACCTTGAGAACGGTCGATCTTATCAATAAGGATGGACCGTTCTATGACTTGCTCATTAACAACGCGTACGTAGGTGACTGCCATGCTAGCTCCTATCTAATCAAATCTAATAAAATACCTAATAATAATGCTATTCAGGTTGGTTATGAATTTCAAAACTGGCGCGTATGTCTGTGGTACCACCATCGCCGCGCATGTAGATCTGACTAATGGTCTGAGAAACGGTTGTGTAATTTACCCCCGCAGCGTTAACTGGCACTACTGAGAATTCATCTCCCATAGGTTCAAATTTAATCAATAAATTGCTTGGCCCCATATTTTGTACACTGAAATTCTTACATAACATAGGAAGCTGTATTTCTAAGGCATTATCTTCAATAACGTTCGGTGCTGAACCCTCTAAAATAAAGGTGCGAAATGGTATCGGATAGTACGGTAGTATGACCTGGGCCCCGGAGTCAGGGCTCACTACTCCTGATTTAGAAGTAGTGTATACCTTTATCCACCATGTGTCGTCATCGACTATCTCTGATCTAGTAGGAGTGAAATAACTAGGATCAAAGACGACTCTAACTTTATCCCGGAATTTAGAATCTACGTAATCAGAATTAATAAGATTAGGAGATCTGAACCCATTTGCTCCTACGGTTAGGAAGTCAGTATAGGTAGTATCATAATTATATGCGGACTTGAACGTCCACGTAGCTATAGTAGGATCATACGGTAAAAGTAGATCCACATAATTACGTCTGCGGCGATATACTGAAAATGCACGTGCCATTTAATGACACGAAATATTAAAATGTCAGGTAGATGGCTTTTCTTTTTGAACTAAAGGCTCATACGACACGGAGGCTTCAGCTCCCCGTTCTTTAACTGCTTCGTTTTGAGCTTCTCTCCACGACTCTGTTTCCTTGCCGTTATAATTCGGCACTAGTTTATTCGTATCTCCGAATCTATCTCTTTGTCTTTTACCAGCAGCTTCACTAGCTTCTCTTCTATAGTTTTGAAATCTATTACCCTTACTTGGCCAACTGCCTGAGGGACCATCTTTATAAATGACTTGAGACACGCTTGGTTTAAAAACGTTGTTAGTAATAGAGCCACACTCCACACAAGCAGGATGTTGATCTTTATAATCAGACATGGAAGCCCAATGTTCTAATACATTTTCACAAGATGAACACTGATAAAAATAAATAGGCATAAACTATTATACAAACCAAATATCAGTCGTCTTCATCCTCTTCCACTGGCTTAGTGATATCATACTCAGCTTCTTCAGACTCACGGAACCACCGTATGGCTTCAGCCTTAGATGACGGTAATGCTTTTAAATCAGAATCAGATTTAGAAAAATCTCCTGGATTTAGTATAAACCACTGATCATTAGTCGTGTTTCTTAAGAATGTCAATATGTGTTTACACACGTGACTCCCATAATTACCTCGGGGCGAGGTACCTGTCATGAAATACTCTGAAGGACCACGATTCCGATAAAATGGGCAGTCACACTTAATTCCGAACATTAAGTCCGAACGGTTCCCCCTGTTAATTCTTTCCATTACAGTTATGGGATGTCCGTTTGCGCTATGCTGAGTAGTATTCGACTCTTTGTCGGGACTAAAAGGAGTCCATTTATATATCTTCCTTCTCCTCTTTCCACCCTCATATAAAGACCTGTTAGCCCACGGACACGTAACCTGAAATTTCCCTACAATAAATCCGTATCTTCCGCTTGTCACGAACTTGTGGTCGCCTCCCGCATCCAATGACCGTATGGAACAATCTCTGGCTCGCACATCCATGGTGTCATAGTGAGGATACCTTTTAACTACATCTTTAGGCCTACTTGGAATTTTCTTGGCGTCGGATTCTGCCACATCTTCAAGTTTACGGTAGTCATCATAATGACCCGTATACTCATCGGCCATCCTTAGAGCGGATACGATGAGCACTGAATTTGCATCCGAAGAATGTCTAATCGGATAAGCATCCATTCTATAAGGATAGGGAAATATCTCAGACATATCCCCTTCTGAGTAATACGTTGAATCTGTTGGTGACTGGAGGTTAAAATCATAATTATAATCTTGATGATGAGTTCGATTTCTGGCATCATCTAAGTCGAAAATGCTACCTTCATCACTGTTAGCGCTATAATTCTCTTCGTCGTAATTAACGAAAGTTTGAGTACCAAACCAATCTTGTTCTGGCGTCATGCCCGTAGGTATGACACCCTCAGCCAAATGATCAAACGCTAGACGACTTGCTACGGATACAAATCTGTCACCCAGATGATGGGCTGGAGGTAAACCCTCCATATCTATAATAAACAAAGGACGAAGATTTGGAGGAATAGCCTGAGCAAAACTTATTATATCCTTATAGTGGTCTTGAACCTTATAAGAATAAATGGCCGCATCCGTTAAAAGAAATGACCTAGGTAATGATCCACGATTAGACATCGTATTTATCCAAAACAGATCTGCGTGGAATTCTTACTCTTACAGAATCTAACACTCGATCTAAGTCATCAAGTTTATCGCGTTTAATATTAAACTTCAGCTCTTCAGAATCTAATCCATTTATTGCATACGCAGTAGCGTCCAGAGCTTTGATTAGCTTGACTAAAGCCACCGGCATACTATCAACCAAATGACCCGCTACTTCATATATGTGATCTTTCGAATCCGATTGATCAATAATATCTAGCGCTTTCTGAATGGCATCCTGTAATTCTATAGCCCTTAAACGGGCATCAGATAACTCTTCCTGAACGTACGCAGTTACTGATGCCCGTTTATTGTGTGCCATCACATAGATGTAACCATAAAAAGCGAATTTATTCGGATCCGAATTTTTCTGGATACTCTCGCTTTAAGAGTTTTCTCATCTGATCACCCTCAGCGGCGAATAGAGCTTCGAGGAATGAATCTGAAATACCATGGCTCTTAGCACGCTCTAAGCGATCAGCTAATTTCCCAGAAAAATCCCAGTCTAATGGGAAATCGGGATCAATCGTACGAGCTACTCTAATTCTGGCATCACTAACTACAGGTACAGACTGTTTCTTTTTAGGACCCGATTCTATTTGTGCTTTAAGCTTGTTGATTTCTGCCATTAACGTGGCAATCTGGTCCGATTCTTTAGATCTTGGAGAGAGATCAATACCCTCTTCTGTCTTTTTGTTGGAATTACGAACTTGGCCTATTACCTCACCTGTAGATTCCTCAGGGTTTATATTTGAGTTCATTTGCTTCAAGTTCGAAGTAATCTGAACACCCTCTTTAACAGTCTTCTGAAGGTATTCCGGTCTCCCGTGAGCACCATTCTCCAAGTTATCCACGATTTTGGCGGTGTTCTGGGATGAAACATCAAGCGAAAGCTTGGTGCTAGTCTTTACACGACCAATAACCTGTCCGTCTTGGTCAGAAGTATCCTTGACAGACGCAGCTCTAACTGCTTTAACATTATTACCATCATGGCGATCCGCAACGTTTAGTACCGTTCGTTCATCCAAATCGTCATTTTCCATGGTGGAAGAAGGTCTTCGCTGAACCCGACTAAGATCAGTGTTAACCGTCTTCGCCACTGCTATATTACGAGGGACTGCTACTGGACTAACTACTTCTTCTTCTGCTACATTAAGGCTCGCCCACCCAGCCTGTACAGCACCACGCATCTGAGGCTGGTTTAATTCCATACCAGCATATTTAACTATAGTCCCATCATATTCGAATTCGTCTCCCTTGTTGATGTCCATGGGACTCTGCCCACCAACTCGGATCTTCATCTTAGCGTAAAATTTTAAGAATTGATTACGCTTCCAGGTAATTGATTCATTCATGGTTTTTTCACCCTTTTCATACACTACCTGTTATGAAATCCTCGAAAATATTTAAAATCCTAATGGCCGCTGGTTCCCTGGTCTTCGCATCCATTTTCCTTTTTAGCCATTTGTTAAAAAAGAATGGGGTCATTCGTTACAATGATATCAGTGTCAATTCAGACGAAGTATGTCTAAACTCAGTAGAAGTGCTAAAACCAAGCATACGCTACAGTGGAGGCGACATTTGTTTTAAGATTAAATATCCAACAAATTACGTTCTAAAATCCGGAACAGTTCATATTTTTGCTTCGAACCAGTCTAATGGCTCAAAAAATTCGCTTGTAAAAGTATCTCTTCAAAACGTGTCAGGAATCATCGAAAAAAACGGTCTCAAAGCGTCATTCCAGAACGCTAAAGGTGAAATAAATAACCTTAAAATATATAACGTAGTTGGTTCATTTCATGAATCCAGCTTCACAATTCAATCAGTGTCTAAGGTTGAACAACAATTTTCCCTTAACAATATAGCAATATTATACAGGGATTTTACCGTTTTTAGCGAATCAGCTGAGTTGACTGGAATAGATAACGTTTTCCTAAAAAACGTAACCATCCACGACAAGAACGATCCAATCCTGCAAGACGAATATATTAGAATCTCTAAGAAAGAAGATAGGTTTACGATCGAATCTGGTTTAGTTAAAACAGCTTTGCCACGATTAATCGAGATAATACCTGAATTAAAACCATTCTCGATCTCAGCTTCGACTCATGAATCCAAGGCAGATATATTTTTAGGTAGATCCATTAAAGGCCACGTGGATCTGAATCCTACCAGTCTAGAAATAAATATCAACGGGGAATGCGACCAAGTAGTAAAAGATTTGGCCCCGATATGGGAAGACAATAACGAATGGGAGGGTCTGGTAGACTTGACCATTGAATATAGAAGCCAAATAAAGGTTTCAGGCCAATCAGATTGCCACATTAAAAACCCTAATGGTACATTTAGTCGATCAAGTCTCAGATCTAAGTTCACTAGAACCACATTAGATGTGAATCTGAATCAAGAAATGGTTAAAACAGGGCCTGAGGATACTTACTGGGTTCCCTTCTCTCATATTCCCCGAACCTGTATCGAAGCCGCTCTAGCCAGCGAGGATGCCCGATTCTACAAACACGCAGGCATCGATTACGATGCATTTTCGCAGGCCATGAATGCTAACCTGAAAAAGAAGAGTTTTAAAAGGGGAGGTTCTACAATAAGTATGCAGACTGCCAAGAACCTCTGGCTCAGTAGATCCCGAACTGCTACTAGAAAAATAGCAGAATATTTTTTGACTTCCCACCTAGAACAAACACTGTCTAAACAAGAAATTCTAGAAACTTATTTCAATATTGCCGAAGTAGGGCCCGGGATATACGGAATCCGAGCAGCAGCAGATTATTATTTCGATAAGAACCCAGAAACACTTACTATGGAAGAATGTGCCCTAATAGTGGCCACTCTTCCTAGCCCAAAAAATGGCATATTCAATGAAGAAGGAATGGTCAGGACCAGTAAGTCAAGACGTCTAGATCAAATACTTTCAAGAATAAAGAAAGAGGATGAAGAAGAATAACTTTAATATCACGATTTCTCCTTCTTATCCGCACTTTCCATCTGTCTCTTTACCTTATTAGCCCACGCTTTACCTGGGTCCCCACCCCACGTAAGCCAGGCTACATAACCCGCGTCCTCCCATGGAGATTTACCCGGTTCTATAGATTTGTTCTTCTCGTGGCGAGAAAAGAAATTAACCATTCTTTTAATCGTAGAGGGAGATTGATTTTGCCCACGCTTGAGCGACTTAGCTCGGGCAACCCCGCTACCGACGCCCGCCTTGGCAGCTTGGGCCTCGGTTAAAGCTCCCTTCCCCGATTTACGTCTATATTCAAGTCCTTTTTCAGCGGCTTTCTGAACTGACTTTGGTGGCTTAAACTTAATATGCTTATACTTGGCTGGAACCGAAGCTACCCGGACCGCTATATCCAATAAACTCATGATTTACCTTATCCATAAACAATGAATCATTAATGATCAGTTTAAACAAATGGCTGAAGACTCAAGAATATACTATTATCACATCACCAATACTTTAAATCTCCGAACTATCAAGCAAGAGGGGCTTGTTCCTAGCACTTTGGATGAAACCACAAAAGAATATAGAACATACGTTTACAAGAATGAACTAGTGGCTAAACGCCAACTTCGAAATACTTACCAAGGTGTACTCCTGAGATTCCCCTCAAGCGCTTATATCAAAGTATATCTAAATAAAGATGACTATTTAAATTTAGGACACTATATACTAGTGACAATACCCAATTATTCACTAGAAATTCTAAACCCAGACTCCGGGGAATATGAATCCATTAGTAATGATAAACTAGAAAAAGTAGCATCCACAATCGTTAAAAAGTATAGACTTGGCGAGCGTGGAAAGTGAAGTCGTAATTTAATAGAAAAGGCTTATTAGCAGACTCACTAATTTTCATCGTATCAAAACTTCCTATATACATATTATTATCATACAGGATGTATAAGGATCCGTTTCTAAATGGAATTCCATTTATCGTAGAATTTTTTGACAGATCTGCCACAAAATTAGCATTATCAATATATAGACTCACTAAGCTCATTAAATTTGCATAAGACAGGCTTGTAGTCCTGCTTTCATTAGACAGGCCGACCGCCTTATTAACTCCAGGTACATAAGAGAAGCACGCCGCAGTGGATCCAGCCATAGATAGTTCTGTGATTTGTTCTAACCACATGCTTACTATGTGAGATCTTCGACCGGGGGTAACATCGGTCGTAGGTGTATAGGTTCGAGTGAACTTACTTGGGTTCACATACATTAGTAATGCGGGTATAGAAGCGATTTTCTTTAGAGCAGAGTCAACATTCCTTACATACTGCTGAGCATCTAACTGACGATTAGTAACACTCGGACTTAAACTCATATTAGAGTCAGGCCTGTATGTACTCATAACACTAGACGTACTAGTGTTAACAGCACACATAGGAGAAGTAGCAGCATCAACTGCTCCTGAGTCCTGATTTTGCTGTACGAATTTGGTTAAGTTGGGTAATGAATCTGGCGACGGGAGTAAATATCCAATCTGTATAGGGGTAAACTGTTTTAAATAGTTATTTTCTACATAAGAAATATTAGCTGCGGGGCCCGAAATACGGATTTGTCTGTATTGGCCTACGACATACTGAGCTATATTTAAGTCAGTGTTACTACTCATCAGAATCAACGAAATCTATCATTGAATCTAGCTCTTTGAGTATCAGCTCGTGATTTGGCTTAGGATTCACTTCGATATACTCGATAAGGGCAGATAACCGAGTATTTACATAGCTTGAAGCTAAGTTATCTCTGATGACACCCACATCTTGCTTAGTGCGCTCTGCTGCCAACTTTAGTAAATTAGATTTCATATCAACGCCCGCCATAAGAATCTGAGTCCAGAGTATCGAGATAAGCTGCTAGCGATACATCTAGAAGTCGACGCTGCCTGTCATAACCAGATTTGGTGCCTATGGCATTTATGAGGTCAGTAACAATCCGACTTATATTCGTAAAAGCCACAAAAAGTGGTCTATGTCCAAGAAGACGGTTGTCGTCAGCCACTTTCTTCAATTCATATATATAATAGGAAAGCTTATCCTTGAACAGGGTTAAGTTCCTTTGCCGGAGAGCAGATTCTTCCTTAATGGGAAATATGTGAGTTTTGGGGTATTCCAAATGGCGTCTAATACGACTAATTATATCTGTAGACGGAGTATAAGCGTGATTTAAATTAGTATGTAATTTAGAAACATCAACTAATTTAGTGGCTAAGCGGAATAACTTCATATACTAAATCTACATTAAGATATCAGGAGTTATGCACCCCACCTATAGTCAATTCAGACTCGATGAATTTTTCAGTCTTAGAACTAAATCCACTATCTAAAATTCCATTTGTATCTATTCTTGACCATCCGGATTCGGAATCCATATAATATAAATAGGTTTCACTGTGAACGAATCTAGGACTGCTTAGAACACTTAAAATAGCGGCATCCGACCAAGCAAACATCAAACTACGCGTAGATCCGAAATAAAGAAGTCCACGGTCATTATTCCATGACTCCAATTTATCAGAATTTATCGGTGCAGGAGTTAAAGCATAAATATTGATTCTATCAATCACTTCTTTGGAAGTGACATCTACGATCACCAAAGTAGATTTATCTAATACTAAGACCCGACTACGATCGGGTGAGAGTCCGATCACATCTGAGAAATAATATTCGGGAGATTTATCCCCCACTAATATTGCACAGGCCCCACCCACATTGGGAGACTTAGAATAAGAGACGTAGGATGTGATTTTCTCAAGATTGGTCTCGAAATAAATAAATGTATTATCCACCAGATCTATATATGTACAATTCACAGGACATTCACGAGTGGCTATTTCTTTGTTTATCAAATCCAGTTCATATGCCACACCACTGGGATCAATGCCAATTATAGGTCCATTGACACCTTTTCCACTAAGCTTTACTGGAGGAAAAGAAGACCGACCACTCGCTATATTAACGCCACCTGAGTATGACAAAGAGCGGATGTCGATAAGGTGGAAGGTTATGTTATTATCTACTAATATTAGGAAATCCGAATAGACGAAACTACTAATAACTTCATCAATTCTTACCCCTAAATCTAATACGTGTACATCATTAGATTCCGAGTTCCAGTATCTAACGCTGTCAAATGATTTATCTAGTCTACCGAAAAGTATATGAACATCATCAGCTGATACCGCTAATAAAGAATAATCGTCCAGTTTAACATCCATAACGCATACTTTCTTGTACAACCAACCAACAGTTCTTGCTGGCCACCATATACGCATCGAATAAACGCTTAGAGTTCAACGTAAATGTGATATGACGCAAAGATTTATTTAGTTTGGATACTACTTTCTGCAAATCCTGATAATTTGAAGAATCGAGTTGAGATATAACCCTATCTAGATTACCTAAAAAGTTATCGATTTTAACTGTAAGTATTCCTAGGATACGAGATTTGAACCTGGGATCCAGAGTAGAGACGAAGTAAAATTTATTAATATAAGATAACAATTCCAAGAAATCGAAGTGCAAATTAGATAACTCGAGTCTTATCGACTCATACTCCGGATCTATTGGTTTATAATTTTTCTTGCTAGGCTTTATAAGTCCCATATTTTAAATTTACAGCTGGGAAATTCGTTTATCAAGATACTACAAAAAGAACAAATTCACTAACCATCCATGAAAATTATATGTTATTCGTAGGCGTCTTCGCTTTCGGGTTCATAAATTATATCTGAACCGCAAGGCTTCATAGGTTCAGCCATACTAAATTTCTTCGCGTAAGCATATACTGACTCCATCCATTCGCAGTCTAAACATTTAACATATCCGGCATAAGGCCCTCCTATTAAGTGTATAGAACGGACCATATGAAGAGAACTGCATCGACGACAGGCATACCCATGAGGTGCAGAAACCCATTTAATGGCCTGTGGGCCCGTGGAGGAGGGTTCATCAACAAGCTTACGAAATTGCTCAACCATCTGTACAAAGACTGGACTCAATCCCATGGACTTCCACCTCTAAGGTCTAAATCCTGCAGCCTATAACATAATTAAACGTTATCGTCGGTCGAAATCGGGATTAGGCAGTCAAGGTAATCTGGAACGCAGGCTCCTTACCTCCTCTACCAAATCTAGTATATCTTGAGGTCCGAATTTTACCCAATCTTCTGCTAGACCAAGACCTTGCCCGATTCCATAAGCCACAACGGTGCCCGCCAAGTCCTTATGATCGAATCTACAGCCCTCAAGTTCACCCTCACCCTCGCAAAGCGGACATTCGAACCAAGAATCCGAGGTGCTATCCAAGGGGGACTTAACCCAGCAATCCGTCTCTTCATCTAAAATACTACGTTCATACCCGAGCGCAGCCCGGGCCCTTGCGGCTATTGTTTCTAATCTATTGTCATCCATATGAAAAATTATGCTACGAGACTAAAAGACAAAATAATTACGAATACTCACAATTTTATTTTCTGGTGTAAACATGAACACCCTGAGTCCACCCACGCCCGTAGCGGTGGACATTAATCTTTTGGAATCCCGAAGCTAACATAGCCGAATGGTAGGCTGTGAATGTTGGAGCCCCCTTTAAATCTTTAAGATGAAGCGCCACATGGCCTGCCGGAGCTAATACCCGATTGAACTCACGGCAAATCGGAAAGATGAAATTATCGATCCATTGCTCGTTCATCGAGTCATGGTCCACCCCATAATTCTCGGTAGATAAAAAAGGAGGACTCGTAAAAATGAAATCTGGTGAGTCCTTCATTCCTTGCAGATAAACCAAAGCATCGCCTAGAACCGGTAGAAAATCGGTTTTAGATAGGCCACTCACCTGGCTATGCATAGTGCGACACCCCTCCACTGTCTTGGCCTGAAGATCCGTGCCCGTAAACTTACGCACCCCCACGGCCAAAGCCGCCAACGAACGTCCACCCCACCCCAGGAATGGATCGTGCACATAAGAACTGCTGTCCGTATACTTTCGAAGAATTGCCGCCGCAGCCGTAGGAAAGAAATGACCGGGGGTCCGCACATTATAACGAAGGACCGAATAGACGGTTTCCTTATTTACTACCCACCCTTTTGTAATGATATACCGAATGGCGTTAAGAACCATCTGGTCGTCAGCCAGCGCTTGGTGAAGCGATAGAAAACGGTCAGTACTCGCAGCAAACCTATGAGTGAAAATCGAATCTAAATAATTAAGACCCGCAAATCCCATAGGGCAGGACTGATTGACCGGTTTGACCCCAGCAAGCTTAGCTAGTACCTGATCAACCGACTCCTTCAGGTTATCGAACGACTGATAATCTTTAAGTTCTTCCAGTATAAGCCGGATGTCACGCACTGGACCGAGCAGGTCCTCCCGATTACCCTCCTGCATGTTACGGTGAGCGTTGAGAGGCCGTAAATTCTTAAGGTCCCAACACCAGCGGAAAAGATCGCTATCCATAGTGGAGTACGGAAAATAAGCCTGGGGGATTATATGATCCACCTGCCAAGTCGGGGTCTCCGGGTCATACTGACCATAGTTGTTGAAGTTCATCCACGGGTCGAACTCAGAACTCAGGCGGTCGAATAGATCCTGCTTGGTATATGGCAAATAGGGCCAGGAAGACACTCCGCCTTTGGAGCTCCCGTGCTTACGCAGGGCTTCATTTATCCGGCCACGCATGAAATTACGGATCCTAAGCTTAGGATCAGCCTTAGCCCGAGCATAAGACTTAGCCTGAATCTCTTTCTTGTTTTCTTGGTAATAACGAACAGCCCGCGCTCTCTTTTTGGCATATCCCTCAGGAGACGCCCTTTCCTCCTGGATACGCTCAATTGTCTCTAACCTAAAAGCTTCATCATTTGCATATCGATCTCTATACTTTTGGTTAATCTTATCTCTGTACCCGGGGGACGCCATTCGTGTTTTTTCTAATTCTCGCATTCTCTGACCACGAATCGGGTCATTCCACTTCTCCCGTTTAGCCTCCCTGGCCCTTTTGCGCTCACATTCCTTACAATTAGTCGACCAAGCCTTATTACCTAGCCGATTAGTCCTCACATAGAATTCAGCGTCACTAGCCTTCACACCACAGATTTTACAAGTAGCATCGTTTCTGAACATACAGAAACTAAAGCATATTTTCGAACATTTGTCAAATGTAATACTTAAACAATACGACCCGCATCCCAAATAGGATGCGGGTCGTATTATGTGAAGTACGTTATGTACTATCAGCGAGTGACGATAAGGCGGACTAGAGCTCTCGGGTTAAAAGCTCCGATTCCAAGATTTTCAAACATCGAAAAACCAATGCTCCTTTCTTCCGCGTTGTCTGCGCTGATTACCGTGAGCTCTGTGCGGACCGGGATGCGGCCGAAGTACTCAGGCTCTGCGCAGACGTAGACCACGCCGGCTGGAACGAGACGGCTTACGATGAACTGGGCATTCCACCCCGTGGCCATCATGCCGGTCTTCCAGAGGGTGGCCTGGCTCTCGATGTCGAGAACGTCGCGTCCGAACTTACGGACGTCCGCGTAGTCGACCGCGTTCATGTAAACGCGGGCAACCCGCAGGTCGTGACGCTCGATTTCCGCGAACGCATCCGCGAGGACCGCCGGAGAGATTGGGGCGACGACTGGGATATCAGGGTTCGTTCCGCCGGGGAGCGAATCGAAGCCGTTGACCGCGATCGCATCGAGGATCGAGAACACGCGGTCGTCTTCCGCCGCCTGGATCTGAGCCTTACCGAGGTCCTGCATACGCTTGAGGAGGTCATACCGACGCTCCTTGACCTGCGTGAGCGGGGCCTTGGGGAGTGCCGCGATCTCGAAGAGCGGGAAGATTACGCGGCGTGGCTTCGCCACGGCGGTGATCGACTCGCCTTCTTCGCCGATCACATACGCAACGACGTCCGGATCCTTGTCATAGATCGGGAGAGCGCCGTCGGGAAGCTGCTCGACGAGGAACGTCTTGCGGCCAACCGACGAGTAGTCGCGGCGTTCGCGAAGGGGCTGGACCATCGAAGCGGCGATGCGCTTGCGGCCTTCAGAAGTGTTGAGGAACTTCTCAACAATCTGCTCTTTAACTGAATTGTCAACGACGTTAACTCCGTACGCCATGGTCTTATCCTACCTTTGAATCAGAAGAAGAGTTCGGCGAAGAGCTCAGAGCTGTTCGCGTCAGGGGGTGAAATGACGACGCCGAGACGGCGAACGTCGGGTTCTACGCAGGCACCGGCAGATCCGGATCCAGAAGACGCGTCGTTGATCCACTGAGCTTCGTACGAATCCTGCCACCGGTTGGTGAGGAGTCCGTTAACCGAGGCGTAGAGGAAATCTCCGGCCGCGTAGGTGAGAGCCGTGCTGGCCCCGACCTGGATCTGGGTCTCGTAGACCTTGACGCCTACCGCACCACCGCGGAGGAATGGTCCCTTACCAGAAGCGACACCAGGCGTATTCTCATACGCGTTGCCGAGCGCATCATTGATGAAGAGACCGAGTGGACGGGTGCCAGCAACATAATTGCTGCTGACGAGAGCCGCTCCACCGACCACGTTCGCCGCCTGATCGGGGCGGATGAACGCGACCGTACCTCCGAGGACTCCACGCTTCACATTGGTAGGAAGAGTCGTCGAACGATTTGCTGAGGCAGTGACTACTGATGGATTGCTTTGAGTAAAAGCATCCGCTGAGAGAGTCGGAATCGAATCCTTGATCACACTGTAGAGGATTCGAAGAGCCGAGCTGCTGAGGCGAAAATCGCCATTTGCTTGACCGCCAATAGAGCCCATGATTAATCTCCAGTTGCTCGATCGCTGTGGGTCGTAAGAAGGGAGGAAACGCTCAAATGTCTAGTGTTCTCAGTCCACCGAATTGTGCGAGGCGACATTAGTAAATGAGCCCTTAAGGTTTCGTCCTACTCTTACCCCAGCAGTCGATGCCGGACAGAATTTGCGTTTGTGTTTATCGATCAGTTTGCGTTTATGCAAAAGGCCCACCCCTAGCTCCTAGGCTATAAGGTGGGCCCTTTGCTATATGAGTCTCAGGGGCGCTCCCAAAGAGCCTCGAGAAGATCATCAGCCGAAATCTTATCCGACTTGCGAACCGTTCCGAGTTTCTTGGCGCCAGCCGAAGCTGTGCGTCCCACATTGAAATTAGACTCCCCGCGAGCCGCAGCCGCCAGCTGACGCTGCGCCACAACCTCGGGATCATCAGCGAATAAGGCGTCGAGAACGCTAGCATGGTGCTTGGCCTCAGGAGCCTCGTCGCCGAGATCAACCGAAAGGTCGACTTCCTTGACATCCTCAGCTGGCGCCTCAACCGGTGCTGCAGGAGCCTCAGGCTTAGACTCGTCAGCCGAATCCTCGCTCATCATGGCCTTCATCATCTTCTCTTCCTCAGAAGACCAACAAGCTTGCTCGTCTTGGTCTTCCTTGGCAGCGCCCTCAGCATGCTTTGCAGCCTCAGCCTCCTTGGGGGCTTCGTCTTCCTTAGCAGCTTCCGCATGCTTGGTGCCTTCGGCTTCCTTAGCAGCCTCCGCGTGCTTAGCACCTTCCGCGTGCTTCTCTTCTTCTTCCTTATCGGCGCCTTCCGCCTTCTTACCCTTCATCTTGGTGAACCAGCCGCCCGCTTCCGCGTGCTTCTCGTCCTCTTCGGCCCCTTCCGCGTGCTTCTCGTCCTCATCGGACTCAGCAGCGTAACGAGCGACCTGGGTAAGAATGTCAGTGAGAGTGGGGTCGTCGATCGTCATGACCGATGCCGCAAGACGCTCAAGCGTATCCTCGGGAGCATCTTCTCCGATAATGCGTGCTGCGAGCTTGGTGCAGGCATATGCACGACGGAAACGAGCTTCCTCAGGAAGGGACTCGTGGCTCGCCGAACGAATACGCTCAAGCGTGCGCTCAACGAGCGGCATGGGCATAGACATTAGATCGAGCGCCATGCGCTCAACAAGACCCTCGTTATTCGTACGAAGAAGGGTGCGGGCAATACGCTCAACTCCGATCGCCTTGCGCTCAGCCGCCTGACGTTGGTTGTCGTACTTACCTCCACCATTCCACTGGTCGGAGTCCTTGTGCTTGAACGTATCTTCTCGGAATTCTCCGAGCCCGATCTCGTTCCGCTTTACATGGCCGGCTTCATACTCCGCCTCGACGTTCTTATTCGTCGCTGGAGTTTCCGCCCAGGTATCTGGGTCACCAGACTCATACTCAACCGGTGAAGGCTGAGTACGTCCCTTTGCCATGTTCATGTCATAGATGTCAGCACGACGCGAGGTTGCCGCCTGACGCGGTGTCGTGTTAACCTTGGCCTGCCAGGTGGTTCTCTCACGCATGGTCTCTATTTCCTCCTAATACGAACATTTCCGTGGGTAATTAAAACCCTGCAATAGATGTAAGCTCGCCTTTTTCTAAGAAGAACGACAAATCTCGGTCCGTAAGCACACGACCCAAGTGCAACTTAACTGCGGCTAAGTATGCCATTGGAGAGGAGTATTTGGCCATTGGACCGACTATCATTGCTGTCTTATAGAAAGAGGTAGGATACTTACGTCCCTTTCGTTTATCAGTAGCCCATAGAAGAATTAACATATCCCTATGGTTTACTAATTTTTGAGCAGACTCAGGAGCTTTTACCTGAGTAGCCAACCGCCGAGCTATTGATTTGACATCATTAGCAAAATGATCATCACACAACACAGCCCGTGATAACTCGCTAGCCATAACCAAGTTATCATTCATGTCGCCCGGAATTCCGGGTTTTATGACAACTGATCCGACTTCTTCAGGTTTAGGATTGAACCTATCCTCAATCTTTTTAACCACTGCATCAATTAGAGATTCCTGAATCTTATCTACAACCCGATCCAATTTAACATCTGAAGAATCTGCATCTTCAGATTCTATACCGGCGGTCGACTCAGCATCTGGCGCTTGTGTTGGCGCCTTCGAAGGCGCATCCACTTCTTTTGCTTCCACAGGTAGTTCAGGTAGTTCAGGAGTAACCCCTTCACCCGACTCAAGTTCGACCGGGGCCTCGACAACTGGTGCTTCATCCTTAGTCTCATCCGCCGCCCGTTTACGCATACCACCGGACGGAATAACTGTCTTTTTGTTCTGACTGTTAACGATGAGTTGCGCTAAAGCAGATTCATCTTCATTAAGCACATTGCGCCTCACCGCGCCAGCAAATGCGGGGGTATTAACCCAAGACGCTTCGATAAACACGTTTGAATTAGGAACGGACACATGTCCAATGAGCTCTGCAATTTTATGCTCCTGCCCATCCTCATCTACGAAAGTGCTACCTTTTCCGTCCACTGTTATACAAGGACATAGACTGGCATCATCGGACGCCACGTTGCCGCACTTGGTACAGATCGTAAACTGGCTTATGCACCCCATACTTAAGGAGTTCATTTTGCCAGAAAGTATGTCCTGAACCAAGGCATCATGCTTCTTATCGGTAGCTACCAGAATGTCTATATATACCGACGGTCCGATATCACGAGCAATAGCATCTAAAATGAAACCTTTTGAAAGTTCAGGAATCTGAATATGCTCACACTGGGGAGTCGATACGATCCCGTCTACGACGTATGAATGGTCAACATCCACTTCTAAGTTATATACATTCCCTTCATAGTGTCGGGTATCAATCTTTGTGATGATATCTATTCGTTTGTCGCCATCAAATCGGAAACTTCCAGCTGTCGCTTTTCTTGATTGCTGTTTGGCAGGATCTAGGACTGAGTGGATTTTACTCGTACTATCCACATCAAAATGCAACGCCCAAGCTGGATGACTATGTTCTATTATGTGAATACTTCCATCTTTATATGCTAGTTCAGTCTTGTCTTTTACTTGGGTATCATGAGATATTATGAACGAGTTGAGTCCTGCCCTTAAACCCAAATACTGAATTTGTTGTAATAAATCCAGCGAAACTGAAACGGCTCGTGCTCTCTGAGCAGTCTGGTGCAAATCACCATCGCCGTTAACATAACCTCCTATCAGATTTAGAATATCATCAGGAGTAGCTGAGTTTATATAATCCTGAGATAATTTCTTCCCAACGGACTTCTCGCCGCCTGCACTTACCAGCATGCCCGGTAGAATCTTCGATGTGATACTTAAGATGATAGACTGTTCCGTGTCAGTGCTAACTTTAGTGGAAACCAAACAAGCCGGATCTAAGTATCGAGCCCCATCCACTATTTCTTGGAACATAGACCTCTCGTCTTTGCCCAAGTAAAAGTTAATAGTATTTCTACCCTTTACCCTATATCCATCAGCTAAATAGTATCCCAGAATTTTGGAGAATCTCTCGTTATCGTGAACAGAAGCAGATTTATGAATCGGAGAGTAGACAATGCTGTCTTTTTTTAAGTTCTCCGCTTTAACTGCTCTTACATAACCATCATTACCCGCATTTCGATTATTTCGCCCACAGTCTACGCAAAATTTTCGGTTCAGTCTATTTTTAATACTAGTTGGACGTTTATTGGGTGAAAAGTCCGCGCTACATTTTTCGCACTTATCCCTATCCAGTACGAAGAATTCATGATTTGGAGTGCATGTGATCGGGGTTTGCTTGTGCCCAATATACACGTCCTTAACTTCGCCCGAATATTGTCTCTCGAATTTATGAAGAACCCTTCTTGGGGTTCCAGTATGTGAAATTACTTCATCGCCAACATTTACATCCTGAATGGACTTAAGAGTCCCATCCGCCATAAGCACTGTTGTCCCAGGCACGAAACAATAATGCTGGGCGCCAACGAAGGTCTTGTAAGTAGACAGAAGTAATGGTCTATCCCAGGAATCATTATTGTTATTAATTAAATGTTGTACATCCGGTTTAATTCTATACTCCGGATAACGAACGTCTATCTGCACACCCCGCTCAAACTGCTTTCCTAGCTTAACTCCCTTTGGGGCGTATGCATCCACACTTGCCACTATGGTAGCATGAGATAATAAATATTGCTTTGGGTCAGCCTTTCGCATCACTGTTTTAGCAATGCGTCCAACTTGATTGGATGGGATTAAAGATTCTCCGTTATTTCGGAGTTCGTCCATCCACAAATCTAGTGGTACATCAGGTTGAGATACAAGGCCTCTTGCAAAGTGTCTACGTGCCATTTAAATATAAAATATTATAAATAATGTAAGTAGAATAAATATCTATTTCACCGGAATCGGTAAATCCGTAGGCATAGGGGAAGTTCGTTTCAATACATCATTGGGATGGATCATGAATTTGCATTCATGATTAGAACATCTATACACTTTTTCAGATTTTGATATGCGAGCAGTCTTCATCGCACTACGACATTTCGGACACTGAGGATCCCGCAGTTTCATCTCCGCTTTTGTCATTTGATACTTACGCGGAGACGCCTTATAGTAAATCGCATGACGGGGCTTACCAAAAATATATGAAGATAAACGATTAACTAGTTCGGGTTCAATACCCTCCGAAGCTGAATCGAACACATCCAGTGCTGTTTCTATATCCGCACCATAATGAAGTGCTTTACAAGTGCACTGATAACATTTGTTTATTTTGTTATTGTAACAAGCGGCCACTCGTTTAGATAATAGAGGCGACAAATGAGCCTCCATATCCCAACTCGAATAATCAGTAATGAACTCTGGAGGAGCCCAATCCCCACTA
>Ga0129333_10002110_pt1 | contig 18369 bp, 17 predicted proteins | sample CPB6_08_DNA_FD_94474 | JGI IMG/M metagenome (GOLD analysis project Ga0129333, IMG submission 94474) | Freshwater to marine salinity gradient microbial communities from Chesapeake Bay, USA - CPBay_Sum_0.6_0.8_DNA | ecosystem: Environmental > Aquatic > Marine > Coastal | place: USA: Chesapeake...
ATCGATGATGTCCGAACATTGGCGAACAAGCAATTCACATTCTCTTTCTATGCAAGAACACCGGGTGGAACAGGAACATTCCAGATTCATTCCATTCAGAATATTTCTGTAGATGGAAACACTTACACCAACGGAATAACACATTCCACACTCACTACAACAAACTCCAACTGGAATCGTTATTCGGTCACTTTTGTTGGACCCACCGCATCATCTGGCATAACCAACAGCTACTCCTTGCTCGGTATAAGATTCAATGAACAAGGAAAAACTTTTGATTTTGCACAATTCCTTCTGGAAAGCGGGGCAACATCATCAGTTCCTCAAATGGTAAATCTTGAAGAAGAATATGCCAGAGTAGCTCCATATTATCAGAGAAGCTATAGAATAAACGAGAATACCAGAGACTCCACCGTAAACGAAAATAGAGGAATCGTCAAGGTGTTGAATCCACCGAACAACAGAGTGATACATTCTTTGCAGATTCCGATGAAGAATGTCCCGGATATTTCAATATATTCTTTGTTCGGAAAACAAAATGATGTTTCCATATATTTTAATGGAACATATTTTGATATTAGTAACAGCGCAGTTACTAGTTTCCCGGGTTATGGTTCATGTACTAGATTTACAGTCCCAGGGTTGACAAGCTATATTGGGCCGGTTTTAGAGACTAAATCTGATTTCAGTTTCCTTGTATTACAGAATTATTGCGCGTTTGATGAAATATCATTCCATTATGTTGCCGATGGCGAAACAACAATAAATTAAACAGGAACAACAATGTCTTCTTGCACAAATAGCTCCAACATACAATCAAATCTAATCACTCAAGTCATAAGAGAAGAGGGTGATGGTAAAAGAGTTGCATTCAAGATCACCACTACGGATGCAGGCATTTCTGCCGGTGTTACTGTTGGTTCTGTTGTTCGTTATGATGTCCCGACGAACATGTATATGCCTTCGATTGCTGATAAACCAGATACAGCAGAAGTCATAGGAATTGTTGAGACTATTCAAAATGGAACTTATACAATTGTTGCAAGTGGATTAATAAAGTATCCCGGAATAACCGGAATAATTAATCGATATTCAGCAGGCTGTGTTGTTCAAGACGGAACAACCGCCGGTGGCTCTGGTGGGGCTGACATATTCTTTCTGAGTAACGGTTGTGCAGGAAAGCTTCAGGCTCTAGAACCAATAACTACAGGTCACATCGTAAAACCGGTGTTGCAGAGAGTCGCCGTTGGAGAATACAACGGAATAGTTCTTAACTATATCGGCTATGAAGTGGCTAATGCAGGAACAAGCGACCAAACTACCGTTGTTCCGGCAGGAGCAGTATATTATGCCCCAAGAACTAATAATTATGAAGGATTTATAGACGCTACAACTCCTCAACAATATCCAGTTTCACAATATCCTGAATTGTATGATATTTTTAAGACAGATTATGGTACTTACGAGGAAACAGTCAAATTGAATTCTCCCGGTATAAATCTGTCCACTGTAATAAATTCAACAGTGACGCAGAAAAATTCTCTTAATGTTGTGATCAGTACAGGAACCGTCGTTGAAACAAACCAGACGAACAGCACAATCACAATAAGAAAAGACAGTACCCAACCAAAAACAGATACCAACTCAAGAATAATCATAGGTTCTCTGAGATTTAATGCTCAATCATCAGATGTCACTGCATTCACCGTGCCTTCTGTTCCGGAACAAACAATAGACTACACTGCATCTAGTGGTTCAAAAGTAGAGACCCTTGTTCCTTACATGAGAGTACAGAAAGATATTACTTCGGTTTTCGTACCGGAAAATGTTCAACTAGATTCCATCACATGTGATCAAATAAAAACACAGGGTATCACCGTAGGCGATAAACTTCAAAATCTCGAACTCAGAATACAACAACTAGAGGGCAGACTAGGAATCTAAATGGGCTCAAGTTATTTTCCCCAAATCACTGTAGCCGGATCCTATTCCTTCACTGGACCAACGGGTCCGGTTGGGGAAACGGGATCAACTGGGCCTACAGGATATGGACCGACCGGAAACACTGGTCCCTCAATTACTGGAATTGGTCTTTGTGGGGATAAACTAAGAACAACATTAAGCACCGGATTCACCTATGAAACAGTAGACTCTGCAAGAGGTATCACAGGTGACACTCTTTTGATTGCTGGAATATCTTCACCTGCAATATCTTTCTTTGAGGGTGTTTGTGGATCTGTCGGAGGGACTTTAACATTCAGACCGATACGAGGATCTGTTTCAACATCTGGAAGGGCTGAATTGATTGTTGGTCTTTCTGGTGATGAGATTTATATTGATTATATAAACCAAAGCAGTGGTTTTACTATAGGAATAACTGGATCCAACACGATATCGACATTTGTAGGTTACAGTGGTTCAACTCTTGCCTCTATACCCAAAACAGTCTACGGTAGTTCTTCCTCAATCGCCACCAAAAATGTAATAGAAAAAATAAGAGGACTTGGATTCTCCGGTGCAACTTCCTCTGCTGGTTTGACCTGCAATTATATCAGTGGTGGAACTTTAACCTATGTCAATTCTGATGGATATATTGGTTATACGGCATGCAAGATATTGCAGATTCATCCAGACTGCATTTCAAACAATTCTGTCGATGTTCAGATAATGAATAGGATGTTCATTGCCGATATGAAAAACTCCGTAACGAGAGTTATTATAGGAAGCAGTGCATATTCAGGAATTGCTTCTGCTTTCAGCCTAATAGTCATGAATGCATCAAATGGTCCCACTGCAATCGGTCAGGGAGAAAGAAGATTCCAGTTATCCTCTGCCACCGGAAGCATCATGTGGCCATTCAATCAAGAACCATGTTTCTGTGGGCAGAGTGGAACCAATGTGTATCATTTCTATAATATGGGTGGATTTACTTGGTATGGTTCCGTGGCTTCGATGACCGATATAAGCAAATTCTTCAGTTGCCCGAATGGTAATATCATCAAGGGCATCACAAACGGTTTTGGGTCTTGTTGTATCGATAATGGAACCTCTGGTGGAACATGTTCATATAGAACTCAATATGACTGTGGTCTACTTGGTGCAAGTGCATATTGGCATGACAGCGTTCTCTGCTCGGGAACTCCATGTGGTAAGACGGGTGCATGTTGTTTGAAGTTTACAAATAAACTTGCATCAGATACATTCTTGTGTGTTCCGGGAGTGACTTGCATAAACTGCATTTCAGGAAGAGTGTATGATGCTTTCGGAAACACATATAACGCGACATCGTTTACATATCTTGGAAATGGCTCGACTTGTCCCAACCAAGGGTGCGGAGCAGAAATCGAAGGGATAGTGTAAAATGCCAAGTTATGGATCAAGTAGAATAAAAACTCTAATCATAACAGCTACCGGAGGAGTGGGTCCAACAGGAGCTACTGGAGCGACTGGAAACACTGGAGCATATGTGACAGGACCAGAAGGTCCGGTCGGTATTGGTATTTTAACAATACGATATAATCCGACAACAGATGGAATCACTTTTAATCTCACTAATGGCTCTTCAATTGGATTTACAGGAATAAGAGGAAACACCGGAGTTGGTCCCGCCCCATATCCACAAATTGGATATACTTCGTCGGGTATATCACCGATCACAAATTCTGTAGGACAAGCTGAAGGCTATACTCTCTATTTCAGAAGCATTTCTGTTTCTTCTGGGTTGAGTGCATCTATTTCTGGTGATTTGGTGATAATTGAAAACAATCCTGCTTCTACCGGATCTTTTGATATCGGAGAATTGCTATATGTTGCATATTCTTCGACTTCGCAACAATATTATCTTAACACCGCAGATTCTACTGACTATAAAGAAATCTATTCTGGTGGAGTAACATATTCATCATTTTCTGCAACCCTGAAAACCGCTAGAGATATTTTCGATGGGGCTAATTTTAATTATTCTACCGGCGGAACCCAAGGAATAAGTCACTCCGGATTGACATTAGAAATAGATGCGGCATTTTATGGAGTTACCGGAACTGAAAATGGCTTGACATCCGGAGCTTGGTATCCGTACTTAAGATTCCGCTCTTCGTATTCAGATGTAAATGGTACATCCGGAGTCACCAGCGGGAATATTTACTTTTCTCAGTTAGGACCATACACAAAGAAAATATCATATAGCGAACCAATTGGTTCTTGTTGCTATTGTGACGGGTGCGAGGACGATCCTCATGGAGGAAGGAAATGCTTGGATTATGTCAGCAAATCATATTGTGACTTAATAGTAGGAAGGTGGAGTATTTCTTCTTGCCAGAACAGATTAAACACATATGATTGTTATCTTCGCAGAGCATGTTGTGTGAATGGTACTTGCATAAACACTAGTCAGGCCAAATGCGTCCAAATGCACGGAGAGTTTTATCCAAACAATGAATGTGGGGCATCGTTTGATTGTGAACGAGGATTCTTTGGAACGCTCGCATTGACAGATACTGAATCTGGTTCCGAACCGGTATGTTGTTGTAAGGATGGTCTATTGGTTTCAAATAATCAAACAGCAGAAGAATGTGTTGCGGGAGGAGGAACCCCGGTCGGAAATCCTCCGTGTGCCGACAATCTCTGCTGCGGTGTGTCTACTTCATTCGGTGCATGCTGTAAGGGAAATGGTATTTGTGAAGAATTAACTCCGGAACAATGTGCATCAGAGGGTGGAGTTTATAGGGGAACCGGAATAAGTTGTTCACCCAATCCATGTTGCACCCCTCCAACTACATAAATTGAGGTAATAAATGGGAAGCAGCTCAATAGGTGCAATTGTAATAGGACAAACTGGTCCAACTGGACCAAGAGGACCAAAAGGAGCCACGGGTGCGACCGGGATAGGTACGGGATTAACTGGCCCTACCGGAATGACCGCGATCTTTGTGGCTCAGGTTTCTTCTTTTGATAATGGCACAAATTTTATAACAAACTATTTTGTTCAATTTGGTATAACTGGCACAAAAGGACCCACTGGTTATACTGGTGGACTTACTGGACAGAATGTCGGGTCTGGATTAACTCTTTATACTTCCGTGTTTGGTCAAACCCTGAGTGTCAGGGGAATTTCATTCACAAGAAACCTCTCTGCAGAAGCGACCGGTGGAACTATTCTAGTCACACCACAAGATGTTTCTTATGATGTGTCTTTGGTTTCTGGAATAACAAGCGGTAGAGTTCTTTATGCCAAGACTGAAAATCAAATTGATGATACGAACATAACATATGGCAGAACTTATGGAGAATTTTCTTTCTCCTCGATTCTTGGAATAACTCCCGGATCTCTTCCGGTATACACAGAATTCCAAGGGAACATAATCGAAGTTCCATCTTCATCAGAAATAATCTTGGGAATAACCAACGGGGCAGTGTATCACATACAAACTCCGATTGGAATATCTGGATTCACTCTTGATCCCAGTCTTTACAATGATAATGAATTGGTTTCTGTCACGATGTTTATAGAGGGGAATGGCTTAACTGCATTCCCGCCAAATGTATACTTTGAAGATAGCCCATATTCATCTTTGTTTGGCTGTGGCACAAACATAATGAATCTGATGACGAATGACAAGGGTCAAAACTGGTATGCTACCATAGTTGAGCGAGGATATGGACTCACTCTGTGTGAAGGATTCGAAGGAATCGGTTCTTGCTGTTATGTTGATGTCGATGGTGATTATGATTGTGTTGAGTATTTGACAGAAGCTCAATGTGCGGTGAAAAATGGAACATTCAATTTATTCCGTGCCTGTGGTACGACATGTGGTCCAGTTGCAATCTGCTGTTCAAACGGCAATTGCGTAGAGGGGATTGAAAGAGAAGAATGTTTGTATTTTGGTGGTAAATATTATGCCGGAATCGAATGCACAGAACAATTTGATTCTTCTGTTGGTAATGATATCAGACTTTGTTACAATCCTGATAGACCCTCCATGGTTTGCTGCACAGGAGGAACTTGTATTTCTGATGTGACGGCAACAATATGCCAAAATTATTACGGAGGAGTGCCTCTCTTCGGAACATGCTGTGATGTTAATTGTTCGGCAAATCCACCAAGAAACATCATTGGTGCATGTTGTGTCGAATCTGGCCAAACATGCGGTCAAGAGACCCCCGCAGGATGCTCTGCCCTTGGTGGCGTATTTTATGGCGATGGAACCACATGCGGCGGAATAAATTGTTGTTTTGATGTTGATATTCCAACATATACATGTTGTTTGCCAGATGGTTCTTGTCAAGAAAATCAAACAGAATCAGAATGTGCGGCTCAAGGAGGAATAACAAGTTCCGCCGAAAATTGCCTGACCGCAAATTGTCCACAACCCCCTGTAAATAGATCTGAAGGTCTTTGTTGCGGTCAGACAAAACAATGGACATCACTGACCAAACAAGAATGTCTTGCTAAAGATCCAAATGCTTATTTTTATCCAAACCCAGTAATAGGTGCAAGAGTGCATGCACCATATAAGTGGAAAGAAGAATCAATTCTTGCCGATGGTAGTGCAACCGGAGGAGATTGCATTTTTTGTGATCTCGCAAGAAAAGTTATAAAAGTGGGTGGATATGTTAGTGTTGATTTTGGTCAATTAAATGCAAATATAGAAATGGTCTGTACTACTAACAGAAAATGGTCAGTTGAGCAAATACCACAATACATTCAAAATATAATTGATATAAATCAGGATAATGTTCCTTTGGTTTTACGAAGCATAAAAACAAAATCAGAAAATCCTGCTCTTGAAATAGGAAATTTTAACAGCACTACAAAAAACATAAAATATGATGCTTGCTGTGGTTATGTTGAATCATTTGATGCCGGTTTTTACACATATTGCATGTATGATCCATTCGTAATCGGACAGATATTCGATCAAAAAGCGATAAAAAATGGATCAGTCATTCAATATTTACCGTCAGGATTATCATGGAATCCGACTCAGAATGAAATGAAAACATTTATTTTTGATCAATATTTAAAAGAAATAAATTATCCTTTAGCAGACTTTAAAGAGAAGGTTTGTAGGGGACTATGTTCTACTTGGAATGTAGAGGTCGAAGAAGCAGGAATTATAAACTGTAATTGCAATCAATCGTCTAATTGTGGTGTAAATGCTAATATAGGAACAATTTGTGATTGGATGAAAACTTTAATTACACAAAGATTGATATCTTGTGTAAATTGCGATGATGTTAACTCTTGCGCTGCCGGTCCACCTGTGCCGACACCAAGCGGATTTTCAAACACTTATTGCGAATATATTGCATTAGGTTCAGTTTCATTATTTGATCAGATAGCAACATATTCTTCTCCAATATCATGTAATTCACTTTGTGAACAATCACCATACGGAAAAAGATGTTTGAGTCAAAACAATCCATGTTCACTATGTTCTAACACAGATTGCTCCGGAGATATTTCTACCAATCCTTGCATAAATTTGCCGAGTTGCTAACATGTCAATACACTTCAGATCCAGAATTCAATCTCCAGTAAACTATTCGGCTTTCCTGTTTCCGGGAACGAATGGGTGCTGCTGCACCGGATCTTCTTCTGACTTGTCCTTTGCGTTCACATCGACAGTCGGTGAATGCAATGCTCTTGGTGGATATTTCAGCATAGCTGAAAATTGCAGTACAGTAAATTGTTTACCCAGAGGAATAACAGGTTGCTGCTGTGCATGTTCCTATGCGGGAATGACAGAGGGGATTGAAAGAACTGTGTGTGAAGATCTCGATGGTGTTTGGCAAGAAGGTGCCTGTCCGGAGGACCCCGCTGCTTTCTGCATCGCCGGTGATGGCAGAGATGTCAGGGACAAGAGAAGATGCTGTGGTTTCACTCTGAGCAATGGAGAAACTTTACCTCAATGTTATGATGTATGTCTAGCAAGAGAGTGTGTTTTATTGACTGTTGGTGATTATACTCCAACTTTCTATCCAACTCCGGGAAGTTGTGACACACATCCCCCCTGCTCTGGATTGTCCGATAATTTACAAATTTCGTTCACTCCTCCCGATACAGGACAACCTTCTAATGATGTGTATGGAAGTTGCTGTGTTCAGGACAATCCATGCAGATGTTATGAAAGTGTGACATTCAATGCATGTGAAAGATTGAACGGGACATTCTATCTTATGGGAGAAAGAGATTATCCCTGTTCAGAATGTCTTAACAACTGCTCTAGGGAGGAAAGTTAATGGAAGTACCGATAGTTCCAACTTCTGCACCTGAATCCTTGACCATTTATCATGGAGGATTGAATCTTGGTATTTTTTATCCGGGGCCACCAAACAGTATTTCCGGAAGTGAATTGATTGGAAATCAATTTGGAGGAAAAGCAGCAACATACAGATCAACTACTAATACTGAAGGTTCAACAAATGCTGGATGGGCTATAATTTTAGCACCATATGATCTGAACAATTTTATCATGAGAAAACCAGATGAGATCGTATCGACAAACAAAGTCTCATATTTTGATGGATTGTTTAACAGAAACCAAACATCTTCTACTGGAATGTCCAGAGTTACAAAGTTTGTCAAGGGTGGTTATAATGACTGGTACATTCCGAGTGTAAACGAATTGGCTTTTATCGCAAAAAATCTTCCAAAGAATTTTGAACTTGATCCGAGATTTTCTCCGATGAGTGCAAATTCTTACCTCTCTTCTACATATTCAGCACAAAATGTTGTAGGGACAAATAGGAAAAAATTGTCTCTTTTAATAGCACAATCATTTTACACGCCTACATATGGTGATACAATTATGGTGCCTGATTTCAAACCAATGTCGGTCAGGCTAATTCGAAGAGTTTTTGTAGCAACTATTTGAGGATTATACTATGTCAGAACAAAAAGGATGTGGATGTGGTAAAAAGAATGTAGCTCCTGCTCCTCCACCCGAGCAGCAGACTCAGCAAACTCCTGCTGAGCAACCCGCCTTCCGTGGCGGAGAGATCATTGAGAACGGCGTAAAAAAAAACTAACGATGATCCAAAGCTTCGCGTCGGCTATGGCCTCGCGAGGACTCACGGATAACAAAGTTCACAAGGCGGAGAAACAACTCCGTGTTTTGAGCTGTTTTGGCAATAAGCACACAGGCGGTGTCCTTCCTCCATGTGAGCATCTTCGAAAGAGTGATGTTCAGGAAGGACAGTTTTATTGTGGTGCGTGTGGATGTGGCGACAAGAAAATGACTTGGTTGCTCGCCAAGGGAGACGAATATTCCAAGCTGGATTATCCAAAACTCCACTGTCCACTGGCAATGCCCGGATTCTCCAATTACAAGGAATCGGAAGATCATGAGGCGATTTCGCCAATTACCAGAAAATATTACATAGAAAATATGTCTTATCAGGAAGTGGAAAAAGTGGAAGTTACCCTTCCGGAAATGCCTCCTCCCCCACCCCCAGCTCCTGAAAGTGGAGAGCCGCCACAACCTACATAATTCCGGTGCAATATGCCGGATAATAGAATACAATCAAGAGAAGATTTAATCGAATACGCATTCAGGGCTCTTGGGAAACCAGTCATCGATATCAATGTTGACTGGCAACAGGCATCAGACCGTCTAGATGACGCTTTGCAATTATTTGCCGAGCGACATTTCGACGGTGTGATCATTGGTTATTTGTCATATAAAGTTACAGAAGAAGACAATGCTAGAAAGTATATTCTTACTGATAACATAGGCCCAATAACCGGGGTAACTGGGGATAGTCCAACCGGAAAGGACATTGTATCAATTGTTCGTCTTTTCCAATACGATCCTCTAAGCTCATCCAATAACATGTTCAACATCAAGTACCAATGGGCATTGTCCGACTATTTCCAGATCAACAGAGGTCTTTATGGCACACAAGATCTGCCAATAGCAAATTATGACAATGCCATGCGTTATATTCAACTCATGAATCAGTACTTCTCTCCAGAGAAGACATTCCAGTTCACAAAATCATCAAATAGAATTTCAATTAATACGGATTGGAATACTGATCTAAAAGTCGGTCAATCCTTGATGTTTGAAGCATATCTTGCACTAGATCCGGACAAGTTTACCGAAATCTATAATGATCGTATTTTGAAGAAATATTTCACTCAATTGATCAAAAGACAATGGGGAATAAATCTTTCCAAGTATGAAAACATTCCTCTCCCCGGTGGGGGAACTCTTCGTGGTGCTGCCATGGTACAAGAGGCTCAACAGGAAATAGACAAGATAGAAGCCGAAATTTATACATCTTTCGAAGGACCACCGACTTTCCAGATGGGATAATAAATGGCGACAAATCCATTTTTCAACCAAAAAAATCCTGCCGAGCAAAGTCTTTTCGAAAGTATGAATATCGAACAGATCAAAATGTTCGGACAGGATATGGTTTACATCCCAAGAGAAATGATAAACGAGGATAAACTTTTTGGTGAAGGAAAATGGTATAAGTTCAATGATCCTTATACAATTGAAATGTATATCGATTCTGTGAATGGATTCGAAGGTGCCGGAGATCTTGTCTCTAAATTCGGTTTGCAGGTCAAGGACAGAATAACCCTAATAATGGCTCAGAAGAGGTTTGCCGAGCAGATCACGACTTACAGGCAAGATATTAAAAGACCAAGAGAGGGTGATCTTATTTTCATGCCCCTTTCTCGCTCTTTTTTTGAGATCAATTTTGTTGAGCATGAAGTTCCATTTTATGTTGTAGGAAAGAATTACACCTATAAGATAATCTGCGAACTCTTCAATTATGATCACGCCAAGATGCAAACAGGTGTATCTGATATCGATGTCCTTGAAGAGGAGCGTCACTGGACTCCGGTGCTTCGTTATATCACACGCATTCCCGGTATCACGCTTTATGGCTTCTACGAAGGCGAGACGGTCAAGCAGTACATCCAGACTCCCGGAACCACCGGAGGCATCACAGGCTCTGCACTGTCTTCTGGAACCCTTGTTCAATTCAACGGTGTTTCGGGTGCAACCTCAACGGTTTACATCACGACCGCAGATGGTTTCACATTGTCTGGTGTCACGATTCTTTATGGTGAGAGATCCGGAGCGAAGCAATATCTCAGTGGTGGCACAGCATCCAATACTCTCATTCCCAAGAATTCTCTCATGGGAGACAACTTCGGTGATAATGACATAGTGTCCTTGGAATCCAGAACAGACAACATAATTAATTATTGTGCGACAGATCCGTTCTCTGAAGGGAGCCCGTAATGTTTGGTGATTATTATAATGAGTCCGTAAGAAAACTGGTTGTCGCCTTTGGCAATCTTTTCAATGAAATCTATATTCGAAAAACAAAAGAAGAAGGCGGATACACTCGCATTCGTGTTCCTTTGACTTATACCCCGAAAGAAAAATTCTACAGAAGAATCCGAGAGCCAGGAACCATCACGGACAACACCAGAATCCAGATAGATCTTCCGAGGATGTGTTTTTCCCTGAAGAATCTTTCGTATGATACCGCAAGAAAACTGAATAAGCTGAACGCAAGAACAGTCAAAGATCCGGTAACGAATCAGCAATACAGTGTAAATAAAGTAGTTCCCTACAATTTTACTTTCGAAATGACTTCATTCACAAGAAGCATTGATGAAAATTTGCAGATTGCAGAACAGATACTTCCTTACTTTGCTCCAGAATATGTTCTCAAGCTAAATTTCAACGAAGTCTATGAAGGAATTGATGTTCCTTTCATTCTCGATTCAGTTAGTCTTTATGAGGACAGTGAAGGGTCTTTCGAGGAAAGACGCATTCTAATGAACACATTTAATTTTACCGTGAAATCGCATATCTTTGGACCGGTCACTTCTCCGACCACCATCGAGACAACTACATTCAATTATGATAATATTGACTTTCTTCAGTAAATGAGGTTGACATGAGTTTAGAAGAAATTGGAAATGCGTTGGGTATCCCATTCGTTCCTGAAAAAAAGGAAGAAGCAAATATCGTCAAGGTCGATGTTCCAAAAGAGGACAAAACCGAAAGCGATTTCCATGAAGTTCGAAAGAACCTCAGAAATCTCATTGCTACGGGAGAAGAGGCAATAGAAGGTATTCTGAAAGTTGCCCAAGAGGGAGATTCCCCGAGAGCGTATGAGGTTGCAGCGACTCTGATCAAAACCGTGTCTGAAATCAACAAAGATATCATAGACATTCACCAGAGAATGAAAGCAATGGAACAGACAAAGGTAGTCCAGCACAACACTACGAACAATTCAATCTTTGTCGGGTCCACATCAGATTTGCAAGATTTGATTAACAGTGCCAGAAGCAGAAAAAAGGCATTGACAGAAATCAAGATAGAAGAGAAGAATGGCGAATAAAAGATCACTCGAAGGCTATAGAGATAATGTCAACTTAAAGCCATATGGCGTTAAGATAGATTTCACTCCTGATCAAGTTCAGGAATATGTCAAGTGTGCTTCGGACCCGATTTATTTTGCCACTCGATACATGAAAGCCGTGTCACTGGACGAGGGTTTGATTCCTTATCATCCATATCCATATCAGAAAAAAATGATTGAGACCTGTGCAAATAACAGATTCGTTATTTGTAAACTTCCTCGTCAGAGCGGCAAAACCCTGACAATGTGTGCGTATCTTCTATGGAATGTAATGTTCAATCAGGACATCAATGTCGCTGTTCTTGCCAACAAAAAAACTATTGCATATGAAATTCTGGAAAGAATCAAGAACGCATATCAGTATATTCCGAAATGGCTGCAACAAGGCGTAAAGGAATGGAACAAGGGGTCCATCGTACTGGAGAATGGTTCCCGCGTCATAGCGTCTGCAACAAGTTCTTCTGCCGTTCGTGGTTTGTCTTTGAATATCATCTATCTGGACGAGTTTGCCCACATTCCAAATAACATAGCCGAGGATTTCTTTTCCAGCGTTTATCCCACTATTTCGGCAGGAAAAGACACCAAAGTCATTATTACCAGTACACCGAGAGGATTGAACAAATTTTATCAACTTTGGAAAGGTGCCACAAGAAGACACGGTGAAGACGGAAAAAACGAATTCGTCCCGATCGAGGTTTCTTGGAGAGATGTTCCGAAATACCCGGGTGGTCCTCTCAGGGATGAAAAGTGGATGATGGAGACCATATCGAATACCAGCCTTGAGCAGTTCAATCAGGAATACAACACAGAATTCTTGGGTTCAACCAATACCCTGATTGCCTCTTGGAAGCTCAGTTCAATGAACTGGACGAAACCGATAAAGACACACAAAGACGGGTTGATGATATATGAGGAACCAAAACCCGGACACATTTATACCCTAACGGTGGATGTCGCCAGAGGAATCGGTAAGGATTACAGTTCGTTTGCGGTAATAGATGCAAGTGCTTCTCCTTACAGACTGGTGGCAAAATATAGAAATAACCTTATCCCTCCCCTTGTGTTCCCAAATATCATCGAGTCTGTGGCTAGACTTTACAACAACGCTTGGGTATTAGTCGAAGTTAATGATATCGGTGGTCAGGTAGTCGATATTTTGCATACTGAACTTGAGTACGAAAATATCGTATCCACCGTAGCTAAGGGAAGAAAAGGTCAAGTTGTAAGCGGAGGCTTCGGAAAAGGAAACAAACTCCAGGGTGTCCGCACGACCGTTGCTCTCAAAAAGACCGGATGTTCGATTTTAAAAAATCTTATCGAACAGGACAGACTCATCATTCAAGATCAGGATGTTATAGATGAATTGATGACTTTCGTGTCTCAGGGAGAAATCGGTTGGAAAGCCGAAGAAGGACACACAGACGATTTGGTCATGTGTTTAATATTATTTTCGTGGCTTTGCCGTCAAACCTATTTCAAAGACATGACTTCCGTTGATATCCGAAAAGGGATGATGGAAGAGGAAATGCAAGAACTTGAGGATGAATTAACCCCATTTGGGTTCCTGTCTAAAGCAAATGACGCAGAAACTGAGATATTTGACGGAAATGACTATTGGAAGGCTTCCGATAGGTAAAACCCCATAAAAACTAAATAATACCAGCAGATAAAGAAGGAGAAGAGATGTCCTCACCCATTACGACAGTGGAATTATTTGACGAAAGTTTCGTTTTTTCATCCTCAGAGGATCTCTCAAATGCCATCGGTGCGGTTTATTCCCAGAATGTGGGACTTCCCGGTGGAACTTTGAGCCTCCTATCGTTCTTTGGAGACACCGCCGATAACGAAGCAGGTTATATTCTTCTAAATACAGTTTCAGAATGGATCAACAGATACACCGCAAAATATGCCGGAATCTGTGGTTCAGCGACTGTAAGAAGCCCAGATCCTGCTGAAACTTCAGGAGGGTGTGTTAGTGGGGCGACTTCAAGTTGTTTCAATGGAGCAACCGGAACTATGGCCACCCATTGGTGGGCTGTACACAATTTCTTGCAATATGGTGGTAGATGCGTAATTGCAGGGGATACTACAGGTTTCACTCTTGGAAATACTGTTCTTGTTGATAAAAGCAAATTCCCCGACATAGATGTCGTTTTTGCCTTGGATAATACCCAAACACAGGCAAACAATGTATATGAAATAGTGAAAGCAAGAAACAACGATTGTTTCGGTGTCGTGGGTGCTTCTGGAACCGTATCTGGCGGATATGGAGAACCGATCAATGGTGTCGGTGGTCAAAGTGCAGGCGCAATACAACCAAGAGGAGTAAGTCTTGGTCAATATGGAATGTCTGTTTTTGGTGAAAAAGAACACTTTGGACTTTTGGACGAAGATTTAAGTGTTGTTACAAGTCCACTGGTTCCCGACATTGCAGGATGCCTTATTCGAACCGATAGAGATTATTATCCTTGGTTCTCCCCTGCTGGTTATATTCGTGGAAGAATTCTTAATATTCTTCGCCTAAAGAATCAACCAAGCGAAGCATCTCAAGTTAATCTTCTAGACAAAAATGTTAATTTTGCGGTTACGGTATCAGGTCAAGGAACATTCCTGTTCTCTGACAAAACTTTGTATTCCGACTCTACAAGTCCTTACAGATATGTGAATGTTTCTAGATTGTTGATTTATTTGATTAAAAATGTCACTCCAATAGCAAAAAGATATTTGTTTGAATTTAATAACGAAATTACCAGAACATCATTTATTAATAGCACAGTTCCCATCTTGGAAGAAGCTAAAAATACCGGCGGATTGGTTGATTACTCGATAACATGTGATGAGAGCAACAATACCGATGCGGTTATCTCTGCCAATAATTTTGTTGCGGACATAAAAATTAAACCCGCAAAAGCAATTAATTACATAACTCTAAGATTTACTAACTTAAATGTCTGATAGAGGAAAAAATGTCTGATAACACAATTTCAACTTTTATCGGGGCGTTTAATGGCGGATTCAGACCTAATAGGTTTAGAGTTCAAGGAACATTAGGCAGTGGTGGTAGCCCAACTATGACTTTTCATGTGAGGGCTGCAAATTTACCAGCTTCCAGTCTTTCAACAATAATGGTTCCTTATAGAGGAAGAAATTTTAAAATGCCGGGGAATAGAACATATGCTCCTTGGCAAATAACGGTATTAGATGACAATACAAACAGTGGAAATTCTTTGTGGGAGCCTTTTCATGCGTGGTCAGAAAGAATAAACAATCATAAAGACAACATTTCTAATAACAATGCCACTTTAGATTTCACCAATGAAATGAAAGATTGGAATGTGTTTCAATTGGATATTAATGGAAATACCAAAAAAACAATAACCCTAAAAAATTGTTGGCCCGCAGAGGTGGGTCCAATTTCCCTAAATATGGATGACAATGAAAGTTTATCGACATTTACAGTTACTTTAGAGTATTCTTGGTATGAAGTCAACACACTTTCATCAAACAACAATACAAATAACCGCAATAATACAAATACAGCAGGAACTTAATAATGGCACTTGATATTTTTGGTTTTTCGATAGGCAGAAAAAGACAAGACGGTACTCCTGAGACTCAACCCCCGGAACCACAAGTCGTTTCTGGTGATAAATTTGATGGTGCGTATGTCATAGAAACCGGTGGTGTTCAAGGAACACTGGTTGACTTTTCAGGTGCTGTAAGAGACGAAAACGCTCTTATTCAGCAATACAGATCGATGTCGATTTATTCTGAAGTTGACAAGGCAGTCGATGATATCGTAAACGATGCCATAGTTCCGGGGTCACAAAAAAGACCCGTTCGGATGAACCTTGACAATGTTCCGCTGTCCGATCAAATCAAGACAAAAATTCAGAACGAATTCAACACAATCATAACTCTGTTGGATTTTAACAATAGAGGATATGATATTTTTCGCAAATGGTATATTGACAGCAAACTCTATTACTTCATTCAAATTGACACCAAGAACCCACAGGCAGGAATAGTAGATCTAATTCCTATTGATCCTATTAAGATCAAAAAGGTTCGTAAAGTAGAAAAAGAAAGAAAGCGTGTCGATCCGAATGTGAATATCGTGATGCCGGTGATCAAGAAGGTCGAAGAATTTTACATTTACACCGACACCGATAGAGAAGCGATGATTCCGACTTCTCCATCAGGGATCAAATTCTCAACGGATACAATCTGCTATGTTCACTCTGGTATAGTGGATTCTGCCACCAAGAGAGTCGTTGGATATCTCCAGAAGGCTATTCGTCCTCTCAACATGCTTCGCCAGATCGAGGATTCGGTGGTAATCTACCGTATCGCAAGAGCCCCCGAACGCCGCGTGTTCTATGTGGATGTCGGAAACCTTCCCAAGAACAAGGCTGAACAGTATGTCCGCGACATCATGAACCGCTACCGCAACAAGATTGTCTACGATCCGGCAAGCGGAGCAATCAAGGATGACCGCAACTTCCAGTCCATGTTGGAGGATTTCTGGATGCCTCGCCGTGAAGGTGGTCGTGGAACAGAAATCAGCACTCTTGATTCCGGTGGAAATCTAGGTGAAATGGCGGATGTTGAATACTTCCAGAGAAAACTCTGGCAAGCCCTCAATGTGCCTCTTTCACGCATGTTGCCCGAGACCGGGTTCAACATGGGACGAGCTGCTGAGATCACAAGAGACGAAGTAAAGTTTTATAAGATGATAGATAGACTTAGAAACAGATTTTCTGTATTATTTGCGAATCTCCTGAAAACTCAACTCGTTCTCAAGGGAATCATCAGTGAAGCAGATTGGGAAAGTATAAATCAGAATATTGCGTTTATTTACAATCGTGACTCGCACTTCGATGAGTTGAAAGAAGCCGAGATCCTGAGAGAAAGAATGGACATTCTGGGCATAGTAGATCCGTTCGTCGGAAAATACTTCTCAGAAGAATACATTCGAAAGAACCTGCTAAAACAGGATGATCAGGACATCATCAGGATGAACGCAGAGATGGAACAAGAACTGGCTATCAGACAAGAACAGCAGATGCAACAGCAGTTGATGCAGCAACAAATGGCACCACCTGCTCCAGAGGGACAAGAAGGAAATGAACAACAGCCTCGCTAACATCATCAGGTTGATCACGACTAAAGGAAAGTCGGAGTTCACCTCCTCTTTGAGAGAGGAGCTTGATGATCGTCTATACAGCAAAATGGCAAATGTTTATATTTCCATGTGCGAAAGTCTTTATAGAAATCACCCATCTTCAATAATATCTGAATCAGTGATCGTTCAAGAAAATGTAAAAACAGAAAAACCCGTAGTAGCAATCATTTCCTCATTGCAAGAATCAATTCGTGACGAAAAGACAATCGTACACAGATTCTTGACTGGGGAAAGCGTTACAATTACGCATGAAGATTCCAAATGCTTGGTGAATCTGCACGATTCATTGAATCGTGTCAATCAAGAAAAAATGCGTAAATTAATGTCCGAAAGCTATTCGGAATACAACAAAATTTTACAATTCTCAAAGAAACACACCGAAAGGACTCAAAAATGAGCAGTCTAGATCTTATCAGTTTTGCCGCAAATGAAAACCATGTAAAGTTCCGTTCAACTCTGAACGAGATGCTTTATTCTCGTCTCTCTGAAGCCATCAAGGAAAAGACCAAAGATATGGTTTCTGAAATCTTCGAAACAGAAAAAGTTTCAGATACCACTGAAATTGCCGAGTATGTTTCCAGCATAATCGAGCAAGCAGAACAAACTCTTGGTACTGAATTCACCCAAGAAGAGATTGCAGAAAGCACCTCTCATATTCTTGATCTTCTAGAAAAAGCAAAGAAGGAAGATGAAAAGGAAGAAGAGGAAGAAGAGGAAGAAGACAAGGATGAAGAGGAAGAGGAAGAGGAAGAAGAGGATGAAGAAGAAGAGGAAGAGGATGAAGA